>Ga0310786_10000447_pt1 | contig 67255 bp, 64 predicted proteins | sample AusTroGonzalo_MG_FD_203881 | JGI IMG/M metagenome (GOLD analysis project Ga0310786, IMG submission 203881) | Bovine rumen microbial communities from tropical cattle in Woodstock, Queensland, Australia - Gonzalo_03 (v2) (version 2) | ecosystem: Host-associated > Mammals > Digestive system >... | reverse complement strand
GGCGGCAAAAGCATGAATGCTGAAGATATCACTTATCTCAAGGACAAGGTTGCAGAGATCCGCTCTGTCAAGAACATTGATGAGTATCTGAAATGCTGCGGAACCTTATACAAGGAATGGAGAGTTAATCCGATCTTCGGCGGAAACATAGATACGAATCTTACGAATTCATCTCAGGGGTGTATCCAATTAAGACCTTTTTCCAGTCCCGACGGCACGAAACTGTCAAAGATCATACTGGGCGGATACAATGCTCAGTCAATGTCGGCGGCGATGAAGAGAGTGCTTGTTGATTTCGGGGAAGATCCCGATAAGGCACAAGTAAGAGCCGTAAATGACGTCAGGCTCATCATGGAGGTTGCAGAAGGAACTGATCTTGATCTGATCGAACTGATAGATAACGACTTGGAAGAGGCAATGAATCATGCCAAATACCTGACAAATGACGAGATCGACAGGTTGTGCCCGAATGTCGGTATCAAAGGCATTGTTCAAACGATGAATATGGATAAAAACCCGGTCTCCGGAGTTTATCTTTGGGATAAAGGTCAGCTTGCTAAATTGGATTCTCTGTTGACAGATAAGAATCTCGAGGCGTGGAAGGATATTGCCCTTTTTAGTTTCATCTCATCTTTGCAGAGCGTTTTGCCTGATGAGTACGGTGGTTCGAACGTTCTTTATTCTAACGATGTCTATGCAAAACAGTTTGTTAAACATTATCTCGGAAAAGAGATAGGTGAAGAATACACGGAAAAGTATTATGACGAGAAGACTGTTGCAGATGTTACTAAAATAGCCAAGGATCTCAATGAAGAATACATAGTACTGATAAACAAGTGTGAATGGCTTTCAGATACAGGAAAGAAAGCTATCATCACCAAGCTTAACAACATGAGGTTTTTCATCGGAGCGGATAAGCCTCATATAACTGATCCCGGTGACAAAGATCTTATAGGCGCAACGATCTTCAGGACTATGCGCAATATCAATATCAGATCTTATAACGACAGCATAGATCATCTCATTAACGGCAACGAAAAAAACGGTTTTGAGGGGATGCTTCCGCAGACGGTCAATGCGTGCTACATGCCCGATATCAATTCGATCAACATAACTCTTGGGATAATGAACGCCCCGTTCTACAGCCCGGATAATTCCTATTGGAAAAACCTTGGAGGCATCGGATCGGTAGTGGCGCACGAGATATCTCATGCTTTCGATAACCAGGGGATGATGTTTGATATGAATGGTAACTATAATCCCGGCTGGATCAGCGATGTGGACAGGGAAGCTTTTGACAAAATGGCATCCAAGGTAAAGGATTACTATTCCGGCGTTAAAGTGCTTGGTATCCACCCTGTTGACGGGAAACTGACGCTTGCTGAGAATCTTGCCGACATAAGCGGCGTGGAATGTATCCTGAACATTGCGAAGACAAATGAACAAAAGCGCGAAGTCATTGAACAGTATGCAAGGATATGGGCATGCATAACCACGAAAGACAATGCTTTGGGTCAGTTGTACTTGGATTCGCACAGTCCTGAAATAGTCAGGGTCAACGCCGTGGTGCCTTTGTTTGACTGCTTCTATGAGATATATGGCGTCAAAGAAGGTGACGGCATGTATGTTGCGCCCGAAAAACGTGTCAGAAGATGGTGAGGAAAGGAGATTGATATGGGAATGATGATCAAACATTCGATCAAGAATATCCTGGCGAAGCCCGTCCGTCTCATCGTGCTTATGATATGTATCGTTTTTGCAGGCTTTGCGGGACTCCTGGCATTGGATATGAGTAACAATGTGGATTCTCTGATGATAGGTTACGCAATGAAAATGATAGGAAAGATGGATATCATGGTCAGGGATACTTCTTCGCGGGCTCTAAAGGAGGCAGAGGAAAAATATGACATAACAGTCGTTGGCATTTCGTCCGACGTGCAGCCTTTGTTTGAAAAGGATAAGTCAAGTTATGCTTATTCTACTGAGGAACAGATATCGGTAATTGCTTTTTCGGATATCAGAAAGGCCTGCGAACTTGCAGTTTTAAAGGATGTTGATACTCTTGATGACACATCGGCGGTTATCAATAAAAAATATGCGGACAGATTCAATGCGGCTGTCGGAGACACCATATCCGTGAGGACAAATGACAAGCGTGAAATAAAGCTTAAAGTTACCGGGATCGTTGATATCACTAATATTTTGATATCAGGGAATTCGGTAATCGTCAATGAGAATGTATTTAAACAGATAACTTGTGTTTCAGCTTTGAGTTATCCGATCCAGCTTATAGACGTGCAAAACGATAAGGAGATCACGGCGGTCAAGGAATTGATCAGAAAAAACGATCCTAAAGCTACTGTCAGCAGCCTGGATGAGCTTATACAATCCGACGGTATCGATCAGGTGTATTCTGCTTTCTATCTTCTGTTTATCATTTCTTTTCTGCTCGTGATATTTGTTACCATGAGCCTTGCCGAGAAGACCGTCAACGAGAGAATGTCGGTTATCGGCACCTTAAGGAGTCTGGGAATAGGGCAGGGCAAAACGGCTTTCCTGTTGCTGCTTGAGAATGCTATTTACGCTGTGACAGGCGGGATTGCCGGATGCATCTTATATAGACTGCTCAAGCCCGCGCTTGTCGGCACCCTGTTTGGCAGCATGTTCATGTTAAGAAACTCGGAGCGCGTTACTGATTATCTGTCTGAAACGCCTTTCTATGTATATCTGATCATCATAGCGGGAGCGCTCGTGGTTGAATGTGCTTATCCGTTGTTTGAACTGGTCAAGGCAGTTAAGACTCCTATCAGAGACATCATATTCAACAATAAAGATACAGAGTTCAAATACAGATGGACACGTTTATACGCTGGTGCCGGTCTTGTAATGGTATCTGTAGTCTCGGCATTGCTAACCAGGAATTTCATCACCATGTCGGTATCGCTGATAACAGGCATTTTCGCGCTTGCGCTATTAATCCCGTTTCTGATCCGAATCTGTTCACGTGCGTTATCAATGATGTTCAGGAAAATGCGGATGCCTATAGCCCAGCTTGCCGCTGAAAATGTCTCAAGGAACAAGATAATCATAGGGACGGCAGTTCTTTGCATAACTTCAATAGTTTTGTCGCTGCTTATTGGCGGTGTGGGTGAATCTTTGACATCGCACCTGGTCACTCCCGATTATAGCTGTGATCTGATCGTGGATATCTTTTTGAGTGACGTGAATCATCAATACAGATTTATCGGGAACATTGATGGAGTTTCAGAAACGGATTATGTGTACGGTGATTCCATCGGCACATCAATAAACGGCAGTAAGCAAGAGGTATATTCTGTCTGGGCGGATGTACCGCACTCGTTGTTTGCCGATCTTCCTAAAGAAGGTTTTGATCTTAAAGATGGCGAGATAGTTATGACTGAACCCAAGGCTAAGCATCTTGGCATAAAACCTGGAGATGAAGTCACGGTTGCCTTTAATGCCGATACGGATTTCCCGAATATTATGAATTTCGTGCTTAAAGATACCGTTCCGGTCGGCAATGATACGGCTCTTCTGTCGTCAGATACGATAATTATAAGTAAGACTCTCTATGATCATCTGTTTGACGGTTCGCTTACAAACATCCTGCTGAAAACAGACAGACCGGATGAAGTCAAGGCATTCATAAATGATAATGTTGAAAACGGGAACGTGGATGTCAATACATATGAAGAACTGAAACAAAACAGCGTCGAACGGTCCGAAGGACTTCTGACTGTTTTGAGACTTGTAATAGCGTTCAGTGTTTTGCTCACTTTGATCGGTGTTGCAGGAAATCAGTCACTGGGTTTTGTCACCCGTAAAAGAGAGATTGCACTCCTCCATTCTGTTGCCATGCCAAGAAAGAAACTGTGCAGGCTTCTGTTCCTTGAGAGCTTGTTTTCTATGGGAATATCGGCTTTTTTTGCAATTATAGCCGCACCGTTCCTTTTCAATGTTTTGGGGCATCTTTTCGCGCTTTTCTCGGATGGGGATATCAGCATCCTGGAAAAAGGCTCAGTTGATACGTCGATGATGTTTGCCTATTTGTTGATAATGCTTTCAATTTATCTTTTGACGACACTGTCGCCTGTCAAACAGCTCAGGAAAATGAATATGTCTGAAGAACTCAAGTACGAATAATAAGGAGCAAGAAAAAATGGATACGATAATAACGATCGATAATGTTTATAAGTCTTTTGGCAAGGGCGATCTTGAGGTGAAGGTCTTAAGCGGAGCAAACCTTACAGTAGAGAAGGGCGAATTCGTGTCGCTCATGGGCCCTTCGGGTTCAGGTAAGTCAACGCTCTTATATCTCATCGGCGGACTGGACAGACAATATTCAGGAGATATAGTTGTTTGCGGCAAAAACATAGGAAAGGTCAAAGAGAAGGAACTTTCAGCGATCAGGCTTACCAGGATAGGCTTTATATTCCAGTTCTATAATCTTATCCAAAATCTTTCCGTTGAGGATAATATTCTGCTTCCGCTTAAGGTGTCAGGACGATATACGGGCGAATCTTCAAAACAGCTTGCCGAGATACTTGAGATCACTGGTATAGCCGACAAGAGAAAAGCAATGCCTGCAATGCTTTCGGGTGGACAGCAGCAAAGAGTGGCCATCGCGAGAGCCATGATGGGTGATCCCGAGATCATTCTCGCCGATGAGCCGACAGGTAACCTTGATAAGGAATCCGGAAAAAACATAATGGAGCTTTTCCGAAAGATCAATCTGGAAAAGGGGATGACCATACTTCAGGTTACGCATTCTGACGAAAACAGCAGATATGGAACGAGGATCGTAAGGCTCGACAACGGTAAACTAATTGGATAATATTTTCTCAAAGAATCATTTGGAGGCGTTGTTATGCGCATAGCAATATGCGATGACGAGAAGGTCTTCCTTAAGAATATGGAAGCGAAGATCTACCGGATAATCCCGAAGCTCGACTGCACGGTTGAGCTTTTTTCGAGTGCTGAAGACCTTTTGAATTCCACATTGGATTTCGATATGATCTTCCTTGATATAGAAATGGGCGGAATTGACGGCATGACCGCAGCAAGGAAGATCAGGCAGACAGACCGCCGGACGCCGTTGATCTTTATCACAAGTCACACGGAGATGGCACTTGAAGGGTATGAGGTCGATGCTTTCCGTTTCCTGAAGAAGCCGGTTGAAGATGTCAAACTTGCTCAAACGCTGCATGACTTAAAGTTAATGAATGAGAACATGAGAGGAGTTCTTATCAGGTCCGAAGGAGAAGACATTGTTGTTGCGCCGTCACAAGTGCTTTATATTGAATCAGATAATAACTATGTCAGGATCGTCACGACCTCAGATATATATGCCGCAAGGATGAAACTCGCTGATGCCGTAGATGCATTTAATCATGTTTCCGATTCGTTCAGAAGAGTTCACCGCTGCACTGCAGTCAACATGATGCATGTCAGCCGGATAAGGGATAAAGAAGCCTGTCTTGACAGCGGCAATGCGATTGGAATAAGCAGATCTTATCTCACCGCATTTAAGAAAGACCTATATGAATATGTAAGGGAAACGGCAAGATAATGAATATAGTCTCCCGGGTCATTTCGATCTTTATCTGCATCTTATCAGCGTTCCTGATTTGGTATCTCATATATGGCAGACGGAATCTGATCAAGAGTGAACGTACCGTCAGGGTGTTTTCGGGCCTGATATTGCCGTTTATCCCGGCATTGATGATTTCAGGATTAATCTCATACGATTTTTATGCGACGTTGATGTTTCTTGCACAGTTTTCGGGCAACGAAAACATAGCATCGATCTTCATAACGGTCAGTGCATTTTTGACATTGTTCGTTATGATCCCTGCAGGAAAATATTTCTCGGGCAAGAGTGATGTGATACCCGAGACATCCGCTATCATTGCTCCGTTTTTGCTGATCCTGATACTTAATCTTCTTTGTATATGCATGATCCATGACCATTCGTTTATCGCATCTCCGGCATGCCATCTGGCAACGGCTGTTCTATGTTGTTTTGTCGTTATAAGCACGCCGCTTATATCACGGGACCGGTATAATTCCGGACTGATCAAGATCAGCGAGCAGATCTCGGAAGCCCGCAACGCACATTATGAAGCCATAAAGCAGAGCAATTTCGAGATCAGACGGGTAAGGCATGACATGCGTAATCATCTGCTTGTCATCAGGGATCTGGCCGAAAAGTCACAAAAAGAGGAATTGCTCAAGTATATCGATTCGATCTATGAGCAGATCGAATCTGCGGCCCCGCCTTACAGAAGCGGTAATGAGATAGCGGATACGATAATAGCTGATAAAGCCTCCAAGGCACAAAAAAGAGGACTTGTTCTTTCCGTCAGTGGTGATCTTTCCGGACTTGACTTAGAAGCGACTGATCTTGTTACCATCTTATCCAACATTCTCGACAATGCTATCGAAGCCGTCAGCAGAATGTACGACAGGGGGCTTTCAGATGAAGACAAGACGATAACGCTTGAATTCCGCAAAAACAGGAATTTCATAGTGATCCTGCAGCGGAATGTCAGCGCTGTGCACATTGATGTCAGGAACGTCAGATCTTCTAAAGGTTCTCCCGATCATGGCTTCGGTATTTATAATATCCGAAAGACCGTTGACAAATACGGTGGTGAATACAATCTTACTTCAACGGAGAACGGCAGTCTCTTCCGCATCGAGACGGAGGTGATATTGCCGATGTCAGGTGAGAAATAGTATCCTTCTGTAACTAGTTCCGCAGGTGTATATGAATAATCCTCATTGTTCTGCTAGTTCCGCAGGCGCTCCTAAATACGAAAACACCTTCTGTAACTAGTTCCGCAGGTGAGCTTTGCTCACCGAGGACCTGTCCGTATGTTACAGAAGGTGTTTTTGTGTTTTTTGGTGGAGCATACGAGATTTGAACTCGTGACCCCCACACTGCCAGTGTGATGCGCTCCCACTGCGCTAATGCCCCGTACAGCACCAATTATACACGAATATCATGTGTTGGCTATAACTATTTGAAACGCGTCTCCGCATGATTCCCTTTGTGCTATAATTCTTTATTAGTAAATCTTTTGGAGGTTTAAGAGTATGAGTATCAAAACCGGCGAGATGGTTTCAGCAAGCAATCCCAAGCTTATTTCAAAGACATTCACCATGACGATGGAAGGCGGTTATGAGGCAACCGTAATGACTTACGGAGCCGTAATCAAGGACCTGATCGTACCTGATAAGGACGGCAAGCCGACGGATATCATGCTCGGATGCAAGGGCCTTGATGAGTACATGGGCAACGGAGCTAACCACGGTGCAGTCATCGGACGCAGCGCAAACAGGATCAAGGACGCTTCATTTGTCATCAATGGCGAGACATTTAACATTCCTAAGAACGAAGGCGAGAACAACCTCCACTCAGGCAATCCCGGCTATCAGAACGTTTTCTGGGACGCAAAGGTCCTTACTGAGGAAGAAGCTGACACGATGATCCTCGATTCCAAGATCGCCGGCATTCCCGGATGTGTAGGCGAGGCTGTGCTTTTCAGCTATGTAAGCCCCGACGGAGCTACAGGTTTCCCCGGAAACCTTGATACAAAGGTTCTTTATTGCTGGCTCGAGGACAAGACATTCCTGATCCTTTATTTCGGAAAGAGCGACAAGGATACCATTTTCGCTCCTACAAACCACGCATATTTCAATCTCCGCGGTGAGAATGCCGAGGGTACGGTAAACAATGACCTCATCATGATCAATTCCGATAAGATCACCATCAAGGACGACATGAACGTTCCTACTGGCGAGCTTAAGGATGTTGATGGAACCGTTTTCGATTGCAGGGAATACCGTTTCATCGGAGATCTTAATGACAGCGACGACCATCAGATGGTCATCTCCAAGGGTATCGACCAGAACTTCTGCCTCAATACAAAGGCCGGAACATTCTCATTCGCTGCAGCTGTTAACGCTCCTGAGTCCGGAATCACCATGGAGTGCTTAACTGACCTTCCCGGTATCCAGATCTATGCAGGCAATAACCTCGGAAGCCCGCTCGATCAGAAGACAACAAAGGCATACGGCCAGTATGACGCTATCTGCCTCGAGGCTCAGCTTGTACCTAATGCCGTTAACCTTACAGGATTTGATTCACCCGTTATCAAGGCAGGAGAGAAGGTATATCACGCCTGCGGATACAGATTCGTATAATTTAGGGTTTTACAAGTACTCTAACAAGGGTATAATGCTTAGTTAATTAAGAAAAACTATAGAAAGAAGGACTGATTCTATGGAAAAGAAGAATCTTGATTGGTCGAACCTGACATTCTCCTATCAGAAGACAGATAAGAGATTTGTCGCTAACTACACAAACGGCGCTTGGGACGAAGGCGCTCTCATCGATGACGACATGATCGTCATGAGCGAAGACGCAGGCGTTCTCCAGTATGCTCAGACCGTATTTGAAGGCCTTAAGGCTTATGAGACTGTTGACGGCAGGATCGTTACATTCCGCCCTGACCTCAACGCTGAGAGACTTCACGATTCCGCAGTCCGCCTTGAGATCCCCCCGATCTCCAAGGAAATGTTCATCAGATCAGTTCAGGAGACAGTTGCAGGCAACGCAGCTTGGGTTCCTCCGTATGGTTCCGGTGCATCTCTCTATCTGAGACCTTACATCTTCGGCATTAACCCCGTTATCGGTGTTAAGCCTGCTGATGACTATCAGTACAGAATCTTTGCTACACCTGTAGGCCCTTACTTCAAGGGCGGCGCTAAGCCGATCGCAGTTAAGATCTCTGACTTTGACCGTGCTGCTCCGCACGGAACAGGTAACATCAAGGCCGGCCTTAACTATGCTATGTCTCTGCATGCTATCGTTACAGCTCACAAGGAAGGTTTCGCTGAGAACATCTATCTCGATCCGGCTACACGTTCCAAGATCGAAGAGACAGGCGGCGCTAACATCATCCTCACAGACGGTCAGGGAACACTCGTTGTACCTAAGTCCGATTCCATCCTGCCTTCCATCACAAGAAGGTCACTCGTTTATGTTGCAGAGCATTACTGCGGCATGAAGATCGAGGAGCGTGAGGTTTACCTCGACGAGATCATGAGCGGTAAGTTCACAGAGGGTGGTCTCTGCGGTACAGCTGCTGTTATCTCACCTCTCGGATCCATCAACGATCACGGCAAGGAGTTCAAGTTCGCTTCCGGCATGGATGAGATGGGCCCTGTCATGACCAAGCTCAGAGAGACACTCACAGGCATCCAGATGGGTACTGTTGAAGCACCTGAGGGTTGGATCATGGAGATCAAGGTCTGATCTGAAAAGAATTAAAAACAATAAGAGGCTGTCTCGGTTGAGACAGCCTTTTTCTATTTCGTTTCAGGAAAACAGTATCGTGTATAATGCATTTAGTAATAAAAAACACTACTGCCCTATGAGCCTTTGAGGAACTGATTATGAGAAACAGATTATCTGCTAAACTTGCTGCTTTTGTGCTCTGCATGGCATCCGCAGTCTTTATGTGCGCGTGCCTTCCGTTCCAGCCGCCGAAGCCTTCGAAATCGACCATTGAAAAAAGTGTGAGGGAAGAGTCCGGGATTGATTGCAGACTCATCAGGCAGATAGATGATGAGAGATACCTTTTCGAAGACGTTTCAAGGGGAATCGAGTTTGAGGTAATAGTCAGACCTGAGAAGGTTAAGATCGATGCAAGTGAAGGCGGCTATACCGGCAAATACTATTACAATATCCTTCATGATGTTGCAGTTTATGTTTCTTATTCGGAAGAAGTGGAAAGACTTATCAGGAAATACAATCTCACGGATGTTGAGAGAAGCGCTGATTCTAAAGGCATCATGACCATTAGTCTTATTGTTGATAAGGATCTGAGCGATGACAGGATAGAAGACATTAATGCTTTTCTCAGAGGTTTGCGCGACATTGCCGTTAAAGATCTCGAGACCGGTCACGTATTCTATGCGGAAATGAATGGAGATTTCGGATATAAAGTAAATATCCTGAAGGTCGACAGAACCGGTGACGGGAATATTATGTACAGGATCAACGGCAACGGCGGAGTATATAGCTTGGAATTAACTGCAAATGTCGAAGACAACGAGCTTGATCTGCGCCGTATGGAAGTAGGAAAACAAGTGTATACAACGCCTCAGGCAGATGGCGATTATGAAGCTGTGATCCGCGTGTTTTCCTGAGATTTTATGAATGTTGTTTGAGAGGAGTTAACATGATCAAAAGAGAGCATTATAAGGACCTTGGATACAAACCGTTTTTGTTTTACGTAATCTTCGGCGTTACCGCAGATCAGCTGGAGGTCTCGGCAAGCAGGCATCATGTTGACGGAATGCCCGAAGGACTTGATATAGCTCAGTTAAACCGGAGTGAACACGGTGAATATATAGATAATTTCTTTTCCGGAACTTTGGGGGATTTACTCCGCAAAGCCGATTCAGGTCTTTTCGAAAAGTGTAAGTCTTCTGAAGACTGCGTCATCATAAAGGGCGAGATCGCTAAAGATGATGAACTTGACTATATGAGAAACGTTATAGGTATCGGCAAAGCATTCTTTGAACAGGGCGCTTCAGGCATTTTGGATATGCTTACGTTCTCTTTGTATTCTGAAAAGGAATGGACTGACCGTTTCTTTGAAAAAGACGTTAACGCACAGAATCACGTGACGATAATGATTTCTGAAGAAGACGGACGTTACTGGCTGCATACCAGAGGTGTCATGGAGTTCGGACGTCCTGATATAAGCCTTTACGCTGATAAAAAGGAGGACGTTGATGAGTATAAGCAGATCGTTGATCAGATGGTCTTCTACAGCGGTCAGGGAGTCTTCTTCAACGGCAGGTTTTCTCTTCATACGTTCAGCGGGAACAACTACAGCGTAAATTCCGTTTTTGTTGATGACTTTGATAATGATGATTTCAACAACGCTTACTGCAATGTTGAGGTCCTTGGGAAGAAATAACTCAAACCATTCTGCTTGACAATTGCAGACTACCGCGATAGTATGGACTATAAGAATAGTCTGGAGGCTCACTATGCAGGAAAAACTTTTCGACAGTGAATTAAAGGTAATGGAGATCATCTGGGAAAAGGGATCGATCTCTGCAAAAGAGATCAGCCTGATCGCGGCTGATTCGATCGGATGGAATAAGAACACGACATATACGGTAATCAAGAAATTGGAAGCCAAGGGATTCATAAGACGTGACGAGCCCGGCTTCATCTGCACGCCGTTAGTATCAAAGGAAGAGATGCAGAAGAGGGAAGCATCGTCTTTACTCGACAAGGTTTTCGGAGGCTCAAGAAAAGCGTTGTTCTCAGCGCTTTTGGATGATGAGAAACTCTCTGATAAAGAGATTAAAGAACTCAAGGACCTTATTGATAAAAGGTGATACCGATGATCGGAGAAGTATGTTACTGGCTGATCAATATGAGTATTGTTGCCTCGTTAATGGGGCTGATCGTAATGCTCTTAAGAAAGCTCAGATTCATACCGCGCAGGGTATCTGTATTCCTGTGGATAATACCTTTTCTGAGAATGACGGTGCCGGTCGGCATCAACAGTCCGTATAGTCTTATGACTCTTGTCTCCAGATTTACGACTAAGACAGTAACTGTCTATCAGCCGACAGACGATCTGGCTTTATCGTTTTCAAACACGATTAGGGCGGCGGATAGCTATTCGCCGATAACATACAAGGTCAAGATGCTTGAAACGGTATTTTCAGTTACCGGAATGGTCTGGATCATCGTAGCACTGGCTTTGCTCATTGCATTGACGATCCTCTATATATCAACGAAGAGGGCAGTCGCTGATTCGAAGTTCCTGGAAGCAAACATATATCTGTCTGACAAAGTTGATAGTCCTGCAGTTTACGGGATATTCAGACCGAAGATTATCATTCCGGATTCTTACAGTGAAATGAATCTTGAATATATAATCAGGCACGAAAAGACCCATATCAGGCGTCTTGATAACCTGTGGAGGATCATAGGGTTCCTTACTGTGTGCATTCATTGGTTTAATCCGTTGTCTTGGATATTCCTGAAAGCATTACTTACGGATCTTGAACTTGCTTGTGATGAAATGGCTGTTTCAGGATTTGATGATGAAGAAAGAAAAGAATACGCAAGAACACTTCTCAAATGTTCGCAGAGCAAGAGCATGCTCGTATCTGCTTTCGGCGGAGCGAAGGTTCGCACAAGGATAGAGAATGTATTGTCTTATAAGAAAATGACTGCTTTCTCTGCCATAGGTTTTACATTGCTGGTATTGGTGATCATCTTTACTTTAATAACAAACGCGGGATAGGAAAGGAGATTATCCATGAAATTCATTACAATCGTTTTAGCAGCATCGCTGATGCTGTCAGCCACTGCATGCAATGCGGCAAAGGGAGAGACGGAACTGCCGACGGAAACATCCATTAAATCGGAAAGCATCGATCATATCGAAGAGCTTAAGCATAAGTATCCGGAGTATTTTAAACTAAATGCTTTCAAAGGAGTTGAGATCTACGTCTGGGAGATGTCTGAAGGCTCGTATCAATGCGGAATGATGAACGGGACCAACCGAAACAAGAATGAAGAAGAGATCTGGGATCTTGCAGGAAATCCGATTTCGATCGAAGATGCAAAGCTCATACTTAAAGAGCAGGGAATCGATAAGAAATACTGGATCATAATGCCTGTCATTCAGCCGGTATCGAGCTACCACTATAAGATCGACGATGCTTACAGGGAGAAAGTTAAGCAGCTTTTCGAGTAAGGATTTTTATAGTGCGGATAATGTTTAGAGCGCGCGTATATAAGTACGCGCGTTCTTTTTAGCCTCAGGAAATATCAAGAAAAATAATCGCATAAACCTATTGACATAGTAGGTGAGTAGTGTTAAATTATCGCCATCACGATGAAAGGAGGAGTGAGAAATGTATAGAACAGTTAATACAGCAGCTACCATGATGATGTGTTGTCGAATGCTTTGCTCCCGGGTGCGCTATATGGCCCAGGGCGAAGGAAGTCATTCCTCACGCCTTGAGAACGATTGATGTTACTGCAGTAAATTGCAACTAAACATAAGCCATGCGCCCGGGAGTTATCCAAACTTTCCGGGCATTTTTAATGCCTGACAAAAATCATTCTTAAGCAAAACAATACAAACAACAAAGGAGAAACATAACATGAAAAGCATATTCAAAAAGATTCTTACAGCAGGACTTCTGCTTGCAATTACAGGTTCATTCGCAGCTTGCGGACAGGCTGGAGCAAATAACACCAAGGTTGAAGGAACCACGGTAACAAGCGATGCACAGGCAGATATCAAGCCTGACGAACAGAAGGCAAACGTAGTACTTAAGGTTGGCGCTAACATCACACCTCACTCTGAGATCCTTGAAGTTGCAAAGCCGATCCTCGCATCAAAGGGAATCACACTTGAGATCGTAAAGCTCGAAGATTCCATCACACCTAACACGGGCGTTATCGAAGGTTCACTCGACGCAAACTACTTCCAGCATGTTCCTTACCTTGAACAGTTCAATAAAGAAAACAATTCCACACTCGTTAGTGTAGGCGCTGTTCACTATGAACCGTTCGGCGTATATGCAGGCAAGGTTAAGAATCTTAAGGATCTTAAGGAAGGCGCTGTAGTTGCAGTACCCAACAACGTTACAAACGAAGCAAGAGCTCTGCTTCTCCTCGCACAGGAAAACATCATCAAGCTCAAGGACGGCGCAGGCATCAACGCTACTGTAGAAGATATCGTTGAGAACCCTCTTAAGATCAAGTTCAAGGAACTCGCACCTGAGCAGCTCGTAGCAGCTCTTCCTGATGTAGATGTAGCAGTTATCAACGGCAACTATGCAATTGAGGGCGGACTCCACGTAAGCCAGGCACTCGCAGTAGAAGCAAACGACGGTCTTGCAGCAAAGACATACGGCAACATCATCGCAACATCAGCAGAAAAGGCAAACGACCCCGCTGTTAAGACTCTTGTTGAAGTACTCCAGGGACCTGAAGTAGCAAAGTTCATCAAGGAAAAGTATGACGGCGCAGTAGTTCCGCTTTTCGGTTAATCAAGTACACATGAGGGAACGAGTATTATGATCGGTTTTGAGTATTACAATCCGGCGAAAATCGTTTTCGGAGAAGGCAGCGAGAACAGTTTAGGCAAACTCCTTAAACAGTACAGAGTAACCAGCCTGCTCCTCGTTTACAGCGGAGACTTCATCAAGACATTGGGTATCTATGATGTGATCACAAACGTAGTAAATGAATTGGGAATCAAGTTCTCAGAGAGCGGAGACGTGGTACCGAATCCTTCGATCGAACTCGTAAGGAAGCTTGTCCAAAAGGGCAAGGAAGACAAAGTTGACTTCGTTCTGGCAGTCGGTGGAGGAAGCTCCATCGACACCGCCAAGGCGATAGCTCTCGGTATACCGTACGATGGCGATGTCTGGGATTTCTTCGATAAGGGTATAGCTCCCGAAAAAGTCCTTAACATCGGAGTAATCGCGACAACGGCATCGAGCGGTTCCGAGACATCCAACTGTGCGATCCTCTCATATGGAGAGTGGAAGAAAGGTTTTGAAGACGACCGCATAATCCCTAAGTTCGCGATCATGAACCCGAGGTATACGGTAAACCTTCCCGCTTATCAGACATATGTAGGCATCGCAGACGTTCTGTCCCATCTTCTTGAAAGATATTTCTCCGACGAGAAGAATTCAGACACAACAGATTATCTTATCGAGGGCGCGGTGAGAGCACTTCTTGTAAATGCACAAAGACTCATCGATGATCCCAAGGACATAAACGCTAGAGCAGAACTTCAGTGGCTGGCTTCGGTATCACACAACAATTTCCTCGATGCCGGAAGAAGAGCCGATTGGGGATCACACCGTATCGAACACGAACTGTCTGCGCAGTACAACATAACGCACGGCGAAGGCATGGCGGTCGTATTCACAGCATGGACCAAATACATGGCAGACGTAAAGCCCTGGAGGCTGGCGCTTCTTGCAAGCAGAGTCTACGGAAAGGATCCGTATGACTATTCGGAAAAAGAACGGGCGCTTTTGTTATCTGAAGAATTGGAGCGGTTCTTCAAGAAGTTGGGACTTAAGACTCATCTGTCCGAACTTGGAATAAACGATAAGGACTTTGAAGTCATGGCAGAGCGCGCAACGGCAGGCGGCAGCGTAGGACACTATGTTCCGCTGGACAAGGAAAGAATCATAGAAATATTAAAGCTTGCGCTTTAAATATAAATACCGAGACAAATAAATCGCAAAGGAGAAACAAGACAATGGCCAGGATCAAATTAGTAGAACAGAACGAAGCAACAGGTGCCGAGAAGGAGCGCTACGATGAGCTCGCCGGCCGCAACGCAGTAACCAACATGAAGAAGGGACTTCTCAATGATGCTGCAACATACGATGCTTACATGGCGTGGTACACTTCATGGAACCGTCTGGTTGAAGTAATCGGTGAGAAGGATGCTATTCTTTATGCTCACAAGATATCAACAACAAACTCATGCCAGCTCTGCTCACTGTTCTTTATCAGTGACGTAAAGGGTTTAGGCCTCGATCCCGCAAACCTCGTATATGACGAGAAGGAAACAGTACTCACAGAACTTGCTGAGCAGTACGTTAAGAATCCTACAGCAGTATCAGATGAACTTTTCGATAAGCTCAGAAAGTTCTTCAACGACAAAGAGCTCGTTGTAATCGTAGGTTTTGCAGGTCAGATGATCGCAACCAACAACTTCAATGCAGTTTTCAAGATCGACGTAGACAAGAGACTTCTGCCTTTGCTCGGCGAGTTCAAGCCGGCAACATGGCGTGAGGCGATCAAATAATCAATTTTCGTCCTTCAATCATATAAAAGACGGCAGCTTTTCCAGTTGGAGCCGCCGTCTTTTCATTTTCCCTGAAATAAAAGTATAATGTTACGCAAATTATAGTTTGTGAGGAATTCATTATGAAGGTCGGCATTATCGGATACGGAAGCATGGGAAAGATGCTGCTTTTGAAGTTCTCAGGTTCAGGAATAAAGAAAGTTGATCTGTATGTTGCAAACAGGACAATCGGAAAACTCGAAGAGGCAAAAGACATTGCAGTGATATGCAGCAACAAGGAAGCAGCAGAAAACTGCGATATAGTATTTGTCTGCGTCCGTCCCGTTGACCTTAAGGACGTTCTTGCTGAAATCGGTTCAGAACTTAAAACTGATGCATTGCTCGTAACTTTGAACGGCAGCATTACTTTTGACATGATCGGAAAAGTGGTCGAACATAAGACCGCAAAAGTTATCCCCAGCCTTACAGCAGAGATAGACCGTTCCCAGACGATTGTCTGCTATAACGGCAAGGTAACTGATGAAGATAAGAAGAATCTTGAAACTCTTCTTAAGACAATAGGTGACGTTATTGAATTGCCCGAAAACGAAGTCGGCATGGGTTCCGAACTGGTAAGCTGCATGCCCGGCTTTATCGCATCTATATTCGATGTAATCTGCAACAGTGCACAGAACCATACGGATATTTCCAGAGAGCAGATAGTCTCGATGGTATTAAAGACAATGAGTGCTACAGGTGACCTGATGCTCGAAAAGGGAATGTCTTTTGAAGACACGGTTACCAGAGTTGCAACAAAGGGCGGAATAACAGAAGAGGGTACAAAGGTCATTTATGACATGTTCCCTCAGGCTGCTGATATGATGTTTGAAAAGACTTTGGAAAAGAGAAAACTCACTGCCCAAAAGGCAAAAGAGAGCTTTGGTTCTTAAATTAGAGAAGATCTGTAAGCTTCTTTTTGTAGAAGTAATCGTGAACTAAAGCATCAAACTCTTTCCACATGGGAAGAGTCTTGCAGTTTTTCTTTCTGGTGCACTTGTATTTCTTGTCGGCAAGGCAGACTACAGAATTAAGAGTTCCTTCCATGAGCTCAAGTATCTCACCGACGGTGTATTTCTCGGGCTTCTTGACGAGCTTATATCCGCCGCCTTTGCCGCTGGCGCCGACGATGAGACCGCCCGTAACCATGTCCTTAACGATGATCTCTAGATACTTCTTGGAGATCTCCTGCCTTTCTGCAATATCCTTAAGCGGAATGTATTCGCCGGTGTTATTCTCGGCGAGATCTATCATTACTCTTAATGCATATCTTCCTCTGGTGGAAATCATGTGATCAGCCTCCATATCGCTTTTGACCTATTATACCTAAAGGTCAGTAGGTAAATCAACATAAACCTATTGACATAGTAGGTAATTAGGTTATAATGTTTTCATCAGATTGAAGGAGGCACAATATGAATAAGATGATGTGTTGTCGAATGCATATGTTACGGGCTGTATCGGGCTCGGCGTTTGACTGCACGGAAATGCGCCTTGACGATATTCGATGTTGATACAAAAGCATCTGACTTTACAGCCCGGGAAATACTGATCCCGGGCTTTTTTATTTCTACAGAAAGAAGGACAAACAAATGAGCATTAAAAGAAATTCTTTATTGATACACGGCGGAATCGACGGAGACGAGGTAACGGGTGCCGTTAACGTTCCCATCTACCAGACTTCAACATATAAGCAGGATGGTCTTGGCAAGAACAGGGGATGGGAATATTCAAGAACAGGCAACCCCACAAGAGCTGCATTAGAAAAGCTTATCGCGGATCTTGAGGAAGGACAGTATGGTCTTGCTTTTGCATCAGGCCTTGCAGCTATAAATACTGTATTGTCTCTTTTCAAGAGCGGAGACAAGCTCGTTGTTTCAGACAACATTTACGGCGGTACATTCAGGATATTGGATAACGTATTCAAGAACTTCAATATAACCTATAAGATCGTAAACACTTCCGATCTTGAAGCTGTTGAGGCCGCTATTGATGACGACGTAAAGGCTGTATATATCGAGACACCGGCAAATCCGCTTCTTACGATCACTGATATCGAAGCTGTTTCCAAGATCGCCAAAAAGCATAACAAGCTCACTATCGTTGACAACACTTTCCTTACGCCTTATCTTCAGCGTCCTCTGACGCTCGGCGCTGATATCGTAATCCACAGCGGAACAAAATACCTCGGCGGTCATTCAGATACGATCTCAGGTTTCGTAGTAGTTAATGACAAAGCTTTGGCTGACAGACTTTATTATCTTCAGAACGCTATCGGCGGAGTCCTTGCTCCCTGGGACAGTTTCCTCATTATCAGAGGTATCAAGACATTGGGTGTGCGTATGGACAGACACGTTGCAAATGCGCAAAAGGCTGCAAGATGGCTCGCTGACAGCGGATATGTAAGCAAGGTCTATTATCCGGGACTTGAATCAGATCCCGGTTATGAAGTCCAGAAAAAGCAGGCAGACGGTGCAGGTGCGATGATCTCATTCGTATTGAACGACAAATACGATTACAAGAAGTTTTTCGAGAACTTAAAACTCATTACGCTGGCTGAGAGTTTGGGCGGTGTTGAATCACTCGTATGCCATCCTGCTACGATGACTCACGCGGCAATTCCTGCCGATATCAGAAAAGAAGTGGGCATCGTTGACGAGCTCATCAGATTCTCGGTAGGAATCGAAGACATTGATGATCTCATCGCAGATCTTAAGCAGGCAATCGAGAATTCTGTAAAGGCGTAAGAGGTAAAGAAAATGAATAACGTATATGAAGATATCAGAGGCATGATCGGAAACACTCCGATCCTGAAGATCAATCATATGGGCGTCAAGCCCGGAGTAAATATCTATGCAAAACTTGAACTTATGAATCCCGCGGGAAGCGTTAAAGACCGTATCGGCGTTTACATGATCGATGACGCTAAAAAGCGCGGCGTACTCAAAGAGGGCGGTACGATCATCGATGCGACCGCTGGCAACACCGGAATCGGTATCGCAGTTGCGGCGCTCAATCAGGGCATCAGGGTTATCTTTACGGTACCTGAAAAGTTCTCCATCGAAAAGCAGCAGGTCATGCGCGCACTGGGCGCGGAAATAGTTCATACATCAAGAGAAGAAGGAATGCTCGGAGCAGAGCGTAAAGCAGAAGAATTATTGAAGCAGATCGAAGGATCAGTTTCCTTAAGGCAGTTCAGAAATCCCGCTAACCCGCTCGCTCACTATGAGACGACAGGACCTGAGATCTATAGCCAGCTTGACGGCAACATCGATTATTTTGTCGCAGGCGCAGGAAGCGGCGGAACATTTACGGGTGTAGTCAAATACCTGAAAGAAAAGAACCCTGACATTAAGGGAGTACTCGCAGATCCTTATGGTTCCACGATCGGCGGCGGTGAGCATTTCGATTACAACATTGAGGGAATCGGCAACGACTTTATTGCAGACACGATGGACATAACCCTTGTTGATAAGGTCATTAAGGTAACAGACGATGAGGCATTCACAGCCTCCAAGAATCTTGCAAAGCATGAGGGAATCCTCGCAGGATCATCTTCCGGCGCGGCTCTCGCAGCAGCATTGAGACTTGCAGAAGAAATAGATGAAGGAAATATCGTAACTGTTTTCCCGGACAGAGGAGACAGATATCTGAGCAAAGGATTATATGATTGATGGACAACGTATTTGAGCTTCAAAACGTATTTAAGACTTATAAGAACGACGGAAAGGAATTTACCGCTCTCAAGGATGTAAGTCTCACGGTTAAAGAAGGTGAGATCTTCGGCATAATCGGAATGAGCGGCGCAGGCAAATCAACGCTTGTACGTACGCTTAACCGTTTGGAGGAAGTAACTTCCGGTACAGTAAATTTTTACGGTAAGGATCTGGCATCTCTTAAGGCTCGTGAACTAAGAGAAGTAAGACACTCGATCTCAATGATCTTCCAGGGCTTTAATCTCGTTAACCAGCGTACCGTCATACAGAATGTTGAGCAGTCTCTGAGGATTATCGGAGCACCGCGTGCGGAGAGAAAAGAGAAAGCAAGACAGATGCTTGAGATCGTAGGACTTTCCGAGAAGGCAAATGAATATCCGGCAAGGCTTTCAGGCGGCCAGAAACAGAGAGTTGCCATAGCAAGAGCTCTTGCGGTAGATCCTAAAGTCTTACTCTGCGATGAAGCTACTAGTGCGTTAGATCCAAAGATAACCAATGAGATATTGGATCTCTTAAAGAAGATCAACGAAGAGAGAAAGCTTACGATAGTCATCATCACTCACGAGATGAGCGTTGTTGAAAAGATCTGCGACCGCGTTGCGATAATCGACGATGGTAATCTCGCGGAGATCGGCGACGTTAAGGACGTATTCTCAAATCCCCAGTCCAAGGCAGCAAAGAAACTCGTATTCCCGAGCAATCCCTTTGATCCTTCTGACAGCAGCGGACAGATCGTAAGAATTGTATTCGACGGAACGCAGTCCAATGTTCCGTTTATAGCAAACCTTGTTGAGGAGACAGGCCTCAAGGTAAACATCCTGAGTGCGAACACAAGAAGTGTCGGCGGTATCGGCTACGGACAGATGATCGTTGAGCTGCCTGCACTTGCCAAGGACCGTCAGACGGTCATCGACTTTTTCAAGGCAGGCGGACTTTCAGTATCGGAGGTGACCAGAAATGAGTGACTACATTAAAGAAGCGATAATATCAGGTGTTTGGGAGACGTTTGTAATGACGCTCTTTGCATCACTGTTTTCATACCTGGTCGGAATGCCTCTTGGAGTGATACTCTATTCGACTTCAAAAGGAAGGCTTCTTGAGAACCGAGGGGTAAACTTTGTTATCGGAGCTATAGTTAACATCACGCGTTCTCTGCCGTTCCTTATCCTGCTGGTACTCCTTATTCCGTTTACGAGATTTGTAGTCGGTCAGTCCATAGGAACGACAGCTGCGATAGTTCCTCTTACGATCGGTGCTATTCCGATCGTAGCACGAATGGTCGAGTCATCACTAAATGAAGTGAATCCGGGAATCATTGAAGCTGCTACATCGATGGGTGCATCCCCACTTTATACGATATTACATTTCATAATTCCCGAAGCAACGCCTTCGCTTCTTCAGGGCGGTGCGATCAATGTTGCTACAGTTCTTGGTTACTCCGCGATGGCCGGCGTTATCGGAGGAGGCGGACTCGGTGCGATTGCTCTTCAATACGGATACTACAGATATCAAAAGGATGTTCTATGGACCACGGTTACTTTGCTGATAATCATGGTAATGCTGATCCAGGAGTTCGGTATCAGGCTGTCCAAGAAGACAAGAAAGACCTAAGACTGTTGCTTTTCACTTGCAGTATGATAAAATATCAGAACAAATGTTTGTATTATTTGCGAGGTGTAACTATGAGCAAGATCGAAAGATTTGATGTGAATGAGCAGTGGGCACACTCCGGTATCGTTAAGGCCGGTGACTTTTGTTTCCTCAATTACTGTGCTAGCAACGGCGGCACGATCGAAGAGCAGATCAATGGTGCTTTTGACGAGATGGAAAGACGTCTTTCATTGGTAGGACTTACTCTTGATAATGTAGTTCACATAGATTGCCTGTTCAGGGATATATACGACATTCCTGTAATGGAGAAAGTCATCAAGGAAAGATTTAAAGGCAACTATCCCGCAAGAAAATCGATCGAGACGGACTTTGCTCATATAGGCGGTCCGGACGGACTTCATTTTCAGGTTGATGGCGTAGCATATTGCGGATGACATTTCTCTTGATTAACTTCCTGCTCAATGTTAGCATTTTCGGGAATTAGTTATTCTTTTCAAGGAAGTTGTCAATGAGCTATTTATACGAGACACATCTTCATACGTGTGAAGCCAGCAAGTGCGGCAGGGTACATGGTGAAGATTACATTCCTTACATGATGGAGAAGGGATACAGCGGAATGATCGTTACAGATCATTTCTTCAACGGCAATACCTGCGTTCCTGCTGATCTTTCATGGAAGGAAAGAGTCGAGATATATTGCAGCGGATATGAAAGAGCTTTGAAAGCAGCTGAAGGGAAAGACTTTAACGTCATGTTCGGCGTTGAGTTCAATTTCAATAAAGATGAGTACCTTCTTTACGGCGTTGATAAAAAGTGGCTTCTTGATAACGAATCCATAATGCAGATGACCAGGCATGAACTTTTTGATGCAGTCCATAAAGCAGGCGGCATCATGATCCAGGCTCATCCCTACAGAGAAAGAGATTATCTGAGCGATATCAAACTCGCTCCTTCCGCAGTTGACGGAATTGAAGTTTATAATGCTGCAAACAGTGCGAACATGAATGCGCTTGGATTCGAGTATTGCACCAAACTCGGTCTGCCTATGACTGCAGGTTCTGACATTCATTATTTCCACGACAAAGAAATGGGAGCAATGAGTTTTGAAAGCAAGATCAATTCGGTTGAAGAGTTTGCGGCAGCGGTGATTGCAGGGAAGGGAACACCTGTATCTATAGCACCTGACGGAACAGTTACTCCTGTTGCAAAAATACCTGAGCAGACAGTGTCTGCAGAACTTCCTACATTGGAAGTCCTTTATCCCGAAGGCAAGTAAATAACAGAATTTCTTTATATTAGAATCTGTCGGCTATAAACCTATTGACACAGTAGGTTGAAAGTGATAAGTTTATTCAAATCACACAGGAGGTAACAGTATGAAGACTTTCACTAATACAACAATTATGTGTATGTGCTGCTGTAAGACTGTTCTCCCGTGTACGGTCGTTGCGATGTGTCGCACATGATCTGACAGAAAAACAAAAGCGATCACACGGGAGTTCTTCGGAATTCCCGTTTTTTATCAGAAAGGAAATAGTTATGAGCATCAATGAAAAGAATAAAAACAACTTGAGGAAGATTGCATATGCAGGAGTGCTTGCAGCACTGACTTTTGTCGGAACCGAACTTCACATTCCGACTGCGATAGGACACATCAATCTGGGTGACCTTGTCATACTCGTAAGCGCATACATCCTCGGACCGTTTGCATTTATACCTGCAGCTATCGGTTCGACTCTTGCAGATCTGATTGCGGGATATCCCCAGTACGCTGTAGCAACGTTCCTGATCAAGGGAATAATGGGATTCGTCGCAGGACTCCTGCTTAAGAGAGACAAAGAAGGCAAAGTATCTCTCGGCAGAAAACTGTCTGCTTCGTTTGTTGCAGAGGTTATCATGATCGCAGGTTATTTCGCGTTTGAATCACTGCCGTTTATGTATGGTGTAGCCGCAGCTTTGGGTTCGGTAATACCTAATGGCATTCAGGCAAGCGCAGCGATCGTAGGAGCGGTTCCTCTTATGTATTTGAAGCCCTTTGCTCATGTGCGGACTTCAATACAGCATAGCTGAATAATTCGATACCATCCGGAGCTTTCGGGTGAAAGTTGTTTAACATGAATTTAGAAATATCTTCTTTTTCAAATTCTTTTTCTATAAACGAATTCGGATTGATGTAGTTGTAATTATACTGTGCGCACATTTCTCCGAGAGCATGACGAAACTCGTCACCGCGCTGCATGCGTTCATCATCAAATCCAAAGTAATACCAAGGTGCTATAAAATAAATATCTGCATCAGGATTGATATTCCTTATCCTGTTAGCCAGAAAACTGCATCTGTCAGCAAATTTTGATGCAGTTATGCTCTTTTCACCTATTGTGAGAGCATCATTGATGCCGATAGCGATGACGTACACATCAGTTTTAACGATGATGTCTCGGTTATCGATCAGGTTCTTTACTTCCCAACCTTTGTATGAAAGAGAAGTTACATCGCCTTTGATGTATTTAAGAAGAGGCTGGTACCAATGCAAACCGTATGTTACGGTTCCGTTCGTTATACTGTCCCCGAGGAAACAAAATGTCTTTCCGCTTTGCATGTCATCAAACAGGGCACTGTCACGGAGCTCATCAGTCATTCCGCCGTATACATCATAATCGTGTTGAAGTGCAGTGTTTTTCCGTTTGTTGGAATCAATCAATAAATGCAGATAATCACAAATAAAAAAGATAGCAACGATCGATAGCGAAGTTACAATTACTGAAAATGCTATCTTTCGATTATTAGTCATGCTGGAATTATAGCAAAACGGATGTATAAATTGAAGTCAAAAAAACTTGCCTGCTGAATTATGTGGTCAGCAGGCAAGTTGCTTTTGGATATCAGTGTTTTATTACAGCAGATGAGCTCTGAGGTCTTCACCTGATAAAGGTGAGAGGAGAGCAGGAGCGATGTCGAATACTGTCTTGCAGCCGTAATCGCCCTTCTGTGAGAGGCGGTAGATGGCTCTTGCGTAAGCAGTGAGGACTGAACCTGTGAACTCAGGGTTGGAGTCGAGCTTAAGTGAGTACTCGATAACATGAGTGTTCTCTTTGTTTGCGCCGGTCTTGCCTGTACGGAATACGAAACCGCCGTGGTTGATCCTTGAATGATCTCTGATGAATTCTTCTTCGGAGATGAAGTGAACGGTTGTATCATAATCAGCGAAGTAGTTGGGCATCTCTTTGATAGTCTTTTCGATGAGAGACTTGTCAGCTCCTTCTTCAGCAACTACAAAGCATTCTCTCGTATGCTTCTGACGTGTTGTAAGCTCAGGCTCGCTGCCGGATCTTACAGCTTCGAGAGCGCTTTCAACAGGGATTGTGTACTGTTTGCCGTTCTTTACGCCGGGAACTCTTCTGATAGCGTCTGAGTGACCCTGTGAAACGCCCTTGCCCCAGAATGTGTAATCCTTACCCTCGGGGAGGATGCAGCTGCCATAAAGTCTGTTGATGGAGAACATTCCCGGATCCCAGCCGCCGGAGATGAGAGCTGTGTGATAAGTATCAGCAGCAGCCTTGTCAACATTGGCGAAATGCTTGGGAATATTTGCATGCGTATCGAAACTGTCGATTACGTTGAACATCTTTGCATATTCAGGTGTCTGCTTGGGCAGATCCGTAGCGGAACCGCCGCAGATTACCAGAACGTCGATCTTGTCCTGCCAGTCAGGTGCCTGCGAAACGGGAACGACTTTGATTCCGGGTGTGATCGTCTTGACGGAAGCAGGGTCTCTTCTTGTGAAGACTGCTGCGAGCTCCATGTCGGGGTTCTGTCTGATCGAGAGCTCAACGCCCTTGGCGAGATTGCCGTAGCCCAAAATACCTATTCTTATTGCCATAAATTAAGTCCTCCTCGGGGCTGTTTTCTATTCGTAAGGAATTATAACAAAATAAATAAGGGTGGGCGTGACTTTTTTACAAAAAATAATGTGTTGTATTATAATATTCGACATGCCGAGCTTTAAGTATCTTTTCAGGCGCGTGATGCGCATGGACTTGAAGGCGATGAACGCCAAGATAAAGGATATCCACGAGAAAAGCGGGAAGTCCCGTGTGTGGATCTTTTTTGACATGGTCCATTGCGGCAGGAAGTTCGGTGCCGGATATATGGATTACTGGCTTTATGAGATGTACAACCTCAATGATGCGCAACGTGACACATATATCACCAGGGGCAGGAGCAACGACCTTGTAAACAGGTATAACGATCCCAAGTTTACTCATATTATCGATAACAAGATCGAATTCAACGAGCATTTTGGTGAGTTCCTTGCCCGTAAATGGATCCCGATAAGGGAAGACAACAAGGAAGAAGTCATCAAGTTCATCAAAGAGCACGATAAGTTAATAGCCAAAGCCGATCTCGGTTCATGCGGCAAGACTGTTGAGATGGTCGACTGCACGAAAGAAGACGCGGAGCACTTATACGACAGGCTCCTTCATATGGAACGCCCTCATCTGCTTGAGGAAGTGCTGGTCCAGCATCCTGCAGTCAGTGCTATTTATCCTCATGCTATCAATACTGTCAGAGTCGTTACCATCCTAAAGGATGATAAGGTACATATCGCGAGTGCATGCGTAAGATTCGGCAATCACGGCCATACTGTCGACAATTTCAACAGCGGTGGAATGACTGCGCCCATGAATGAGAAGACCGGCGAGATCACCGACTACGCCATCGATAAGAGCAAGAATCTCTTTACTCATCATCCGGAGACCGGAGCACCCATAAAGGGTTTTGTCTTCCCGATGTGGGATGAGGTCTGCGAGATGTGCACCAAGGCCGCCAAGGTAGTTCCTCAGGTCGGATATATCGGATGGGATGTATGTTTTACACCTGATTGTCCTGCAATAGTTGAGGGCAACGATTATCCGGGCCACGATCTTTATCAGCTGCCTGAACATACCCATGACAAGATGGGCATCTGGCCCAAATATCAGATCTGAATTATTCCGGGATCGTCAGGTAACCAGCCTGTGGGTCTTTGTGATGATGAATGTCATCAGTATACCGGGGATGGCATATTCCGGCTGATCAAATCCAAGGATCCAGTTCTTCTTAAGCTGTGCAGCACCGAAGAAAAGCTTTCCGACGGCTTTGCCTTCATTGTTGGTGAATACCGTCTCACCGTTGCTGAGTGTATCTGCAGAAGTGGTGACATGGAGGCCTGCGCTGTTCAGATCAAAAGTATATGGACCTCTTTTGGCTATGTCGATGAAACCGAGATCAGTTGTGCCGTTCCAGAATCTCCAGGCATCTCTGCCTTCGCTGACGATATGCTCGACAAGCGCAACATACTGCCTGTTCTTGTTGATCATGACATGGTTTCCGGGTTTCTGCTGGTCAGCGATAATAAAGAAAACACCGGTTCCGTCAGCTGTAATAACTTTAAATTCAGGGCTTGGAGGATTTCCCCAAGATCTGAGCTGATAAACTTTGAAGAACATAATAAAGCCCTCCATATAACAAAAATATCCTATCCCATGACTAAATTGTATCATAAAAATCTGCGTCATTTAGTGCTATCATCAACCGTAGAGTTTGGAGGTGGTCATGATGCAGCAGGAACAGTGGGAATCACTTACTCCTGAACAGAAGAAAAGGGAATTATATCTGGAGCAGAAACAAACTCTTGATACTTTTCTTGAGCATCATGCCATAACGAAAGCACAGTATGACAAGAGCCTCGGTGACCTGACAGTAAAGATGGGTTATGGTGCGGCCGGCTGATCTGCGTTATCTCTTTCTCTAATATAGACAAAGTAAGAATCTTACTTTATCAAAAATTTACCGTGATAGAATCAAATCATGAAGACTAAGCTTGCTAAACTGATTTTTAAGGACGTAACGGGGGCGAACGAATCAAATCGCGTCTCTTATATTGTCAGGATCAATTCCATGATGATGTGCATCTACTTCATTATCTGGATAGCGGTCTTCAGCATTACCGCAAGATATGCAAATGCGGGAACCTGTTTTCTGGCCCTTTGCGCTTATGCGGCTTCTATCTTTTTAACATACAAGGATCTGAATGCCTGGGCGCTTTTGCTTTACAGCTCGGTCACCACGATGTGGATGTTCCGTTTCGTCATCTCGTGGGGATGGGAATGCGGAATCCAGCATTTTGTTTTCGTGCTCCTTGTTCTGGTGTTTGTCGGCACTTACAGGTCAACTAAGGAAAAGATGCTCGCGAGTGCCATGGTTTTCCTGATAAGAATGCTTCTTTATTCATGGCATATCACGCATGAACCTCTGGAGATCCTTTCCAGGCGCTTATCCGTTACTTTCCAGATCATCAATATCGTTTCGATATTCCTTTCGCTTATAGTCATCCTGAATATCTTTACCCGTGACAAGCTTGCTACGGAGGCCAAGCTCGCGCAGTACAACCGCCAGCTTAAGGTCGTTGCCGAACACGATCATCTTACAGGACTTCTTAACAGACGAAGCGGAATGGCTGATACGGTCGCAAAGATTACGAGCGGCAGCTTGTCGACCGGCATGAGCATAGCTATAGGCGATATCGATCATTTCAAGAAGGTCAACGATACATTGGGACATGAGGCGGGAGACGAAGTCCTTAAACAACTTGCCAAGCTTTTCGATGAATACATGAGCGAATACGGCATGGCGATCAGATGGGGCGGTGAGGAGTTTCTGTTCGTATTCGACGACGTGAACCTCGACGATGCTTTCGTTGCCCTTGACGGCCTCAGACTTAAGATATCCAATCTGGAGATCGTTTGGAAAGGGGAGAGGATCCCGGTAACCATGACTTTCGGAGCTACCGACATTAATGTCATGATGTCCGCCCAAGATACGGAAATGGATATCGAAAACCGCATTAACGAGGCTATCGGCGATGCTGACAAGAAGCTTTATCTGGGTAAAGAGAGCGGCCGAAACAAAGTCGTAATCTGAGAGACTTTTTCCTACAAATTCCAAATCCTCTGTGCTATAATCTGTTGGAAATTCCATGGCAAGGGAGGTGATTTTATGACACGAAGCGATTCTGACAATCCCCGATCGCGATTACGCACCATAAAATTCACCATCCAGGGAGATTTGCTATGGAAGAAATGGCATCCGTAAAAGAAGAGCTTGTAACTCTTCTCGAAGAGAAGCGCTATAAAGAACTCCGTTTAAAACTATCAGAAATGATGGAAGTTGATATCGCTTCCATCATGGATTCATTGGAGAATGAGGATTCACTTAAGATTTTCCGAATTCTTCCTAAGACCATGGCTGCAGACGTTTTCGCTGAGCTTGAGGTTGACGACCAGAAATACATCATCATGTCACTGTCCACGAACGAGGCTTCGAACATCATCGATAACCTCATGGCGGACGATGCTGCGGACTTCCTCGAAGAAATGCCGGCTAACGTTGTAAAGAGGATCCTTGCAAATGCAAGCCCCGAGCAGCGTAAAGACGTAAACCACCTTTTGAAATACCCCGATGATTCCGCAGGATCGATCATGACGGTCGAGTATGTTGACCTGAAGAGGGACATGACCGTTGCAGACGCCATCCTGCGTATCAGAGAGATAGGTCTCGATGCCGAGACTACCAATATCTGTTACGTTCTCGACACTAAGAGACTCCTTGTCGGAACAGTTGCATTAAGATATCTGCTCATCAGGCAGCCTGACGAGATCATCGGCGACATAATGAACGACAACGTCATCTCGATCAAGACTACGGATGACCAGGAAGAAGCGACCCGTTTATTCCAGAAATACGACTTTACCGCGATGCCTGTTGTCGACAATGAAGACCGCCTTGTCGGTATCATCACGGTCGATGACGTCATGGACATCATGGAAGAGGAGGCCACGGAGGATATCGAGAAGATGGCCGCTATCATCCCGGACCAGACGGACAGGCCTTACCTCAAGATCGGTGTATTCGAGACATTTAAGAACAGGATGCCCTGGCTGTTGTTCCTCATGGTATCTGCTACCTTTACAGGTGCGATCATCACAAGGTATGAGACCGCTTTGGCTGCATATGTTACTTTGACGGCATATATCCCGATGCTTATGGATACCGGAGGAAATGCCGGTTCCCAGGCAAGCGTTTCGGTCATCCGCGGCCTTTCGCTCAGGGAGATACAGTTTGGAGACTTCTTTAAGGTTCTCTGGAAGGAAGCGCGCGTAGCGGCTATCTGCGGCATCGTTCTTTCTTCTGCAAACTTCGTAAAATTGATGCTTTTGGACAAGCTTCCGATGAATATCGCGGGAATCATATGCGTAACGCTCGTTTTAGTCGTTATTTTCGCGAAATCCATCGGCTGCACGCTGCCTATGGTCGCTTCAAAGATCAAGCTCGACCCGGCGGTCATGGCAAGTCCGCTGATCACGACCATCGTTGACGCGGTATCGCTCTTGATCTATTTCGGACTCGTAACGCACCTGCTCTCGATAGCGGTCTGATTTCGTTGCGGAATATTAATTATATATAAAGGCTCTGAACGTTTTTTGTGTTGAAAAGGCTATCCCGCTTTTATATAATAACAATTCGGAAACTTTTATTAATTCCACCTACAAATTCCTTGAAAGGAAAGGAGAAATAGACATGATTTATTCGACAGAAGTCAAGAACATGTGCTCTGTTCATCAGGGTGTTCATCACGGTGCTGCACCGATCCCTGAGGAAGCTAAGTGGGTTAGCGCAAAGGATGTAAAGGACATCTCCGGTTACACACACGGTATCGGTTGGTGCGCTCCCCAGCAGGGTGCTTGTAAGCTGTCCCTCAACGTAAAGGACGGTATCATCCAGGAGGCATTGGTTGAGACAATCGGCTGCTCCGGTATGACACACTCCGCTGCTATGGCATCCGAGATCCTTCCCGGTCTCACAGTTCTCGAGGCTCTCAACACAGACCTCGTTTGCGATGCTATCAACACAGCAATGAGGGAACTCTTCCTTCAGATCGTTTACGGTAGAACACAGAGTGCTTTCTCTGAAGACGGACTTCAGATCGGCGCAGGTCTTGAGGACCTCGGTAAGGGCGCTCGTTCAATGGTTGGTACAACATACGGTACACTCGCTAAGGGTCCCCGTTATCTTGAGCTCACAGACGGCTACATCACAGAGGTCGGCCTTGATGAGAACGATGAGATCATCGGCTACAAGTTCGTTAACTTCGGTAAGATGATGGACTTCATCAAGAAGGGTGACGATGCAGCTACAGCACTTCAGAAGGCTTCCGGTAAGTATGGACGTGTTGACGATGCCGTTAAGTTCATCGATCCGCGCAAGGAATAAAGGAGGAACGACAAATGGCAGATTTATTTGAATCATACGAGAGAAGACTCCCCCAGATCAACGCTAAGCTTGCTGAATATGGAATCGCTTCCATCGAAGAAGCTGAGAAGATCACAAAAGACGCAGGTCTTGATGTTTATCACCTCATCGAAGGCATCCAGCCCATCTGCTTCGAGAACGCTAAGTGGGCTTACACAGTAGGCGCTGCTATCGCAATCAAGAAGAACTGCAGAAGAGCTGCTGACGCTGCTGCTGCAATCGGTGAAGGTCTCCAGGCTTTCTGCATCCCCGGTTCTGTTGCTGACAGACGTAAGGTTGGTCTCGGCCATGGTAACCTCGGTAAGATGCTCCTCGAAGAAGATACAGAGTGCTTCGCATTCCTCGCAGGTCACGAGTCATTCGCAGCTGCTGAGGGTGCTATCGGTATCGCAGAGAAGGCTAACCGTGTTCGTCAGAAGCCTCTCAGAGTTATCCTTGACGGTCTCGGAAAGGATGCTGCAAAGATCATTTCCAGAATCAACGGTTTCACATATGTTGAGACACAGTACGACTATAAGACAGGCGAGCTCAAGGAACTCTCCAGAACATGCTATTCAAAGGATCCCGCATCCCCGAGAGCAAAGGTCAACTGCTATGGTGCAGATGACGTTCAGGAAGGTGTAGCTATCCTCTGGAAGGAGAACGTTGACGTTTCCATCACAGGTAACTCAACCAATCCTACAAGATTCCAGCACCCTGTTGCAGGTACATATAAGAAGGAGCGCCTCGAGGCTGGCAAGAAGTACTTCTCAGTTGCTTCCGGCGGTGGTACAGGCCGTACACTTCACCCTGATAACATGGCTGCAGGTCCTGCTTCCTATGGTATGACAGATACTATGGGCCGTATGCACTCAGACGCTCAGTTCGCAGGTTCTTCTTCAGTTCCTGCTCACGTTGAGATGATGGGTCTCATCGGTGCCGGCAACAACCCGATGGTTGGTATGACCGTTTCCACAGCTGTTTCCGTTGAGGAAGCTGCTAAGGCAGGCAAGTTCTGATCAGAACGACCATTTAAAACTCACAGGCGGTGCAGAAATGCACCGCTTGTTTTTTTGATTGCTCAATTTTGGTAAAATAACGTCTGTAATCTAAGGTGCACGGAGGAATGTCTGCATGAACAGGAAAGTATTGAAGACTGCAGCTTGCGCTTTGTTAGGCGCATTCCTTCTGTCCGGCTGCTCATATTTTCCGGCTAAGGCACCTGATATCTTTCCGACTGACCAGAAGTCTTTTTCTTCGGAGATGCAGACTTCTACGGATCAGTCTGCTTCGACCGCGCCTTCAGATACCACAGCGATAAATCCCGCTGATGCCGCAGCAAAAGCGTATTCGGACTTCATCGGAGGCAAGGTCAAGGTATCGACTTCAGGATGCTTTGAGGCGAACAGCGGGAGAAAATATTTTGATCTGGCTTTTGGTACATATAACTTTGACGAATTAAAGAAGGCCATAAAGTTTGATCCTTCTTTCGGATCGGTTGCGCGTTATTCCGTCGTTGATTGCGGAAAAGACGGGTTGCCTGAGCTTGCAGTCCGTTTTGACATGTTGGATCACGGTACTTCGTCTGTCATCTGCATAATCGGTTACGATAACGGAGACCTGGTGATGAATTCGCTCATTGAAGAAAAGGTTCCCGACGAATACAGGCTTTATGACAGCGGTTATCTTGAGTCAGCTACCATTCCTTTCAGGGGAATGTACAAGATGGTGCTGATAAAGGTCGAACCCGGCGGAAAGTGCAGCGAAGTATTTACTTACAGCGAGTATCAAGGAAGTTACGCGGCAAACATAATCAAGCATCTTAAGAAGGCTGAGGAAGAGACATCAGAAGGATTCGAGCATCTTTCGAACAGCTTCATGATCCGCGAGTTCATTTCCGAAGGAAAGGTTGTCATATCGGTAGGAACCTGGTCTGATACAGATACTGACAGAGCAATAGAAGAAGAGCTTGTCAGCAAGCTGAAGTCCCTTGGTGCTGAAGAAGTATCTGAAGATAAGATGACGGAACTCGCATCAACGAAAGATTATATGGCAAAGGAAGTAGCCTGGACCGATTGCAGCAGCGAGACTCCCGCGACATCTTCTGCAGGCATAGCCAAGGTCGCAGGCAATTTCTCGATCAGTGTGTATATGGACCCTGAAAGTGCTGAATATACGGGACTTGGCAACGTTGTACATGCGCTTAACAGCGGCAACGGAACGGACATGAGATTCGTTTCCGATTCAGATGATGTTACGGTCATCCTCGAAAAGGGCGCATGGGACATGAATACCGATACCTTTGCTAAAGAGAAAGAGATCTTCAATGTAAAGGCCAAGGCAGGTCTTGTCTATCAGTTCAACTGCGTTCCTGGAGATGTCTTCCCTTATTACAGGATCAGGGCCGTAAAGGGCAGTTTCAATGCCGAATGGCTTGTTCTCAAGAGCAAAGACAATAAAGTGACGGTCATCAAATCGTCCTTCAAGGGAGCCTGATGCCGGCATGTCAGAGAATGAACGTATCAGCATAAGCGCACAGCTTCTTGAAGATGTCAGGCGGTTCGTAGAAGAACGTTATAAGCCGGAACCCGGCGGTATCTGTGCAGGACCTCTTGAAGGGTTTGCTCTTACGGGCTCTTCCATGAAGAAGTTCTCTGCACGCAGTAACAGATCCGCGGCCTGTGCTGCAGAGGCATGTCTTGCCGTGGAGGAAGACAGTGTTGTCTGTGAGAAAAGCGTCAATGAATTCGTTGACAGTAAGATAGACGAAAGCTTTACCCAGATGCTGCTGCGCAAGATAGATGAGCGCGGTATGACTGATGTGGAATGCTATAAGAAAGCGAATGTCGACCGTAAGCTCTTTTCGAAGATCAGGAGTGACATTCACTATCATCCAAAAAAGAAAACAGTTCTCGCATTTGCTATAGCTCTTAAAATGAGCATGGAAGAAACGACGGCTCTGCTGATGAAGGCGGGTTATGCCCTGTCCGACGGCAGCAGGGGAGATCTTGTTATTATGTATTTCATAACTAACGGGAAGTATGACATAAGGGAGATCAACGGCGTTCTTCTTGAAATGGACGAGGAAATAATCGGAGGCTGAAGATAGATGGAATCAAATGAGATCACAAGCGAAAAGTTTGCTTCAATGACAAAAGAAGAAGCTTTGGAGTATATGGGCCTTCCGGCTGATGCTGATAAGGACGCTCTCGAAAACAAGTTCTGGCAGCTTTCCAAGAATTACAGGAATCTTCCTGCTGATGAAGCCGAAGAGAAGCTCGCCGATCTTTCGGCAGTCTATGATATTGCCGCGGGTAACCGTGATCTGAGACAGCAGGCAGCTGAAGCGCGCTCTCACGAAAAGCAGTTCATGGGTAAGACAAAAGATGAGTGGAAGACTTACTTTTCTTATACATGGAAATATATTCTCGGCGCCATAGTCCTTGTCGCAGTCTCCGCTGCGCTTATATGGAATTTCTTCTTTAAACCGCGTGAGGACTGCGGGATCATTTCGATCGGCAACTTTGAAAATAACCCTCAATACTACGACGGCGTAGTTAAGGAAATAGGATTCAAGTATCCGAATCTTTCAACGTTCTGTTATGTTGCAAAGAGCGAAAGCGGACAGGAGGCAGATTCTTATACGAACCAGGCTGCTGTCGCGACACTTTATTCCGGTGCCAACGTCATAGTTACTGATCAGTCGGCGATGCCTTATTTCTTTGAATATCTCACGGACTGTTCCGCTCTTTACAAATCTCTTGAACAGGTCCTTCCGGCTGACAAGTACGCGAAGATCAAGCCTTTGTACATGAGCGAACGCGAGTACAAAAAGATGATCGTTGAATACAGGATAGGGAAGGGCATGGAACTTGCGGATACCAACATCGACTTCTCGGCTTATTCCGATGCAAAGATAATGACAGGCCTTCTGATCGAAGATAAAGACATGATCAAGAAGCTCGGTTACACGAATTACTGGCCTGATAAGCCTGCAACGGTCGTTTTCGGGATCAACGTCCTCAGCCGCGACCAGGATGAGTCAATGAGGATCATAACGGCAGTACTTCAGGGCCTGTGATAGAATATTGCCATGAATATCTTCAGGAAGCATAAGCTTGAGGAAAGGCTCATTGGAGCGCTGAATAACCTGAATCTTAACAGGAAGCTCCTGCTTCTGTATTTGTTATGCGTTCTTTTGCCGCTGCTTATTACTGACGGATATATCCTTATTTCCATCATTTCAAACGAGAGATCTCAGTTCAATGATGAAATGAAGACCGTTGCGAATAACGTTTCCGCTGACTTTATCACTTCGATCAAGACGGCATCTGATGTTTCGAACAATATGTATGTCGACAGGTCGATATATACATTCCTTGACACTCCTTTCAGCGACAACGAGAATTTCTATACACGTTACTATGAATGGATCAAGGCAAACGGATATCAGTCACTTTATCTCCCGAACCTTGCAAGGTTTATCTTTGTTGCTGATAACGACACGATAGTTTCAGGCGGAAATATCTATACGCTCAAATCAATCCAGGATACCAACTGGTACCAGGAATTTATTTCTTCGAAGTATAAGGCCCAGTTCATTTTCTATTTTATGGGTGACGAAACAGGAGCCGTCCAGACAAAGACCAAACAGGTAAAACTTGTAAGGTGGCTGGATTACTTTAAGGAAACAGAGATCAAGAAGATGCTTGTCATCAATCTCGACTATCCTTCGCTCATGAGCAACCTTTCCAATAAGAAATACGGTATGCTCGCATATATCTGCGACGGGGAAAAGATCATATTCTCCACAGACGGTAAGATGAACCTCTATAGTCCGTACACTTCTATCAATGATGCCGACAGAAAGAAGGTTGGTTATACCAGTGAAGTCGTTTACATGGGCAAGACCTATACGATCATGGTTTTCCCTGATAACAGCAATGTCGTTGCCGGCGCCTTCAAGAAAAACTTGCCTGTCATGATCCTACTTCTGGCGATGAATATCCTGATGCCGCTCGTTCTTGTCAGGCTCATAAACAAATCTTTCATTAACAGGCTCGGCAAGCTCAATCAGGTCTTCGAGATAGGAACCGACAATGTAGGACTCGTAACCATCAACGATGTCGAGGGAAGCGATGAGATTGCACAGCTGTTAAACGGTTATAACGAGCTTGTTTTGAGGAACAGACAGCTTATCAAAACGATCTACGAGGATAAGCTCGTATATCAGGAGAACGAGATTGAAAAACAGCAGGCTGAACTCCTCGCCATGCGTATGCAGATCAATCCTCACTTCATGTTTAACTGCCTTGAGAATATCAGAATGCATAGTGTCATAAAGGGCGAGAAGGAGACGGCGGCCATGATCGAAAGGCTTGCCGCTCTCGAGCGTGACGTTGTTGAATGGAACCAGGACGTTATCCCGCTCTATAAGGAAATGAGTTTTATCAAGAATTACCTGAAGCTTCAGCAGTACAGATACGGTGAGCGATTCTCTTTCTCGATAAACGTATCGGACGACGTAAGCGATGCATCAATCCCGAAACTTACGCTGGCTACATTCGTAGAGAATGCTTGCGTTCACGGTGCTGAAAAGAAGACCCGTGACGTCGTCATTATCATTAACGCACATGCTGCAGATGACAGGCTGATCCTTGAGATCGAGGATACCGGCGCCGGCATGGACAGCTCAAGTGCGGAACGTCTGCAGAAGAGGATGCGTGAATGCACATTCGCCGATCTCAAGAAAAACAGGCATATCGGAATCCTTAACGCCTGCCTGCGAACCAAGCTCATCGCAGGCGGAGACGTTGATTTCCTTTTCGAAAGCGAAGAACAGATCGGTACATATATCAAGATCACAATGCCGCTGAAGCACTATGAGCTTCAGCAGGCCGAAGGAGGAGAAGAATAATGGCTAGAGTTCAGGTGCTTTTGGCTGATGACGAACCTTTTATCCTTAAAGGACTCAAGATGCTCATCGACTGGGAACTTTACGGCTGCGAGATCGTGGCTACGGCTTCGACCGGTCTTGAGGCTTATAACATCATAAAGAACCAGAAGATCGACCTTGCCATTGTCGATATCAGGATGCCCGAGCTTACGGGTCTTGAGCTGATCACAAGAGTGAAGGAAGAGGGCATCGGTACGGATTTTGTCATTCTGAGCGGCTTTTCTGATTTTGAATATGCCCAGACGGCATTAAGACTTAAAGTTGTTGATTATCTCTTAAAACCTGTAAGCCAAAAGCAGCTTGTAAGCGTTCTGCGCAAGATCGGCGTAAAGAAAGACGCGGACAATGTCCTCCAGGAACACGCAGACAAACTCAAGAGAGCATGTCTGGTACAGTATCTCCTTGCGATCCTGAACGGTATGTCCAACCAGCATCAGGTCGATTATGTTTGCGAAAACATGGTCATAGGAGGTGACATGAATTTTGTCCATATCACTTTGGACAATGTCACGAGCCTTGAGGAAATGACTGACGAGGAAGTCAGCGAGATCAAGAAGAAGATAATCGAGAACTGTACCGAGTATCTCGGCAAATACAGTGACCATCTTCTCCCGGAAGCCGAGGGCTTTGAGGAGGAATACGAGATAGGATTCCTTTTCTGTGATGTCATGGCGAAGGATGCAGGGAAGAGTACCAATGAATATTTAGAAGAGCTCAGAAAGGCAGCGATGAGAAGCATTCCTTCGGAGGTCGCTCTCCTTGTCGGAAGGACCGTAAACGAGACCGTCAAGCTTGCCGCTTCTTACAGCAGTGCATGCGAGCTCAGATATCTCAAGAGCCTCAGGCCTTATGACGAAAATGTCTATCTTTACGATAACGACATGTACGTTCCTCATTCCCAGGCTAAGGAAATGATCCATAAGGATGCGGCTGACGATCTGGTCAACGCGGTTATCAAGCATGATCACGATGAGATATCCGAATGCGTCGACCGTCTTTTCGAAAACATGGAGAATACGCATTTCAACAGATTCCTGAACCTGAACGTTAATTACTTCCTGTTCAGGATGATACATCTTGCTATAGAAATAGATGAAACAGTAGAACAAGATAATATACTTCTATATATAAGTGATGACGTTTTCGTCCCCGGAAAGAATTTCAAGGAGCGTTTCAAGACTTTTGCGCTCGAATATTCCGATTATCTTACCCAGCTTAAGAAAAATTCCGGTCACAGGGGATTAAAGGACGTAGAAAGATATATCCAGGATCACTATGCCGAGAACCTTACCCTGAGAGACCTTGGAAAGATGTATTACATCAACAGCTCATATCTTGGCCAGCTCTTCCATAAGAAATACGGTATTTCTTTTAAGGACTATCTGAACAACTGCAGGATCAATGCCGCAGCCGAAATGCTCCTCAAAAGTGACCGCAAAGTGGCTGATATTGCTGCAGAAGTGGGCTATAAGGACATTGATTATTTCGTATCAAAATTTATTGAGATTAACGGCTGTACCCCGACAAAATACAGACGAAATATCTAATTGTGCAACTTTCTATATTTTGTCGGGAGTCTGACTTGAATTTGTCGGAGTTTTACACAAAAACAACTCTGTATAATCACTACAACGGACAAAATATAGAAAGGAAGGTCCATTTATGAAGAAGACAAAAATCGCAGCAGTCGCTTTGGCATCATTGATGTCAGTATCTGCTCTGGCAGGCTGCAACAAGACACCTGGTGGTTCAACAGCAGGTACAGCAGCTCCCGGCGAGACAAAACAGGCAGCTCCTGGACAGATCAAGGAATTTAGCGCGTTCTTCGCAGTACCCGCTACAACCGAGATCAACAAAGACAACGAAGTCCAGAAGATCATTGCTGAGAAGATCGGTGCAAAGTGCAACGAGACATGGCTCGCAGGTCAGCAGGTTTCTGAAGCTGTCGGCGTATTCATCGCATCCGGTGAGTATCCCGATTTCATCAACGGCGGCGACGCTATGAAGGCTCTCTATGAGGCTGGTGCTCTTGTTGCTTGGGATGACTATATTGATAAGTATCCTAACATCAAGGAATTCTTCTCTGATTATGAGTGGAGCCAGTTCAGACAGTCTGACGGTAAGATCTATTGGATGAATCCTTTCGAGAACATCTATGGTGAGGATAAGACCACCACACAGAACGGTGAGGCTTTCTGGATCCAGGCAAGAGTTCTTGAATGGGCTAAGTATCCTAAGATTGAGACACTCGACGACTATTTCAAGGTCCTCGAAGACTACGCAAAGGCTAACCCTACAACGCACGACGGTAAGAAGAACATTCCTTACACAATGCTCTGCGAAGATTGGCGTTATTTCTGCCTTGAGAACGCTCCTGAGTTCCTCGATGGTTATCCGAACGACGGTTCCTGCATCGTAGACGTTAACACCAAGAAGATCGTTGACTACAACACAACTCCTACAGCTAAGAAGTACTTCAAGAAGCTGAACGAAGAGTATGCTAAGGGCGTCATCGATACCGGTGCTTTCACACAGACATACGATGAGTACATCTCCAAGCTTTCAACTGGTGTTGTTCTTGGTATGTGCGATCAGTGGTGGGACTTCGCTTACACAGTAAACGACGTATTCAAGACACAGAACACAGAGCAGTATGGTTATAACTACATACCTCTCGGTCTCACAATCGAGAAGGGTATGGAGAACCAGTGGTACACATCCGGTGGTACACTCAACGTTTCATCCGGTATCGCTATCACAACAAGCTGCAAGGACGTTGAAGGCGCTTTCAAGTTCATCGACGACCTCCTTTCTCAGGAAATCCATGACCTCCGTTTCTGGGGCGTTAAGGATGTTGACTACAAGGTTGACGAGAATGGTATGTACTACAGAACAGAAGAAATGCGTAAGAATGCTGCTGATCCTAACTGGAAGACAAAGCACCTCTGCACATATTCTTACTTCCCTCAGTGGTCTGGTACATCCAGAGACGGTAAGAACGCTATGATGCCTGCTGAGCAGCTCTCTGAGTTCAAGGATACTCTCCCTGAGCCCGTTAAGAAGGTATTCGCAGCTTATGGCGCTAATACATACATTGATCTCCTCGGTTCTGTTAATAAGGCAGGCCCTTGGTTCCCGATGTATTCTTACTCCAACAACATGAAGACTGACACAGCTGGTGGTACTGCCTGGACAAAGATGGGCGAGTGCAAGCACGCTTGGCTGCCTAAGGTCGTTATGTCTAAGGACTTCGAGAAGACTTGGGATGAGTACATGAAGGCTTACGCAGCATGCAAGCCTGAGGACTTCGTTGCAGAGATGCAGCAGGAGCTCGACAGACGTATTGCAGCTTACGAAGCAGCTAACAAGAAGTAATCATTCTTAAGTCGCCGATCCCGGCAAACAATTAATTAAAAACAGGTGGGCGGCCATTAGGTATCAGCCTATGGCCGCCTTCCTTTTTAAATCTCTTACTCAATCACATCTCAAATCCCATAAAGAGGTTTCGCATGGCACGAAATACAATCAATTCTTTAGGTACTGCGGACTTAAGGACCAAAAAGACAAATAAATGGGCTGAAGCCAGAAGACAGCCGTTTCTCCTTATTTCCTCAGCACTGCTCCTTATCTACGGAATAATTTTCTATTATGTTCCTGTATTGGGATGGATCACCGCTTTCCAGGACTACAAGCCGGCTAAGGGTTTCCTTAAGTCACAGTGGGTCGGATTTGCAAAATTCCAGAAATTATTTGAAAACAAGACATTCTATCTCGCGTTCAGAAATACGCTTGCGATGGGTGTCATCAATCTCGTATTCCATTTCTTAACCGCGATCGCATTCGCTCTGATCCTCAACGAAGTACGAGTAATGTTTGCTAAGAAATTCGTTCAGACAATTTCTTACATGCCTCACTTCCTTTCATGGATCATCGTTACGGCAATCGTTCGAGACATCCTTTCTGCTGACGGTATCGTAAATGAGTTCCTCATGAACGTTTGCGGAAACAAGATGCCTATCGATTTCTTCGCAGTTAAAGGTTACTTCTGGTGGATAGTCGCTGCGGCGAATGTCTGGAAGGAAACAGGATGGAACGCGATCATATATCTCGCAGCGATCACAGCTATCGATCCTGCTCTCTATGAAGCAGCTGACATGGACGGTGCAACAAGATTCCAGAAGGTTTGGTACATCACACTTCCTTCACTCCGTCCTACGATCATGATCCTGCTCCTTATCAACATCGGTAACGTTCTCAACGCTGGTTTCGAACTTCAGTACATCCTCGGTAACGACGTTATCTCCGATGTTTCCAAGATTCTTGACGTATTCATTCTTGACTGGGGTATTTCTCAGTTCGACTTCTCTCTCGGTACTGCAGCTGGTATCTTCAAGAGTGTCATTGCTCTCATACTTGTCTGCCTTGGTAACTGGACTGCCAAGAGAACCGGTGACGAACGGTTATTCTAAGGGAGGGAAAAAACATGAAAAAGAAATATGGTGCAGGCGATATTGCCTTTGAGGTATTCCTTGTAATATTCCTCATAGTTTTCGTAATGGTAACTCTTTACCCTGTTATCAATACGCTCGCAATCTCGTTTAACGACGGTTTCGATACAATTACACACAGAATCCACTTCATTCCTCATCAGTGGACAACAGACAACTATAAGGCTGTTTTCGCTAAGGAAGGCTACAGACAGGCAGCTATCGTTACTGTAGCAAGAACTGTTATCGGTACATTGCTCTCACTCGTTGTTAACTCGATCCTTGCTTATGTAATCAGCAGAAAGAAGTTCCTCTTCAAGAAGAGTTTCTCTCTGTTCTGGGTTATCACCATGTATGTAAACGGCGGTCTCATCCCGACATACATCGTTTTCCAGAAGCTTCACCTTACAAACAGTTTCTGGGTATACGTTATCCCGGGTGCAGTCAGCGCATTCAACATGTTGGTTATCCGTAACTTCATGAACGGTATCCCTGATTCCCTCGAAGAGTCAGCTCAGATCGACGGTGCAGGATACTTCAAGATCTTCGTAAGCATCATCTCACCTCTGTGTAAACCTGTTTACGCTACGATCACACTCTTCGTTGCCGTATATCACTGGAATGCATGGTTCGATGCAATGATCTACAACAAGATGCATGATGAGTACACAGTTCTCCAGTACGAGCTCATGAAGCAGCTGCAGACTGCCATGAAGTCAGCTGGTTCAGTAGAAGGACTTAAGAACTCAGGAACAACGATCACACCTACTTCGATCAGAGCAGCTGCTACTATCGTTACTATGGTGCCGATCCTCTTCATCTATCCGTTCCTGCAGAGATACTTCGTTACCGGTCTCACGATCGGCGGTGTTAAGGAATAATAATAACGTCCTTTGTGTTTCAACGGTTTATGTTTCAGGCGCCCCGCAAGGGACGCCTGAAACATTTCTAGGGATAGAATAAAAGCGCTCATTAGAGTATTATTAACGATAGTTTTATTCGGGAGTATTCCATGAACTTATTTAGAATCGACAGTCCTTTGATGCAGTTCCTTTCGAGAGCGGCCGACCTTATCTGGGTCAACCTGCTCGTACTTGTTTGCAGTATCCCGATCTTTACGATCGGAGCTTCGCTCAGCGCGATGTCGAGCATCATCTATAAGATCCTGCACAATGAGGATGTAATGGTTACCAAGGAATACTTCCAGGCATTTGCCAAGAACTTTAAACAGGCAACGGTCATTTGGCTTATCATCCTTGCAGTCGAAGGCGTTCTTGCTTATGACTTTTACTATTCAAGGCAGATAGGCACTAATGTTTCAGAGGCTATGCTGACGGTCGCAGTCATCCTGTTCGTAATGGTATATGCTCTCATGCTCTATATCTTTCCGTTGCAGTCACACTACTACAATAAGACGAAGGATCTTTTTAAGAATGCTGCGATCCTGGTAATCGTTCATCCCGTAAGGACGATCATCATGCTCGTTATCAGGGCAGCTTTTTACGCAATCGGTTTCCTTATCATTCTCGATTACAGGTTCATTCCGGTCCTTGTTTGTTTCTGTATCTCTCTGCCGTGGTATTTCTGTGCTTGTGTCCATATGCCTATATTCGATAAGCTCGACGGTGTAGACAGATTCGGCAATAAGATAGGTCCCGAGACATTCAAAAAAGAATCCGATCCCTCAGAAGAGACTGAGGAACCGGATCCTGAAACTTCAGTTGAAACACCAGACGAAACTTCAGATGAAGGTGAAGTCGAAGAAACTGAAGCTGAAGTTGAGAAGAAGGGCGAATCTTAAGAAGGGATTGCTCCTTCTGAAGTGAACTTCATCACGTCAGCGTCTCCGCTTGTGTAAGGCTTCCATGTGGGCATCTGCGAACCGTCATCGTCCTTGCAGTTGGGGTCATGTGTCTTTACGAATCCCGCGAGGTAATTGGCCATTTGTCTTGCAAGCTCAAAATGTCTGCCGCGCATAGGTCTCCAGCATTTGATGATATTGTCGAACCAGAACCAGAGATCGACAGAGTGGAAGTTGCCCGGATTGTCTTCACCGGGAATATCCGTACCGAATTCATAAACGTAGATGGGGCCTGCGCCTGAAGCAACAGCCTTTGCGCAGGATTCCTTAACTGTCTTTTCGACCACGTGCGTACCGTTAAAATCGAACTCATCGATAGTGTATCCCGCGATTACGGGAATGCCGTTGAATTTGTTTTCCTCCAAACGCTGAAGGGCATCGGTCTTGTAGTTTACGCCGTCCTCACAGGGAGCAAATCTCGGGTGATCCTGAGCCCATTCACCGTATTTGTTCCTTATGGTAAAAGCATCGAGCTTACGTGCTTCAGCTATGCTGCTTACGCCGAGATATTCAAGGAATTCAACGCCTTTTTCCTCGGCCCTTTTAAGCTCTACAGGGAGGAGGATGTCATCTCCGGGGAAACGGATCAGACCGCTCATTATGACTGCGCCTTTGATGATGTCGAAATTGTCTTCATTCGTTATCTGGTTAAGCACGCTTCCGCCGCCTGCAGATTGTCCTGCTATGGTGATGTTCTCAGGATCTCCGCCGAATGCGGCAATGTTCTCATATACCCAATTAAGACCTGCCTTCTGGTCCAAAAGACCGAAGTTTGCAGGTGCGTCAGGAGACTCTGCTGTAAGCTCGGGGTGAGCCAAGAAACCGAGCGCGGCAAGTCTGTAGTTTACGCTTACGACTACGATGCCTCTTCTTGCAAGACGCTCACCGTTAAATTCCATCTCTGCGGTATATCCCCACTGGAAACCACCGCCGAAATACCAGAGAAGAACGGGGAGCTTTTCGTCTGTTGTTTTAGCGGGCGTCCAGACGTTGAGATACAGGCAGTCTTCGCTCATGGGGATATCAGGATCTACGTGCCATTCCTTGCAGTAGATATCCGTTCCTACGGCGGGCTGGTCCTGAACTGAAATGGGACCGAACTGATATGCCTCAAGAGTGCCTTCCCAATCCTCGCAGGGCTGGGGAGCCTTCCATCTCAAGTCGCCTTCCGGAGGAGCTGCAAAAGGAATGCCTTTGTAAGTTGTGATCCTCGGATCGTTGCCGGGGAGACCCCTGACTTTGCCGTTCTTGATTACAGTTTCTCTCAGCATGCCTTAATCCTCCTTGAGTTCGAAACCTGCGAAATCGGGATTGCCGTTTCCGTTGAAAGTAAAGTAGATGCTTCCGACGCCGTCAGGAAGCTTTACGTCTGCAGGAATGTCAGTCCAGTAGTTCAGGTTCTCAACGGGGATAGTACCTAAGACTTTGCCGCCGATCTCTGTCCTGACTTCGAAAACACCGTTGCCGTAACCTCTGATGCTGATGCGGCTTACACGGCAGTTCTTGAAATCGAAGAATTTGAATCCTGCAGTGGAAGAGTTGGTCATGTTCGTAATGTAGCCGCTGCCTGTGTTCTCATCGGCATCAGCTTCATCCTGAGTGATCCTCGGGAACTGTGAATCGATGAACATGCCGTGTCCCCACGAGCCGCCGGTGTACATCTGCTCCGTGTCATTAAACAGGTTGCAGCAGATGTAGGAAGGGTACCAGCCTTTGCCTTCGAGCGGACCGTCGTTAAGTCCGCAGGAAGTCATCTGAGCCTGGATGATAGTGCCGTCGTCATTGAATGAAAGCTTTTCCGCGCAGCCCTGTCTTGAGAAGACTGTTCCGTTTGTGTGGCGGTGATAGAAGATATACCATTGGCCGTTTATCTTCTCCATGCTTCCGTGGTTGTTGGATGTATAGAATACAGGCTTTTCAGCGGGCTTGTATCCGCCGATGTGCAGGTCGCAGTTGCTGACAACGACGCCCTGATACTTGAACTCGCCTTCGGGAGAATCTGATGTTGCATAGCAGAGTTCATGAAGTACTACAGAAGAATAGATGAAGTAATAGATGCCGTTTCTCTCACGGATCGAAGATGCTTCGAAGAATTCATGGCCTTCGTATCCGCTGCCTGCCGAGTAGGGCTGGGACGGCATGATGAACCTGGGGTTCTTTACGATAGTAAGCATGTCTTCGCCGAGAACGGTGTGCATCGGGCCGTGTCTGGACTTATCGCCGATAGGGCAGAAGCCTGTATAAAGGTGAGTTACGCCATTTTCTGTGATTACGCCCGGGTCGAACTGCGGATCATCGCCTTCCTTTTTGCCGAGGAGAGTTCCGTCGCTGTAGTGAACGTAGCCGTAGAATTCGTATTTGCCAGCAGGAGTGTCGCAAACTGCAACAGATACTACGTTGACCTTGTCGAGTACATAGTAGAGATAGTATCTTCCGTCAGGTCCGATCGTGACGTCAGGTGCATAAAGAGCCATGTGGCCGTCTTCATTTAACGGATCCTGTGTTCTCTTGTATATGACTCCTTCGTATCTCCAGTTGCCGAGATCGTCAACGGGCGCAGACCAGCAGACGTAGTCGTTCAAGCAGAATACGTGTCCGCCGAAAGCGTCGTGTGATCCGTAGACGTAAACGCGTCCGTCGAACACATAAGGCTCACCGTCAGGAACGTATTCCCATGACGGCAGATAAGGGTTAAGTGCCTGTTTCTTCATAGTTGTTTATCTCCCTGTTATTTTTGTGCAATGCCGTAATCCTGTACTGACGCGGTGAGAGCCCGGTGAACTTCCTAAACTGCCTACAGAAATGTTCGGTGTTCCTGTAGCCGCACTGTTCTCCGACTGCGCTGATAGGATCAGTTGAATATAAAAGTTTATCCTGCGCCATCTTGATTCTTGCTTTGATGACATCGTTCATGCAGGAAATTCCGAAAGTGTTCTTGTAGAGAAGCTGAAGATGTGCAGGGCTGATGCTCAGGCTGTCAGACATCATTGCCACGTTCCAGTTCTTCTCGGGGTGAAGGAGAATGTCCTTGCGTAAGTTAACGAGCTGTGCCCTGTAAGGCGATTCGTTGCTGACGGAAACGTCTGCCGAAAGCTTTGAGATTAGAGCGTGGAAAAGATCGTTGATTACAGGATTTGAAGGATCCTTGTTGATCTGGTTCTCCCATGAGATCAGCTTGATCAGATTGTGGATGTAGTCCTTATCCGAAGGAGTGAAGGGTACGCCTTTGAGAGGGAAATCAAGGATGATGGTCTCATCTGTCTTGAAATGGATCCAGTCGTTTGTATAAGGCTCACCCGTAGGAGAAAAATAGAACTTGTGAGTGTTCTGCGGGAAAAGAATGACCGTATCGGGAGGGCAGAGCTTCATACCGCCTTCGAAAGGAAAATATACGGGACTGTGCGAAAACACGAGAAGCCAGCATTCGAAACCGGCATGACCTGATGCGGTATCAAACCTGATGCCTTCCTTGTGGGTGTAGCTGTAACCTGAATACAATATATCAATCATTCCGGCTGTCTCTTCCCGCGCATAAAAAACTTTTAAAATTAATATACTGATATAATAACACCAGAGTTTGACTTAGCGAAGAGGAAAATAGGATAAATCAATTTATCCGTACGAAAAGTCATTGCCTGAAATAAGCGGGTGATGATAACTTCAAAGTGCTAAAATCATATATACCGAATAAAGAATCATCACCGGAGGGATTCAGATCATGGCAGAAAAAACGAAGATGATAATCGAGAAGGATTTCAAGATCGCCGATATCGATGACAGACTGTACAGCTCTTTCATCGAGCACCTTGGCCGCGCCGTATATGACGGTATCTATGAGCCCGGTCATCCGCAGGCTGATGCCAACGGATTCAGAAAAGACGTTATCGATCTTGTAAAGGAACTCGGTGTCACGACTGTAAGATATCCGGGCGGAAATTTCGCTTCCAACTATTTCTGGGAAGATACAGTCGGTCCCAAGGACAAAAGGAAGAAGAGACTCGATCTCGCATGGAGAACTCTTGAACCGAACGAAGTCGGTATCAACGAATTCTCTAAGTGGGCCAAGCAGGCAGGAACATCCGTAATGATGGCTGTTAACCTCGGTTCCAGAGGCGTTCCGGATGCTCTTAATCTTCTTGAATACTGCAACCTCGATACAGACAGCTACTATGCGTCTCTGAGAAGAGAACACGGTGATAAGGAACCTTACGGCATCAAGCTCTGGTGCCTCGGAAACGAGATGGATGGCCCCTGGCAGGTAGGTCAGAAGACAGCAACCGAGTATGGTCACATTGCTGCTGAAACAGCTAAGGCAATGAAGATGATGGATGAGACCATCGAGCTCGTAGCGTGCGGAAGCTCCGGCGTAGGAATGCCCACATTCGGTGAGTGGGAAGCTCAGGTCTTAGATCAGGCTTACGATTATGTTGACTACATTTCGCTTCACCAGTATTTCGAGAACCGTGCAGGCGATACAGCAGACTTCTTCGCAAGCCTCGATGACGTTGACGAGTTCATCAACGCAGTTATCGCCACATGCGATTACATCAAGGGTAAGAAGCACAGCAAGAAGACAGTTAACCTCTCATTCGACGAATGGAACTGCTGGTATCACCAGTCTGCTGAAGACAGCGAGACGATGGAGAAGAAACCCTGGGGACTTCATCCTCATCTTCTTGAAGATCACTACACATATGAAGACGCTATTGCTGATGGTCTTGCTCTCATCAAGTTCATCAAGCACGCTGACAGAGTTAAGATCGCATGCCTTGCCCAGCTCGTAAACGTTATTGCTCCCATAATGACCGAGAGCGGCGGAGCTGCATGGAGACAGACGATCTTCTATCCTTTCTATCACGCATCAAAGTACGGAAGAGGCGCAGCTCTCAAGCCCGTAATGAAGACTGGAACCCACAAGACTTCCAAGCATGAGGAAGTTACAGACGTTGAAGCTGTTCCGGTATATAACGAAGAGAAGCAGCAGCTCACGATCTTCGCAGTTAACAGACTTATCGATGAGAAAGTACCTTTTGAAGTTGACCTGCGCGGTTTCGAAGGTTACAAGGTAGTTGAATATCAGGCTCTCGAGAGCTCAGATATGCTCGCAGTTAACTCTGCAGAGGAAGAGAAGGTAAAGCCTGTTTCCAAGACTGATTACGAAGTTACGGAGGCAGGATTCAAGGCAGAACTCAGCCCTGCATCCTGGAACGTCATCGTACTTAAAAAGGCATAATAACTCATACCTTCAGATGTCGCTTTCAAGGCGACCACCAAGGCTTTTATCCTCCCTATAATGAGGCCGTAAGCAAAAGCTTAACGCTTCATGAATAGGGAGGATTTTAAAATGAAAAAGAATCTTACGGAAATGGTATTTATCCTGGACAAATCAGGCAGCATGGCAGGTCTTGAAAAAGACACTATCGGAGGCTTCAACGCACTGATCGAAAAGCAGAAGAAGTTAGACGGCGAATGCCTCGTATCCTGTGTTCTTTTCGATAACGGTCAGAAAGTCATCTATGACAGGGTTCCGCTTTCTGAGATCAAGCCCATGACGGAAGAAGATTACACGGTCGGCGGATGCACTGCTCTTGTAGATGCTCTGGGACTCGCAGTCAAGCACATCGGAGGCATTCACAAGTATATCAGGGAAGAGGACGTTCCCGAGCATACGATCTTTGTTATCACCACAGACGGCATGGAGAATGCGAGCCATATCTATTCATCTGCCAAGGTGAAGAAGATGGTCGAGAAGAAGACCGAAAAGCACGGATGGGAGTTCCTTTATCTCGCAGCAAACATCGATGCTGTTGAGACGGGCGCAGCTATTGGTATCAAGGAAGGAAGAGCCGCAAACTATAAGTGTGACGGAATGGGAACAGGAATGCTCTATGAAGCCGTAAGTGCCGCGGTAGGAAGCATGAGGTGCTGTTCAAAGATCGCAGACAATTGGGCAGAGGAATTGGAAGAAGATAACAGAAAAAGGTAAGTAAAACCGCTTTTTTGACTCCGTGTGAGACGGCCCCTCCTGTAATTGATTGTGCTATCATAGCAGTGTTGAAATTCATTACAGGAGGGGTTTTGTATGGGTTTTGAAGCAGCAGAAGCAGCCGAATATATTCCGGTGCTTTATCAAACGTTCTGGGCATTGATTCCGCCCCTTGTGGCGATCCTTCTGGCACTTATCACCAAGGAAGTTTACAGTTCGCTTTTTGCGGGAATCGTTGTAGGCGGCCTGATCTATTCGTACTCTTATACCAGTCCGTATTTTGATCCCGTCAGGGCACTTAATCATGTGTTCCAGGACGGACTGATCGAACAGCTTCACGATAAAGCTAATGTGGGTATCCTGATATTCCTTGTTTTCCTCGGGATCATCGTTGCGATGATGAATAAGGCAGGCGGATCTGCAGCTTTCGGCGAATGGGCTTCAGCTCATGTTCATTCCAGGGTTTCAGCACAGCTTGCAACTATCCTTTTAGGATGCCTGATCTTCATCGACGACTATTTCAACTGCCTGACTGTAGGTTCCGTTATGCGTCCTGTCGCAGATAAGGAAAAGATCTCAAGAGCGAAGCTCGCATATCTTATCGATGCGACTGCTGCACCGGTCTGCATTATCGCTCCGATATCTTCATGGGCGGCAGCGGTCTCACGTTTCGCACCCGAAGGCACAAACGGAATCGTGCTCTTCATGAAGGCGATACCTTATAACTATTATGCGATCCTTTCCATTCTGATGATGGTATTCCTTACCATATTCAAGATCGATTATGGTCCGATGAAACGCCATGAGATCAATGCACTTAACGGTGATCTTTTCACGGTCGGTGCACCGGAAAATTCGTCTTCTCATGAAGTCAAGGGAAAGGGCAAGGTCGTGGATCTGGTTCTTCCGGTCCTTACGCTGATCCTGTTATGCGTGATCGGCATGATCTACACCGGAGGATTCTTCGAAGGTGAGACTTTCGTCAATTCGTTCGCGAACAGCGATGCTTCCGTAGGTCTTGCATATGGTGCTTTCGGTGCGATCATCTTCATGGTCATTTACTACATCGTCAGAGGCGTCCTTAAATTCAAGGAGTGCATGTCTTGTGTTGAGGCAGGCTTCAAGGCCATGGTTCCGCCGATATTGATATTAACTCTCGCATGGACGCTCAAGTCCATGACAGACTCTCTTGGAGCCGGTGACTGTGTTGCTAAATTTGTTAGCCAGGAAGGATTCAAGAATCTCAACTGGGCGATGCCTGCGATAATCTTCCTGGTTGCCTGCGGACTTTCTTTTGCGACAGGTACTTCATGGGGTACGTTCGGTATCCTTATCCCGATCACGCTCAAGGCATTCTCGCTCGAAGGCGGCAGCCCTCTTGCCATTATCTGCATGTCTGCTTGCATGGCGGGTGCTGTCTGCGGCGATCACTGCTCACCGATTTCAGATACGACTATCATGTCTTCCGCGGGTGCGCAGTGTAACCATGTCGCACATGTATCCACTCAGCTGCCATATGCGCTTACTGCAGCAGTTGTATCTTTCGTTGTTTACCTTGCAGCAGGAGTGCTTCAGAAGTTTATTCCGATGTACGGCCCCAACGCAGCTATTGCACTGGCCTTCGGCATCGCTCTGATGATCGGAGTTATGTTCGTGCTTAAGAAGATCCTGCCTACGCCTGATTCGAAGGAGCTTTTGAAGGACGCTGAGAAAGAGACTCTGAAAGCTGAGAAAGGATGATCGCGGCAAACATTATCACGCAGCCCGCGCCTTCCCTCAGGCTCATGCCCTGGTGAAGCACTATAGCTGCAGCGATAACGGCAAAGACAGACTCCATGCACATCAGGAGTGAAGCAACAACAGGATTGGCGTGTTTCTGACCGACGATCTGAAGTGTATAAGCAATACCGCAGCTCATTATTCCCGAATACAAAAGGGAAGGGGCTGCGGTTTTTATATCGGCGATTACGGGGTGCTCGAAAACGAACATCGCTATGATCGAAATAACCGCAGCGACCGTAAACTGCATGAATGAGAGTTGGATGCCGTTGATGTCGTTTTCGAGGAACTTGTCGATCATCATTATCTGTACTGCATAGAAAACAGCACAGATCAGAGCGAGCACGTCACCGAGGTTGATCGATGTTAAGTCTGACGGATCGATGCAGAGGAAGAAAAGTCCTACAAGTCCCATAAAGATCGAAAGCCATGTAAGCAGTTTTATCTTCTTGCCGAGAAAGACCGAGAAGAGCGGAACGAAGAACATGTAGAATGCCGTAATGAACGCGATCTTGCCCGATGTCGAATAATAGAATGCGAACTGCTGGAAGTTCTGCGCTACAGAGAAGACGATACCGAGGATGACACCTGAAATGAGTGTGTTCTTTCTGAAATCAAAACCTTTGTTTAAGATCAGAACGACAGGAAGAAGAATGAGCGCTCCGAGCGTTGTCCTGATCCCTGTGAACGTAAAGGCATCGATCGACTTCATGCCGATCTCCTGGGCAACGAAAGAAGAACCCCAAATGATTGCGGTTATAAGCAGGAATATTATGCCTTTAGGTGTCGTTTTGCGCATTGCAGTATTATATCACCCGGATGTGAAATGTCAGCATGGATAAATCAGCGTATAATATAACAGGTGGAAGATTCGGAGGTGTATATGAAGACGCTTATTGTTTATTATTCGCTGGAAGGCAGCACAAAGATGATCGCTGAAAAACTTGCTGAAAAGACCGGTGCGGATCTTCTGGAGATCAGATCCAAAAAGGAATATCCCACAAAGGGGCCGGCAAAGTTCATTGTCGGTGGCAAGGACGCTGCATTCAAAGTTTGCCCTGAGATCGAAAAGCCGGATAAGAACGTTAAAGAATACGAAGCAGTTGTTATCGGAACACCCGTTTGGGACGGAACTATCGCTCCGCCCATGAGATCATATCTTAGGGACACTCTCATAAAGACACCGAATGTTGCAGCATTTGCGTGCATGGCGGGAAAAGACCCAAAGAAAACATTTAAGGTCATAAAGGACCTGGTCGTTATAGACGAGCTTCTTGCAGAAATTAGTTTTTACAGTCCTGCAAACGGTAACGATCCTGATATGGAATCCAAGATCGATCAGATCGCCGCATTACTCAATTGATCATTAGCCGAAGCTTACATTGTTGACTTGCTATCGGCAATGTAAAATAATATTAACATCCAATTTCAAGGAGGAAGACAAAATGGCAAATAAATATGCTGGTACACAGACAGAGAAGAATCTTCAGGCTGCATTCGCAGGCGAATCGCAGGCTAGAAACAAGTATACATACTTCGCTTCCAAGGCTAAAAAGGAAGGATTCGAGCAGATTGCCGCACTCTTCCTCAAGACAGCTGACAACGAGAAGGAACACGCTAAGATGTGGTTCAAGGAGCTCGACGGGATCGGCGATACAGCTGCTAACCTTGCAGCTGCAGCTGACGGTGAGAACTTCGAGTGGACAGACATGTATGAAGGCTTTGCCAAGACAGCTGAGGAAGAGGGTTTCCCGGCACTTGCTGCTAAGTTCCGCATGGTAGGTGCTATCGAGAAGCATCACGAAGAGCGTTACAGAGCTCTCCTCAAGAACGTTGAGGCTCAGGAAGTCTTCGCTAAGAGCGAAGTTAAGGTCTGGGAGTGCAGAAACTGCGGTCACATCGTTGTCGGCACAAAGGCTCCCGAGATGTGCCCTGTATGCGCTCATCCTAAGAGCTATTTCGAAGTAAACGCTGAAAATTACTGATACGATTGTAACGCATTGACGTTGCTCGCATGGCAATTAAACGGGCTGCACTTTATGTGCAGCCTTTTTTATTGCTGATCCCCTGAAAGGTCCTCTGTTTTGATCAAAAGTGAGGAGCTTACAGGGGATTTTGATAAAACATTGAACTAAATTACAAGGTTTTCTATAATGGACACATTGAAAAATCAAGGATAATAAGGAAATGAAGATACTTTCAATGTCCGGTTTCGTGCCGGAACAGATAGCAGATACGGTGAGGTTCACCGGTTTTGACGGCAGCGAGAGGCTGTCTCATTATTGCGGTTACGCAGCTGATTTCATTTCACAGGTCAGGGAAGACAGCACCATTGACGGCGCGGTATTCCCGAAAAGCTGTGACAGCAGCCGTTCAATAGGCAGTTATATCGATGATACGGGCAAGTTTATTTATTCGATGCCGGTTCCCGCGGTAAAGAATGAAGGCGCTGTTGCTTATTTTGCAGAGATCATCAAGGACTATAAGAGCAAGATCGAGCAGCATTTCGGCGTAAGCATCAGTGAAGAAGATATTAAGGCAAGAGATGCAGTGATTTCCGGCAGGAACGCTCAGATCGCCTCAGCTTACGCAAAGCTTGACGGACTTTCATATGCTTCTTATATCAGGGAAGTACATGCTTCGCTTTCATCCCCTTATGAGTTCAATGAGAGCCGTATCAACTCTGGTAATGACGGCAAGCCCGTTTTTCTTATCGGTTCATTCCTCGCAGGCGTGGAACTTGCTGATTCCATCGAAAAGGCAGGCCTTAAGGTTGTAGCAGACAATATGCCTGAGTCAGGAAGACTTGCATCACGTGCAGGCTTTGAATCTTCTGAGAGCGATATCTACATGAAGATCGCTTCAGAGATCCTTTGTACAAGGCCGTCTCCGACGCAGGATCTTTTCGATGAGACGATCAAGAGCGATATAGCAGAGCTCCGTGGGAAGGGCTGCAAGGGAGTGATTTTTGCGACGCAGAAATACTGCGAGCCTTACGATTATCTGTTCTCGGTATATAAGAAAGCACTTGATGATCAGGGAATTCCCGTACTTCAGGTGCAGATGGCAGATTCGACTGACGGAAGCGGTAAAGCCGCAGTACTCGAAGCCTTCGCCGACATTATCTGATATTTAAGGAGTAAAGATGCCTGATTCATATCTTGTACATGTAGCGGGAGCAATGCGCAGCTACTACAAAGATTTCTCAAAATACGCCAAGGGAAGGGAGCCTTCACAGAAGGTTGCCTGGGTAACTTCGTTTACTCCGATCGAGATACTTGACGCTCTTGATATCGAATATATCTATCCTGAAAGCTATGCAGCGGTTATCGCTGCGAGCGGACTTGAGCAGCCTTTGCTCGAAGAGAGCACAAGGCAGTTCCTTTCTTGTGACTGTTGCTCTTATTCATGCTGCTTTGAGGGATGCGTAGAGACAGGAAAAGGCCCCAGAGGCGTGCCTCCCAGGCCGGATGTTCTTATCGCTACAAATAACCAGTGCAATACTCTTCCCGGATGGTGGAACATCCTGGCGAAGAGATATAACGTACCGCTCATAGTTTTGGATTACCCGGGTGAATTCACCGAGGATCCCATTGCAAGAGCTTATGTCTTGAAGCAGCACAAGGATTTTGTTGCCAGGATGGAAGAACTGAGCGGCAATAAGCTTGATGAGAACGAGCTCACTAAGAGGGTAGAGAACAGTATCAATTCCGTCGCGGCATGGAAGCGCGTTGCTGCATGCCTTAAGGAAAGGGAAGTACCGCCGACGCTTCTTTTCGACAACATCAACTTCCTTATCACGGCACGCTGTAAGGAAGAGACTGCGCTCATCTATAACCTGATGGCAGACGAGATCGAGACTTATCCCGAATGCGATAAGTCACTTACACCTCTTTTCTGGATCGGTTATCCGCTCTGGTATCACAAGGACAGATATCTCACCGAGGTCATGGACGGTTTCCGCGTCTGCGGTTCCAACTACATCACATGGTGGAATCTTGATTATGAGGGCGACACCGTTTGGGATAAGCTTTTCTCTGCTTATAACAACACGTTCCTCAATCTTTCGCAGAAGACCAAGACCGAAAGGCTTTCGGCATTGATCGCGGCTTCAGGCGCAAAGTGCGCCGTAACCTGCAGGAACAAGAGCTGCAAGTGCGACTATGTATCCGCTAAGAACGTAGGCATTCCGCAGGCTGAACTTGAGGTGGACATGATCGACCGCGAATACATGGACGTTGAGCGCGCTGGAAAGCTCATGGCTATTTTGAAGGAGACTATAGGTTGAGTTCGATCGGAATAGACATCGGATCAACATACACCAAATACTGCGTTTTAGACGGCAGCAGTATTGTCACGCTCGATTCAGAGAAGACTCCGATCAGGCAGAAGGAATTCTTTGAGAAGAAGACTGCTGAACTGAATCAACTTTATCCCGGAGCACCTGTTGTCAGCTGCGGATACGGAAAGAACAATGCGGGCTCGGGAAAGACTGTATCTGAGCTTGTTGCTCTCGCTGCGGGCACAGGGATGATAGCTCCTGACTATAACGTTGTTCTGGATATCGGCGGACAGGATACAAAGATAATCGTCTGCGAGAACGGAAAGCTCAAGGAGTTCTTCGTAAACGACAAGTGCGCTGCAGGCTGCGGAATGTTCGTCGCGAATACGACAAATCTTCTCCAGACGAAGTTCTGCGATATCTCATTGGGAGACGCGGAGCAGCCTTCTATAAAGCTTTCATCTACATGCGCGGTCTTTGCACAGTCCGAGATCACGGAACTCATCGCTGATAACGCTCAGCCCGAAGAGATAATGAGGGCTGTTATCTGGCAGGTCCTGGTACAGTCCAAGGCTCTGCTCGGCAAGGTACGATGCGATAAGATCCTTTTCACCGGCGGACTTACGCAGATCAATGGAATAGAGCGCTATGCGGCTTCTGTTTTCGGGCTTCCCGTAACTGTTCCAGAACATTCCAATTATCTTTCAGCCATAGGTGCTGCTATTATCGCTTCAAATTAGTGTATACTTGACTTGCCGCATATGGCGGATTAAGGAGTAATTTATGAGCGAAAAGAATGACCGCCTGTATTCCAGGCAGCATGAGTGGGTTATATTCAAAGACGACGGTACATGCCTCGTAGGCATCAGCGACTATGCTCAGAAGGAACTGGGCAACATCGTTTTCGCAAATCTTCCCGAAGAAGGAGATGAGGTAACGGCCGATACACCGTTCTGTGACGTTGAGAGCATCAAGACCGTATCAGACGTTTATACTCCCGTATCCGGAAAGGTTATCTCGGTCAACGTGGAAGTAATGGATAATCCTACGCTCATCAACAGTGATCCTTACGGTTCCTGGTTCGCTGTAATCGGCGATATCACGGCTAAGGGAGAACTCCTTTCGGCAGAGGAATACGACGAGTACATCAAGACGCTTAAGTAATGAAGCCTCTTATCGTTACCGGTTCATCTGTAGATCCGTATAAAAATCTCGCAATAGAAGAGACTCTTTTAAGATCCTGTGAAGGCCGCAGGATCTTATATCTTTGGCAGAATGACAAGACGGTCGTGATCGGCCGCCATCAAGATGCCGTGGCCGAATGCAACCTTGAAAAGATGGAAGAGGACGGCGTTACGCTTGCAAAAAGGATATCGGGCGGCGGTGCAGTCTATCACGACATGGGAAACATGAATTTCACGTTCATAGCGCCACGAGCTGTTCTTTCCGTTGATGAGAATTTTGAGATCATATCGGAGGCCGTAAAGGCTTTCGGGATCGAAACCTGCAGGACAGGAAACAATGATCTTGGAGTTGCTGAGACTGGCGCTAAGTTTTCGGGAAGCGCCTTTTACCAGTCGGGCCCGGATGACGATGCTCCCTGTTTTCACCACGGAACGATCCTTTGCTCATGCGATATCGAGAAGATGGCGCAGTATCTCACTCCTTCTTCGGCAAAGCTTGAAAGACACGGCGTACAGAGCATCAGGGCAAGGGTTACAAACTTAGGACTTGAGATATCTGACGTTAAGGAAAGCATCATAAGAGTGTTTGAAGAACGTCTCGGAGAAGCTGACAGGGCAGGAGAAGAGACCGCAGATGCCGCTAAGGTAGAGGAAGCAATGCAAAGGCTTTCCTCGCAAGAATGGCTTTTTAGTATATAATTAAGAGCTATGGAAACCACGGATAAGATTTATGATCTGATAGTTATCGGCGGAGGTCCCGCCGGTTTTTCTGCTGCGATAAGGGCTTCAAAGCTCGGTCTTTCCACGCTCGTCGCAGAGAAGGACAGCACTCTCGGAGGCACATGCCTCAACCGCGGATGCATTCCCACAAAGGCTTTGCTCCATTCTTCGGGACTTGTAAGGCAGATCAGATCATCTCATGTGTTTGGTGTTAATGCCGAGGCTTCCGTTGATACCGAAAAGCTTATCGAATACCGTGACAATACGGTAAAGACGCTGGTAACGGGACTTGAACAGTCCGTAAAGGCAATCGGGTGCGGGATCGTTTACGGCAAGGCAACTGTACTGTCTGATACAGACGGTGTTATTACCGTTGATATCAGCGGAACCGTTTATAAGGCTAAGGACGTGCTCCTTGCAACAGGCACGGTTCCTACAATGCCTCCCATTGACGGTATTGATTCCGATGTAGTTATAACAAGCAACGACATGCTCGAGGGTAAAGAACTCCCGGAGAGCCTGATAGTAGTCGGAGGCGGTGTTATAGGATGCGAATTTGCATCCCTTTACACAGACCTCGGAAGAAAGGTCACAGTCATCGAGGCGCTCCCCAGGATCCTTGCAAACATGGACAAGGACGTCGCTAGAAACCTCCAGATGATCTTAAAGAACCGCGGCGCAGAGATCTTTTCGGGCGCGCAGGTCACAAAGATCGCAAATGACGGCGGAAAGGCTTCCGTTACTTTTGTCTCAGGAAGTGAAGAGAAGACGGTTACCGCTGATAAAGTGCTTATCGCGACCGGCAGGAAGTCTGTGCTTGATGCTGTTGACGCAATTGCCGGCGAACTTGAGATAGAGAAAGGCCGCATCGTAACGGATAAGAACGGCCGTACTTCAATTGAACATATATATGCCGCAGGTGATATAGCCGAAGGCATACAGCTTGCTCATAAGGCTTCTGCAGAGGGCGAGAACATCGCCATGGTGATTGCAGGGAAAGAGCCTCTGAATGACCTTAGCGTGATACCCGCTTGCGTTTACTGCTCACCCGAGATCGCCTGTGTCGGCATGACTGACGGCGATGCCAAAGAAGCAGGGATCAATGCCGTTACTGCAAAAGCTTTGACATCAGCTAATTCAAGATCCGTCATCAGCCTTGAAGAGAGGGGCTTTGTTAAGCTCGTAGCTGAAAAAGAAACAGGAATACTTTTAGGCGCTCAACTTATGTGTGCCAACGCTTCCGACATCATCGGAGAACTTGCAGTTGCCATCGCAAACAGCCTGACAGCTGAGCAGTGCCTGAAGGCAGTACGCCCGCATCCTTCTTATGAAGAGACTGTGGGAGCTGCTCTTAATGAACTGATCGGAAAGATCTGAAATTCCCTTTAAGGATTATTTGGACATGTGAAGGATCAATGTGATCCCGACATAAATCACGTCTATTGCAAGAGCGCAGAGAACCAGAACACACCAGACTTTGCGGACGTTGAAACCGCGGTTCTTGCGCAGTTCGTCGTGGAGAGGCGTGGTGATGTTCTTGAAAGGGATGATCTTCTTTTTTGTAAGTCTTCCGACTGTGATCTTGAAGATCGAGATTCCTCCGTCACAGAGGAAGGGAAGACCGACTATGAGATAAGCGAACGGTATCCTGAGGTAGATGGCGTAATAAGCGATGAAGAATCCCAAAGCTCTTGAACCTGCGTCGCCCATAAGCATCTTGCTGGGGTTGAAATTGAAGATCAGGTAGGCAAGAAGGACGGATACCATTATGAGGCCTGAGATAAGGCCGTTCTTACTGAAGTTTGCAGAACCCGTGTTGATCGCGCTGATAACGAAAAGGGTAGCGATGCTCAGGATCGAAAGGGAACCTGAGAGCCCGTCGATGCCGTCCGTTGCGTTCGTTGCATTGATGGAAACAACGAAGAGGATGACGGCGAGTACATAGAATACTGCGGGATGAAGGTGGATGCTCGTGCCGGTAAGTCCGATCACGAGGTCGCTGCCGTAGAACATGACGCACATTAATGCTCCGGTGAGAGACATTATGAAGTCGAGCAGTCCCTTGATGTATTCGTTCCAAGCCTTTGAGGACCTGTCATCGAGGAATCCGGTCATCATGGAGGCTACGATCGCAAAAAGGAAAAAAAGGAGGCTGGGCGAGAAATAGCATGAAACAGCTGAAGCCAGCGCAAAAGTCATGGTGAAGTAGAACCCGACCCCGGTAGGCTTGCCGATGTTGACGGCCGATCCCTGGGCATAGAGGCGTCCGCGGTCGTGGCCTAAGAGGGCCTTTTCGCCGGGGAGGAATTTAAGCAGCAGAACGGTGATAATGAACGCGGCAATGCTGCCTCCCGCGACCCTGTATATCAAATCCATCAGTTAACTAACCTTGAGTATTCGTTTTTAAAGTTTGTTAAGTATAACCCATAATGTCGAAAACGGCAAAAGTGTGATAAGATATCTGCCATTAATATAAAAATATTACAGGACCAGGTGTTGTTTATGGACTACAAGGAACTTATCGCCGGCAATATCTCATCAATTACCGGAATTGAGAAGGAAAAGGTTTTCGAGCTTATCGAGATACCGCCCAGACTTGATATGGGAGATTTTGCTTTCCCCTGCTTTACGCTCGCAAAGACTCTACGCAAGGCTCCGCCGATCATTGCTCAGGAGATCGCAGGAGATGCAAGAGTTACCGCAGGCGCAGAGGAAGAGCTTAAGGCTGCAGCCGTTGGACCTTATCTCAATTTCAAGCTTGACCGTAAAGTCCTGGCAAAGGAGCTTATTACTGAGATCAGGGCAGAAGGAGATGCTTTCGGTGCTTCCAAGGCCGGTGAGGGCAAAAACGTCATCGTCGAGTTCTCTTCGCCCAATATCGCTAAGCCTTTCCATGTAGGCCACGCATTTACGACCATTCTCGGCGATTCTATCTCGAATATCTACACAAAGCTCGGATATAACGTCATCAGGTTCAACCACCTGGGCGACTACGGCACACAGTTCGGTAAGCTCATTACAGCCTGGAGACTCTGGGGCGATGAGAAGGCCATGGAGACAGACGCGATCGAGGAACTTACCAGGATCTATGTCAAGTTTCACCAGGAAGCAAAGAATGACGAGACTCTTGAAGATACCGCAAGGGATAATTTCAGAAAGCTTGAAGAAGGAAGCGAGGAGGAAGTTGCCCTTTGGAAGATGTTCAGAGACTTGAGCCTTGAGGTCTTCGAGAAGACTTATAAGAGACTCGGTGTCAAATTCGATAACTACAACGGTGAATCCTACTATTCTTCAAGGATACCCGCTGTCGTAGACCTTCTCAGGGAAAAGGGACTCCTTGAGGAGAGCGAAGGCGCTCAGGTAGTTAAGTTTGAGGACGAGGGAATGCCTCCCTGCATGATCCTCAAGAGCGACGGAACAACCATCTACGCTTCAAGAGACCTCGCGGCAGCCATCTACAGACACGATGAATTCAATTTCTACAGGAATATCTATGTTGTAGGACTTCCTCAGCAGCTTCACTTCAGACAGGTCTTCGGCGTTCTGAAGAAAGCGGGCTTTGACTGGGCTGACAACTGCATCCATGTCGGATTCGGACTTCTCAAGTTCAAGGACGGAAGCGCTTTCTCCACACGTGAAGGCAACATCATCAAGCTCGACGAGCTCCTTGAAAGGACTGTTGAAAAGACAGCTGAGATCATCAGGAAGAATGCCGCTGAAAGAGGCGGAGACATGACTGATGAAGAGATCATGCAGATCGCTGAAGTAGTCGGTATCGGTGCCGTTAAGTACACATATCTCAAGGCCGGACGTGAGAAGGACATTCTCTTTGACTGGGATGACATGCTCGACTTTGAAGGTGATACGGCGCCTTACCTCATCTACACATATGCTCGTACACGTTCGATCCTCAGAAAAGCAGCAGGTGAGGGACTTGCTCCTTCCGAAGGTGCTTCTCTCGAGTGCCTTACCGGTGACGAAGAATATGCGGTCATCAGGAGCCTTTCTGATTTCGGCGGTTCCGTTGAAAGGGCTGCAGAAAGCTATGAGCCTTTCGTCATCGCACGTCAGATCGCTCTGATCGCACGTAATTTCAACAGGTTCTACAACAATTCGAGGATCCTTAATGCCGAAACGGACGAACTCAAGACCGCAAGACTCGCGCTCTGCGACGCGGTTTGCAGCGTCATCAAGTCCGGTCTGGCACTTCTCGGAATCGGCGTAGTGGAGAAGATGTAATATGTCTGATGAACAGCAGCTCGGCGGAGTACCTGATTTTCGCGACGTTAAATACATAAGACCTGACCTGGACAAGTTTACGGAACTTGTCAGGGCAGTCAGGCTTAAGCTCATGACGGCAAAGACCGTCGAGGCCGCAGATGAGGCTATAGGTGAGTACGAACTTGCCATAAGCTCTTTTGATACAGCTTATGCGCTCTGCCAGATCCTGCATGACATTGATACGTCCAACGAGTTCTACCGCGATGAGATCGAGTTTTTCGAAGATGCCGGTGCCAGGGTTGAAGAACTCGCATCTGCTTTCATGACGGGTCTTTTGAACTGCCCGCTCGCAGATCAGCTGCGCGAAAAGTACGGTGACATGATCTTCCGCAAGGCAAAGAACCAGAAGGAGATCGTATCTTCCGAGATCCTGGATGAACTCGCAAAGGAAGCATCTCTTGAAAACGAGTATTCACAGCTTCAGTCTGAGGCTGAGATCAAGTTCGGTCACAGAACGCTCAATCTGAGCCTTCTCGTGCCGTACCTTGAATCGACTGACAGAAACGTCAGGAGAGAGGCTCACAAGGCACTCGACGAGTACTATCAGAGCCGCCGCGAGACTTACGACAGGATCTACGACGACCTTGTAAAGGTCAGAACGCAGGCAGCGGTCAAGCTCGGCTACAACAGTTTTACAGAGCTCGGCTATAAGCGCATGGAGCGCTACGACTATACACGTAAGGACGTAGAGACTTTCAGGGAGAACGTCTTAAAGTACATCGTTCCTTTGACTAAGCAGATCAGGGCAAACCAGAAGGAGAGACTGGGTGTCAGCGAGCTGATGTTCCACGATCTTCCTTGTCTTTTCAAGGGCGGAAACCCGACTCCGAAGGTAAGCAAGGAATCCTATGAGAAGGCCGCATGCGAGTTTTACCGCAAGATGTTCGGATTCACCCCGAGCTTCTTTGACGTATTGTCTTCGCACGGTTTTACGGATATCCTTTCACGCCCAAATAAGTCCACGGGCGGTTACTGCATGTATCTTGAGGATTACTGCATTCCGTTTATCTTCATGAACGGTAACGGTACATACGATGACGTCGCTACCGTGATCCACGAGGGCGGACATGCTTACGCTGCTCTTCAGGGCGCTGAGTCTTCTCCGTTCGTAGAGTGCCTTTCGCCTACGCTTGAGACATGCGAGATCCATTCAACGGCTATGGAATACATGTCTTATCCCTACATGAATATCTTCTATGGCAACAGGGCAGAGCAGTATACAGAGCTCCACATGACTGACGGACTTCTGTTCCTGCCTTACGGATGCATGGTAGACGAGTTTCAGCACGTCATTTATGACAAGCCCGAGCTTACACCTGAAGAGCGTCATGCCGTCTGGAAAGAGCTTGAGGAAAGATACCAGCCTTATATCAATTACGACGAAACACAGACGCCGTTCCACGCGATGGGCGGAGCCTGGATGAAGAAAGACCATATTTTCACGACGCCTTTCTATTACATCGATTACTGTCTGTCTCAGATCTGCGCTCTCGAGCTTTGGGATGAGTCCAGACAGGACATGAAAGAAGCGCTTTCGAAGTACAACGATCTTTGCTCAATGGGCGGAAGCGACACGTTCCTGAAGCTCTTGAAGGGCGCAAGGCTCGAGTCGCCGTTTAATACTGACGTCATGAAGCGTCTTGCTTACAGCGCAGCGGAGTTCCTTAATCTATGAAGCTGCCCGAAAAGTTCATAGCCGAGACTGATTCTTTTTTCGCACGCCATAATGAAGTGCCGTCTGAAGGCTTTTACGAAAGCTTTGACAAGACGCCTCTTCACGGCGTGAGGCTTTCACGCACCAAGACCGATCCTTCAGAGCACGAGGCTCTCTTGAAGCAGATCGATCCGGCTTTTTCAGGCGTTGATCCTGTTGAATGGTGCGACGGCGGATATTATCTGAGCGAAGATACCGATGATACAAGGAAGACTGGAAGAAACCCACTCTATCACGCAGGCGTTTTCTATCCTCAGGAGCCGTCCGCCATGCTTCCAGCACAGGTGCTGTCTGCAAAGCCCGGAGAGATCGTTCTCGACATGTGCGCAGCTCCCGGCGGAAAGGCCTGCCGTTTGGGCGAGGACTTAAAAGGCAAGGGCCTTCTGGTCGCAAACGAGATCAACTATGAAAGATCCAAGGCGCTCCTTCGCAATGTTGAAAGATCTGGCATTGCTAATTCCGTAATCCTCAATGAGAATCCGGACAATATCGCCCAAAGGCTTCCCGGCTTTTTTGATAAGATCCTTATTGACGCTCCGTGTTCCGGTGAGGGCATGTTCAGACGCGACCGCTCTGCATGCGCAAGCTATGAGAAATACGGTCCCGATTCGATAGTTCCTATTCAGAAGACCATCCTTGAGGCTGCCGACAAATGCCTTCGCGAAGGCGGAGAGATAGTCTATTCGACCTGTACTTTCTGTGAGGAAGAAGACGAGCTCATGATCAGCTCGTTTATGGAGTCGCATCCGTCTTATAAGATCGTTCCTCATCCCGAGATAAAGGGCATTACCCACAATGCCAACGGCACGATGCGCATATGGCCGCATCTTAACCGCGGAGACGGACATTTCTGCGCGCATCTGGTCAAAGGCGAAAAGACGGAAACTTCCCGCGAGCCGCTGTCTTATGTGCGTTCAAACAAGCCTTTGAAGGCATCCGACAGAAGAGGCTTTGATCTTGCAAGGGATTTCCTTGCCGAGATCCTAACGGATGACGGCATTTCAGAACTCACGAGAGTACCTTTTACTAATCACGCCGGCGGCGTGTTCTTTATCGATTTTGACGAGAACCTTTTTAAGGGTCTTAAGGTCTGCAAGACAGGTCTTTATATCGGCGATTCAAGGCTGACATCGTCAGGAAAGAGTGTTTTCGCGCCATCGAACAGCATAGCGCTGGCTCTTACGCGTGAAATTGTAAAGCCTGACCGTTATCTCGCGCTTTCTTTTGATGACCCGAGGCTTGAAAGATACCTCAAGGGCGAGACGATCCAGGTGATGGAAGAAGACGGCGTAACCGGAAACGGAACCGTTGTCGTAGGTGTTGATAATGCGCCGCTCGGATTGGGAAAGATCGGCGGAACGCAGGTTAAGAATATGTATCCGAAAGCATGGAGGCTTATATGAGATTGATCATTGCCACGTCCAATGAGGACAAGGTCAGGGAAATAGACGAGATACTCGAGGGAACAGGTTTTAAGGCCGTTTCAATGAAAGAAGCAGGCTTTTGCCCTGAGATAATCGAGGACGGCAAGACATTCGAAGAGAATGCACTTATCAAGGCAAGTGCCGTTCATGCGCTCACAGATTCGAATGACTATGTAATGGCTGACGATTCAGGCATCTGCATCGATGCTCTGGACGGTGCTCCCGGCATATATTCCGCGCGTTTCTGCGGTGAGAACTCAACATATCCCGAAAAGTTTGCGAAGATCTTTTCGATGCTTAAGGACGTTCCTGAAGAGAAGAGGACAGCCCGCTTTGTCTGCGCCATTGCTGTAGTAAGGCCTGACGGCTCAAACTTCACCGTAAGGGGCGAGGTAGAGGGCGTTCTTCACGAAGAACCTAAAGGAGAAAACGGCTTCGGTTATGATCCTATCTTCTATGTTCCCGAATTCGGCATGACGACTGCCCAGATGCCTCCTGAACAGAAGAACTCCATTAGCCACAGGGGAAGGGCGCTGCGCAAGATGGTTGAGCAGCTCTTAAAAGAAGTATAAGTCTTTCTTGAAAACAATTTAATATCATGCTAATATTGTCGGGCACGTACAAGTGTCCGCCCTTGACGGACTGTCTGCAGAAAATGAGGTAGAAAATGGAACAGGACATACCTGAGTATTATCTGGTTGACAGAAGAGTACTTCCTGAGGTTTTCATTAAGGTTATGGAAGTCAAGCAGCGCCTCAACACGGGCGAATCCGTGTCGGTCAACGAGGCTGTCCGCAAGACAGGCCTTTCGCGCAGCGCTTATTACAAATATAAGGACTCCGTAATGCCTTTCTATGAAGCAACATCAGGCAAGAAGGTAACTCTCCTTATCACTGTCGAGAACTTCCAGGGAATACTGTCGTCCATCATCACCATCATCGCGGACTCTCACGCCAATATCCTGACGATCAATCAGAACATACCGATCAACGGTCTGGCTGATATATCGATCTCTATCGAGACAGTTTCCATGTTCGGAACAGTCGACGACATCATGAAGGATATAGCAAAACTCGCCGGCGTAAGAAAGTGCGAGATATTGAGCAGGGAGTAATTTGGAGGTACATATATGAGAACGGATATCGCTATCCTGGGATTCGGTGTAGTAGGAGCGGGAACCGCAAAGGTTCTTGAAATGAACAAGGAACAGATCGCCCAGCGCACCGGAACAGAGATCTACGTTAAGCATATCCTTGATCTTAGGGATTTCCCCGACAGTCCTTTCGCTGACAGGGTAACTCATAATGCTGATGACGTTTTCGGTGACAAGGACATCAAGATCGCAGTCGAGACCATCGGCGGCGCAAAGATCGCTTACGAATATACAAAGAGAGCGCTTTCTGCCGGTATCACGGTAGTTACGTCCAATAAGGAACTCGTTTCGACTCACGGTGTTGAACTTCTCAAGATCGCTAAGGAGAACGGATGCCAGTATATGTTCGAGGCTGCCGTAGGCGGCGGTATCCCGATCATCAGGCCCCTGTACAGATGCCTTGCAGCAAACAAGGTAGTCCGTATCGCAGGCATTGTTAACGGTACAACGAACTATATCCTTACGCAGATGAAGGAAAACGGCATCAGCCTTGAAGATGCAGTCTCGCAGGCTCAGCAGAACGGTTATGCCGAGGCTAATCCCGCAGCTGACCTTGAAGGAATCGATGCTCAGAGAAAGCTCTCGATCCTTTCCACGATCGCGCTCGACGGCACATATGTTGCACCTTCTTCGATCAATGCCAAGGGTATTACGGAGATAACGACTGACGATATCGAGTTTGCAAAGAAGATAGGCTGCGAGCTCAAGCTCATTGCGCTTTTCGAGAACAAGGAAGGCTCAAAGCCCGTTGCATATGTCGCTCCGACCTATGTTTCACGTTCAAGCCTTATCTCTTCCGTTGAAGGCGTATTCAACGCCATCATGGTCGAGGGCAACGCTCTCGGCGAGTCACTGTTCTACGGCCAGGGCGCAGGCGCTGTTCCTACGGCTTCTGCTGTATGCGGCGATATCCTTGAGGCTGCTGCAGGCGACAAGATGCCTGATTCAAGACTCTGGGAAGACAAGGGTGAGGCAATTGAGGCTTATGACGACGTAAAAGCTTCGATCGTCGTAATCGCACCCGAGATCCCCGTTACGGCTTTCTCCGAATATGACAGCGTACGTCTTGACGGCGCGGTCATCGTTAACGATATTGCTCATAAGGACATCGACCGGCTCATTGCCGGCATTCCCGGTGCGAAGTGGATGCACTACCTCAAATAAGCGATGTTCGTAAGAAGAGCAGTAACAAAAGACATTTCTGAAATAGCAAGGCTTTTGTATCAGGTCAATAATGTCCATGCGGACATTAGGCCTGATCTTTTCGTTCATGACTTAAGAAAGTACACTGACGAGGAGATCGAAGCCATAATAAAGAGCGATGAGACTCCGGTCTTCGTATGCTATGAGGACGTTAATTCAGAAAAACTGCTCGGTTATTGCTTTTCCGTATTCGAAAAGAAGCACGGACATTCTCTTCAGCCCGTTAAGACACTTTATCTTGACGATATCTGCGTTGATGAGACTGCCAGAGGAAAGCATGTCGGAACCGAGATTTTCAACCATGTGAAGGATTTCGCCAAAAAGAACGGCTGCTACGACATGACGCTTAATGTCTGGGAAGGCAACGACAGTGCAAAAGCCTTCTATGAGGCCATGGGCTTTTCCGTGCTCAAATACGGCATGGAAATCGTGCTTTAAGTCCTAATAATCCGCCTGATTTGTGATATGATTTTATAGCACGGATTTCGTGCGCATTTTTGTTATTAATCCAACTTATCGGAGGATCTGTTATGAAGGTATTGGTTGTCGGCGGCGGCGGAAGAGAACATGCGATCTGCACTGCTCTTAAGAAGAGTCCCAAGGTTACGGAGCTTT
>Ga0310786_10000446_pt1 | contig 67336 bp, 65 predicted proteins | sample AusTroGonzalo_MG_FD_203881 | JGI IMG/M metagenome (GOLD analysis project Ga0310786, IMG submission 203881) | Bovine rumen microbial communities from tropical cattle in Woodstock, Queensland, Australia - Gonzalo_03 (v2) (version 2) | ecosystem: Host-associated > Mammals > Digestive system >... | reverse complement strand
AGGCTACTTTGGATATCTGCAGAGAATCCTGCTTCAATATCCTTTTCGGAACCGATGAAGGGTTTTTATCTGTCTTTTCGAGCAGATAAGAGACGGAAAGATCTGTTTTGTAGTTGTCTTCAGGGTCCAAAAGATCAATCTTTATCTCAAAGCCTTTCTCTCCGAAAGATATCATGTCCCTGTCCTTTGAAGTCCTGTGTGAAGAAAGGCATGAGCAGACATTTACGGCTTCGATTATATTTGTCTTACCCTGTGCGTTAAAACCGTAGATAATATTAACAGAAGGCCCGACATCCAGGTCAAGCCTTCTGTAATTTCTGAAATCCGTAAGATGTATCGATTCAATGATCATCTTCTGATAGGAAGGATCAGGTAAACGAAGTCGTCACCTTCTACAGGAGTAATGATGCAAGGTCCCTGGCCTCCGTTGAATTCGATCTTGATATTCTCTTCGTCGATATTCTTGAGCGCGTCGATAAGATAACGTGCGTTGAAATCTATATCGATCTTCTCGCCCGTCAGGTTCGCATCGACATCTTCCCTCAAAGTACCGCAATCCGTGTTGGCGGCAACCGTAAGCACCGTTCCGCTCTCGTTCATGTAGAGCTGGACAGGACATCTCCTCTCATCGTTGAGGATGATGAGGGCAGCACGCTCAACGGCATCATACAGCGCCTTCTTGCTGATCGTCATGACAGACTTCGGATTCTTCTGGATGATGGAATTATAAGCGACAAAAGGTCCCTTGATAAGCCTTGATACGATCCTTACATGCCCTATATCGAAAAGGAGATGATTCTCGGAAGAATAGATGATTACTTCCTCGTCCTCTGTCTTGTCATCAAAGATCTTGGCTGCTTCGCTCAAAGCCTTGCCGGGAATGATATAGTTCATAGAAGGAAACTCTTCGCCGGCATATGTCTTCCTCAAAGCCATCCTGAATCCGTCGATCGCTACCATCGTTATATCTCTGCCGTTGCTCTCGATATAACATCCGGTAAGTGACTGTCTCGTCTCATCCTTGGATACTGCAAATATCGTCTTGCTGATCATCTTCTTGAGCATTGCCTGAGGAAGGATGATCTTATTGTTATTACCGATCACGGGGATCTTAGGATAATTCTCGGAAGACTTGCCCCTGATATTAAATACAGTCGATCCGCTCTCGATAGACAGCTGGTAATTATCGTCCGTCTTAATGGTAACCATATCTTCAGGAAGCTTTCTTATGATCTCACCGAAGATCTTGGAATTAACTACAATCGAACCTTCAGCTGAGATATCGGAATCAACGTCAGCTTCTATACCAGTCTCAAGATCATAACCCGTGAGCTTCACGGAAGATCCTTCTGCCTGGATAAGTATACCGTCAAGGATAGGAACCGTTGTATTAGGCTTGACTGCTTTTTGTACGATGGAAATGGCCGAATCAAGACTGCTCTTGCTGCAATTAAATTTCATATTAACCTTATCCGCCTTTCATGTGATAAAACTTTACCGTAATATTATACTTTATAAAGGCTCGAAAATGAATTGCAAATTTGTATTTATATAAATTTTCTCTTAGTATTTTTATTATGTCCGTTCATATCTGTGAAAACCCGTACAAAGCCTACGGCCGTAGGGATCGTAACATTGTTAAAACATGTTGAAAAAGTATAACGGCCCGGTTGAAAAAGTGAGGAGTTTTAACAGTGTTTCATTTCAACAAGTTTTCAACTTGCATATCACATCAAGTTATCAACTTTTCAACTATTAAAGTTGATATCCTTCATTGGTGATCCTCTTCTTGATATCTTCGACATCCTTAAGAAGATTCTCATCCGTGTTGACCTTGTTGATGGAATGTATGATAGTTGAATAATTCTTTCCGTCAAAATATGTCTTTCCGATCTCATCAAGAGTGATATCAAAAAGTTCTCTTAAGATATACATGGCGACATTTCTTGCCGTGATGACTTCCTTGCTCCTGACCTTCGACTTCATCTTTTCAACGTTTACGCCATAGAACTGTGAAACCATGGAAATAACGAGTTCAGGAGATATCTGCTGTGCTTTTTTAGGCGATATGAAGCTTCCGAGCATCTTTTCTGCAGCAGGAAGATCGACCACCTCATTTGAGAGAGCAAAATAAGAAGACAGGATATTATAAGCACCGTTAAGCTGACGGATATTACTCGTTACATTCTCGCAGATATAGTTAAGAACATCATCGGTTACCGTGATCGAATCCTTTTCGAGCTTGGAGATAAGTATAGCCTTCCTTGTCTCAAAGTCCGGCGGCTGAACGTCCATGGTGTAGCCGTTCTGGAACCTTGAAGTGAGACGCTCGTCAAGTGATGTCAGGTTATTCGGAGCTTTATCTGATGTGATGACGATCTGCTTACCGGTATTTATGAGGCTCTCGAAAGTATTGAAGAATTCCTCCTGGACGCCTTCCTTTCCGATAAGGAACTGGATGTCGTCAATCATGAGTACGTCAACGTTCCTGTAAAGGTTTCTGAATGAATCAAAATCCTTGCTCTTGATGGTCGATATATATTCATTCGTAAAATTCTCGCATGTTGTGTAGATGACCCTCTTATGAGGATAATTCTCGACGATCCTGTTTCCTATGGCCTGCATGAGATGCGTCTTGCCGAGACCCGAGTTTCCCCAGAGATATAAAGGATTGTACTGTGTCTGCCCGGGCTTATCCGCGACCCTTATACTCGCTGCCTGGGCAAAGCGGTTGCAGTTGCCTACGACAAAATTCTCGAACGTATAGAGCGACGAGAGATTGGTCTGTGAAGATACTTCATTGACCTGCTTTTTCTCCTGGACTTTCCTTCCCGCGATCGATACGGTGTTGATCGCCTTCTCATCGCCTTCAAGAACGAAAGTAACCTTGTAGGATCTGTCGGTTACGGCCTTAAGAGCGCCTTCGATATAAGAGATCATGCTCTTTTCTTTTGCGATGGTCATGGAATAATCGTCACGGCAGGAGAGGACAACGAATCCGTCCTCTTCCTTAACGAGCTTTATCTTTTTGAGGATACTGTCAAAAACGACTTTGTTGATACGGGAGTCCAGTTCCAGAATAGAAAGAGCATTATCCCAAATGTTGTCCGACATAACAGTTCCTCCAAAAAAAATGAAAAGTGAACATATAATATCACAGAAATGCATTATAATAAATGAGGCAAATGCCTTTTTTCGATAAATGACGGAGAATTGGAATGAAAAAAAACGGTAACGGCCCGAGGTTTTACGGAGTCGAAGAAGGACAAAGCAGAAAAAGGGAAGAAGAGCGCAAAAAAAATAACAGGATAAGCGCTGTCCTTCTGGTTCTTGCGCTCCTTTTCGCGATCGTTGCCGGAATCCTTCTCCTCATAGATCCGATAAAGAACCGCATGAGAAAAAAGGAAGTCGAAGTCCAGATCGAGCAGGTGGAAAAGCTCATCTTACAGCCTGACGTAACCGAATATACGATAGTAGTTTCAAAGGACGCGAATAAGGTAAACGGCGAAGATTACGATATCTACGGGGACGGCGAAGACGCGGAGCAGATCAGGGCCGAGATCGAGAAATCTCTCGAGGAGATGCCCGATGATGTCACTTTGAACGTACTCGGCCTGATCGATATAGATTCCATCGACTGCCATTTTGTTGTTTTCGATAATGATTCCGTCATAGATCTAAGATACGGCATCGGCCACCACAGGTCTTCCGTTCTTCCGGGCGAGGAAGGCAATTGCTGCCTTCTCGGTCATCACATGCGCGTTGAAGGAATGTTCTTCAACAAGCTGATCGACGTCAAGATCGGAGACACTGTCAAGATCACGATGCTCGACGGTACAGAATATATCTACGTCGTCGACAGGACCATAGTCATAGACCCGATGGATCTCGAATATTACGTTGACGGCGACGACGGAACCGGCAGACAGATCACTCTCGTGAGCTGCACTTATACCGGCGAGGGAACGATGAGGATCCTCGTCATAGGTCATATCCTTGAAGGCGAGGACTGATAAGATGAGAAGAGCCTTAGCAAGATCCGCGGCCAAGACCGTCAAGTTCATATTGAGGATCCTGGGAAGGGGAGCTACGACCCTTCCGGGCAAGGTGGCCCTCAGGATAGACCCCGCCATCATCTCGAAAGAAGCCGAAGGCAAGTTCATCATAACCGTCACCGGAACAAACGGTAAGACCACGACGTCACACATGATCTCCGAGATGATATCCTCTTTTGACGGATACGAAGTCATCAATAATATCTCCGGCGCAAACCTCGCATCAGGCATCGCAACGACCCTGATCTGCGAGAAGAAAAAGGACTCCAAAAAGCTGATCTACGTTCTCGAGACCGACGAAGCCGCTTTTGCAAAGATCGCCGGCTCTCTTAACCCGAAGATCTCCGTCGTCACAAACCTTTTCAGGGACCAGCTCGACAGATACGGCGAACTCACCCACACAAGAGACCTCATCTCCTCCGGCATCGGCAACACGACTGCCAGGCTCATCATAAACAGCGACGATTCGCTCGTTGCCTCCCTCGGAAAAGGCAGGGAGGACAGGAGCATCTTCTTCGGAATGAGCAAGGACTCGATGAAGTTCAATAACGATGCCTATCCTTCCCGAAAAAGCGTTTTGCGTGCTTCCAGCGATGCGGTCTTCTGCCCCGAATGCAAGGTCAGATACGAATACAGATCCAGGAGCTTCGGCCACCTCGGAGATTTCTTCTGCCCGTCCTGCGGTTTTAAAAGTCCCGAAAACACCTATTCGGTCATCTACGATCTCAAGGAAAGCCCTTCGGATGAAGGATACAGATTCAGTATCGACCACAACGGAGACATCAGGGAATTAAGCCTCGTGATCCCGGGAATGCATAATCTCTATAACACCTGCGCGGCCGTTTCCGCAGTAACGGAGATGCTCAAGCTCTCGGGCGAGACGGATGTTTTCGAGAAGGCGTGTGAGGCGTCTTCAAAGGTCAAGCCTGCTTTCGGAAGGATGGAGAAGATCCCGCTTCAGGACAACAAGAAGCTTTGCATCCTCCTGGTAAAAAATCCTGCAGGCCTCGACAGATCCCTGTCCTTCGTCTCGGAAGCCAAGGACGCGAAGGCTCTGATGTTCCTTCTGAACAGCAATACGGCAGACGGCAAGGACGTGTCGTGGATCTGGGATGTCGACTTCGAGAGCAAGGTCACGTCGTTCCCTGAAAAGATCTATGTCTCAGGTGAGAGATACGGCGACATGCTCCTTCGCGTCAACTACAGCGGCGTCGATACTGAAAAGATCGAATACGCGCCGATGAACGAAGCGGTCGATCTCCTCAAAAAGGCGATCAGCGAGTGTGAGGAAGGCGGCTGCGTCTACGTCCTTCCGAACTACACGGCAATGCTCGACCTGAGAGGCAAGCTCGTAAACGAGCTCGGCATCAAGGATTTCTGGAAGTGAGGACAATATGGATAACGTGAGCTTGAACATCGGTCATTTCTATCCGGACCTCCTGAACCTCTACGGAGACAGGGGCAATGTCCTCGCGCTCTACACGAGGGCGAAGCGCCGCGGCATTGACGTGAACATCAGGGAGATAACGATAGGCGACACTCTTGATCCGTCTTCCGTCGACATCGCTTTTCTGGGCGGCGGCCAGGACAACGAGCAGAACATCCTCAAGGACGATCTTGTCCGTTCAAAAGGCCCCGTGATCAAGGAAATGATCGAGAGCGGCAAAGTGTTCCTCTGTATCTGCGGAGGGTACCAGATGCTCGGAAGATACTACCTCGAACATAACGGAAACAGGCTCGAGTGCCTAGGTGCGATCGATATCTATACCGAAGGAAAAAAGGAACGCTTCATCCAGGATACGATCTACGAGATCGAATTAAGTGACGGCAAAAAAGTCAAGGTCGCGGGGTTTGAGAACCACAGCGGAAGGACATATCTGGGAGATACCGTAAAGCCGTTCATGAAGGTGATAAGAGGAGCCGGCAACAACGGCGAGGACGGATATGAAGGAGCCAGATACAAGAACTGTTTCTGTACATATTCGCACGGAAGTTTTCTTCCCAAGAATGCCGCCGTCACGGATCTTCTTCTCGAGACGGCGCTTAGGAACAAATACGGAGAAGACTATGAACTGCCCTATCTTTCTTCCGAAGCAGAGGATCTCGCACTCCGTCAGGCTTTGGAATACTTAAACGGCTAAGCCGGCAAAAAACGGAAATAATTGTAGCAGTTTATGAAATTGAAATCCTTTTATATATGTATTATAATCCGAACGTTTGGTTTGAAACACATTATATGAATTCAGCTGGAGGTTTTTATGGTTAAGGCTATCGTTGGAGCTAACTGGGGTGACGAAGGTAAGGGAAAGATCACTGACCTTTTGGCTTCTGAATCAGACATTGTCATCCGCTTTCAGGGCGGCGCTAATGCGGGACATACCATCATCAATGAGTATGGCAAGTTCGCACTTCACCTTATGCCGTCAGGCGTCTGCCATAAGAACATCGTCAACATAATCGGTAACGGCGTTGCTTTCAACATCCCGAAGTTCATCGAAGAGCTCAATGCCCTCAAGGAGCGCGGGATCGAGCCTAAGATCAAGGTTTCCGACAGAGCCCAGATCGTTATGCCGTACCACATCCTTTTCGATCAGTATGAGGAAGAAAGACTCGGAGGAAAGGCCTTCGGTTCTACAAAGTCCGGTATCGCTCCTTTCTACTCCGACAAGTATGCCAAGATCGGCTTTCAGGTAGGCGAGCTCTTCAACAAGGAAGCTCTCAAGGAAAAGATCGAGAGAGTCCTCGAGATCAAGAATGCTCTCATCGTTCACCTTTATAAGAAAGATCCGATCGATGCAAACCAGCTTTTCGAAGAAGTATCCAAGTGGGCTGACATCGTAGCTCCTTATGTTTGCAACACACAGAGCTTCCTGCATGATGCCATAAAGTCCGGAAAGAAGATCCTTCTTGAAGGTCAGCTCGGTTCCATGAAGGATCCTGACCTCGGAATCTATCCTATGGTTACGTCTTCATCCACTCTCGCAGGCTACGGTGCGGTAGGCGCAGGTATCCCGCCATATGAGATCAAGGATGTTGTTACGGTCGTTAAGGCTTACTCTTCTGCGGTAGGTGCAGGTGCTTTCGTAAGCGAGATCTTCGGCGACGAGGCTGACGAGCTCCGTAAGCGTGGCGGTGATGCAGGCGAGTATGGTGCAACAACAGGACGTCCGCGTCGTATGGGCTGGTTTGACTGCGTAGCTTCACGTTACGGCTGCCAGGTCCAGGGTGCTACAGAGGTTGCTTTCACGGCGATCGACTGCCTCGGTTATCTCGATGAGATCCCTGTCTGCACAGGCTACATCGTAGACGGTGTTGAGACAAAGGATTTCCCGAATCCTACAAAGCTTGATTCTGCTAAGCCGGTAATTACAAAGCTTCCGGGCTGGAAGTGCGACATCAGAGGGATCACCGAGTTTGATAAGCTTCCTAAGGAAGCACAGGACTATGTCCTCTTCGTTGAGAAGGAACTCGGAGTACACATCTCCATCGTTTCCACGGGACCTAAGAGAAACGAGATCATCTACAGATAAGATCATTTTTGAGCAAGCCGAAAAGGCTGTCTAGATATGTACGCAAACCCCCGAAGTTTGAGTTCGGGGGTTATTTGATCTACTGACAAAGCTCACGAAGACAATAGAATCAGGAACTCTCAAAGCATAGTTTTATTAATTAACAGATAGTGATAAAATAAATTTATGAATTGAAGGGTAGTGTATCTTACCCGGAAAGTGATTAAATCAGGGGGTTGACATCTGTGATAAGGATTCCGAGAATCTTTGAGGCAGGCAGGAAGGCGGAAGAATTATGCCGTAATCCGATATCACATCAACTCGGAAAGATCTAAGGACGTGGTACCCGTTTGAGGCGGGTGGCCATGTCCTTTTTGTTGTTTAGAAGCAAATTGCAAATCAAAAGAATTTGGAGGTATTATTGATGAAGATTCAAAGAGGGAAAGTGTTGCTAAGTGCAGTTATCATACTTTCCATGTTACTGAGTGTGGTATTGTTCCCACCATTCGCGAAAACCGTAAATGCAGGAGTAGTTGCCAGTGGCTCTTGCGGTGACAATGTCTCATATGAGCTCGACAATACGGGTAAACTCACGATCAGTGGAGAAGGTCCTATGTATGATTATGAATCTTACGGATCTAATCTATCGCCTTTTTATGATGATGACGATATCAAGTCAATTGTTATCAAATCCGGTGTAACAAGCATAGGAGAGTATTCATTTGTGAACTGTGAAAAGCTCACATCCATAACGATCCCTTCAAGTGTTACACTCATTGGTAGAGATGCATTTTATAATAATTCTTCTTTGCAATCTGTTACTATTCCTAACGGAGTGAAAGCTATTGAAGTTTATACGTTTTATGGTTGTAGTGAACTAACATCTGTTACTATCCCAAACAGCGTAACAAGAATCGATTATTGTGCATTTGGCTGTTGTGGTCTTACTTCCGTAACTATTCCTTCCAGTGTGACAAGTCTTGACTCTCAGGCTTTTGCTTGTGGACTTGTTTCCATTAATGTAGACAGTAATAATCCGAATTACTGCAGTGAAAACGGCGTAGTATTTAATAAGGATAAAACCGAATTAATAACCTTTCCACATGGGAAAACCGATACATCATATACTATTCCTTCTACTGTGACAAGTATTGGAGAAGATGCGTTTAATGGTTGTTATAATCTAACATCTGTTACTATCCCTGACGGTGTGACAACTATTGGAGCATATGCGTTTAGTTATTGCAATGAATTAAAAAAGGTTGTTATCCCTGAAAGTGTGAATCAGATAGGCTATGCTGCTTTTGATGGTTGTCCTGTGACGATCTATTGTGCAGCCGGTAGTTATGCACAGACCTATGCGGAAACAAAGGGTAAATCGTATAAGTGTTGGGTAACAGTCCAATATGAAACAAATGGCGGAACTGCTGTTGCTTCTCAGCAACTGTGGGTCGGAGAACCGGCAACTAAGCCTGCAGACCCGACAAAAACAGGATACTCATTCGGCGGATGGTACAAAGACTCAGCCTGCACAAAAGCATATGATTTCAATTCAGCTGTAACGGATTATATAACTCTCTACGCCAAGTGGACAGCAAAGCCTACTACTCCACCTGATGATCCAATTACAACCCCTTCTGATGAAGGCGGATTTGAAGCCTTTGTTGAGAGACTTTATGTAGTAGCACTTAACCGTGCATCCGAGCCTGAAGGCAAGGCCTTCTGGTGTGAGCATGTAGGTAACGGCGATCTTACAGGTGCCCAGTGCGCCAATGAGTTCCTCTTAAGCCAGGAGTTCAAGGACAGAGGACTTACGGACGAGCAGTTCCTCACGGTACTCTATTCTGTATTCTTCGACAGAAAAGCATCTGACGATCCGGACGGATTCAACTTCTGGATGAACAGCCTTAAGACACAGGGAAGAGATGTTGTAGTAGATTGCTTCATCAATTCTACAGAGTGGTGCAACGTCTGTGCTACTTACGGAGTCAAATCCGGAGCTACGAGAGCTAAGGCTACTATCGCATCCGAGAATGCGAAGAAGTTTGCAACCAGACTTTATACAGAGTGCCTCGGTAGAGATCCTGAAGATGGCGGTCTTAAGTTCTGGAGCCTGGGTCTTACCAATCTGGAGCTTTCAGGCTCACAGGCTGCAAGAGAATTCTTCTTCTCCAAAGAGATCGAAGACATGAATCTTACAAACGAACAGCTTATTACCAAGATGTACAAGACGTTCATGGGACGTGACCCTGACACAGACGGCATGAATTTCTGGCTTGACAGCATGAAGAAAGGCATGACAAAATCGCAGGTTTTCGATGAGTTCGTTAAGTCAAAGGAATTCACGGACATATGCAAGAGTTATGCCATAGAGCGATGATCTCAGGATAAGATAACTGTTATCCGGAAAGAGTAAAAAGAGCCTCCAAAGTTTGTACGACTTTGGAGGCTCACTTTCGTTTTCAAGCTTATAATACCGAAAAGAACGGATCCGCCTCAAATACAAGGCAAGATTATTGGTTGGAAAAAGGGCGGATATGCTATAGTTAAAGCAGATTTTTGAAGGGGGGCTTGCGCATGAGGACTGTTTGTCTCGGGAAGACCGGAATCGAGGTTCCGCAGAATGCATTCGGGGCGCTTCCGATCCAGAGGATCAGCACGGAAGATGCAGTAAGTCTTTTAAGGAAGGCTTATGAAGGGGGCATGAGGTTTTTTGATACGGCGAGAGCATATTCTGACAGCGAGGAAAAGGTCGGAAAAGCTTTTGAAGGCATGAGGGACAAGGTCTTTATCGCTTCGAAGACCATGGCCTCCGACAGCGAAAAGTTCGTAAAGGACCTGGATACTTCCCTTAAGAACCTGAAAACGGATTATCTTGATATCTATCAGCTTCACTGCGCACCGAAGTGCTTTAATGAGGAAGACGGGATATATCAGTCGCTCTTAGAAGCGAAAAGGCAGGGCAGGGTAAGGCATATCGGGATCACCGCACATAAGATAGGCGTTGCGGAGGAGATAGTCGCAAGCGGGCTTTACGAGACGCTTCAGTTTCCGTTTTCGTATCTTGCAAGCGAGCGCGATATGGATCTTGTGAGAAGCTGCAAGGATCACGGCATGGGCTTTATCGCGATGAAGGGGCTTTCGGGCGGGCTCTTGAACAACTCCCGGGCCTGCATGGCGTTCATGAGCCTTTTTGACGCGCTCCCGATATGGGGGATACAGAGGCAGTCAGAGCTTGACGAGTGGCTGAGCTTTTTCGAAAAGGAGACGGAGATGACTGATGAGTTAAGAGCCGTTATCGAAAAGGACAGAAAAGAGCTTCTGGGAGAGTTTTGCAGAGGGTGCGGATACTGTATGCCGTGCGCGGCGGACATCACGATAAACCAGTGTGCGAGGATGAGCCAGATGATAAGAAGGGCGCCGTCGGAAAACTGGCTTACGGATCATTGGCAAAAAGAGATGATGAAGATAGAAAACTGTATCGGGTGCGGGATATGTAAGACGAGATGTCCGTATGAACTTGACATTCCGGCGCTTCTTAAGAAAAATCTTAAGGATTATAAAGAGATTTTGGCGGGCAAGGAGATCTGAGATTGAAAACGGAAAGAGAATACAAAAAAGTCCTCCTGACCGAGAGGGGAAAAAGAAGAAGAGAGACAAGGCATCCCTGGGTCTATGATAACGAGATAGAAAATGCCGAGGAAGGGATAAAAGACGGGGATCTTGTCGACGTTATGACGGGTGCCGGGAAATATACGGGCACGGGGTTTTATAACAGCAACTCAAAGATAAGGGTAAGGCTCATATCAAATAACGCGAATGACAGGTTTGATGATGCTTTCTGGGCCAGAAGGGTCAGGTACGCGATCGATTACAGATATACCGTAATGAAGGAAGGAGACACGAACTGCTGCCGCCTGATCTTCGGCGAGGCGGACGAGATGCCGGGTCTTACGGTCGACAGGTTTGACGATATCCTCGTGGCGCAGGTGCTGTCACTCGGGATGGATAAGATCAAGGGCCGGATCTTTGAAATGATCGTTAATGATCTCGAGAGCAGGGGAGAGAAGATCATCGGCGTCTATGAGAGAAACGACGTCGCGATCCGTAAGCTCGAAGGTCTTCAGGAATATAAGGGCTACTATGAACTTCCGGGAAGAGAAACGCCGCAAAAGACGGTGGCGGCGATAGTCGAAAACGGAATAAGCTACGACGTCGATGTCGAAAACGGCCAGAAGACGGGATTCTTCCTCGATCAGAAATATAACAGGGAAGCGGTCTCAAGGATCGCGAAGGGGAAAACGGTCCTCGACTGCTTTACTCATACGGGGTCTTTCGCGTTAAATGCGGCCAGGGGAGGCGCAAAGCACGTTCACGCGGTCGACGTCTCGGAGCTCGCGGTCAATATGGCAAAAAGAAATGCAACTATCAACGGACTTGATAGTATAATGAGTTTTGAAGCAGTCGATGTGTTCGACCTGCTGCCGAACATCAAAAGCGGCGAGTATGATCTCATAATCCTTGATCCGCCGGCCTTTACCAAGTCGAGACAGACGGTAAAGAAGGCTTTTAGCGGGTATAAGGAGATCAATTACCGCGCGATGAAGGCTCTTCCGAGAGGCGGGTACCTCGCGACTTGTTCGTGCTCGCATTTTATGGATGAGGAGAGCTTCATTAAGATGCTCGAGTCGGCCGCGAAGGATGCGGGTGTCCGGATCAAGCAGATCGAGAAGAGACAGCAGTCTCCGGATCATCCGATACTTCTTAACGTAACCGAGACAGACTACTTAAAATTCTTTATTCTTCAGATATTCTGACGGAGGAAATATGCAGGAGACAAAGATCAGATTCATCAAACTTGATCCGAAGGCACAGATGCCTACATACGGAAGCGAATTTGCGGCAGGGGCAGACCTTTATGCCGTTCTCGAAAAAGAAATTACCATCGAACCGGGACAGACCGTCATGATCGGCACGGGTATCGCTTGTGAGATCCCCATTGGCTTCGCTGGCCTCATCTATGCAAGGTCGGGACTTGCCTGCAAAAAAGGTCTTGCGCCGGCAAACAAAGTCGGTGTCGTCGACAGCGATTACAGGGGCGAGATAAAGATCGCTCTTCATAATCACGGGACGGACGCACAAGTTGTAGGATCAGGCGAGAGGATCGCTCAGCTCGTGATCACGCCGTTCATAAGAGGCGTTTTCGAGGAGGCGGAGACTTTGGAAGAGACCGACCGCGGCGAAGGCGGATTCGGGTCCTCGGGGAGATTCTGATGAGAAGATATGATTTCAGAAAGACGGCCCTTGCGGGACTTATGATCGCGGTGGCGGTCGTGGGAAGCCTTTTCTCATTCCCTGTCTTCGGAAGCAGGTGCGCACCGGTCCAGCATCTGGTCAATATCATCTGCGCGGTATTCCTGGGACCCTGGTATGCGGTGGTCGTCGCTTTCCTCGCGAGCATCATAAGGATACTTCTGTCGCTCGGAACGCCGCTGGCATTTCCGGGCAGCGTCTTCGGGGCGCTCCTGGCAGGGCTTTTATATAAGTTCATTAAGAAGATCCCGGCAGCCGTTATAGGGGAGCTTTTCGGGACGGCGGTAATAGGCGGACTTTGCGCTTATCCGGTCGCGATCCTCGTGATGGGGAAGAGCGCGGGTGAGATCGCTTTTTACGCATATGTGATCCCGTTCCTGATCTCCACGGCGGGCGGCTCGATCCTGGCTTCGGTCATACTTTTTGCCCTTCACAAGACGGGCCTTATCAAACGATTCAGAGGTGAATGAGATGTACGGGAAATACCTGGACAATGTTAGAAAGATGCAGCCGATGATCCACTCGATCACGAACTACGTAACGGCAAACGACGTGGCCAACATGCTCTTTGCGTGCGGCGCCTCGCCCTGCATGGCCGACGACGTAAACGAGGTCAAGGACATAGTCATGTTAAGCTCGGGACTTACCGTAAATCTCGGCACGCTCAACAAGGACAGGTTCGAAGCGATGGTTGTTGCCGCGACTGCGGCCATCCGAAGCGGCAAGCCGATAGTGTTCGATCCGGTCGGGGCAGGAAGTTCCGAGACGAGGACTGCAAGCGCAAAGCAGTTCCTTTTCCTGTCCAAGCCGACGGTCATCCGCGGAAACTTAAGCGAGATCAAGGTCTTAGCCGAGATCCAAAGCTCGGACAGACCGGTCTTCCGCGGGCTCACGAGAGGCGTTGATTCGCCGATCGCAGGCTTTAGGGATTCCCTTCAAAGCGCTGTCACCTTAGCGAAAAAGACCGGAGCGGTCACCGTCGTAACTGGCGAATCAGACCTCATCACCGACGGAAAGACGCTGGTATGCGTATCAAACGGCGATCCGCTCCTTAAAAAGATCACGGGGTCCGGCTGCATGATGTCTGCCGTGATCACGGCGTTCATATCCGCAAATCCGGACAACCTTCTTGAGGCGGTCACAGCGGCAGTCTGCGCCATCGGCATCTGCGGCGAGACTGCGAGGGAGAGGATGACGAAAGAAGACGGCAACGCGACCTTCAGGAATTACTTTATCGATGCAATGTATAATCTCGACGGCGACACGCTCGACAGCAAAGCGAAGGTCAGCATCAAAGGAGCACAGGATGAGGATAAGTGATGACGAGCTATTACTCTATGCCGTAACGGACCGCAGATGGGCAAAGGAGAAGACGCTTCTTGAACAGATCGAAGAGGCGCTCATGGGCGGCGTTACCCTGGTACAGCTTCGCGAAAAGGAATTGGGTTACGATGAGTTTTTGGAGGAAGCAAAGAAGGCCGCCGTGCTCTGCCATTCATATAACGTAAAGCTCATCATAAACGATAATATCGAAGTGGCAATAAAGAGCGGCGCCGACGGGGTTCACGTCGGCCAGTCCGACATGCCCGCCAAGGAAGTCAGGAAGATCGCGGGAGATAAGCTCATAATCGGTACTTCCGCAAAGACAGTCGAAGCCGCAAGGAAAGCCGAACAGGACGGGGCGGATTACCTGGGCGTCGGCGCCTGCTTCGGAACGTCGACAAAAGATGACGCGGGAAGGATCGACCTTAACGTATTAAATGAACTGTCACAGGCTGTCGATATCCCTGTAGTCGGCATCGGAGGCATCAACAAAGATAATATGAAAGAGCTCCGCGGAAGGGGAATAAAAGGCGTTGCGCTCGTATCGTCGATCTTTGCGGCGGAAGATATCACAAAAGAGTGTATCGGGCTTAAAAAGCTCGCGCATGACGTCGTCTTTTGTTAAAGGCTTATAGTAAATCCCCGTATAACGGAGTGTTTTTCGAGAAAATCGCCATATGAACCTGACTTCCAAAAAAGGAGCAAAGGTCTAAAATAGAGCAGGTGTTTATTATCTTTATCAGGAGAGAAAAATGGCTGCACAGATTATAGCGGTGATAATATTCGTCTTGATGTTCCTTTTGATCGTAACGGAGAGGATCCCGAGACATTTTGTAACTCTCGGCTGCGGGCTTCTTATGCTCATCGTAGTCTTCGGTATCTGCATGAGATCATCCGATGCCGTATGGGAGACACTTAACATCAGGACATTTGTCGACCCGGATTTCTGGGTGCTGATAAACGGGGAGGAATCTTCCTCGGGTATCAACTGGGCTACCATAATCTTCATCTTCGGCATGATGGTAATGGTCGAGGGAATGGCGAAGGCAGGCTTTTTCAGATGGCTCTGCCTCTGTATCGCAAAGGCCGTTAAGTATAAGGTCACATCGATCTTCCTCACGTTCATGATAATGTCTTTCATCCTTGCAATGTTCATCGACAGTATCACGGTCATCCTTTTCCTTGCTGCCGTAACAGTCGAGCTTTCCCAGCTCCTTAAGTTCTCGCCTGTACCGATGATCATCGCTGAGATCTTCTGCGCCAACCTCGGAGGATCGGCAACGATGTGCGGCGACCCGCCGAATATCATCATCGGAACTTCTCTTCATTATTCATTCGGACAGTTCGTGACCAACACCGGCCTTATCGCCGTGATATCGATGGTCTTCGTTATACTCTATTTCTATCTGGTTTTCAGAAAGCATCTCAAGAGCGATCTCAAGGGCGAGAAGATCAAGTATCCGGAGCCGAAGGAAGCGATCACCTCGAAGAGATATTTTATCTCGAGCTGCATCATCTTCGGAATCGCGGTCATCCTTCTCATAACCCATGCGCAGACGGGTCTTACCGTCGCAACGATCGGTATCTTTATCGCTGTCATAACGCTCCTGTCGATGCCGAGACACGCGATTGAACTTCTCAAGAAAGTGGATTACGAGACGCTTATATTCTTCATAGGTCTTTTCATCGTCGTCGGCGGACTCGAGCAGACAGGAATCCTCGAACTTATCGCGGGATTTATCGCAACGATCTGCGGAGACAAAGTCATTATCATGATCGCGATCGTACTCTGGATATCCGCCATCGCAAGTGCGTTTGTCGACAATATCCCTTTTGCGGCAACGATGATCCCCGTTATCAAGACACTGTCTGCCACCATGGGAGTCGATCTGTCGATCCTTGCCTGGACTCTCGCAGTCGGCACGGATATCGGCGGCAGCGCAACACCTATCGGAGCTTCGGCAAACGTCGTCGGCATCTCCGCGGCAGCAAAGAGCGGTCATCTCATAGGCTGGGGCAGATATTGCAAGTACGCTGCGCCCGCAACTGTTATTGTAATTGGCATCTCAATGGCTATAATTTATGTTAGATACTTCTGATATTCCCTTCGCGGATTAACGAGAGGAGAAGACATATGGACAAACAGATCATCATTTCCATCAGCCGTGAATACGGTTCGGGCGGACACGCGATCGCGGAAATGCTTTCAAAGAGATTCGGGATCCCGCTTTATGACAGTAATCTCCTCGAGATAATCGCTACGGAAAAGAACGTGGACAAGGACAGCCTCAAGGCTTATGACGAAGTTCCGAGAGTGCGGCTGTTTTCGAGAAGGGTAAAGGGTCAGACAAATTCCCTCGAGGAAAACGTGGCGAACCTCCAGTTCGATTTCCTGAAGAAAAAGGCCGCGGCAGGCGAGTCCTTTGTCGTTGTCGGACGCTGTTCCGAGTCTGTTCTGAAGGACTATTCCTGCATGGTATCGATCTTTGTTCTCGGCAACAAGGAAGCCAAGATCAAGAGGATCATGGGGCTTTATAACCTGAGCGAGGACGATGCTCTTGACAAGATCGAGCGAGAGAACTTCCGCCGTAAGATGTATCACAATTACTACTGCAAGGGCAAATGGGGCGATTCCCGTAACTACGATCTGTCGATCAACGACAGCATCCTGGGTCTCGACAAGACGGCCGACATCATCGAAGAATATGTGAGAAAAAGGATCGAGCTCATGGCCTGACAGGAAGGCACAAAACAAGAAGATCTTTAGCATGATCCTTGCAGCACTGATGATCATTGGAGGATATGTCGCATTGCCTCAGAGCATCAACCCGTTCCCGACGATCAACGTATTTGCCGACAGCAGAAGTGACATTCCCGGAAATGTTTACAAAGTAACAAGTAATTTCACTTCCTGGAAGTACGAGGCAATCCCGGCGGATTGTTTTCCGGCACCCGGCGGCGGACAGACGATAGTATATGCTGCCAAAAAAGACAAGCTCGTATATTTCAAGGCAGGAGACATCGTTGTACCGAAGTGGAATAACAAACTGAAATTCTATGAGGATTCCATAACGGGAGCAAAGATCTCCAAGAGCCAGCTCACCTATATGATGAAGATGTATTGATCTTTGATCTGATGTAAGAAGCAAAAAAGATGCCCCGATGTGAAGCTTTCTCACACGGGGCATTCATTATGTCAGATATAATTAGGACCGACTCCTTCGGGCCGCAGGATCTCGAAATCAACCATCTCGACATCTTCTTCCTTCCAGTCGGGTTCCCTGGCGGTGCATGATTCACAGTCGCAGGGGATGACGGAGAAGTAGTTGCCTCCGCAGTAGGTGTAGTCGGTGAAGGCTCTCGAATAACCGGTAAAACCGATCGCGTTATAGTAGACCATATGGCAGTCGACTTCGCCCGCTTCCACCATCCTGTAGGCGATAACGATAGCCCATTCGGAATCAAGGGATCTCGCGAGCTTACACTCGCCCGTCTCCTTATCGACAACGGTGAACTGTCCCGGTCTTTGAAGTGTCGTTTTGACATTGGTCGTGGGCCATGATCTGCAATTGACCCTGTTTAACACCGTGCAGGCAACGAGCACCTTGTCGGTTATATTGTCATCATTATCGTCGCCCTCGCCCTCAACGACTTTGGCAAATAAGATGAAGTCGTTCTTGGACAGGCCGCAGGCATAAGCTTTGATCTCGGTCGGAAGATAATAGCGCTCGGCATCGGTCGAGTATTCCCACGTAAGACGGTAGCGCTCTTCGCGTTCCGCTTTGGACTCGCCCTGTATGGCTGCACTGACAGGTTCCGCCGTAATGCAAACGATCAGGCTGATGATAAGTGTCAGCGATAACAATCTGTATCTTAAAATATGTGTCCCCCCTTTTCGCAGGTCGAAAAGTACAGACATGATACAACGGATCAGCCATGAAAATCAAATATATTTTTTAAACATGTCATATTTAGGTGAGGATTGCCGCCTTACCTCAATATATAGGGGGAGAGGTCTTTCAGTTCCGCTTCGTTATCTCCCTGAAGTACTTGAGATTATCCTTCTCGATCATCGCATATATATCCTTGCGGGAGTTGTTCTTGATACTCATCGGACCGGTATAGAAATCCTTCGTCAGATCCTCGTTTACTATGTTCATTCCGGAAGACGAACCTGAACTTAATGCCCCGCCCGAAGGCTTTTCATACTCTTTTATAAAACGGTTCGAACAGAGGAGCACCGCGAGCGCTATCCCGAAGCAAAGTCCGAACGCAATACCTATGATAACCGTACCTGTCCAAAATGCCGCGTCAGTCATCGTTATTCCTCCTGTCCATAAACTTTATAAGTCTTGCCGATCCGGATACCGATTCATAGTCTTCCGCGATCCTGAATTTCTTTCTGCTGATAAATGCCAGTGCGAAGAACCCCGCGGCAGCAAGGAGCAGCAGAAGAAGTCCCAATATGTAAGTCTCATATGTAAGGACGGTTACGGCCGCTCCGAGAAGAAGACCTGCGGCCGTCATCAGAGGTACCGTGATAAGGGAAGTAAGGAAGATCGCCGAGCGGAACTTTCCTTCGCTGTGGTCCGGACCTCCGAAGGCTTTTCCCGTCTGGCCGTTGATCAGAAGAGTTACGTTCCTGCCGCCGTGAGTTCCCGTCACGAACCAGACAGGGAACAGTGCGTATGAGGATCCTCCGCCGAACATGATGCGCTCATCTTTTGCACAGACCTCGAACCCTTGAAGTATTGCGCGCCTCCTGATCTCTTCTCCGGCCGACCTGAGGCAGTCCTCGCGGGCACGGCGGTAAAGCGGATATCCGTCCTCGTCTGCCATGTCGGCGCTGAATCCCTGAAGATAGGCATCATTGAAAGGCCGTAAAGCGTCAAGGTCAAAGGGAGCGATCATGGAACTCGCATCATCCAGGAGCATCGAAGAAGCTTCAACCTCCAGCTTATCGAAAAGGCATTCTGCCGATCTGAACAGATGGTCTTCTCCAATGACGTTGCCGTTTTCATCATATCTGTACTTAACAAGATCAAGTACGTTTTTATATTCGGCATTCACGATATAGTACGGAACATAGATCCCGAGGATCCTTGTGAACTTCATCTTCCGCGCAAGCCCCGACTGATAAGGAAGGTGCTTCAGATGTTCCCTTGCAAGTTCGTCGGCTCTCTGTTTTCCGAATCTGAAGGGGATGATGTAATCAGGTCTTTTTCCTCCGGTCACACGCCTGACAGACATCTCGTTATTTCCGCAGAACGGACATGATGACGTGATCTCAGAACCGTAAAAGGTGATCTTTGCTCCGCATGTGCTGCAGGAATTGATGATCAGTTCGCTCTTTAGATCATCCTGCAAAGATTCGTCAACGCCGTAACTTCCGCCGCAATATGAGCAGCACAGTTTGTCTGAATAGGGGTGATAAACAAGTTTTCCGGAACAACTCCTGCACAGTAAAGACATAACCTTCTCCTTGATCTTCTGCCATGGCCGATTTTTATACCCTCAGTTCCAAGTATACTACATACGGTTCACGCCGGTTAATCCTGTTTTCGCGCATGATAAGAAGCTTTTTTCCGCGGAGAAAGAAGACAATTTATTTATCGCTCCGAATCTGATAGAATGTACGGAGTTATTTTGTAACGGAGGATTTTTAAATGGCTAAGATAATTCTCACCGGAGACCGTCCTACAGGAAGACTTCACCTGGGGCACTATGTTGGATCACTCAGAAGAAGGGTCGAACTTCAGGATTCCGGCGAATTTGACAAGATATTCATCATGATCGCTGACGCGCAGGCTCTTACCGACAACTTCGATAATCCGGGCAAGATCAGGGACAATATAATCGAGGTCGCGCTCGACTACCTGTCGGCAGGACTTGATCCGGAGAAGGTCAACATCTTCATCCAGTCCGAGGTGACAGAGCTCACCGAGCTTACGTTCTACTATATGAACCTCGTTACCCTCTCCAGACTCGAGAGGAATCCTACCGTTAAGTCGGAGATCCAGCTCCGTAACTTCGAGACGAGCATTCCGGTCGGCTTTTTGAACTATCCTATCAGCCAGGCGTCCGACATCACCGCGTTCAAGGCAACGACGGTCCCTGTCGGCGAAGATCAGCTCCCGATGCTCGAGCAGGCAAGAGAGATCGTCCGCAAGTTCAATGCCACCTACGGCGAAGTTCTCGTCGAGCCTGATGCTCTCCTTCCGGACAATTCCGTATGTTCGAGGCTTCCGGGAACGGACGGCAAGGCCAAGATGAGTAAATCACTCGGAAACTGCATCTATCTGTCAGACACTTCCGAGGAAGTATCAAAGAAAGTCATGAGCATGTTCACGGATCCTAACCACCTCAAGGTCAGCGACCCGGGTTCGCTCGAAGGCAATACCGTTTTCACATATCTCGACGCTTTCTGCAGAGACGAGCACTTCGAGAAGTACTGCCCTGACTACAAGAACCTTCAGGAGATGAAGGATCATTATCAGAGGGGCGGCTTGGGTGACGTTAAGGTCAAGAGACTTCTCATCAACGTTCTCGAAGACGAACTTGCTCCGATCAGAGCACGCCGCGCTGAATACATGAAAGACATAAAGGGCGTCTACGATATCCTCAGGAAGGGAACCGAAGAAGCACAGAAAGCCGCAGCAGAGACCCTCAAAGAGGTCAAGGCGGCCATGAAGATCAACTACTTCGAAGATCCTTCGCTCCTTGAAGCATGGGAAAAGAAGTATAACTGATCTGTCCGTATAATTTTACAGAACTTTTGCAAGGAAAGCCTTCAGACGCTCGTTTGAAGGGTCATTGAAGATCTCGTCAGGAGTGCCTTCTTCTACGATCCTGCCTTCATCCATGAAGATGACCCTCGTGCCGACTTCCCTGGCAAATCCCATCTCGTGGGTAACGACGACCATCGTCATGCCGTCTTTGGCAAGGTCCTTCATAACGTCCAGGACTTCTCCGACCATTTCAGGGTCAAGAGCAGATGTAGGCTCATCGAAAAGGAGTACGTCAGGCGACATGCACAGAGCCCTTACTATTGCCACACGCTGTTTTTGTCCGCCTGACAGCTGTGACGGGTATGAATTTCCGCGGTCTCCCAGTGCGACTTTTTCGAGAAGAGCCTGAGCTTTTGCCTTTGCGTCGCTCTTGCTCATCTTAAGGAGCTTGACAGGAGCCAGGGTCATGTTGTCCATGATCGACAGATGGGGGAAGAGGTTAAAGTGCTGGAATACCATTCCCATCTTCATGCGAAGAACGTTGATATCTGTCTTTGGGGACGTGATGTCGACGCCCTCAAAAGTGATCACGCCTTCCGTCGGTCTCTCGAGAAGGTTAAGGGATCTGAGGAACGTTGATTTGCCCGAGCCTGAAGGTCCGATTATGACTACGACCTCGCCTCTGCGGATCTCAGTGGATATGTTGTCGAGGGCCTTGATGGCACCTTTGTTATAGTGTTTGCTTAAGTTTGATACGGAGATCAAGACATCATTATCGTTCACTGTTTCTCAGCCTCCTTTCAAGTACGGACACGAGCCTGCTGAAGAAGATGACTATCACAAGATAGATGAGAGCCACCGCAATAAGCGGCATGAAAGCGGTATAGGTACGGCTCCTTATTACGTCGCCGCCTCTGGTAAGATCCATGATTCCTACATAACCCGATACGGACGTTTCCTTGATGAGAACGATAAACTCGTTCGCAAGCGCCGGCAGAACGTTCTTAAATGCCTGCGGGATTATGATGTAGACCATCGTCTGGATATAGTTGAAACCGAGTGAACGGCCTGCTTCGAACTGACCGTTATCGATGCTCATGATACCCGATCTTATGATCTCCGCAACATAAGCACCCGAGTTAAAACCGAATGCAAGTACTGCGACAAGAACGGAGTTCTTTGATGTTGCGAAGATGATGTAGTACGTGATCATGAGCTGGACGACCACAGGGGTTCCTCTTATGACCGTAAGATAGACTTTGACTATTGCGTTAAGGATTGAAAGGACCGTCTTTCCGAATCCCATCCTCATCTCATTTGCAGTCTTGTCATAGGTCGACCGGATAATAGCTGCGATGATACCGAGAGCGATACCGAGGAGCACCGCAAACAGCGTGATCTTAAGGGTGGTCAAAAGACCGTTTACCAGATACAGATATCTCTTCTTCATAATGAAGTTGAGATAGAAAGTATCTTTCAGATCCTGTGCCCAAGAGGGAAGCTTGAGCATGACAGTTTGGAAAATACTGTAGCAAATCATAGAGATGACCCCCGTCTCTTTATTTAACAGGTTTTTATTTTAAAAAAATTAAAGGCGGAAATAAAGAGGTTTCCGCCTTTTTTGTCCGTTTGTGACAAGTCTTATCAGCCGTTGCTCGGGATATATTTCTCGATGATGGCTGCGATGGTACCGTCTTCGGTAAGTTCCTTAAGAGCTCCGTTGACCTGATCCCTGAGTTCTTCGTTGTCCTTGGCGAAGCATATAGCATAATCTTCTACCGTATAAGGTGTCTCGAGGATCTTAAGACCCGGGTTTGCATCAACATAAGCCTTTGCAGGCTCGTTGTCGATAACTACCGCGTCAACCTTGCCGGATACGAGAGCCAGAACCGCATCGTTACCCTTGGAATAACGGATGACGGCATCATCTCCGATGTCTTCGGAAATATAGATATCACCTGTCGTTCCCTGCTGAACACCGATCAGATAATCGCCGTCATAGAGGGAATCGATATCCGTGATAGCCGAATCTTCCTTGACGATGATGACCTGGATGCCCGTAGCATAAGGGTCAGAGAAATTAACGCTCATCTGACGCTCTTCGGTTACCGTCATTCCGGCCATGCCCATATCGAACTTGCCGCTCTGTACGCCGGCGATGATGGAATCGAATTCAACGTCCTCGATCTGAAGCTCCATACCGAGCTTGTCTGCGATCGCCTTTGCGATCTCGGCATCGATACCCGTGATCTCGCTGCCTTCGTAATACTCGTACGGAGGGAAGTAAGCGTTCGTAGCCATAACGAGAACCTTTGAATCGTCAGTCTTTGTATTGCCCGTATCGCCCCCGTCTTTTTCTTTTTCTGCTTCAACTGAGGTTGCTTTGTTAGCTTCGATCTCTTCCTCAGGCTGGGCTACCGCACATGAAGCAAGTGCGAATCCCAGGGAAAGAGCAAGACCTAAAGCAAGGATCTTAGAAAAGATCTTCATAATAATCTGCCTCCCAAATAACTTTTTTCGAAAAGTATTCGATACAGTGATTTTATCACAGGAAGACAACTGTTTTCGAAGAGCAGAAATACCAAGATTTATCTCGCATCTAAATCCATATATTGACAGAAAAGATAATGTAACATATATTTGATTTTTGTTTTGACGAGAGGAGAACGATTATGAAGAAGATCAATATCACAAAAACACTCATTGCGCTGGTACTTGCAATGCTGATGGCAGGGTCCGTATTTATGGTAACGTCCTGCGGAAAGGATTCGGGATCCAAGTCCGGAAAGAAGTCTTCCAAGACGGAATCCGATGAAGACGACGAAGATGATAAGGAAGAGGAAAAGGAAGATAAGAAAGACAAAGACGACAAGGATGACGGCGAAGACAATAACCTGATATCAGGTCAGGACGTTATAGAAGAAGTCTTTACCGGATTTACTGATTCCAACATCAAGGTACTTGCGGAACAGTATGAGTCGATGGGATATACAGTCGATCCCGTAACTGCATCGGATCTCGGTGCGCAGGGGTACAATTACGTGGAAGGATTTACGATGTACCTTGAAGGTCAGGAAGAATATGCCATGAGCTGGGCAAAGTTCGATTCGGAAGAAGACGGCGAAGCATTTGTAAAGGATGTCTGGATCGCAAACTGCACGGGATATATCGACCGTGAGATGTACGGAATGTATGAATTCTTTGTCGACGGTTACTACGGAGGCTCGGTCGGATATGACGGTCTCATGCAATATGTGCCTTATGAAGGCGACGGACGTGAGAATACGGCATCTCCTGAGGATTTTGACAATCCGGCGGTAGCGGATCTTTGCAGGGATTATCAGGCAAAGGGCTTCAAGGTCGAAAAGGATACCGTTTACCCGAACAGCTTTACGGCTTACGGAGTCGGTCAGGATAAAAGGCACGTAGTCGCTATCTGCAAGGCATATTCCGATGTGGAAGCTGCAAAGAGCTTTATAGAGGACAACTTCGGTTACATGAGTTCGGTAGAGATCACATATACCGATAACAGCGACGGCTCCGTAGATGTCGTTATTGACGGAGATGAGGCTTACATGATCTTCCCTATGACGGGAACGATCACTTCCGACGGAGTCATAGACTTTATGTATAAGGAATGATATTCATAACATAACGCAGGGGCTGATTCAACAGAAGTTGAGTCAGCCCTTATTTTTTCTTCGGTGATTCTTGCTCTTTATCGTATCGATATAAAGACCCGGGTGGAAGAGTATGAGGAGAGGGAACAGCTCCAGGCGGCCTGCGAGCATATCGAACATCAGGACGTATTTTGAGAAGTGGTTGAAGAAAGAGAAGTTTGATGTAGGGCCGACGAGATTAAGTCCGGGGCCGATATTGTTCATGGTCGCGAGAACTGCGGAGAAGTTCGTTGCGAAGTCGTAGTTTTCGATAGAGATAAGGAGTATCGAAGTGAAGAATATGATCATGAACGTGATGAAGAAGACGTTGATCGCACGGACGACTTCGTGCTCGACAGGTTTACCGTCCATCTTGACCTTGCTCACGCGCTTCGGGTGGATGTAGTTCTTGAGTTCCTTGCCGATCGTCTTGATGAGGACGACGAGACGGGTGACCTTGATGCCGCCGCCGGTCGAACCCGCGCAGGCTCCGACGAACATCAGGATGACGAGAACGACCTTACAGACGTTCGGCCAGAGGTTAAAGTCCGCTGACGAAAAGCCCGTGGAGGAGATGATCGACGAGACCTGGAAGACCGTGTGCGTCATGGCTTCAAACGGCGTCGCGAACATGGTCCTTATGTTAAAGAAGATTATCGCAACGGCTCCGACGATGATAAGGAGATAATAGTGGATCTCTTCGATGGCGAAGGCTTTCCTGAACTGGCGGAACAGGAGAAGGTAGTAGATGTTGAAGTTCATTCCGAACATGATCATGAAGATCGCGACGACCCACTGGGTGTATGGGGTAAAGCTCATAAAGCTGTCGTTCCTGATACCGAATCCGCCGGTGCCGGCCGTACCGAAGGAAGTCATCGCGCTGTCGAGGAAGCCCATCCCTCCGCACATGAGGAGGATGACCTCGATACCTGTCAGGACGAAGTAGATGATGTAGAGGATCCTTGCCGTGTGGCGGACCTTAGGAACGAACTTGCCGACGGAAGGGCCCGGGCTCTCGGCACGCATAAGGTTGATGTGGGAGCCGCCGCTTAAAGGGACTACCGCGAGAAGGAAAACGAGAACGCCCATGCCGCCGATCCAGTGGGTGAAACATCTCCAGAAAAGGTAGCAGCGGGGGAGTGATTCGACTTCGTTCAGGATGCTCGCGCCGGTCGTCGTAAAGCCCGATACGGTCTCAAATAGCGCGTCGGTAAAGGACGGGATCGTTCCGGATATGCAGAACGGCAGGGCTCCGACGACACTCATGAGGAGCCAGCTCGCCGCTGTCGCGACGCAGCCTTCCTTCAGATAGAAGACCATGTCGTCGGGTTTTTTGAACGTGAGGAGAATGCTCAGGAGGAATGCTCCGAGAGATACGAACAGAAAGATAAAAGTGAGACGCTCGTGATCGTAAAGACCTATGATAAAAGGAAGGAGCATGAATGCCGCTTCGATCCTTAGAACGTGTCCGAGAATGTATCTGATGATCTTCGTATTCATTTTCGAAAAGCCTCTTATTTAAGGATATCCTTGATGTCGGTAAGACCTTTGTGGGTCGTAACGATCATGACGGTGTCGCCCTCCTCGATGATATCCTGACCTGTCGGGATCTTGAGCTCGCCCTTGTGCGAGATCGAAGAGATGAGAAGATTGTCCTTAAGGTTCAATTCCTTCAGGGGCTTTCCTATGATTCCCGGGATGCCGGATACCGAGAACTCGATCGCCTCGACCCTGTTGTCGAAAAGATGATAGAGCGTCTCGATGTTGCTGCCCTTGGAGGCTTTCCTTGCTCTTACATATGCGATGATCGCCTCGGAAGTGATGTACTTCGGGTAGATGACGCTGCCGAGGTTCAGGTTGTTGATGACTTCGGTAAAGCCGATACGGTTGACTTTGGTGATGACCTTGGCGCGGGAGACCTGCTTGGAATATAAGGTGAGCATGATGTTCTCCTCGTCGATACCGGTGAGAGGAACAACGGAGTCATAATCCTCGATGCCCGCTTCCTTGAGGAAGTCCTGGTTTATTCCGTCACCGTTAAGGATAACGGCCTTGGGAAGAAGGGTGGAAAGCTCCTCGCACCTTGCCCTGTCGCTCTCGATGATGGTGACGTCGATGCCGCGTCTTAAAAGCTCACCCGCGAGGTAGTAAGCGGATCTTCCGCCTCCGATGATAAGAGTGTTCTTGACGGCCTTCGTTGCAAAGCCGATCTTTGTGAGGAACTGCTTGGCGGCTTTTCTGGTCGCCGCGAAGGAGATGATATCGCCCTTCTTAAGTTCGAAATTACCGGAAGGTATGGTGATCGTATTGTCACGCTCGACTGCGCAGATGAGGATGTCGTTGGTGATGTTCATACCGAGATCCCTGATGGTCATTCCGTCAAGGACCGTGTTGTCGGAAAGCTTGATCTTGATCAGTTCCGCCTGACCGTGGGCGAAGGAATTGACTTCGAGCGCCGTAGGAAGATAGAGGATGCGGGCGGTCTGTCTCGCAGCTTCGAGATCCGGGTTGATGACGAGCGCAAGACCGAGCTTCTCTCTGAGATAAGCGGATTCTTTACTGTAGTCGGGGGTACGGACTCTGGCGATGGCGGCGCACTTACCGAACTGCTTTGCGATGATGCAGCAAAGGAGATTAAGTTCATCCGAGCCTGTTACGGCGATCAGGACATCTGCGTCCTTGACGCCCGCATCGCGCTGGGCCTCGAGACTTGCCCCGTTCCCGATAACGCCCATGACATCATAAAGATTAGCCAGTTCCTGAACCTTGTTCGGATCCGTATCAAGTATGGTTATATCGTGACCTTCGACGCTTAACTGTTCCGTCAATGTGGCTCCGACCTTGCCGCATCCTATAATGACTACCTTAAGCCCAGAAGAAGATTTCATTTCCGCCTCCCGAAAAACTGATACTTCAATTTTATCTATATTATCACTAAAATAAAGTAAAAAAAACGGATAAAAGGAGTCACGCTGATGGAGGAATATCCGTTCATCGTTGACGAATTCAGCCTGAAGGCTTTCCTGAGGTTCGAGATCACTTATGACGAGATGACCGAGGGCCGGACGAACGTCGTTTTCGATGATTATAAGTATACGCTCGACGACATAAAGACCGCCATTGAGAACATCAAGGCAGTCCGTCTGACGCGCAAGGAGTTCTGCGAGGAGTGGTACGAGCATGTCTTCATCGGGCTCAAGGACGAGTTCGGGATAACACCGGCCGAATGGACTTCCTCAGGGTATTTCACAGTCTTCAACAAGGAAAAAGATATCATCGCCTGCGTCTTCTCGTGGTGCAAAGACGAATACGACAAATACCTGGACAAGATCGGCGACGAGGAAAAGCCCGATTATGCCGAGTGCTTAAGGACCATCAGGTACTGCAGGGACAATCTCGATCTCCCTGTCCCGAAAAGGAAGTTTACCGTGACGATGAAGCGCTTTGCCGTAAGAAATCTCGGCACGACTTCAAATATCAATTCAGCCCCTCCCGAGAGGCGGGTCCTGTTCAGGCGCTTCGTGAACGAACTCGCGAAGAACGGCGACTTCTACGGCGTTCGCGCCAAGGGTTTCTCGCTGTTGTTCGGTAATGTCTGCTTCAAAAAAGACATCGCCGCGGCCAAAAGACTGTTCCTCGACATCTATGAGAAAGACGAGGATCCGAGGACCGCGAGCCTTCTGGGAGACATGTATTACGGAAGTTTCGACGGGCTGCCCGATTACCAGAAGGCGTTCCAGTATTATTCAGTCAGCGGATTTGACGGAAATCCCGATTCTCTTCTCAAGATCGCCGGAATGATGAGCACGGGGCAGGGTGTCGTCAAGAACGAGCGCGTAGCCAAGAGCATCGTGCTGAACCTTTTCGACCAGACATATCAGGAATTCTGCAGGAGGAATTTCTCGGGATCCTTTGCAGAGACGTCGCTGATGCTCGCGGATTTCTGCAACAAGGGGATCGACGGCAAGCGCGACCCGAACGAGGCATTCAAGTATGTCAACATCGCGAGATATGCCATGAACAGGCGTTTTGAGGAGTACAGGTCTCCCGTTGACGAAGCGACGATGGAAGTCATCACGGCGCTCTATAAGGATCTGTCTTCCGAGATCGGCACCGATCCGACGGCATCGAGCGTCATATCGGAAGTGCCGAACCTCCTTCTGACCGCCATGACAGACAGGTATCAGGTCCATGTCGAAGTCAGGAGTGCAAAAAACGAACTTAAGATCGTCACGAGAAGGATCCGCAAGGACGGTGAGGAAAAGCCGGCGGGGATATTCCTGGATTTTCCTCTCATCGAAGTGTGCGAACTGAAGGACCAGGTCGAGGAATATCTTCCGAGAAATTCCGTGATCGTGATCAGGAACGGGAAGAGGAGTTTTGTTACTGACGAGATGATCTTCGACACGAAGGCCAAGGTCTGCGAATTCAGGCACAAGGGCCGCGAAGTTGCTAAGATCAAAGCAAATATGTATATAGCCAGGTTCAGGTAGGTGAGATATGGGAAGACCCGATAAGACCACAGTACAGACACTGATAAGAGAGCTCAAGGCTGCGGACAAAAAGCTCTCGGAGACGGCAGTCGAGATAGCGACTCACAAGAAGGACGTAAGGCTCTACTATGTCGAGCTCTGCAGGAGGGGAGTGGAAAAGTCCCTCGGGGAAGTCCCGGTCGAATCGCTCAACACGGAATCCGACGGGATCAACATCACGGCGCTCAAGGGAGCGGGGATCCTGACATTAAAGGACCTTGTCGGAAAGACATCGGACGAGCTTAAATCGATACAGGGCATCGGTGATGTCATGGCTCAGAAGATCGTCGATAATGCGACCGCGAGCAAGATCAAGATCGAGAAGAACTTTGTCCTGAGGATATCGGGCGACGATACGGATGACCCCGCCGTCGAAGGATTTATCACCGAGCTTTACTACCGGATGAAGGCGGGGAACATAGGAGAAGAGGTCGAAGCTCTGAGGAACGTATCACAGTATCAGATCCTCGAGAATGCACCCAAGGCGGAGGCGATAAACGTCGCGGGGATAAAGTGGCTCTTTTATTCCGAAAAGACAAAAAACGAGAGGCTTGAAGCTTTTGAGACATTGAAGGAGCTTAAGGAATCCGGATATGTCGAGAAAACCGAAGAACTCGTAACTTCATATAAAGAATCGATCAAGGACGTAAGTTCCGGAAATGCCGTCGCTTCGTTCAGGAGCAATACCGCGCCGTTCTTTGCTCTCATCGAGAGCCTTTTCGGAAAGAATGCCGTAAAGGACGAAGAGCAGGTCATGGGCCTTCCGGAGGACGTCATCAAGGCTATAGAGGATTTCCCTCTCGACACGTCCCTGATGGTCGCGACGCTCCGTCCTTACCAGGACTTCGGAACGAGATATATCCTGTGCCAGCAGAGAGTCCTTCTGGGCGACGAGATGGGTCTCGGAAAGACGATGCAGGCGATCGCCGCGATGGCGCATCTCACGGCAGGCGGACTTACGCATTTTGCCGTCGTCTGTCCGGTATCGGTCATGGTCAACTGGGGCAGGGAGATCGAGAAGCACAGTAAGCTTAAGACCATCACGGTTCACGGCGATAACAGGGATTCTCTCTTCGAGGAGTTCAAGGAAAAAGGCGGTGTCATGATCACCACTTACGAGACGATAGTAAGGCTCGACCTGGAGAGCTGCAAAAAGATCAACATGCTCACCGTGGACGAGGCGCACTATGTTAAAAACCCGTCCGCGCAGAGGACTCAGGCGTTAAGGAAGCTCGCGGCCTTAAGCGATTACTGTCTCTTCATGACCGGCACGCCTCTCGAAAACAGGGTCGACGAGATGGTATTCCTGATAAGCATGCTCCGCCAGAACCTCTCAACGGAGATCCGCGGCATGATGGATGTCTCCAAGGCTCCCGAATTCCGCGAGAAGATATCACCGGTATACCTAAGGCGCGTCAGGGAAGACGTATTGAAGGAACTTCCGGAAAAGCTCGAATCGGAGGAGTGGATCGACCTTACGTCCCAAGAACTTGTGCTGTACGGCAAGGCGCTCCTGTCAAAGAACGCATCCACAAAGATCAGAAAGGTCTCCTACGAAGTCGATGACATAAAAGACTCGAGCAAGATCAACAGGCTTCTCGAACTTTGCGCCGAAGCAAAGGCAGACGGAAGAAAGGTCATCGTATTTTCTTTCTTCCTCGGCATCATCGAAAAAGTAGCGCAGGCTCTGGGCGAAGACTGCTTCGGCATAATAACCGGCGCGATCCCGTCCGAAGAGCGCCAGAAGATCATCGACGATTTTGCGGGAGCTCCTGACGGAAGCGTTATCGTAAGCCAGATCATCGCGGGCGGCGTCGGACTGAACATCCAGTGCGCGAGCGTTGTCATCATCTGCGAGCCGCAGTGGAAACCGTCGACGGAAAACCAGGCGATCTCCAGATGCTACAGGATGGGCCAGTCGAGATCGGTCCTCGTATACCGTCTTCTCTCTGCCCATACGGTGGATGAGGATATCATGCAGATACTGAGGGAGAAGTCGGATGTTTTCGATAATTTCGCGGACGAGTCGCAGATAGACGAAGTCAATAAGAAGATCATGGACGAGCTGGTCGAAAAGGAAAGAGCGAGACTCGGCATCACAAAAGAAGATCTGATCGATGATGATCAAGAATATGACGCAAAGGAAGAAATATCAAGTATAATAGACACATCAGACAATAAGGAGGGAGACTAATGGGTTTAAATTTCAGAAAGAGCATTTCTCTCGGACACGGACTGAAGCTCAACTTAAGTAAGGGCGGACCGAGCGTCAGCTTCGGTAAGAAAGGTCTTCGCCAGACGATCAGCGCGACGGGCAGGAGCACGACGACTGTAGGTATCCCGGGCACGGGTGTCTACTACTCCAAGCAGAAGAACTTAAAGAGCCTGTTCAGCGGCGGCCTCGGAGGATTGTTCGGAGGCAAGAAGAAGGCCGAGACCGAAAAGGCTTCCGGCAAGGGCAGCAAGAAGGATAAGGCCGAAGCAGAGCCGAAGAAGGAGTCCAAGGCTTCAAAGGAGCCTAAGACAAACGTCAATCTCGAAGAGAACAAGAAGAAGGTCGAGACTTATGAGGCTTATGTCGAGTCCATTAAGTCCGTTCACAAGATCTGCGATGACCGGATCGACTGGGAAGGCTTAAGTAAAGACGGACTTCCTTCCGGTATCAAGGTCGGAACAGATGCCTATAACGAGTGGAAGACACTTAACGAACTCTCCCTCAAGGTCATAGAGGGCGACGTGGACGCTTATCTCACGGTAGTCGAAGAGATGCATCCGTTTGACGATCTTCTCGAATACGGTTCCGGCTTTGAAGTAGGTACGGATAACCCGAACGAGATGTCGGTCGAGTTCAGTGTCAAGTCAGACAAGGTAGTCCCGGATTACTCATTGTCTCTCCTGTCATCCGGAGAGATCTCCGAGAAGCCTCTGTCAAAGAGCGCTTACTACGAGCTCGTCCAGGACTATGTATGCAGCACGGCGATAAGAGTCGCAAGAGATACCTTCGCACTCCTGCCGGTCAAGGTCTGCAAGGTCTATGCCGTTGATAATGTACTGAACAGCGCAACGGGAAATGAGGAGGAACTCACGATCCTCTCGGTTGCTATCGACAGGGACAGGCTCGCCGGCATCAACATGGACAGGATCGATCCGTCAGACGCTCTGGAAGCTCTTGGCTGTAAGATGAACTTTAAGAAGACAACGGGATTCGGAGCGGTAAACAGGGTATAAAACAGACTTAAGATCTCAAAAAAACGGGTGTGACATTTACATTTGTCACATCCGTTTTACTTTTGCGCGAAAACGAATTGTGAACAAAAATGACACAATTAGATTTTTTGTGCAAATTACATAAATAATCCGAAAAATAAAAGGATTTAGCAAAAAACATACACGATTTTTGTCATCTACTTCTGAGCACATTTATTTCCCGGGATGTCATATCGTGGCTGAAAATGCCGTCCTATATATTATAAATATGTCTACCATTCTTTTTCGATAACGCAAGAGGGTTTTGTGAAGAAGATCAAACGGAAAAAGGTAAAAACGGGCCGGTTGAGCATGATGCACAATCAATTGTGGCGAAAAAATGAAAAAACTGCATATAAAGGATTAATTTATTGTTTACATAATAGTAACAGGATGTTAAGATAAGTTGAAAAATGTGGGTTTATGGGATAAGTCTGCATGAAAATTTGAGAATTTGGTCTGATATAGTCAACCGGATTTTAGAAACAGAAAAACAGGATAATTTGAACGGAGGAAACCAAAAATGCAAAAGTTTGTCAAGGCGTTCTCGCTTGCTGTATCCGCAGCACTTTGTATCGGAATGTTGACCCAGTACAATCTCGAGAACACCAAAGCCGATTCATCCGCATCTGACACAGATTACGCGATCAGCATGATGGGCAGATTCGCAACATTCACGGAAGGGGATTTCGATGATCCTTGCCACTCAATGGCACCTATCGCTGTCGGCGGTAATTTCAAGTCAACATACTTCATGATGACAGACAACCAGAAGAAAGGATACTTCAGAGACTTCGGTCCTGATCTGGCCATCGGCGGAAAGATCGACAACGGCACAGGCAAACTTGATCTGATGTTCGGTTCTGAGAACGGCTATAAGGATTTCACAGTAGCCGTAAAGGAAGGCAATATCTCAGCTTCACAGTTCGGCGCTCTGTATGAGCCTAATAACTCGTCTTCCGTTCAGAAGAGAGTAAATACATATCACGATTTCGATTATCCGATCGATTTTAACAAAGCTTTCAAGGGATTCAAGGATCTCAGCAACAGCATCAATAAGTACGCTACGAGCGAGGACTCCAATGCGATCAACGTTCAGGTCGTAAACAAGACGGCAGAGCTTGTAGGTACGAGCGAATACAACGTATTCAATCTTTCATCCGGTGATTTCACCAAGGTTATCCTCTATGTTCCTGTTAACAGTCACAACATCGTAAACTTCCCCGGCAACAATACAAACAATGTTCAGGTTGAACTTAACTATATCTCCAACGTAAGAACAAATGCTGACGGATCTTATACATACGATTCTTACAGAGCATGGAACGGAGATAACTTCGGAGAGGGAACCGTTAACAGCGCTAACGGTATCTACCTCAACCAGAACCTCGTATTCAATGCCGCAACAGCTGAAAAGATCGGTGACTTCACAAACGGTTCCGTTCTTGCTCCTAATGCAAACGTAACTATCGAAGGAAACACGAACGGCGCTCTTATCTGCCACAGCTTCAAGTCAAACGGCGGAGCAGAATTCCACGGTGCTAACATGGGCGGTTCGTTCACATGGCTCAAGGAATTCGATATCGAGATCACGACAGAGATCCTCGTTCATAAGACAGCTATCGGCGGCGTTTATGCAGGCGAAGAACTTCCGGGCGCATTGCTCTACTTCTCCGGCGTAGACTTCGAAGGCAATGTTATCGATGTATCTGGTTACGAGCTCGACCTCGGAAAAGGTGCTGAGGAATACGGAAGAAGCAACGCAAAGATCGGCTGGTATTCCGGATCTGAGCCTACACTTATCAAGGGTATAAAGGACGGTATCTACACCATCCGCGAAGATGCTGCTCCTGCAGGATATAATGTTACAACGGACATCTACTTCACCGTTAAGGACGGCGTTATCTATGACGGCGCTACAGTCCTTGAGCAGAACAAGCTCTCCGACAATTATGTTAAGGTATATGACCGTGCATGGACAGTGATCAAGATCTCCAAGATCGCAGTCGGCGGTGAATATGACGGAACAGAGCTTCCTGGCGCTAAGCTTACATTGATCGCCGAGAAGATCGACAACCGCAATTCCGAATTCGCATTTGAAAAGGATATGCTCGAGACAGGTGAGGGAGCAACGTTCTCCGATTGTTCCGCAAACGAGATCTCCTGGATCTCCGGAAAGACTCCTACATATATCAGCCTTCCTAACGGATCTTATCTCCTCAAGGAAGTTGCTGCTCCTGAAGGATATCAGGTAACAACGGATATCTCCTTCGATGTAAAGGACGGCAAGGTATTTAACGTACAGTCCGTTATCGATACAGATTCCAACCACATCGGAATGTTTGATGATGCTATCCCTACAGAGGAGCCTACTCCTGAAGTAACACCTGAGATCACACCTGAGCCGACTCCTGAAGTAACGGTTGAGATCACACCTGAGCCGACTCCTGAGGTAACGGTTGAGATCACACCTGAGCCTACACCTGAGGTAACGGTTGAGATCACACCTGAGCCGACACCTGAGGTAACAGTCGAGATCACACCTGAGCCTACACCTGAGGTAACAGTTGAGATCACACCTGAGCCGACACCTGAGGTAACGGTTGAGATCACACCTGAGCCTACACCTGAGGTAACAGTTGAGATCACACCTGAGCCTACACCTGAGGTAACGGTTGAGATCACACCTGAGCCGACACCTGAGGTAATAGTCGAGGTCACACCTGAGCCGACTCCTGAAGTAACGGTTGAGATCACACCTGAGCCGACACCTGTTATCGTTGTTGAGCCTGGTGAAGAACCGGATGAGCCGACAGTTCCTCCTACGAATTCCGAACTCAAGGTCGGAACAGTTGAAGAATCCGAGCCGACACCGACACCTACACCGGCCGTTAAGGAATCAACACCTACACCTGAGGTTAAGGTAGAGAGAATAACAGTAGAAGAGCCGACACCTGAGATCGTTACCGATATGATCGAAGAGGAAGAGCCGACAACCACACCTGAAGCTGAGGCAACACCTACACCTTCAACGATCGTAGTCGAGAATCCTCCGGAGGTTCCGAACAGGACAACACCTGAGAAGCCTTCTCAGCCGTCCATCACATCGACAGGCGAGAGCTCATCGATGACAACGATCCTCGGATGGAGCGCATTTACTCTCGCAGCTCTTATCATCGCAGTAGAGATCGTACACAAGAAGGTCAATAAGAAAAAGAATCATTATTGATCCTTGTAAAATGAAATAACAGGGGCTGTCCGAACGGGCAGCCCCTTACTTTACTCTTAAATACTAAGTCGGTGTTTTCAGTTGTCCTTTGGTGTGAACTTCTCGAAGATGAATACGGAGAAGAAGTCTTTGGCGTTATCGAGCTCTTCCTGGGATCTTATCGTCCAGGCTGCCATCTCGCAGCCGAAGAGCTTCCTGCATAACCTGAGGGAACAGGAATCCTTGAATTCGTGATTATATGCGATAAAGTCAGGCTTGCAGTAACCGTTGAAAAGAAGATTCGTGACGACGATCTTCTCGAAGAGCGTCTTCTTTTTCGAGCGGAGGTAGTTGCTTGCCAATATCCCGCGGGGGATGTCTTTCCTGTTATTTTTGAACCATCTTACGACGGCGGGGTTGAACGACTCGATGCAAAATTGGCCTTTGTATCCGTCAAGGATCGGCGCGAGGGCCTTGCATGTCTTCAGGAAAGGACCGTGCGGCTTGATCTCGATTATGAGAGGGACCTTGCCGTCAACGAGGTCAAGGACGTCCGTAAGAAGAGGCGCGGAAAGCTCCGTATCAAGGAGCTTAAATTCCTTGAGCTCGTCATAGGTCAGGGCGGTCGGGCGCTTTTTGACGCCTGCCATGCGTTTTAGTGTCTCGTCGTGAAAGATGATGAGCTTGCCGTCTGTGGTAAGCTGGACGTCGAGCTCGATCCCGTAGCCGTTCCTGACGGCGTTTTCGAAAGCAGGAAGTGAATTTTCCGGAATGCCCTCATTATCGAAAAGGCCCCTGTGCGCGATGAACGTGTCCTTAAAAGGCTGCATGACGCCTTCACGCTTCCTGTTGGGCTTAAGGAATGCGAAGTATAATATCGCGGCGATAAAAGATAAAAGGATCAGCGAACCGAGTATTATAAGAAAAGGCAAAAGTGTCACTCCCTGTTATTAATATTCTTTAAGATAACACATTTACGGCTACTGTGTTACAATAAACTTTGGAGGTCGTTATGAGATATTTATTGTGGATTCTGATCGCAGCCCTGATTTTTTTCGGCGCACATATAGCATTTGTAATCGTATATTTCCTGTTTGTATTCATTGCATCCCTGTTTATCAATACCAAGAAAGAATATAACAAGGATTCGAAGTTCTATAGATTTCTCCTCTGGTCATCCACAGGCGTGGGACTTAAAGTCCTCAGAGTAAAACTCGACCTGGTGGATTTTGATAAGATCCCTGAGGGCAAAAAGATGCTCTTTGTCTGCAACCACAGATCGAACTATGATCCGATCGTCTCCTGGTATGCACTTCGTAAGAATCATCCGTCATTCATATCCAAGGAAGCTAATTTCCACGTTCCGTTTTACGGAAGGATCATAAGAAGATGCTGCTTTATGGCTATCGACAGGGAAAATGCCAGAAATGCCATGGGAACCATCGAGCGCGCTTCTAGTCTTCTTGAGAATAATGAAGTATCCGTAGCAGTATATCCGGAGGGAACAAGGAGCAAGAGGCTGGTCCTTCTGAAGTTCCACAGCGGAATATTTAAGATCGCACAGAAGGCAAATGTTCCTGTAGTAGTCCTTACGATACAGGGAACGGAGAATATATCCAAGAACTATCCTTGGAGAAGAACGGTCGTAAGGATCAAGGCTGTCGAGGTGCTGTCGGCAGAACATGTTAAGGAAACAAAAACGGCAGATATATCGGAGGAAGCAAGAGAACTGATCGCGAAGGATCTGGAAGAAAACAAATCCTGACATAAGGAGAAGGGGTTAGTATGTCAAAGATAAGTGTTTATTTTAATGGTCTTTCAGGAAACAACAGAGGCGAGAGCGAAGCCCGCAAAGTAGAGAGTTTCTATCCGGATGACGAGCTGATGTTCAAGGACATCACAAAGACGGATATCGATACCATCTTGAATGACGATGCAGACAAGATCATCCTCTGCGGCGGCGACGGCACATTGAATCATTTTGTAAATGATATCGACGGAAAGACTGTTGGTAAGGATGTGTATTTCTTTGCAACCGGATCGGGAAATGATTTCCTTAACGATCTCGGCAAGAAGCCTTCTGACGGTCCCGTAAAGATCAACGATTATATCCGTGATCTTCCGACAGTCAAGGTCAACGGCATGACAAGAAAGTTTATCAACGGTATCGGATACGGAATCGACGGATACTGCTGTGAAGAAGGCGACAGGTTAAGAGAACTGTCCGACAAGCCGGTCAACTATACATCCATTGCCATCAAGGGACTTCTCTTCAAATATAAGCCGACCAATGCCAAGGTAACCGTAGACGGCGTTACAAACGAATATAAGGGCGTCTGGCTCGCTCCTGCCATGAACGGAAGATGTTACGGCGGCGGAATGTTCCCGACACCTGACCAGAAGAGGATATCGGATGACAAGAAACTGTCGAACCTCGTTTTCTATGGCGCAGGCAAGATCAAGACGCTCATCATGTTCCCGAAGATCTTTAAGGGCGAGCACATCAAATATGTCAAGCACACGAAGATCACAGAGGGCAAGCATATCAAGGTCGAATTCGACAGACCGGTCGCTCTTCAGATCGACGGCGAGACGGTCCTTAACGTAAAGGAATACGAAGCTTTCGTTTAAAGAGATCTTCCGAGAAGGGCATATATCTCTTCTTTTGAAGGAAGCTCAGAAGAAAAAGCACAGGCCGATCCGGCCGCAACACCCAGTTCAAGGGCGCTTGCGGAGGACAGGCCTTTTTTCTTGCCGGCAACAAATCCCGCCAGAAGAGAATCGCCTGCGCATACCGTGCTTACGACATTACCCTTGAATGCCGTGAAATAAGTAACTTCGCCTTTTTCGTCCAGCAGCACCGCGCCGTCCTTGCCGAGAGACACGATGACCTCAACGGCTCCTTTCTTTTGAAGGATCCGCGCAAGACCACATATCGTATCGAGATCCAGAGGATCAGTCTTCTTTTCGAAAACATCCTCCAGTTCCTTAAGGTTCGGCTTTATCACCAGAGGCTTATAGGGGAGGGCATTCATCAGATTATCTCCCGTAGTGTCGATGATAAACGAAGCACCCGCGGATGTGATAACCTCCGCCATACCGGCATATACCGTTGAAGGAAGCCCCGGAGGAACGCTTCCCGACAGTATGACGAGATCATCTTTACCTAGACTTCTGAACCTGTCAAAGAGCTGATCCAGGGAATTACTGTCGATCAGTGGTCCCGCTCCGTTTATCTCTGTCTCTTTACCCTTTGATCTGATCTTGAAGTTGATCCTGGAATTGCCATCCCTGAGGGTTATAAGATCAGTATTGATCTTTCCTTTGAGTCCCTCGCTTATTGCCTTGCCGTTCGGACCTGCGATGAAACCGAGCGCTATGTTTTCGATACCGAGGGAAGATAAGACCAGGGATACGTTTATGCCTTTTCCGCCGTATGTGATGAGCTCTTCCTTTGCGCGCGATGCCGATCCCTCCGTAAGGGAATCGAGCGTCATATAGCAGTCTATGGACGGATTTAACGTTACGGTGTAGATCATGAGAGCCCCCGGCGGATTTTTCCTAATCTTACTTTGACTTGGGAAAACGGTCAAGAAAAAGATCATCCCGGCAGGGCAGCCGGGACGATCAAAATACCTACAAGGAGAACGGATCTATTCTTTCTTTTCACTGTCGCTATCTTTCTTACGTTTGAGTCTGATAAGAAAGTACACTGTAACGACTATTACTGCAACGAGTAAGGATATAACTGCAATGTTCTGCGCCGATAAACGGTGTATTGCCAGATACACATCTATCCCCTCTCACTTGTTACAAACTCAAAAAAACAGAACTCTCATGGTCTAAGTATAAAAAATAATTTATATAGTGTAAAGAAAATTTGCGAACGTTTACACTTTGTTAAGAAATTTGATCAGATAAAAAGCCTCCCTTTGAGGGGAGGCTTTCCGTCATATCTGTCTTAAAAAGAGATATTACTTGATCGTCGTGAAGCTGTAAGCATCGATCACATCAGGATTCTCGTAGATGTTCTTCTGAAGGTTGATCGCTGTAGCAAGAATGAGAGCATTAGGTGAGAGTTTACCGTCGATCTCCTTGGAATCTGCTGCATAGCAGATAGCCTGAGCTTCATCCTCGGAAAGGAGCATGTACTGGGATACCAGGAACAGGCTTCTTACACCGACCTTCATGCTGGCAAGCTTATTGTTGACAGTAAATGTAGGTGTGGAATTAGCGGAGGAAGATCTGCTCAAAGATGTGAGACCCAAAGCGGATGTTGTTGTAGGCTTCTCCTCAACGAGGAAGAGAGGCTTGCCCTCAACACCGACCTTACCTACTTCGTGGAAGAGACCCATGATGATGGCGGACTCTTCGTCGAGCTGCGGCATAAGAGTATCCTTGATCCTGAGAAGCTGCTTTGTAACAGCTACGCTCCTGATAAGAAGACCCTTCTCACAAGCAAGATGACCTGTTGTATTAGCAGGTGCCGTGAGCCATGATGTGCGGTTCTCCAGGAAGTCGATAAAATGATCGAACTCTGTCTTACGCTTGATGATGCTGTCCTTGAGCTGTGAATAGAATTCACCGACGTTATCCTTGGTTACTTCTACCATAGGCATGATTCCGTCTCTTGCCTTGGAGCTTGAAGAAGAAGACGACGAAGAAGCAACAGGTGAAGATTCTACCGGAGTTGCTGATCCCGTGTCTTCCGAGAAATCAAATTTACATTTTGGGCATCTGATCGCCTGATTGGCAATGACCATACCACAATCCGGACACTTTTTCATTATTTACCTCCCCAACTAGTCAAAAACCTAGTATTAAATTGATAATGTTAATTTTACAACTTAAAACAGGCAGTTTCAACAAATATGGATAAGGAAGTGCATTTGTTAACAGTTTTTTTATAAATCCTACAAGGCTATTCCCAACTGTTGTAGTATAGTTTTTCTATTTTTTGAAGTGGTCCAGAAGACCTTTGAAGAACACGCCGGGACGGACCTTATAAGGGAAGTACTGCATGCGTTTTGTAAGGTGTGCACGAAGCACCATCTCGAGCTCTTCGTTCTGGACTTTCCTGTTATAGCACATCATGTATGAAGAGACGCCGTCGAGCTGGTAGAAGAATCTGTATGGTGCATCATACGCATCGCCGATACCCAGAAGGTGTCCGAACTCATGTGCCGCGACCTGTTCAAAACGGGTAAGATGCTTATAAGGCTTAAGATAGATCGTTCCCGGAAATCTCGGATTCCAGTTAAGTGAGAAGCTCTCGAGAGATCCGCTGTAGAAGATCCCCCAGAACCATCGCCATGCGCCGCTTACGACAAATGAAGAAGGGGAGAAGAACGGAGCGAACCTGATCCTTGCAAAACGCTGCTTAGGATCATACTCAGAATCAGGATCATCCTTTCTTATGATGTTGACGATAACCTTAAACTTGCTCTCCTTCTCGTAAGCATACCAGGGAAAACAGTATTCACCTGACCAGTTCTTATTTATGCCTTCGCAGATCGCATCGGCGAAGGTAAAGTTTTCTCCCTTGGAGAGAAGGAACGGATCAGGCTTATCGTTCTTGAGGTTCTTGTAGGGAGCGAGAAGTTCGGGCGCAAAATCAATAAACGCCTTTATCTCCACCGTGTGATCCGTAATAGATACCTGTACGGGTACCTTATTCGGGTGCCTGTACTTGATGGGATAGTGGAAGCGCAATGAATCCGTTATGGGAAGATTGAGCTTTTTGTATATCATGGGAACATTATACACTTTTGTATCAGAAAAATAAGACACCGACGAGGGGACGCCAGTGTCTGTAAGGAGGGTGTTATGAAGTAAGGAGTGTTCCTCTTGGGAACAACTATATAATAGCAAAGGGACTGCTATACTTTAATGCAAAAAAATGGCAAAATAGTGGCAAACGATACCTCGGAGGAGAAAATGAAGCTCGAAGGCAGGACTTTCAAGGGAAATAACATCATGAACGTCTGCGTAGTCAACCACACAAACGACAAAGTCAGGTACAGCAAGGAGCTCGAAGAAGCCCTGATACTGCTGTGTGCCGAGATGGACATTCCTCTTCCCATGTGGCTCTCGAAAAATACTCACGAGTTCGCGGCTTTCAGGCAGACGATATTTTTTTCGGAGCAATATAATCAGAAGGTCAGCTTTGACCGTTTTCAGATGAGGCTGTTGGAATAAGGCAAGACGTTTTTTCGAAAAGGAGGTGTCATTATGAAAAGAGAGAAAGTAACTGCACTGATCTTGACCTTCGCAATACTTATGGGTCTTTTAGGCTGTACACAGGTCGATCCCAAGACAACAAAGGAAGATGCCGAAGAAGACAGAGAAGAAACTGAGGATACGGAGGAGTCCGAGATCTCAGATCCGACTGAAGAGACAGAAGAGCCGTTAGACGAATCCATAAGACAGGATTATTCCTATGAACTCACGGACAAGGATCACTGGGGCATCACGTCTGTTGATGTTGCCCTGTACGACGAGCAGGAGTTTTATATCGACGCCTTTGAAGATTCCATAAGTGACTATGTGCCGGGAATAGTCGGAATATCGGTGTGGGTATTCTGGATGCCTGCGAATTATGAATATGGTCCTGATTCCGATCAGGAATATCCAACGGCTGATAAGGTCCTTCTGACGGTCAACTATGACGAGGATGCTCTGATGGGAGTCCCCGAGAAGAATCTGCTTCTGCTGTTCTGCATAGATGACAGTTTCGACTGTTCTGTTGTGGAAGACGCAAAGTTTGACTATGAGAAGAATCAGGTCAAGGCTGATATCACAGAACTGGACGGAATCTTCATGCTGGTCGATGCGTATGAGTGGTATCAGAGCCAGGGAATAGATGCTTCGGAATACGCCTATGAGCTTCCTGACGAGATCAAGAATCTTTCCGCCTGGGAAAAAGAGCATGACACCGGAAGTATCATGGATCTGGTCGACCGTGACTATATAGAGAAGAATGCTCCGTGCTTCTATGTTTCAACGCCGCAGCAGCTCGCATCCGCGGTTTATTTCGTAAATACTTCGGCGTCGGGCTGGCCGTATTTCACCGAGATATATCTCGAGAATGACATCGATCTGACAGGCTATGAATGGATGCCGATGGGATGGTATTCTGAAAGAAGTGGTGATGTATATGAATTTGTCGGATATATCGACGGTCAGGGTCACACCATCAACGGACTTACGATAGACAGCGGATCGGAAGACGGCGGCTTTGTCGGCTACAGTACGAATGTGACGATGATGAACATCTACTTTACCAATGCAAATGTCAGCAGCTCATATACACTCGGAATCTGTGCCGGGCAGGTCATAGGATACGGATATTGGGAAAATGTACATGCCCAGGGCAACCTTAATACCTTTTATCCTACCGATGAAGGCGGCCTGGTCGGATGGGACACTGACCTGACGTTCGTGAACTGCTCCGCTGATTTTACTGTTAACGGCGAAAGCGAAATCTATCACTATCTGACTTACCATCAAAAGCGCGAGGAAGAGATCGGAATAACAGAGACATATACACTGACCCTGAATGACGATCACTCCGTTGTGCGTGATGATCACGAGGGCTTTAGTCAACCGACGTGGCTCGTTGAATTGGACGGGGAGACCATTTACATGACAACCAAAAGCGACAGTCTGACACTCGAAGCCGACGATTACATGTTTTCGAAAAGAAAAGGAACATACACGATCTATCTGGTCGAGCCCGTAGAAGACATTTACATACGTGTCAGCAACGTCGTCGAGTTTACATACTGACGCTGCTTCGTGAGTCTGAGATTTAATTAGGATTCAGTCGCCTGCCACGTGGAAGATGATCTCTTCAGGGTAGACCATATCGAGACGCGTGCGTGCCATATGCTCGATATATACCTTGTTATCCGTATTATTTGCTTCTTTTCTGATACGTAGCAATTCGTCTTCAAGTTCCTGCTTCTGACGGTCAAGGTCGGCGGATTCCTTTGACAGACGGTCATGCTGCTTCTTGAGATCGTAGAAACGTGTTATGCAAAGGACCGCAAACACGATAAAGGAGACGAACATTACTGCCGTCAGGAAAGAAATACCGTGATGTTTTCTGGTAACTTTCTTCATGCTCTGTCCCCTTGTACACTTCTGTATTTACAAGTATAGACATAACAAAAGTTCAAATCAATTTAACAAACGTTATTTAAAGATGTTGTAATCTGAATGCAATATAACTCTTGGGAATCTTCCAATATCTCGTACATCTCGGAGGCGTTCTCCTTACGTACGGACTCCTCGATCTTAAGGACCCTGAACCTTACGTTGCCGTTTCCGAACACGACAGTAACGATATCGCCGACCTTAAGCCTGACCGAAGGCTTGGCGGGTCTGCCGTTGACTTCGACTCTTCCGAGAGAGCAGACGTCGTTAGCGACCGTTCTTCTCTTTATTATCCTTGAGACTTTCAGAAACTTATCCAGACGCATCAGATCGTGGTCCTTCCCTTAAGAGCATTAGCGAGCGTCAGGTCATCGATATACTCGATATCCGATCCCATAGGAAGACCCGAGGCAAGTCTCGTGACCTTGATCCCGGAAGGACCCAAAAGACGGGAGATGTAAAGAGCCGTTGCCTGACCTTCGGCTGTCTGGTTCGTGGCAACGATGACTTCCTTTACTTCCGTGTCCTTCTGAAGCCTGGCGATAAGTTCGCTTAACGTGATGTCGTTCATCGACTTGCCCGACACGGGTGAATAGACGCCGTGAAGGACATGATAAAGACCGTTATATTCGCGCATCCTCTCGAAAGTAGCGACGTCGCGCGGTGTCTCGACCACGCATATAACGGACCTGTCACGCTTCGGATCGGAACATATCGGACACGGGTCGCTGTCGGTAAAATTCTGACAGCACGAACAGCGCACCGTAAGGCGGTGTGCTTCCGTGATAGAAGAGGCAAGATCCTGAACGTCCTTGTCCGACATCGACAGGATGTGGAAAGCCAGACGCTGTGCGGACTTGCCGCCGATGCCCGGGAGTGACCCGAGCTTTGATATGAGATTCTGTACCGAAGGTGAATATCTTGCCATTATCAGAACGGGAGCTTCATGCCGCCTGTTGCTCTGCTCATCCTCTCGGCGGAAGCAGCCTCGAGCTGGTCATTTGCGCTGTTATATGCTGCAGTGATGAGGTCAGCGAGACCTTCTGCGTCATCGGGATCGATGACTTCCTTTGCGATCTCGAGTCCGTAGATCCTGTGATCTCCGCCCAAAGTGAGCTTAACGAGCTCGCCGCCTGCCGTGCCTTCGATCCTCATCATCTGGATCTCCTGCTGAGCAGCTTCCATATCTTTCTGCATCTTCTGAGCCTGAGCCATGATGTTTCCCATGTTGCCCATTCCGCCCATTCCTCTGAATCCTTTTGCCATTTTTGTTCCTCCTGATCAATCGTCACCGAAGTGAATGTCTATTCCTAACTGCTCCGCCTTGTCCAGATACCCTTCGAGCTTGGACTTTTCCTTTTCCGGAGCATTCAGCATGCTTTCCTCCGACATCTGCCTGTTCCTCAGATTATCGAGCATCTTGGGCGTCGCCACATAGACATGTCTCGTGCCCGGGATAACAGTCAGGATGTCATTACGGATTTTCTTATAAAGAGGGTCACCTGTCAATTCTTTAAGGCTCTCCTTCGTATACGAATTATCGAAAAGGATATATACCTTCTCATTCTCCTGCAAAAGCCTGGTCTCGCAAAGATTTGCATACATCATGTAGTTCTCGCCGATGACCTGCGAATAGATGGACTCCCATATCGCATCAAGATCTGCTCCCTCAGTAAGTTCAGGCTCCTTGCTCTTCAGGAGTTCCTGTCCCTCCATTGCCTGAACAAGAGATGTCGTCGGCTCGATCTTCTCTTCCTTTTCTTCCTGTGCTTCCTTATAATGCGTGATCGTGGGACCTGTGCCCGTCAGATCATCGAGAAAACTGTTTGACAGAAGTCCGAGAAGAGGAGAAGAATTATCAGCTGCCGGCGCCGGTGCCGGAGAAGGGGAAACTTCAGGTTCCGGATCTTTCTTCGGTGTCTCCATGACAGGAGCTGCCGAGAACAGGTCGATCTGATTTTCCATAGGAAGATCTTCAGGATCGGAAGGTTCAGAAGGAACAACCGGAGCAACAGGTTCAGCCGGCTGTTCGACAGCAGACCCGGATTCGGGCTCCTCTTTCTCAGGTTCCTTAACTTCTTCTTTGACAGGTTCTTCCTTTACGGGCTCTTCCTTAACGGGTTCCGCTTCGGGAGCGGGAACGGGAGCAGGGGATACCGGTTTTACGATCTCAGGAGTTGACAGGACCTTTGTCTTGGCGAATTCCATCTGCTTTTTTACAAAATCAGGCACGACCAGAGGTACAGGTTCGACCTTGACTTTGCGGCCGCACAGATGGATAAGTGCGATCTCGAATGTCGTCCTTAAGGATGGCGACCACTTGAGGTCGGATACCATTGACGACAGCTTTGATATGAATGCTGCCAGAGTCTCGGCAGATGTGTCCTTGCAGATGTCATACATCGTGGCGAGAGTAGCAGTGGATACCTTAAGAAGTCTCGTCGGATCAGGCATCATCCTGACGACGAGAAGATCCCTGAAATACTGCGCGAGATCGAGGGAGAACCTTATGATGTCGCGGCCCGAATTGGAGAGGTCTTCACAGAGGTTCAGCAAAGTCTCGAAGTCTCCTCCGAGAAGAGCTCTTGCCATCTTACCCAGGAATTCGTCGTCGACGGTTCCCGTGATCCTTAAGACGGCGTCTCTCGTAATGGTCTTATCGAGGCTCGAGTTTCCTGTCTGGTCAAGGAGCGATACGGCATCACGCATGGCGCCGTCCGACAATGTCGCGATCAGCGTCAGCGCATCGTCGTCAGCCTTGAAGCCTTCTTTTTCGCAAATGAACTTAAGACGGGAGACAATGCTGTCAACGGAGATCCTCTTGAACTCGAATCTCTGGCATCTCGACAGGATCGTTGCAGGGATCCTGTGCGGCTCAGTCGTTGCAAAGAGGAACAGCACGTGCGCCGGCGGCTCTTCGAGAGTCTTGAGGAGCGCGTTGAAAGCGCCCTGCGAGAGCATGTGCACCTCGTCGATGATGTATACTTTTTTCTTTGCTTTGGAGGGCGCGAAAACAACTTCCTCGCAGATCCTTCTTATGTTCTCGACGCTGTTGTTGGAAGCGGCATCGATCTCGATAACGTCCATCAGGGACCCGTCGATTATGCCCTTGCAGATCGCGCACTTGTTACACGGATTTCCGTTTACCGGATTCTCGCAGTTTACCGCTCTCGAAAAGACCTTGGCGATCGACGTCTTACCGGTTCCCCTCTGTCCCGAGAACAGATAAGCGTGACCGATCCTTCCGGATTTTACGGCTTGCCTCAGGGAAGATACGGGACCGTCCTGTTCGACGATCTCATCGAATGTCATAGGTCTGAAAAGCCGGTACAAAGCAATGTGTTCCATGATCTTCCTCCCTGAAATCCGTGAAATAAAAAAATCATCCCACCTAAACTACAGTCGGGCAGGCACCCTCGCGGCACATGAAAAGATCCGCTTACTGCTGCTTCCTTCCGGACCTGACAGGGTTCACGGGTTCTCATTGCACGAGACCCGATCCGACTGCAGATCAGGTGGGATGAATCTTTGGTATTATATCACACAAATTAAGAACTTCCAAAGCAGTTTCGGGCATCAGTGGAGAGAGTCGATATATCGTGCCAGAAGAGTCGACAGATCGGCAGTTATGGTGACGGATCTGTCATAAGAATCGCACTCTACGCTGATGCATACAACGATCGGTTCCTTGCCGTCGATGATCGCGATATCGGTATATTCACCGAACTCGTCGTTCCTTCCCGCGAGATGTAAGATCAGGTCATCCCCGCCGGAAAAAGCAGTATTAAATCCCGACGGGATCTGCGATCTCGACAGGTCATCCACAAGTGGCTGATACGCATCAGGATCGTTCATATAGCCGCGATAGAGATATACCATGAAGTTCGCGAGATCATAGCAGGACGATCTTCCCGGGCCCTTCTTCGGATTGCCGGAACGGTCGGTGTAGAGAACGGATTTTGAATAATCGACATAGCAGCTGATCGCGTTGATCCTCTCCATCAGATCATCGTTATCTCCGAGCCTGTCTACTATCATGTTCAGCGCGACGTTGTCGTTATAGGCGACCATATAGTATGCGAGCGTCCTGAGATAGAAGTGCTTGCCGTATTTGTAATTCTGCGAGATATAGCTCGAGTTGCCCGGATAATCTTCCGTATAGGTTACATCCTGATAAGGATAGATGGTGCCCGCTTTGCACTGGTCGTAATAATCTATAGCATAAGCGATATTAAACGAACCTGCAGGCACGACAGGAACGAGCTCGTTTACGCCCATCGTCTCGTTGCTCGAGAGATTGACGTAGTAGAACTTGACTTTTGCATCGTTACAGTAGAGCTCGATATAGTCTTCGAGATCTTCCTTCAGGTCATCCAGATACTGGTCTCTCAGACTGTGCGGGACGACCTGGAGCGGATGATCATTATGGAAATGGAAGTGGACCGGAAGTTCCGGGAAGACGTCAACCGTATTATCCTGTTCTGTCGGTTCCGTATCTTCTGTCGGATCCGGCGTCGGAGCTTCCGTTACGAGCGAAGGCGCAAGTTCCGAAGTCGTTGTCTCTTCATGCGAAGTAGGGACTTCGGTCGGAACCGGAGTCGGAGTAGGCGTAGGATCGGCCGTTGTCGTAGCCGTGGCTGCTCCGACGAGCTGAGGAAAATCTTTTCTGTACCTTTCCTGCATCGAGGCCATCTTAAGGATAAAGAGGACCACGGCGGCAATAAGGCAAAGACATACGATGGCGATTATCGTTCTCGTCCTTCTCGCATGCCTTACCTTCGAAGCCGTCTTAAGAAATGTAGGCTTGGGATATTTCATCTATCAGAACAGTCCGTGGATCGTTCCGTCTTCGTCGATGTCGATGTCGAGCGCAGCCGGATGCGGAGGAAGTCCCGGCATCGTTACGATCGCGCCCGTAAGGACTACGAGATAGCCGGCACCTGCGCTGAGCCATACGTCTCTTACCGTAAGAGTGAAGTCTGTCGGACGGCCGAGGGACTTGGCGTTGTCCGATAGAGAATACTGAGTCTTGGCTACGCAGATCGGAAGATCACCGAATCCTTTTTCGACAAAGCCCTTGATCTTCTCGGCTGCCTCAGGAAGGATGTTGATATCCTTGGCGCCGTAGATGTTCTTGGCGATCTTGTTGATCTTCTCTTCAACGCTGTCGGTAAGTTCGTATGTGTACTTAGGAGTCTTTTCCTTCTTGGAATCGATCTGCTTCAGGACTGCATCAGCGAGAGCAAGTCCGCCTTCGCCGCCCTTTGCGAAGATCTCTGCCGCCTCATAGAGAGCGCCCTTTTCTTCGCAGAGCTTCTTCATCATTGCGATCTCTTCGTCCGTATCCGTGAGGAACTTATTTCCGGCTACTACGCAAGGTATGCCGAAGTTAGTCATGTTTTCGATATGCTTGGCGAGGTTGGAGAAGCCCTCCTTAACAGCCTCGACATTAGGTTCATTGAGCTTGTCCTTCGGGATGCCCGCATTGTACTTGAGCGAACGGCATGTGGCAACGATGACTACGGCATCAGGCCAGATACCTGCAGCGCGGCACTTGATGTCGAGGAACTTCTCTGCGCCGAGGTCAGCGCCGAAGCCTGCCTCCGTGATGAGGATATCCGAGAGCTTAAGTCCTGCCTTGGTCGCGATTACCGTGTTACATCCGTGAGAGATGTTGGCAAACGGACCGCCGTGAACAAATGCCGGTGTGTGCTCGAGGCTCTGAACGAGGTTAGGGGAGATGGCATCCTTAAGAAGGGTAGCCATTGCGCCATGTGCATTAAGGTCGCCTGCGGTAACGAGCTCGCCGTCCGTATTATATGCAACAACGATCCTGGCCAGACGCTCCTTCAGGTCCTTCATGTCTTTGCTCAGGCAGAGGATCGCCATAACTTCGGAAGCAGCCGTGATGGAGAAGATCTCGCTTCTCTCAACGCCGCAAAGTCCGCCGCCTACACCGACCGTAACCTTACGCAGGCTTCGGTCATTCATGTCGAGACAACGCTTCCAGATGATCCTTTCCTTATCGATCTTAAGCTCGTTGCCCTGGAAAAGATGATTGTCGATCATGGCAGCGAGGAGATTGTTTGCTGATGTGATGGCGTGGAGGTCGCCCGTGAAGTGAAGATTGATATCCTCCATCGGGACTACCTGGGAATAGCCGCCTCCCGCGGCACCTCCCTTAACGCCGAAAACAGGACCCAGAGAAGGTTCGCGCAAAGCGAGCATTACCTTCTTACCCTTCTTGTCGAGTGCCTGGGCAAGACCGATGCTAACGGTCGTCTTGCCTTCTCCTGCAGGAGTCGGATTCATTGCCGTGACGAGAACGAGCTTACCGTCCGGATCGCCGCTTCTCTTCTCGATCCTGTCAAGCGGAAGCTTGGCCTTGTACTTGCCGTAAAATTCGAGTTCGTCCTTCCCGATGCCGATCCTTGACGCTACTTCCTCGATCGGAAGCATATTTGCTGACAGCGCTATCTCGATGTCACTTAACATATTGAAATCCTCCCCGGATGAGATTATAAACTATCTCTCATATTACAATAAAAAAGCCGGCCCTTTCAAGGCAAAACCTAATAAAAGAAAATAAAGAACGCTAAACCTCTTTACCACTATATTTTGGGCATATTAGATAAAACAGCCACTAGATATTGTGTTTTTCATTGACTTTTTATCAAAGAAATGTTATGATTTCGGAGTAAATTCGTCATGCGGCGCAAGCCGTTTAAGAAGTGTGTCGGATCAATTGGGTTTATAGGCAAATTGGAACTGGAGGTATAAGACTTTGATCATTAAGTCCGAATTAGATAAATTTAAGGAATCATTCAGCAAATGCATGATTGGCAAGAGAGTCAGACTTACTTCCAACGGAGGAAGAAAAAGGCTCATCGTATATGAGGGAATAGTAGAAGGCTGCTATCCGAACGTTTTCTCCGTAAGATACACCAGAGGCTCAGCGAAGGACGATGTAGTTTCCTACAGTTACATCGATGTACTTACCGGCAAGGTACGTATCTACACTCTTCAGGAAGAGAATAAGACAGAGGCTGCGAGCTGACATAAGTCACTCGCGTTCTTTTTATGTCAGAAACCTACGAGATTTCCGCGACCGCAAAGATCAACCTGTATCTCAGAGTTTGCGGTACCCTTTCCAACGGGTATCATAAGCTCAATACTCTGATGCAGGAGATATCTCTCTGTGACAACGTCACCGTGACCGTTGATGATAAGAGAGATCACGGGATCCTCGCCATAACCAAAGGCTGTAAGCCTATCCCCAACGACAAGAATCTGTGCTACAAGGCAGCATCCAAGTTCTTTTCTGCGCTCAAAAAGAAAGAGGGCATAACCGATCTTCCGTTCGTCGAGATAACGATCGAGAAGAACATCCCCTCGGAGGCAGGCATCGGCGGCGGAAGTTCCGATGCGGCTGCAGTAATATTGTCCCTGTCAGAGCACTATGACAATCCTTTTTCGGTCGAAGAACTTAACGAGATCGCGGCCAAGACAGGAGCGGATACCCCGTTCTTCCTGTACGGCGGAACCTGCGTCTGCGAAGGCTTCGGCGAGATCATCACAAAGATAGGCTCATTGTCCGGCATCCCCCTTATCCTGATCAAGCCTAAGGAAGGAGTCTCGACACCCATGTGCTTTGCGTCTTTTGACGAGCAGAGCAGCGGCGACCTCGACACGAGCGCATACGACGACTTCAAGACAGCCCTGTCCGGCTCAGAGACACCTGTCAGCATAATCCAAAAGAACAAGGATCTTCTCGTAAACGACCTTCAGATCCCTGCCGAGAACTTCGTCCCCGACATCAGATCAGCTCGCGAGCTTCTCGAAAAAAACGGCGCCGAATTTGCCGCTATGAGCGGTTCCGGCAGCTGCGTCTTCGGTATCTACGAAACCCCCGAAAAAAGAGACCTTGCCTTCGACAAGATCTCTTCAGATTCCATCACCTCGAAAAAGGGCTTCAAACTGTTCAAGTGCGAGACAGTATGACTTTTTAAGAAGACGATAAGTATCAAGGCTAGAGATTCTCATAGATTTTCCATACTATTTTTCTGAACTCGTCAGAGGCATCATTAAACAATTCCTGTGTTGGGGTTTTATCAATATCCATAACGTTATATTCAAACATTTCTGCAAAGAATTCTTCATCCACGTGATCTTGAATCAAGGAGTCTTTCCAGTAATTATAAGAGGATAGATCCTTAACGATTTTTACCAAGTCTTTAGCTGAATAGTTATCCGGCAATACCCAAGCATGATAACATCCACCAATTTTGTTATTTGTTAAGCCTCCTAAGAGGTCCTTTAATATACCATAGTTATATCCGTCTTGAAGATATTGAGTTTTCATATTGTCATTGTTTTCTGAAACGGATCCATCATTTTCCAGAATATAACCTCTATACCCGTAAACACTTCTAAGATAAAAATATGCATCTATTTGTCCGTTCGTCCAACTTGACGGAAGAAGAGCTTTAGTAGCGGAGCCATCACCTCCAGCAATATCAACATTAGGATTCTTTGAAGAAAGCATATAATCAATAATTTCTTGTATATCCTTCTCTGATAAGGTGTAATACAAGTTTGTATCACTCCAATTAATCAAATATGATCTCATAGAATCAGATAAATCCTTTTCCAAACTTTCTCTTAACCCAGAAGAAGAGCAACCGACAAGGTCGGAAAGATCATCAATAGCATGTCCAAGTTCATGGAAAAAGGATCCCACCGGCCTATCGTTCACGTATATATAGTTTCCATTTTGATCCATTACCATTTCGTCATAGTTTTTGCTTAAATCCACATACAAAACATTAAAATATGGATTGTATTGACTCTTTGGATTATCTAATCGTAGTTGATTTATCTTCGGCAAGTAATAAAGCATAATATCCCTATATTCAGGGCTTGCAGTGTATATTGAAAATTTAACTCGTAAAACATTACGAGTAGTAACAGGATCATCCCATGCCAAAATCTCATGAAAGAATTCATCAGTGATTTCTTTTGCTTCCGGGTTGAGCAATTCATATACATCAATCAAATTCTGTACAGATTGCATATCCATATCTCTGATATCACCGGTTTCTCCAAATCTGTTATTCAAATAACAATTATAGATATTATTAAGTTTCTCAACCTCTTCTTCTGTTAATTCATAAAGAGGGTCCTCTTCATATTTGATCTTAATGGAATTAAGAAACTCAGTGATTGCCAGTTCGTTTAATGTTTTATGATTATGTTTGATACCGATATTTAGTATTTTTTCTAGTGCATTTCTGCGGTGCTGGTTACATTTATCCTTATCAAGACCCACAGAAGATAGCGAGGATGGTGTTACAACTCTTCCAGAATATGCTCCTGCGGTTTGCAAAATATCACACATCTTAGATAGCGTAGCATTGCTTTCAGTAACTATAGCTACGATATCATTTGCTACGTCTATTATCTCCAGTGCGGAATCATCAACTTCCCCATAGAAACGTTGAATAACAGTTCCAAGATACTCGATTTTCTTTCTTGCTGTATCAACACGATCATACGCGTTGCTTGCTACTGTTATACAACCACTATATAGAGCTTGGCGTTTCTTCTGTACACTAATTTTGCTTATTGAAGAAGAATACTTTGAAGTACAAAGGGAGCCACTTACTTTTGTTAATGAATTACATAATTCATCAGAATAAGTCTTTCCATAATAACGATTTATATCCATAGTCCGAAGCCTTTCTTAACAGCTTTCCTCACATGATTTAATATTGTTGCAAGCCTTATCAAGATAAATACTAGTTGCATTGTAAAGAAGGTTTAGATTTTGGCAATAATCATTGTAACCAGTCAGACAGGAATTAATGCAATTAAACACATCACCTTCAGATTTATCAAAGAGTTGAGCTTTTTTATAGATGTAATTACGAGATTGTTCAAATTTGAATGAATCTATATTTGATCTGAAATTCCCATAATTGACATTGATATTATTACCCATCAAAACGAACCTCCGATATCAACGTAACAATTTGGTTTTCTTTATTGATAACATCTTCTTGAATGATTTCTATTAGGGAATCTAATAAGATATCAACATCGCCCATAGCTTCTCCTATTTTTCTTGTTTCCTCACTAAGAGAATTAATTACAGAATGGGCTGTACAATTATCGCCCGGGCCAAAGCTTTCGTGAGTGATTTTATTGAGCCGACCACAATAGTCATTGATGACGGTTTGAGATTTGCTACCAAGACCTTCTCCTGAAGCCAGACACACATAATTATCCATTTCATTCATTTCTATTTTTAAAATTGGTTCTCCCATAATAATATGCTCCTCGTTATTCCCATCCTAGGATTCTACGTATTTCGGAAATCTTGTTTTCGTACTCATCGTTTGATATTCCGATTTCTCGTGTAATAACCAACCAATCTATTAATTTACCCGCTCCAACTACGAGCATTCTTGAAGTAGTGTCTATACTGTTACAGGCGTTAATGAGATCATTATAATCATCCTCAAACAAAGTTCGACTGTCTTTTACGGCTTGAAGAAGAGCTTTTAATTGCTCACGATCAATCAGTTGTTCTGTAGTGGAGTCGCTAGCCTTGTTACTCTGAGAACTTGAGGGTGTATTAGAGCCGTTGTTGGTACCATATGTTTTAGTATAGTAATCAGAACCATTTACTCCGTCCATAATATTCCTCCTTTTTGCAAGTTTTATATCGTAGGAGGATAACACAGAAGCGATCAATAAAACGCAGATCCGAAAGGATGGTCAATTGTCGAAATCATACATCCACCTTAGAACCAATATACTATGATGAAAAGCAGCAAACAACGAAGATTTGAAAAACATTCTTTTTTCGTGCAAATGACAAATATCCACAAATTCTTTTGTGGATTATAACAGTAGTCTCTTTACAACATGTTTTTAAGTTTTCATATAGCGAATATAAAGAGTTTTAGGCGTGCTTTAAAGGCGCAAAGAAAAACAACATCACATGTCTTTCCTCAATTATAGAAGCAGCAATTAGATATCTATATGAGGAACATTGGCATAGATTTCTCTCATTGAGCGGCTCCGGCAGCTGCGTCTTCGGTATCTACGAAACCCCCGAAAAAAGAGACCTTGCCATCGACAAGATCTCTTCCGATATTACCTCGAAAAGGGCTTCAAACTGTTCAAGCACGCGACCATGTAGATTATGCATCTCCAGACAGCTCTTGGATTTTTTTCTCGAAGGCGTCCTCAGCTGTAGGGAAAATGGCATGAGTTGGGGATCTATCTTGATTAAAAACACTGTATTCGAATTCTTCAGCAAAAAACTCCGTCAAAAACGCAGGGGTAGTCTCTCCGGGCTTGTAATACCAACCGGATTTATCAGAAGACAGGTCATCACGAAGATCATCGGGATTCTTATAATTCATATAATTCTCATCATAATGCTGAAAACCATGCCCACTCATACCACAAATCTTATCGTTAGTGATTCCTCCCATAATGTCCTTAATGATTCCATTATACCTAGTCCCTTTAATGACGGGGCACGTAGCTGAAATATACTTTATCTCTGGGTCTCCGATAACGTACTCTTTATAACCATAATAATCTCTAAGCTCACTGTATGCCTTTTTTTGAGCATCACTCCACGTATCTGGAAGAGCGGATTTGATATCTTGACCGTGCTGCCAAACAGCATTTGGATTCTTGTCAAACAAAAGGTATCTCACAATTTCAGAAATTTCGGGATCTGTTAATTGCTCGTTAGGTTTTAGCGTTTGGTTTCGGTTGTTTAAATACTCTGTGACAGTATTTTTGAAGTCTGAAATTAGGTTATCATAGAATTCAGCTGATGTGTTAGCACCCGAGCCTGATAGATAATCCACGCCATGTCCAAACTCGTGGAAAAAAGAACAACAATTTTGTGAATGTTCCCTGTGAAGAGCTATATTAAGAACGCATACTTTTTTCCCATCTATTTCTTCTACTGATTGACAACAAACTCCTTTTTCTGGCAATGGATTTAATTTCATTTCTTTCATATATGCTAACATTAGGTCTCTGTATGTAGGATCGCTTGTATATAATTCATATTTGATGCACAAAACATTAAGCTCCACAGTTTCGTCACAATAATCCTCATCAAACGCAGGCTCGAAAAATACATCTGTTGTGTTTTTTGCATCCGGGTTAATTAATTCATATGTATCAATACAGTTCTTTAGTCTTCGCCTATCCATATAGGTGACACCGTCAGGAGCATAACGGTTTATTACATACCAATCATACATCTTATTAAGCTTAGCCATCTCCTCAGGGGGGAGCGTACCAGACTCTGCCTGCAATGCCTTCATTTCATCAATATAAGCAGCAACCACATCTTCATTATTCATGAAATAATCAAAATACTTGTCTTTGAGTTTGGCACATTTAGATTCGTCGATTCCTGCCGCTCGTATATCATCAGGAGTGACTTTTTTACCTGCATATTCTCCTATGCCGTTTAATGAATTGTTTATCCTTTCCAGGGAACTGTTAACTTCATCAAGGATGTCCACTATTTTATTAGCCATCAAACAAGTATTAGTTGATGTTGCATCAACGATATCATAAAAACCGTTAATTACAGTCAAAGCATTACTAACTCTGTCTTTGATCGATTGTATATGATGGCATGCATCGCGACCCACTTCTATACTGTCACGCTTTAGATACCAATATTTACCCGGAACAACTTGATAAGAATAGGGTGATCTGTAATCATGATTCTGGGAATTTTTAACTTCACCGAGATATTTTCTAACAGCATTTCTATAGTCGTATGTGTAATCTCTCATAGGGATTATCCTCTTAAATAAATAAACTAATACTAGATCGTTATAGCGAATTATCACTTTCGCAAGCGCTGGTATTGTAATATGCCTTCTGTAAATACAGCATTGTGGAATGGTAAACTTTATCGATATTAGCGCAATAGTCACTATAAGACGATAAACATTTGTTGATCTTGGTTATGACATCTCCCTGAGAAGACGTAAGGCTATCAGCAGTCTGGCTGATCTTGTTGTTCTGTGATTCCACTACGAAAAAATCCAAGTGCTGCTTGAATCCACCCGTGTTTACATCGATCATAGACGATAATCCTCCTATATGTGATCTGCCAGGTTGTTTTCCTTATCTAACACTTCAATTTTGAGAGCTCGAACCAGATCGTCTATCATAGAATCTACGTCATCAGTGGTTTCCGCTATCTTTCTCATCTGCGTTCTGAGTTCATCTATAACGGCATGCGCGGTACTTGTATCATTGGGACCAAATCCCTGACCAGCCAGATTATCCAGACGTGAAGTGTATTGGGACAAAGCAAACTGAGCCTTGTGTCCCATTCCTCCGTTCATGTCCAACTTCCTATCCTCGTATCCGTTTATCTCATTTTCATCCAATATTAAATTAGCCATCATAATCTCCTTCTACAAAACATCATGTGTAACGATTTATCCGACCAAGAACAGTATCAAAATCATCGCTGATCGACCGTTTGTTCAAGGTAGGTATCATTCTGTCATATAAAGTATTAGCAATATGAGATCTGCTGCTGGCATTTCTTATTCCGTTAGCGAGATTTTCAAGGTCGTTCTCATAAAGATTTCTACCCCGTCTGACACCATTTGCTAACGCAATCATTTGCTCGCGCTCTATTCTCTGTTCAACTGTTGAACTGCCCAAAATATAACCCCCCTTTTGGATATAACCCATAGGATTTGAAGAGAATGTGCTGTATTCAAAAAAGAAATGATCCGATTAAGAAATCCATATATTCTCCTAAAATAAAATATACATTGATAAGGGGATGCAAACAATGAATATTATTATTTAAAGGCGGTTTTCGTGCATATGCTCAATAAACGTAATGCATTTTGTGACATATAAACAGTAGACAAGGCTGTTTTTCGCAGCGCAAAACGTTCCGTTTTTTCGGGACGGAAAAAAGTCATTGTCATGGTGTGGGAAATGTATCAGAGGTCGTATGCAAAAAGTCCTCTGTCGTAGCCTCGTTTTGTCTCGCTGTCGAGGAGGAAAAAGCCTCTGTTCTTGTAGAATTCCACGCGGATCTTATTGCTCGTTGCCGTGTGAAGGAGGGCGGCCTTGGCGCCTCTTTCCACGCCGAAGGCGAATGCGGTGTCCAGGAGGTCCTTGCCGAGGCCCGTGCCGCGCAGGCTGTCGAGCACGGCAAAGCGGGAGATATAGAGAACTTTGTCCATATCCTTCAGATATTCGTGGGTCTTTTTCGAGAAGTCGAAGCCTTTGACATCATCTGTGATCTTGAGCGTGATGGTGCCGACGGGCATGTTGTTCCCGTCGAAAAAGCAGAGGCACGTGTGGGTCTTCAGCTTCTGCACAAGATCCTCGACGCGCTCATGCATCGAGTCCAGGATCGAGGGATCGATGCCGGAATCGTTGCTGTAAGTGATCATCGAGGATTTTATGAGCTCCGATAAAAGCGGTGCATCGCCCTGCACCGCCTGTCTTAATGTATATGCCATATTATCTTGTGAAGCAGTTTACCAGGATCGCCTTGTGAGCATGAAGCCTGTTCTCAGCCTCATCGAAAACGACACTCTGAGGTCCGTCGATGACATCTTCCGTTACTTCGTAACCTCTGTAGGCAGGGAGGCAGTGCATGAAGATCGCGTCCTTGTGAGCGACGCCCATGAGCTTGGAGTTGACCTGATAATCCTTGAAGATCTCGACCCTCTTGGCCTTTTCTTCTTCCTGACCCATTGATGTCCATGTGTCGGCATAGATGACGTCTGCGCCGTCACAAGCCTCGTACGGATCTTCGGTCATGAGGATCTTCGAGCCTGTTACCTTGGCGTCTTCGAGAGCCTGATCTACGTATTTCTGTCCTGCCGTATATGCCTTCGGGGAAGCGCAGGAGATATCCATTCCTGCCTTTGCGCATGCCTGAAGGAGGGAAGCGGTAACGTTATTCCCGTCGCCTACATATGCGAGCTTAAGGCCCTTGAGACCGCCCTTGTGCTCCTGGATCGTGAGAAGATCGGCGAGAGCCTGTGTAGGATGCTGGTCATCGGAAAGTCCGTTGATGACCGGGATCGTTCCGTACTTTGCGAGATCTACGATGTCCTGATGAGCGAAGGTCCTGATCATGATGCCGTCGACCATTCCGGACAATACCTTGGCTGTGTCATGGATGGTCTCGCCTCTGCCGATCTGGATGTCGTTGTCGCTCAGGAACAGTGCCTGTCCGCCGAGCTGGTACATGCCGACCTCAAAGGATACACGCGTCCTTGTGGAGGACTTGGTAAAGATCATGGCCAGGGACTTGCCCTCGAGGTAATGATGCTTTACGCCCGTCTTTGTCTTCTGCTTCATATCTGCTGCGATCTCGAGGAGATACTTGAGATCGTCAAAGCTTACGTCTTCATGAAAATCTATATAATGCTTCATTGTCGTTATCTCACTTTCCGAAAGGATTTTTCTTCTTGCCCTTGAGAATGGACTCGAGAGCCTTGATGAAGCTCAGTGCTTCTTTATCACTTATGATGAGAGGAGGCGCGATACGGATCGTGCTGTCCCCGATGGAGCTTACGAGGAAGCCCATGGAGAAGAGCTGATTCTTAAGGCCCTTCGCACTTACTGCTCCCGCGAACTCGATGCCGATAAGAAGTCCCTTGCCGCGGACATCGATGATGACCGGATACTTAGCCTTGAGATCCGAGAGCTTGGAGAACAGGATGTCCGATACGATGTTTACGTTACCGAGAAGAGCGTTCTCGCCGATCTCGTTTAATACTGCGACGCCTGCCGCGCATGCTATCGGGTTGCCGCCGAATGTGGAGCCGTGATCACCGACTTCAAAACCTGTGGAAGCGACTTCTTCTGTTGCGAGGAGCGCGCCGATCGGAACACCGCCCGCAAGTCCCTTGGCGAGGGTCATGATATCAGGCTTGATGCCGTAGTGCTCATAGCAGAACATCTTGCCGGTACGTCCGATACCCGTCTGGACCTCGTCGATGATGAGAAGGATGCCGAGCTTGTCGCAAAGCTCCCTTACCTGGGAGATATATTCGTAGTCTGCAGGCTTAACGCCGCTCTCGCCCTGGATGAGTTCGAGCATGATCGCTGCTGTCGTTCCGTCAACTGCGAGCTTCAGGGAAGTGATGTCGTTGAACGGGACATGCTCAAATCCCGGAACGTTAGGAGCAAACGGCTTGCTGAACTTCTCCTGGCCTGTTGCCGCGATCGTTCCCATCGTTCTTCCGTGGAAGCTCATCTTGGCCGTGATGATCTTATGACGGTTGATGCCCTTGTGGTAGAAATAACCGCGTGCGAGCTTGATCGCTCCCTCGTTTGCCTCGGCTCCTGAATTGCAGAAGAAGACCCTGTCGGCAAAGCTGATCTTGCAGAGCTTGTAAGCAAGTTCCGACTTGTTGAAATTGTAATAGTAATTGCACGAATGAATGAGCTTATCGGCCTGCGTCTTGATAGCCTTCGTGAGGGCCTTGTTGCCGTGGCCGAGGCTGTTTACGGCGATGCCGCCGATCATGTCCATATATTTCTTGCCTTCCTGGTCGTAGAGATATACGCCCTTGCCGTGCGTGAAAGCAACAGGAAGGAGGTCAAACACCTGCATGCAATACTTGTCGTCTAATTCTTTTGTTAACGCGAAATCAGTGCTGATGTCCATATTTAACTCCTTTTTCTTTTACGATCATCGTTCCGATGCCTTTTGCCGTGAATATCTCGAGCAGGAGGCTGTGAGGTATCCTTCCGTCTATGATATGTGCCTTACGAACGCCCCTTCTTACGATATCGAGGCAACCGTAGAGCTTCGGTATCATACCGCCCGTTATGATCCCTTTCTCGATGAGCTCGTTTATCGACTCCTCGTCGAGGACCGGGATTATGCGGTCTTCACCGTTCTCATCCTTTTCGAGAACGCCGCCGACATCGGTGAGGGTCATGAGCTTTTCGGCCTTCAGGGCCACCGCGATCTCGGAAGCGACCGTGTCCGCATTGATGTTGTAGCTCTCGCCGTCCTTGCCGACTCCGATCGGAGCGATGACGGGGATATATTCGTCGTTTGCGAGCATCTCTATGATCTTCGTGTTGATCTTCGTGATCTTGCCTACGAATCCGACGTCGATCGGGTTGCCCGCATTATCTTCGCTCAGGCGCTCCGCCTCTATCAGGTGGCCGTCGATGCCGCAGATACCGATCGCCTTGGCGCCCTTGGTGTTCAAGTTACTGACGATCTCCTTGTTGGTCTTTCCGATCAGGACCATCTGGGCTACCCTCATCGTCTCCTCGTCGGTATAACGCAGGCCGCTCACGAAACGCGACTCGATGTTCATCTTGTTGAGCATCCCCGTGATGTCGGGCCCGCCGCCGTGTACGATGATCGGGTTGATGCCGATGTACTTAAGGAGGGTAATGTCATCCATGACCGACTGCTTAAGATCTTCATTTACCATGGCATTTCCGCCGTACTTGATGACTATGGTCTGACCCCTCAGCTTCCTGATGTATGGAAGGGCCTCGATGAGGATCGACGCCCGGTCGACCTTGTCCTTCATTATCATATCGAGTTCAGGCAATTGTCCTTTGTCTGCCATCTTAACCATCTCCTTTATACGCCGCGGACTATGTTAAGTCCCGTTTTCTCGTCAAATCCGAACATTGCGTTGAATGCCTGGACAGCCTGAAGGGCAGCGCCTTTTCCGAGGTTGTCCTGCGCACTGAAAAGCTTTATGAGGTTTGTCTCCTTATCGAAAACTCCGTTTACCTCGATGAAGTTGGAACCGTTTACGGCCTTTATCTCAGGGAGCACCTTCATGTCGAGAGCTCTTACGAAGTACTCGTCCTTATAATATTCCTTATATATAGCGTTGATCTTCTCGTCCGACACATCCGTAAACTTGGCGGACGGTCTTGCATAGATCGTGTTGAGCATTCCGCGCTTGAACGGTGCCAGGTGAGGAGTAAAGCTCAGGCGGACCTTCTCTCCCGCGAGGAAGGAAGCCTGCTCCTCGATCTCGGTCGTGTGCCTGTGACCGACAACGCCGTAGGGCTTAAAGTTCTCCTGCATCTCGCAGAAGGAATAAGGAAGGCTCTCCTTTCTTCCTGCGCCGCTTACGCCCGATACCGCATCGATGATGATCGAACCCGTATCGATGAGGCCTGCCTTAAGGAAAGGAGCAAGCGCTATGAGGGAACAAGTCGGGTAGCAGCCCGGATTTGCGACGAGCCTTGCGTTCTTCAGATCTTCCCTGTAGAACTCCGGGATGCCGTAGACCGCTTCTTTAAGAAGTTCCGGATCCGGGTGAACGAGCTTATATGAGTTTTCGTATGTATTAACGTCCTTGTATCTGAAGTCGCCGCTGTGGTCGATAACGCGGGCACCGTTTTCGAGAAGGACGGGAACGGTCTTGCTCGATACGCCGTGCGGAAGTGCCGTGACGACGAGGTCGGATTCCTTTGCAACCGTCTCGTAAGGCGTGTCGGTAAGTCTGATGTCGCATACGCCGCGGAATACCGGATAGATATCCGAGAACAGCTGCCCTTCAAAGCTCCTTGAAGTCAGATATTGAAATTCCACTTCCGGGTGGCCGAGGAAACCCCTGACGAGTTCCGCTCCGACATATCCCGTCGCGCCGATTATACTTACCTTTACTTTACTCATAATTATCACACCTTCAAAAATGTTGTAGCAGTTTATAATATAAATTCCTGTGAAATCAAAAACAATAACAGGAACATTACATATATTCACATACTTTTGCGCCTGTTCGGACGGATTTTTGTGAACTTTATGCAATATAATGTATAAATATGCAAAAGTCAATAGAAAAAGCCTGCCTTCCGGGAATTGCCGGGCCGTTTGATACTCTAAAATGCAAAACGCCACAAAACAGGCACATTTGAGAGCTTTATGTGAAAATGCATAAAGGTCCCGCTCATCGAAAAAAAGGTGAATTCCGTGCATTTTTAAACTTGTTGCACAAAGTATTACAAAAACCGTTGTGCTATATAACCAAAAGAACGGATTTGCGTTACAAATCGCACCGCTTTTTTTTGGTAATAATGTCATATAGCGGCAGTTATAGGGCTTTGATATATTATCTACAGGTAAAAAGCCGATGAACTCGGCAATTTGGAGGTATTTCTAATATGGCAAGTTTGTCTTTCCAACATGTTTACAAGAAGTATGAAGGCGGCGTTGTAGCTGTTTCTGACTTCAATCTTGAGATCGCAGATAAGGAATTCGTTATCCTCGTAGGTCCTTCCGGTTGCGGTAAGTCCACTACACTTCGTATGCTCGCCGGTCTTGAAGATATTTCTGAGGGTGAGATCTATATCGAAGATCGTCTCATCAACGACGTCCTCCCTAAGGACAGAGATATCGCGATGGTTTTCCAGAACTACGCTTTGTATCCTCACATGACAGTACGTGAGAACATGGCATTCTCCCTTAAGCTCCGTAAGATGCCTAAGGACGAGATCAACCGCCGTGTAAACGAAGCAGCTAAGATCCTTGAGATCGAGCATCTCCTCGAGCGTAAGCCGAAGGCTCTCTCCGGTGGTCAGAGACAGCGTGTTGCTTTGGGCCGTGCTATCGTTCGTGATCCTAAGGTATTCCTTATGGACGAGCCTCTCTCCAACTTGGACGCTAAGCTCCGTGTACAGATGCGTGTTGAGATCACAAAGCTCCACCACAGACTCAAGACAACATTTATCTACGTTACACACGACCAGACAGAGGCTATGACAATGGGTACGCGTATCGTTGTTATGAAGGACGGATTCATCCAGCAGGTTGACTCCCCTACGGAACTCTACGACAACCCGGTCAACACATTCGTTGCTGGATTTATCGGTATGCCTCCTATGAACTTCATCAATGCAGTTGTTAACGTAGAAGGTTCTGACGTTTATATCTCATTCGAGAACATCAGCGTTAAGCTCCCTGAGCGTTATGCTGTTGAGGAAGTTATGGAGCGCGACGGCCAGGAAGTTATCTTCGGTGTACGTCCTGAGGCTATCACAGACGAGACAACATTCGTTTCCGATCACGCAGATGCAGCTTTCTCCGCTGACGTAGACGTCGTAGAAATGCTCGGTGCTGAGACATATCTCTATGTTACAGTTAACGGCGCACTTCCTCTCACATGTAGAGTTGACCCTACAACATCCCAGTCCAGAGTTGGTGAGGTTGTTGACCTCGCTATCGATACTAACCGTATCCACCTCTTCGACAAGGATACAGAGCAGAGCATCATTTCCTGATCTTTGTAAATCGAACATCACAGGGGCTGCCACACGGCAGCCCCTTTTTTGATGCCGTTTTTCCGCGCGTCTTTTGTGTTTTTTATTTTTCCAACCTTTTTCTCGCGCCTTGATGTCATCCCCTGCTTCTTCCTTTTCAGGATCCTCTTCCCGGAAGCGCAGACCGGGGCATGATCCGTAATGTGCTCACGCGTTTTTCCAACCCTAAGCCGTACTCCCGAAATCGCGATTTAATTTTTCCAACCCCAGGTTGGATTTATTTTCATGATCTGAGCCCTTAAGAAGCAAAAGTCCCGTGAAACGGCACGAAAAAAGAGATATTTCCAACCCCAGGTTGGATCTTATGTCTGACCGCTGTTTATTTTTCCAACCTAGGGTTGGATTTTCAAAAACGCAGATTCTTTTTTCCAACCCCAGGTTGGATTTACCTTAAAAACAGCATCCCGGTGGAGATTGTGTTATCATTTGGTGAACAGGACCTGAGGAGGAGAGAGGGATCATGTTTTACAGATTTTTGGACAAGAAGTACAGGGACCAGATGAGAGAGCATGCCCTGTCGGATGATGACATAATAACGGCTTCGTGGACTCTTAAGAATAAGCAGAAGAAGTCAGTGATCTTGTATGCGGTCCTGACTATAGTCTTCTGTGTTTTGATGCTGGCAGCGGGGATAGCGCAGTATATGATCAAACAGGTTGATCCGGTAAGGCTGGTGCCTGCGATGATCCTTGCAGTCGTGATGGTGGTCGTTTTGGGATATTTCATGCCGATAGGGATATTCAGGATCCAGTTCAACAGAGAGCTCAAGAACAATTATCCCCATCTTTACGACAGATGTAAGCTCTGATGCGTCTTTTTGTATTCAAACTGAAACACTGCCGTATTTGATTTTATTTACTAAAAACTATATCATTGAATATGTAAAAATATGCTTTAAGCGGAAAGTGTGGTTTACCTATGGAAGAGATCAAAAAGTGTATGCGCCAGGCAAAGACCATCTTGTCTCAGAACGTGGGCGTTATGGATACCAATGGTCTTATCATTGCATCTACTGACCCTGAGGTCGAAGGCACGAATGATTCCTCTGTAAGAGCAGTACTCATGTCCGACGATGCTTTTTCGGGCACGGCCGGCAGGACCTATATGAAGATCGCCATAGGCGAACAGACCAAATACATCATCTACATCGACGGAGTAGAGCCTGAAGTCAGGATCTACCTCGAACTCCTTGCCGAGTGGATCAAGTCCGCCATCAAGGAGAGAGGCACGGATGCCGAGAAGGAACTCTTCACAAAGAATGTCCTTCTCGAGAACGAGCTTCCGGGCGACATCCCTCTCAAGGCAAGAGGATTCAAGATCGACTATACGGTTCCGCGTTTTGTCATGGTCGTCAGGACCTCGAGAGAAGAAGGAAACGAGGCACTGGAGGCTCTCCAGAACTTCTATTCCGATTCGGAAGTCGCGGACGTTATGGCTATGGACGAAAAGACGCTCATCGTCATCATGAACTGTGATGTCGAGAATCAGGACGAGTATATCGACACATCGAGCAGAGCCGTTCTTGACTGCCTCAACAACGAGACGATCACGGCGTATGTCGGCGTAGGTTCCGTAGTGCCTCTTTTCCAGAACATCTCCAAGTCTTACAGGGACGCAATGCAGTCGCTCAAGATCGGCAGTGTTTTCGAGAAGAAGCAGTATATAACCCGTTATGACAAGCTCGGCCTCGGCAGGATCATCTATCAGCTTCCTCCGACGCTCTGCCAGATGTTTATCGATGAGGTATTCCCGAACGGAGCATATGAGACTCTTGATGAGGATACTCTTACGACCATCTGGAGCTTCTTTGCAAATAACCTTAACGGAAGTGAGACGAGCCGCGAGCTGTTCGTCCACAGGAACACGCTTGTTTACAGATTGGACAAGGTGCAGAAGAATACGGGATTGAACCTGCGTTCTTTTGAGGATGCGGTGCTCTTTAAGATCGCGTCCATGGTTCGTACCTATCTCGAATATACCGAGTCGGGTAAGAACGACAATCTTATCAGATAAGACAGGAACTTTTTTGAATGATCAGATTTGAAGGCGTGAAAAAGACGTACAAGTCGGGAGTGGATGCCCTGAAGGGTATCAGCTTCGAGATACTGGACGGCGAGTTCGTCTTTGTCATAGGCAAGAGCGGATCGGGCAAGTCCACTCTTATGAAGTGTATTACAAGAGAAGAAAGACCATCCGAAGGCAAGGTCTTCATCGACAATTTTGACGTATCCAATATGTCCCGTGCCCTGGTGCCTGTATTAAGAAGGCAGCTCGGCATGGTATTCCAGGATTTCAGGCTCATCCCCACCAAGACGGTAGCGGAAAACGTCGCTTTTGCAGGCGAGATCATCGGCATCAAGAAGGCGAATCTTGATACGACGGTCAATCTCGTCTTAAATATCGTCGGAATCAAGAACAAGGCGAACTGCTATCCTGAGGAACTCTCGGGCGGCGAGCAGCAGCGTGTCGCGATCGCGAGGGCGATGCTCAACAATCCGAGGATCATCGTTGCTGACGAGCCGACGGGTAACCTTGACCCGGAGACTTCCGAGAACATAATGGCGCTCCTTCTGGAGATCAACAGGGGAGGAACGACGGTCGTCATCTGTACTCATGACAGCAATCTCGTCAACAAGATGAAAAAGCGCGTTATAGAGATCGAACAGGGATATATCGTCAGAGATGACGAATACGGTGATTACAGCGGCGAGAGTAATGTCGCCAATCCGCTTACGGCTTCCTTCGGAGGCTATGACGGATATGATCCTTCCGACGAACAGGAAGATTACGGTGATTATATGGACGGCGAATCGGAACTTACGGAGATCTTCGAAGCCGCCATGACAGAGTCCGAAGCTGATCTTACGCCTGATGCCGATTTCTCGTTCGGCGACGAACCGGTATCTTCGGCAAAGGAAGAAGTGAAGGAAGAAATTAAGGAAGCCGCAGCGGAAGAGGTTATTACTCCTCCGGCTGAGCAGGAACCGCAGGATGACGGGCTTGTTTTCGATATGTCTGAGACAGCTGCTGCGAAGGCAAAAAAAGACAGGAAGAAAGAAAAGAGAGCGGAGAAGAAGGAAAAGTCCTGGGTCTCCGAGATATCTTTTGACGATATCGATCTTCTCGATTCTGAGGAGGACGAATGACGGTACGGGCTTTTTTCAATTCCATAAAAGAGGGATTTAAGGGTATCATCAGACATCCTCTTGTCACGGTCGCTTCAGTTACGACGATACTTCTGATGCTCATTGTAA
>Ga0310786_10000445_pt1 | contig 67343 bp, 55 predicted proteins | sample AusTroGonzalo_MG_FD_203881 | JGI IMG/M metagenome (GOLD analysis project Ga0310786, IMG submission 203881) | Bovine rumen microbial communities from tropical cattle in Woodstock, Queensland, Australia - Gonzalo_03 (v2) (version 2) | ecosystem: Host-associated > Mammals > Digestive system >... | reverse complement strand
AGAAGATCTTCGTTCTCTGGATTACAGATAACGATTTTGAAAGTGGAGTCAAAGAGCAGACAGGCGAATTCACCCCTTGCTCCCAAGTCTAGTTTTTGTGACATAGGCAGATATTATTTATTATAAAGAACATCTGCATCCTTCACCATGAAGAATGCCCGGCGATATGCCGGACAACAAATGTATAATATAAAGAAACGGAAATCCACGATCCTTTAAAACATTTCAAAGATTTTTGCTGTTTTAAAGGATTAGGGACGAAATGTCATGTGTTAGGGACGAGTTTGTATGAGTGAAGCCATGCTGTGGAAGTGGCAGAATCTTGTTTTTGACGAAAGTGTTTTCGTTTTAATCCCGGCTTCGAAATTCGGATGAGAGTACCCATAATTCCAGTTCGCCGAGTCCAACACCAGCTGGACGGAGTTCCAGAACTTCTGATTTACAAAGACTCCAACTCCTCTGCCGTGAGACCAGTGTAGGCCATTATCTTTTCTGCAGGGATGCCATCGGCCAGCATGGCCTTAGCCGTCAAAATACGCCCTTCTTGTAGACCTTGCTTGTGCCCTTCTTCATGTCCTTCTTTGTGGGCATAAGCAAGTTCTGCATAGCGGTCAATTTCTGTTCTCATGGCTTTTTGGTAGTTTTCGCGTTCTGTTACTGTCATATTGGCCACACGGGAAGCGTGAAATAACTTTTTCAGCAGTTCATCTTGAAATCCGTCCGGCTCCGTGGTAAAAGTATGCATGTACTTAAGTGAGAATACAAACCTTTCCAACAGGGTTTTGCATTTCTCCTTATCACTGGATTTCAATTCCATCCTTCCCATTTCTACAAAGACAAAGTTCAAGGCTGGAGTCATTAGCTCTGCGTTGTGTCTATTACGCAGCTCATACCTGCTCACATATCCGTCTTCAATGGCATCAAGGGTTTCATGTTTCAATTTGAAGTTAATGAAACTGAGCACATATACAGGTTTGAGGCTGTAATCCATCCTGTTAACCTCATCTGTTTCCTGCAGTTTCTTTACCTTCAGCTCCAGTTGCTCTCTAATTGGATAGGTGGCATAAGACAGCATCCTGTCCCTGTAGCTGTCCTGTGGGGCATTCTGGACTTCAACCAGAAACTCTTCTCCTGTATCTTTGTCTTTGCAAAGCATGTCAAAGGTAACGTTTTTTTCTGAGATCACCAATCCATGCCTTTCTTTGTTCACGAACGTGATGTTCTGGATGTGTTTACCCGGTAGAAGCAGTTCGATGATTCCAATTAGAAGATCTTCGTTCTCTGGATTACAGATAACGATTTTGAAAGTGGAGTCAAAGAGCAGACAGGCGAATTCACCCCTTGCTCCCAAGTCTAGTTTTTGTGACATAGGCAGATATTATTTAATATAAAGAACATCTGCATCCTTCACCATGAAGAATGCCCGGCATAAGCCGGACAACAAATGTATAATATAAAAAAGCGGAAATCCACAATCCTTTAAAAGATTTCAAAGATTTTTGCTGTTTTAAAGGATTAGGGACGAAAGTCATGTATGAGGGATGAATGTCTAAAAAGTGTTATTTTTGTACAACTTTTTCCAACCTTTTGGGAGCAATCTACGTCTAATAGATGAAACCGCTCCTGAAGGCGGAAATGTTAAACAATAATATTGATACAAAACCATGTTGGAAGACATTTTAGTACCCATTTTTGTCTGCGTCCTGCTGCCCGTTGCAATAGTCTGGATTGTTGGCCGTACAAGGCAGAACGAGACCAACCGCAAGACCGAGGTCCTTTTGAAAGCCATTGAGTCCGGAACCCAGATTGACCCGGACATGTTCAAGGATAAGGAGAAAACTCCCAAGTCTGTCAAACAACAGCTTCTGGAAAAGCTCACTACCGGGTGCATTACAAGTTTCATGGGAGCGGCCTTTCTGGCCTTGTACTTTTTGAAGGTTGATATCTTCTTTGATAATCTACTTCCCATAGCCGGCGGAGTCATGCTTGCAGTAGGACTTGCAATGTTCATCAGCTATTTCGTGGGCAAGAATATGCTTGCCAAGGAAATTGAGGCCGAGGAGAACACTCTCAAGTAGGGAATGAATCAGGAGCGTTTCATCAGCCTGGTGCGTCAGGAGCAGGAGCCTTTAAGAAGGTTCCTGCTTGGGCTGTGCTGCGGTGATGCCGCTCTGGCCGATGACATAGCCCAGGACGCTCTGGTGCGCGCCTACGTTGCCAGCGGAAGCTTCCTGGGGCTGTCAAAGTTCAGTACCTGGCTTTTCAGGATAGCATATAACTGCTATGTGGATAATTGCAGGCGGACACGCGTAGAACAGGCTCCGCTGGATAGTGCTGCCGCCATTCCATCGGCCGATTATTCAGATGCGGCCTTCCGTTACCAGCAGTTATACCAGGCGCTTGAAAAACTCCCGGAGAAAGAGAAAGCGGCCATAGTCCTTTTCTATTTCCAGGATATAAGCATTAAGGAGATATCGGCAATAATGCAAATGCCCGCCGGTACCGTTAAATATAATCTGTCCATGGGCAGGGGACACCTCAAACAATACATCAAATTATGAGCGAGCTTGAAAACTTCCTAAGGGATAACAGACCTCGTGCGAAGGAGGACCCTACATTCATCCTTGAGACGCGCCGCCGCATTGAGGCCGTTGAAGGAATCAAATCAGAGGTGGACCGACAGCGCCGCACGGGCAGGCGAGCCCTCATTATTGCCCTTGTGGCAGGCCTTGCCATGGGTGTTCTTGTTACTGCCGTTGCATTCCTGTATCCGGTAGAGCCATCGTCTGTGGGGCAGGGAATCCTGGAAAGTATACGCATATTCCTTCACAGCTACAGGCAATACCTTCTTCTTCCAACAGCCATCCTTGCCGTAGCGCTTGCAGCTGCGCTGTTCAGAACACAGAGATCATAGTATGTGCAACTGACGGTCCAAAGAGTGGACCGGAAAGAGCAAAAACCGGGGTAAAATGATACGGACGGTCCATTCCAGGGACCGGAGAGCACATTAAGATTGCAAAAAAAGCTGACCCAAGTTATTTGAGTCAGCTTTTTTGTGAGGTGCGAAGCGGAATCGAACCGCTGTAGCAGGTTTTGCAGACCTGTGCCTAACCACTCGGCCATCGCACCGGATTGGGAATGCAAATTTAGTATGTTTTTCTGAATATCCAAAATTATTGGCAGCCCGTGCACAAAAAAGGGCTAAAATCATGCACGGGTCCCTTAAAAACGGCACCCCGTGCACAAAAAAGGGCCTAAAACGTGCGCGGGTGGTCTGCAGAGAGGGAGTCCAAGGGCTCCTGCGGGGATTCAAGGGCTTCAAGCCGCCTGGTGAGTGAATCCAAACGGGCCTGGAGCATGTCCAGTTGCATCTGACCTTTTGCGCGGTCCATCTCTGCCTGACTGTATACCTGGTCAAGGATAGCGTCCATCTCTTTTTGGGTCATCCCTACGCTGTACTCCGTGATGGTGACGTGCTTTGGCTTGAGACTGTGCTCTGCGGCCCTGGCGTAGAATTCTTCCTTTTGGCTGTCCGTAAGGGCATCTCCTGCAAAGTAGAAATTTACATTGCGCCCGTCAATCTTGTACTCGTACAGGTATGATCGGCCTACCAGGCGGTTTTCCTCTGCAAAGTTTTGCACGTTCCTCTCAAAGTTGTTGTTGCCGATGAGGATGAATGCCGTCCAGAGACTTGGAATGATGACTATGGTAAGCACCACAGATATGATCTTACGGCGTTTTGCAGCTACCTCCGCGGATACTCCGCCAACGGTGCGGAAACGCAGGTACTTTACCATAAGGTAAGTTGCCATGGCTATGAATACGCTGTTTATCACAAACAGGTACATTGCCCCAAAGAAGAAGTGCATGTTAAGATTGGCAAGGCCGTAGCCCGCAGTGCAGAGCGGTGGCATGAGAGCCGTGGCAATTGCAACGCCAGAGAGTACCGTGCCGCGCTCTTTACGGCTGTTTTCAAGTATTCCCGCAAGACCGCCGAAGAAGGCTATCATAACGTCGTAAATGGTGGGAGAGGTGCGGGCCTGAAGTTCCGTGGGATTAACCAGGGAAAGGGGAGAGACAATGAAAAACAGCGTGGACGCAGCCAGGGAAATGCCCACCATGACAAGGAGGTTCTTTACGGCCGAACGGAGAAGGTCCGTGTCGTTGGTCCCAAGTGCCATACCTGCGCCAATGATAGGCCCCATAAGAGGGGAAACCAGCATGGCGCCTATGATCACCGCCGTAGAGTTAACATTGAGGCCCACCGATGCCAGCACAATGGCAAAAACCAGAATCCATGCATTAGGTCCCTTGAACCAGATGGAGGATTTTATTCTTTCCGCCGCGGCGTCCGTATCAACGTCACTGTATATATTTGTATATTGGCGTATGCGCTCTTTAATATCTTTCCGCATGGTGGGCTAATTTTCTGCAATGTACGTAATTTTTCTTATCTTTGTATGATTTAGAGCCACATTTTTATGAAAGAAATTGCATACGGAATCCGCTATATCGGCGTAGATGACCTTGATCTTGACCTTTTTGAAAGCCAGTATATTGTCCCTGAGGGGATATCCTATAATTCATACCTCATCCTGGACAGCGAGGTGACAATCCTTGACACCGTTGACGCCCGCAAAACAGGAGAGTGGATGCAAAACCTTGAGGAGGCCCTTGAAGGCCGAAAGCCGGACTATCTGATTGTGAGCCACGTAGAGCCGGACCATTCCGGAAGTATTGGCACCCTGCTGGAGAAGTATCCGGACGTAACCGTTGTTGGAACCGCCATGGCCATCAAGTTCCTGGGTCAGTTCTGCCCTGGCCTTTCATTCAAATCCCAGGCTGTCAAAGACGGAGAAACCCTGGCCATAGGTGATCACCACACCCTCAAGTTCCTCACCGCACCCATGGTGCACTGGCCGGAGGTTATGGTGTCTCTGGAAATGCATACCGGAACCCTTTTCAGCGCAGATGCCTTCGGCAAGTTCGGCGCCCTTTCAAAGACCGCTTTCTGGGCCGATGAAGACGACGACTGGGCCTGCGAAGCCCGCCGCTACTATTTCAATATTTGCGGCAAATACGGCCAGCAGGTCTGGAACCTGATGAGCAAGCTGCTTGTCAATAATGTAGATATGATAGCCCCGCTTCACGGTCCTATTATGAGGAATCCGCTGGATCTGTATTTGATGTATTATACCAAGTGGAGCAGCTATGAGCCTGAAACTGAGGGCGTTTTTGTAGCCTATGCGTCAATCCACGGAGGCACCAAGGCGGTGGCAGAGCATTTTGCAGAGCTTCTGCGTGCCAAGGGCTGCCCTAAGGTTGCTATAAGTGACCTTACCAGGGAAGACCAGGCCGAGGCCGTGGAAGACGCCTTCCGCTACGGAACTCTGGTAGTTGCGGCAGCATCATACGACGCCGGCCTTTTCACACCCGCCTACAACTTCCTGCACACCCTCCAGATGAAGGGTTATCAGAACAGGAGGGTGGCTCTCATAGAGAACGGCACATGGGCCCCCAGCGCCGGCCGCGTAATGAAGGAAATGTTTGGCGCAATGAAAGATATCACCCTTGTGGGAGATCTTGTGACTATAAAGAGCGTCTACAAGGTGGCCGATGAACCCGCCCTGGAAGCTCTGGCCGATGCGGTAATGGCCTGAGCGCAGACATAGCCCGTACTCCATGCCGCCTGGAGGTTGAATCCTCCAGTAATGGCATCTATATCAAGGACTTCTCCTGCAAAGTAGAGGCCCTTGATTTTTTTGCATTCAAGGGTGCTCAGGTCTATATTGGAAAGGCCAACTCCGCCGGCAGTAACAAACTCTTCCCGGAACTTTCCCTTGCCGATAATAGTATAAGTGTCCGCAGTCAGCGTTGCTACAAGTTTGTTAAGCCCTTTGGAACCCAGTTCTGCCCAGCGGATATCTTTGCGGATTGCAGTTTTATGGAAGAGGTACTCCCACAGGCGCTGCTGCAAAAGGGGAGTGTTGAGTATTTGCTTCTGAGGTGTTCCGGCTGCAATGCCAAGCAGTTTTTCCCGCAGCTGATTCTCTGGCATGTCAAGCCAGTTGATGCAAAGTTTTGCCTTGTATTTTTGCTCTGCAAGATACCTTGCGGCGTAGGAAGACAGTTTTAGCGTTGCCGGGCCGCTGACGCCCCAGTCAGTAATGAGAAGGGGACCGTCGGCCTTGAATGCTGTGCCGGAAAGGCTGACGGAAGCATTCACCACAAGGCCCATGAGAGCCTTGAGCCCCTTTTCTGCCAGATTGAAAGTGAAAAGTGACGGAACAGGAGGAATGATTTCCAGGTCAAGACCTTCCAGGCATGGAAATGACTTTGCCCCGCCGGTAGTGACCACAACGTAGTCAAAGGGTTCTCCGTTCACTGTGAGCTTAGATTCTTCGCTTCGCTCAGAATGACAGTAATTATCAGAATGACATTCTCTGTCATCCTGAGGAGCGTCAGCGACGAAGGATCTCAGGTAGGTTACCGGAGTATTGGGCCTCAAATCCACGCCCTTCATTTCTCTTTGCAGGCAGCGGACTACGTCCATGGCGTCCTGGCTCTGGGGGAACCAGCAGTGGTCTTCCTGCAGGACGCATGGAACTCCGCGCTCTGTGAACCAGTGCACGGTATCCTCCTGGGAGAAGGCCTTAAGGGCACGTTTAAGGACACGCTCTCCACGTGGGTATGCTTCTGTGAGGGAAAGAATGCCCTCAAAGTCGTTGGTAAGGTTGCATCTGCCGCCGCCGGTTATTGCAAGCTTTGCCATCGGCCTTGCCGATGCTTCAAAAACTGTCACGGCCAGCTCCGGCGCCATACGCCTTAACTGCGCAGCGCAAAAGCATCCCGCAGCACCGGCTCCTATGATTGCAACCTTTAGCATAAACGCACAGCTTTAAGCTCTTTGGCCAGCGCCCTGTGTCCGGGGCATACGCTCTCCAAAAGGGCGTGAAACTTGGGGCCGTGGTTCATGTACTTAAGGTGGCACAGCTCATGTAGCATAATGTAGTCCTGAAGCTCCTGAGGCAGAGTTACAAGCCTTAGGTTCAGATTGATATTGCCAAGTGAAGAGCAACTGCCCCAGTTGCTTATATTGTTCTTTATGAACACCTTATTATAAGTGAACCCGTGCTGTGCGGCAAGGGCGGCCAGGCGGGGCGGAAGCGTGGCCTTGGCCTGTGCCCGCATACGTTCAACATCGGCATTCACCGGAGCCTTGCGTTTGGGCTTTGCGGTGAGCCTGAAGAATAAACCTGTGAGGGGATTGAAGAAGATCCTACTCATCTTCTTCCGGAAGAACTATCTGCTTGTACTGGTTCTTGCGCTTGAGCCAGCGCTCCTTGGCGTACTGCTGCATATCCGTGATAGTGTCATTCTCGTCTATGATTTCCATGCCAAGGATGGTCTCCATTATGTCTTCCAGAGTGATGATGCCCTGGAAGCAGCCGTAGTCGTCAATTATGCAGGCAATCTGGTCTTTGGTCTTGAGGAGGCTTTCCCAGATGTCGCTCACGCTTGTCTCCTCATGGAAAGCGGCAATCTTGCGCTTGATAGTCCTCAGACGCATGTCAAACTTGTCATCGGCCAGATTCTCAAGTACGTCGTACCTTAAAACATAGCCCGTGATGAATTCCGGGGAGTCTGAATACACCGGGATGCGGGAATTGTGTGAAAGCTCCTCCTGCTTGTAGAACTGCTTGAGGGTCATGCTTTCCGGGGCAATTGCCGCAACCACGCGGGGAGTCATCACGTCGTAGGCTTTGATGTCGTCCAGCTTGATGATGTTCTGGATGACCTTGTTCTCACTGTTGTCCAGAACGCCTTCCTCTTCACCCATGTTTGCCATGGCCGATACTTCTTCCCTGGAAATGCCAAGGTCCGGATCCTCGTCCGATATGGTGTTGTGAAGTTTGTCAATGAGCCACACAATGGGGAAGAGCAGGTATACCAGGAAGTTCATCACTCGTGAGAGCCACATAAGGTCCTTCCAGTGTGATGTGCCTATGGTTTTGGGCACTATCTCAGAGAAAACCAGGATGAGGATGGTCATAAGGGCCGATATGATGCCGAACCAGTGCTCTCCTGTCAGGAGGGTGGCCTGGTGGCCCACTGCGGCGGCGCCAAGGGTGTTGGCTATGGTATTGAGGGACAGGATGGCGCTTAAGGGGCGGTCCGGGTCCTGTTTGAACTTCATCATCAGGGCTGCATTCTTGTCACCCTCATCTTCCTTCATTGTGATGTATGAGATTGGAGTGGACATGAGCACGGATTCCAGCAGAGAGCAAAGGAATGAGATGCCCATGGTAAGAAGCAGATATAATAGCAGTAAGCCCATTTTCAAAAAATAACTTACAAAAATACAGATTTTTCCGTAATTTTGCATCATATGAAAAAAGAACAGATACTTATACGCATTTCCGGTACGGACCGCATAGGTCTTACGGCATCCATAATGGAGATTCTGGCGCGATACGACGCTCAGATCCTGGACATCGGCCAGGCTGTCATCCACAGCACCCTGTCACTTGGAATCCTGATAAGGCTGGATGAGAATGTCTCCGGCCAGGTGATGAAGGAACTGCTTTTCAAGGCTACGGAGCTGGGCGTTTCAATCGGCTTTGAACCCGTTGGGGATGACGATTACGAGGCCTGGGCCGGACGTCAGGGACGCAACCGTTACATTCTCACCATTATCGGCCGAAGCCTGAGCGCCAGGCAGATAGAGGCTGCAACGGAGGTCATCTCCAGTCACGGCCTCAACATTGACGCAATAAAGCGCCTGACCGGCAGGATGAGCATCAAGAATCCGGAGCGTAATGTCCGCGCGTGCGTAGAGTTCTCTGTCCGCGGCACTGTTGAGGACAGGGCCGCTCTGCAACAGGAACTTATGGCTATGTCGGCCCGTGAAGGCGTGGACTTTTCCTTCCAGAAGGACGATATGTACCGCCGTATGAGGCGCCTGATATGCTTTGATATGGATTCCACCCTTATCCAGGCCGAATGTATAGATGAGCTTGCCCGTCGTCACGGGGTGTATGATCAGGTGGCAGCAATCACGGAAAGGGCTATGCGCGGAGAGATTGATTTCAAGGAGAGTTTTACTGAAAGGGTTGCTTTGCTTAAGGGTCTGGATGTATCTGTTATGCAGGACATTGCAGAGCATCTGCCAATCACGGAAGGAACGGACCGCCTGATGTCCGTCCTCAAGACCTGCGGCTACAAGATTGCCATTCTCAGCGGCGGCTTCACATTCTTTGGAGAGTATCTGCAGCGCCGCTACGGTATTGACTATGTCTATGCAAATGAGCTGGAGATAGGTGATGACGGCAAGCTTACCGGCCGATACCTGGGAGAGGTGGTGGATGGCCGCCGCAAGGCAGACCTTCTCAAGCTTATAGCCATGACAGAGAAGGTGAACATCGCCCAGACCATAGCAGTTGGAGACGGCGCCAATGACCTTCCCATGCTGCTGGAAGCCGGTCTTGGCATAGCTTTCCACGCCAAACCTCGCGTTAAGGAAACTGCACGTCAGAGCCTGTCAACAATAGGCCTGGACGGCGTTCTGTATTTCCTGGGATTCAAGGATTCACATCTGGGAGAACAGGGTAAACTATAACTTATGGCGGAAAGACCGGATTTCAGCGAGGTATTGGAAGTAGCCTCCGAGGCCGGGCACATTCTCCTTGAGAATGGGGCCGAGATTTCCCGCGTAGAGGATATCATGGGCCGTATTGCCACCCACTTTGGCGTCAGTTCCGGCAATTTCTTTGTCCTTTCCAACGGTATTTTTACCACGGGGCAGGCAGAGAAGGTATCCAAGTCCGGCGGTCAGGCATCTACCTACGCCAATGTGGAATTCATTCCCCTCAAGGGCATCCAACTGTCCAAGGTCAAGGCTGTAAACCGTCTGAGCTATGATATAGCAGCTGGCAAGTGTTCACTTGAAGATGCGCGGGAAAGGCTGCGCGTAATACGTAATGCTCCCGCAAAGCCTGTCTGGGAGCAGGTCCTGGGAGCGGCTTTTGGGGCGGCCGGTTTTGCCGCTGTGTTTGGCGGTGGTTTCATGGACTGCCTTGCCGCATTTGCGGTGGGTCTGCTCCTACAGGTTTTCTGCCTGTATGTCAGCGGCCGTTTTCTTTCCAAGATTGTGGGCGGCATCTGCAACGCCATGGTGGCTACCCTGCTTTGCATCCTGTCTTGGAGAATCGGCCTTGGGGCAAGCCTCAGCAATATCATCATAGGTGCAATTATGCCGCTTATTCCGGGAGTTCCGTTTGTGAATGGCGTCAGGGACCTGGCCAATTCAGACTACATAGCGGGCCTTACCCGCCTTACGGACGCCATGTTGGGCTTTTTCTGTATTGCCCTGGGCGTGTCCCTGTCATTCATAATTGACGGCGCATTCAATGGGGGAGTCATTGTCCTTACCGGCATGACAGTGAATCCGGAAACTGCGTCTTACCTGTGGCAGGCGCTGGCAGCTTTCATAGGCACATGCGCTTTTGCCTGTCTTTTTGGCGTAGACCGTGAGCAGTATGTTGCTACTGGCGCCGTGGGCGCCCTGGGATGGGTTGCTTACCTGCTTCTGGTGCGTCTTTTGGGCGCAACCCCGGCGGTTGCAACTGTTGCCGCGGCTGTCCTGGTTGCCCTGGCTTCCCGCTTTCTTGCCGTGCCATCAAAGTGCCCTGCGCAGGTGTTCCTCCTATGCGGAATTTTCCCGCTTGTTCCGGGAGCCGGCATTTTCTGGTTTACGTATTACCTGACGTCGGAACAGTTCCAGATGTCTTTGTCCTGTGGCTTTACGGCTGCCAAGGTAGCAATTGCCATTGTCCTTGGAATCATCCTTGCCATGGAAATCCCGCAGCGCCTTTTCTCTCCCCATATCCATAAGGCTCACTGATGGTTCTGCTCCTTGGCGCAACCGGCCTTCTTGGCCGAAATGTTCTATCTGTGCTGCTTGAGCGCGGTATTCCTGTACGGGCTCTGGTGCGTTCGGCCCTGGATGTTCCCGGGGTTGAGGTGGTCCATGGCAGCCTTTTGTCTTTTGATGATCTTCTTAGGGCAGCTTCCGGATGCAGCGCAATTATCAACTGCGCCGGCACTACGGATATGAGTCTGCCTTCTGTAGAGGATTTCCTGCCGGTGAACAGGGACCTTCCGCAAATGCTATGTAACGTGGCGTCTCAATGCGGAGCCACGGTTCTCATTCATACCAGCACGGCCAACACCGTAGTTTGCGGTACCCGTGAGCATCCTTCCACGGAGTCCGCTCCATTTGGTGCTCCGTACGACAAGTCTCCTTATGCTGTGAGCAAAAAGGCAGGGGAGGACGCGCTTCTTTCCTATGCTGCAAGCCACCCTCAGCTGCGGCTTGTCATTGTCAATCCCGGTTTTATGCTGGGGGCTTATGACAGCAAGCCTTCATCCGGGCAGATGGTGCTGTTAGGCTGGAAAAAGCCCCTTCTTTTTGTAACCCGCGGCTCCAAGTCAATCCTTCACGTCCGTGATGCAGCGGCAGCCATTGTCAATGCCCTTTCACGCGGCAGCGGCCGGTATCTCCTTACAGGTGAGTGTGTTACAATTAAGGAGTTCTATCGGCGGCAGGCGCTTGTGGGCGGATACCGGCAGCTGTGCATCGTGCTGCCGGACTGGATGACGGTACTGGTTGGTTATATGGGTGCGTTGCTACGTGCTTTTGGCATACGCAATGAGTTCTATCCCCACAACGTACGTCAGCTGCTCTACCATGAATGGTATGACTGTTCCCGCGCCCGCCGTGAACTGGATTACCCTTGCACCGGCATAGAAACTGCTATCCGTGACTTTGTGGACTGGTACTATATGAATGCCTGAAGGTGTTCCCACACACGTTGTACAGGGAAGCCGACTACGTTGAAGTAGGAGCCCTCTATGCGGGTAATGCCGATGTGGCCAATCCATTCCTGAATGGCATAGGCTCCGGCTTTGTCAAAAGGCTTGTAATTGTCTATGTAATAGGCTATTTCCTCTTCTGAGAGTTGCTTGAACCAGACCTCCGTTGTTGCCGTAAAAGTATCTTTGCGGGAATTGGAGCGAATGGTAACGGCAGTTGTGACGTGGTGTTCACGGCCTGACAGATCCCTTAGCATACGGTCGGCGTCTTGTGCATCCTTTGGCTTGCCAAGTATTTCTCCCGGACAGTCTCCGGATGGTGGCAGAATGACCATAGTATCGGCCGTAATTAAAATTTCATCATCTTCCAAAGGCCGATGAAACCCTGCCGATTTACCTTCTGCCATAAGGACGGGAACCTGGTCATACGTCGTTCCTTCCGGGACTGATTCCGTGAAAGTGTTGACCGTATCTACCGTGAAGTCTATGTCCAAACCCTTAAGCAGCTCCCGCCTTCTGGGGGAGCCGCTTCCAAGGATTATACGTTTTCCGTTAAGGTTCATTGCTAGAACAGTTTCTTATAGAGGTCTTCTTCAAACACCCATTTGCCCTGCTGTTTCAAGGTTGTTTCTATGGCTTCCCTAAGGCAGCCCTTTCCGCCGGGGCTGGAAGTCACCCAGTTGGCAGCTTCGCGGGCATCCTGCACGGCATCGGCCGGAGCTACGCCGCAACCGCTCATCTTCATGCAGGCTATGTCAGGGACATCGTCTCCAAAGTACATAACCTCCTTTGGGTCAAGATTATATCTTTGGCAGAACTGATGGAACTGCACACGTTTGTCTCTGCAATGAAGGAACACGTCCTCCGGCTTTACACCGCTGATGACCATGCGTTTGCGTATGCTCTCAGAGCTTCCGCCGGTAATAACTGCAACGTGATATCCGTTCATCACGGCCATACGTATTGCAAACCCGTCCTTGGCGTCATAGGTGCGCAGGAGATCTCCGTCACTGTTACAAAACACCCCGCCGTCAGTTGCCACGCCGTCTATGTCAAAGGCAAATGCCTTTATGTTTGATAAATCCATACTAGTTCTTACCGCCGCCAATGGGGCCAAAATCTGCCAGATTGAATGTGCCGCCGGGCTGAGGACCGCCCTTTCCGCCAAGGTCAATTACGCCAAACTGAGCCTCGTATTTTGACACGTTGTCAAAAAGTGCGTTCATTAAGCGTTTTGCATGCTCCGGAGTCATGATGATACGGTCGCTGACCATTGCCTTGGGAAGGCCCGGGAGAGTTGTTGCAAAATCCAGAACAAACTCACTTCGGGAGTGAGATATGATGGCAAGGTTGGAATAAGACACCTTGGTAGTCTGGGGATTGAGCTCTATGCTGAGCTGGTTCTGAGGTTTGGGCTGGTTGTTATCCATTATTCGTTCAAAATTTTTACAAAAATACTAAAAAACTGAAAAAAATGACTATAGCATCTGCCAACGTAGTGTTGCAGGTGTGGTCTCGTAGTGCCGCAGGTATGGTGACGAAGTGTTGCAGGTGTGGTGATGAAGTGTCGCAGGTCTGCAAAAAAAGCCGGACCTGCGACACTTTTTTGCTCATGTGGCCGATTTGCGTCGCAGGTGACGCCAAAAACGCAGACCTGCGACAGTACTAACAGGGACCTGCGACAGTACGGACAGGGACCTGCGACAGTAGAGGTGACAACCTGCGACGGAAAAGCCCGGGACCAGCGATGCTTAGGGCTAGAACCTGCGGCATTTGTTGTAATCCCCGGAAAAAATCACTACTTTTGTAAGATTAAAGAAGATTCCCGGTCAAGCCGGGAATGACGAATGTGAGTTTATGAAAGAATTAGCAGCAAAGTACAGCGCAACGGATGTGGAAAGCAGGTGGTATGCCTACTGGCTGGAGCATAAGTTTTTCCACAGTGAACCAAATGACAAACAGCCTTATACCATAGTGATTCCGCCGCCCAATGTGACGGGAATCCTCCATATGGGCCACGTGCTCAACAACACCCTCAATGACGTCCTTATCCGCAAGGCCCGCATGGACGGGAAGAACGCATGCTGGGTACCTGGTACGGACCACGCCTCTATCGCCACAGAATCCAAGGTGGTTGCAAAGCTCAAGGCAATGGGCATAAGCAAGGAGGAGATTGGCAGGGAAGAGTTCCTTAAACACGCTTGGGAATGGAAGGAGGAGCATGGCGGCATTATCCTTGAGCAGCTCCGTAAACTTGGCTGCTCCTGTGACTGGGACCGCACCCGCTTCACCATGGAACCGGCTCTGTCAGAGGCCGTTATCAACACCTTTGTGTATTTCTACAAGAAAGGCTGGATTTACAAGGGCGTACGCATGGTGAACTGGGATCCGGAAGCCCTCACCGCCGTCTCAGATGACGAGGTTATCCACAAGGATACCAAGAGCCATTTCTATCACCTGAAGTACTTCATCAGTGACGGCAACGGCAATCCCACGGACAAGTACCTGGTAATTGCTACCACGCGTCCGGAGACTATTATGGCCGATGCCGCCATCTGCGTGAACCCCAAGGATGAGCGCCATCACTGGCTCCGCGGCAAGAAGGTCCTCATCCCTCTAATCAACAGGGAAATACCCGTAATTGAGGATGACTATGTGGAAATGGACTTTGGAACCGGTTGCCTCAAGGTAACTCCGGCCCACGATGTCCACGACTATGAGATAGGCCTCAGGCACAACCTGCCCGTACTGGAAATCATTGACGACCATGGAAAGCTCAATGAAAAAGCGCAAATTCTGGTAGGCGAGGACCGTTTTGTGGCCCGTAAGAAGATTGTGAAGATGCTGGAAGAAGCCGGCAACCTTCTCAAGATAGAAGACTACACTAGCCCCGTTGGCTACAGTGAGCGTACGGACGCCGTTATCGAACCCAAGCTCAGCGCCCAGTGGTTCCTGAAGATGGAGACCCTGGCAAAAATGGCGCTTGAGACCGTTGAGAGCGGCCGCACCAAGTTTATCCCGGAGAAGTACGTTAACACCTACCGCCACTGGATGGAGAATGCCCGTGACTGGTGCATCTCCCGTCAGCTTTGGTGGGGTCAGCGCATTCCTGCTTACTATCTGCCGGACGGTTCTTATGTGGTTGAGGCTACCCCTGAAGCAGCCCTCAAGGCCGCTCAGGCCATCAATCCTGCCCTCACAATGGCAGACCTCCATCAGGACGAGGACGTGCTTGACACCTGGTTCAGCTCCTGGCTATGGCCCATCTCCGTGTTTGACCCTGAGAAGCCCGGCCATCCGGACCACAAGCCCAACAAGGACCTTGCATACTATTATCCTACCAATGACCTTGTCACCGGCCCGGACATCATTTTCTTCTGGGTGGCCCGCATGATAATGGCAGGAGAGGAGTTCATGGGCAGGGAGCCTTTCTCCAACGTGTATTTCACCGGTATCGTAAGGGACAAGATTGGCCGTAAGATGTCCAAGACCCTTGGCAACAGCCCCAACCCCTTGGACCTCATTCAGAAGTATGGGGCCGATGCCGTGAGAATCGGCATGCTGCTTTGCTCAAGCGCCGGCAACGACATCTTCTACGATGAAGCCCAAATCCAGCAGGGCGCAGCTTTCTGCAATAAGATTTGGAACAGTTACCGTCTTGTGAAGGGCTTCCAGGTAGACCCGTCAACGCCCCAGAGCCCCGCTGCAAAGCTTGCCGTGGAATGGTTCGGCGCAAAGCTCAGCGACACCGTGGCCCTTGTAGAGGAGCATTACTCCAAGTTCCGCATCAGCGATGCCCTCATGACCATCTACAAGCTCTTCTGGGACGACTATTGCTCCTGGTATCTTGAGGCCATCAAGCCCGCTTACGGCCAGCCGATAGACCCCGCAACCCGGAAGGCTACCCTGGAATTCTTTGAGGCTCTTCTCAAGCTCATCCACCCCGTTATGCCTTTCATCACAGAGGAACTTTGGCAGGACATAGCAGAGCGTAAGGAAGGAGAAACCATCATGTATGCTCCCACTCCCAAGGCGTCAAAGTTCAATCCTCAGACTCTTGAGCACTTTGCCCTTGCGGCAGAGGCCGTGAACGGCGTACGCGGAGTCCGCAGCCAGCGTAACATAGCCCCCAAGGAGGTGCTGAAGCTCCATATCAAAGGCGCAGAATTCCCGCAGGAAGTCATTCCCGTTGTGGAGAAACTTGCCAACGCGCAGGTGTCTGTGGCCGATGCATTTGCATCCCAGGGAATAGGCTTCATGGTCAGGACAATAGAAATGCAGGTGGAAATGGAAGGCCTCATCAACGTTGAAGAGGAACTGGACAAGGCCCAGAAGGAGCTGGAGCATCAGGAAAAGTTCCTTGCAGGCGTACGCGCAAAGCTTTCCAACGAGCGCTTTGTAAACAATGCCCCCGCCGCCGTTGTGGAGATTGAGCGCAAGAAAGAGGCCGATTCTCTCTCCAAGATAGAGAGCCTCAGGCAAAAGATTGAAGCCCTTAAAAAACAATAGCTTATATGGCCGTTTTCAAGACTACATTTCCCGTAAGGTACTATGAGACAGACCAGATGGCCGTTGTCCATCACTCCAACTATATCCGCTACTTTGAGCTGGCAAGGGATGAGATGATGGTGCAACTGGGCTACCCCATAGAAAAATGCGAGGCAGAGCTTGGCGTGCTGGTGCCGATAGTTTCAGTGGAATGCCGCTTCAGGCATCCCGCCAGGATGGGAGACATCCTTACCGCATCGGCCGAGGTAAATAAAGTCCCCATGGCAAAGATGCGCATCCATCAGGAGGTGGTAAACCAGGACGGTATCCTGTGCGCAGAGGGAGATGTAATTCTGGGCTTCCTTGACAAAAGCACTTTCACTCCGGTACGATGCCCGGAGGTTATCACGGACCTTTTTGAAAAATACACTAAAAACCAATAAGATATGCTCACTTATCCTCTTGTAATAGGTCACTGGGAGATTATCGCTATAGTGTTAGTGGTACTTCTCCTTTTTGGAGGCAGGAAGATTCCTGAACTGATGAAAGGTCTTGGCAAAGGTGTCAAGAGTTTCAAGGAGGGCATGAAAGAAGTGGAGAAAGAGATTAAAGAAGACGGTGAATCCCCAAAGCAGTGAAATGTCCTTCTGGGACCATCTGGAAGTACTGAGAGGCAATATCTGGCGCTCAGTACTTGCAGTTTTGCTGTCATCGGCCATTTTCCTTTGCTTTCCAAAGGCACTTTTCAAGGCTGTCCTCTGGCCTACCAGAGGTGACTTCCCGCTTTACCGCTTACCTGGGTTGGACTTTTCAATGGACCTTATAAACATTGAACTGTCCGCCCAGTTCTTTGTGTATCTCAGAGTCTCCGTGCTTTGCGGGCTTGTTGTGGCTTTTCCTTACGTTATTTGGGAGATTTGGAGGTTTGTGGCACCGGCCCTTTATGAGAAGGAGAAAAAGGCTGTACGGGGCGCTTTTGGGCTTTCATCGGCACTTTTCTTCCTTGGCGTAGCCGTGGGCTACTTTGTGGTGCTGCCGGTGTGCCTGGTGTTTTTTGTGAACTTTTCCGTGAGCGACGCAATTGTGAACACCATCTCCCTGAGTTCATACATGTCCCTTTTTACCTCCATGGTGTTCCTTATTGGGATTCTGTTTGAATTTCCAACCGTAATCCTGGCACTGTCAAGTCTTGGCATCCTAAGCCGTGAACAGCTCAAAGGATGGCGCAAATACGCCTTTGTGACCGTCCTTGTCCTTGCCGCCCTCATCACGCCCAGCGACCCGTTTTCCATGTTTGTCCTGGCAATCCCGCTGTACGGATTGTTTGAGTTGTCTGTTTTGCTGTGTAAGAAATGATATCGGTTTCCAACGTTACGGTGTCCTTCGGCAGTTTCAACCTGCTTGACTGCGTGAGCTTTCATATAAGCGAGCAGGACAAGATTGGTCTGGTGGGCAAGAACGGGGCTGGAAAGTCCACGCTCATGAAACTCATCACGGGGGAGCAGTCTCCAACCACCGGAAGCATAGAAAAGCCGGCCGATGTCAAAATAGGCTATCTCCCGCAGATAATGGAGCATCACAGGGGACACTCCGTGATAGATGAGGTCCTCACAGTGTTTGACCACCTGAGCGCCATGGAGGCCGAAGTTGAGCGCATCACGGCGCAGCTTGGGGAGAGGACAGACTATGAGTCTGAGGCCTATGCGGCGCTGATTAACCGTCTTAACGAGCTAAACGACCGCCTGGCGCTGGAGACCGGAGAATCTCCGCTGGTGCAGGCAAAGAAGGTTCTCTTCGGCCTTGGATTCAAGGAGGATGAACTTGATCGCAATACGGAAACCTTCAGCCAGGGCTGGAACATGCGCATAGAACTGGCAAAGATTCTGCTTTCAAGGCCGGATGTACTGCTTCTGGATGAACCTACCAACCACCTTGACATTGAGTCCATAGAGTGGTTTGAAGACTACCTGAAGGCTTTCAGGGGCTCGCTGCTTATGGTATCCCATGACCGCAAGTTCCTGGACAATGTAACTACACGTACCGTAGAGATTCTTCTGGGGCACATTCATGATTACAAAGTGCCCTACAGCCAGTATGTTACGCTGAGGGCAGAGAGGATAGCCCAGCAGACGGCGGCGTACCAGAACCAGCAGAAGATGATCCAGAAGACGGAGGATTTCATTAACCGCTTCCGCTACAAGCCCACAAAGAGCAACCAGGTCCAGTCCAGGATAAAGGCTCTGGAGAAGCTGGACAGGATAGAAATTGATGAGACGGAGAACGCCTCAATGTCACTAAGGTTCCCGCCTGCCCAGCGCAGCGGAGACGTGGTGTTCAAGGCAAGCGGCATCACTGTGGGCTACCCTCAGAAGGTAGTGTTCCGCAATGCCGACATTGAAATAAAGCGCGGAGAGAAGGTGGCCCTCATAGGCCGTAACGGTGAGGGTAAGACCACCCTCATGAGGGTGATAATGAAGGAATTGTATCCCTTGGAGGGGGAGGCTATGGTTGGACACAACGTCCATATCGGCTATTATGCACAGAACCAGGAAGACATTCTGGACCCTTCAATGACCGTTTTTGAGACCCTGGACAGGATAGCCGTAGGAGAGATAAGGACAAGGCTGAGGGACATCCTGGGCGCTTTTCTTTTCAAGGGAGAGGACATTGACAAGAGGGTTTCCGTCCTCAGCGGAGGAGAGAGGGCAAGGCTCGGAATGGCCAAACTGATGCTTTCTCCTTATAATGTACTTGCGCTTGATGAGCCTACAAACCACATGGATATCCGTTCAAAAGATATCCTCAAACAGGCGCTTAAATCCTTTGACGGTACGCTTGTTGTTGTATCTCACGACCGTGATTTCCTTGAAGGCCTTGTAGATAAGCTCTATGAGTTCAGGGACGGCCGTGTGTATGAGCATCTTGGAAGCGTGGGTGATTTCCTTCTCAAGCGTAAGCTTGACACTCTCAGTGAGTTGGAAAGGCGTGTTGAGCCGGAGGCTCCAAAACAGCCTGCACAGCAGCAGTCCAAGGGGGATGGAGAACGCCAGTTCCGGCAGCAGAAGGCTGTTTCAAAGGAAGAGAGAAAGATAAAAAACAGGATAGATTACCTGGAAAAGGAAATATCGGCCCACGAGCAGAGGATGGCACAAATTGAGAAAATCCTTGCAAATCCGGGTGAAAATGACGATATTTTGACTTTGACGGGAGAGTATCTGGAGAACAAGATTAGGCTTGAGAGCAAGACGGAGGAGTGGACAAGCCTGATGGAACAGATTGATAGTTAAACTTATATAGATATGAAAGCGCTGATTAACAAAATGTTGGTATTTGTCATTGCAGGTATCACTTTAATTATGGCCGGAAGTTTTACAGCTTCCGCACAGGCCAATTCCCAGCTGGAAGAGAAGACCATTCCGGTAGGAGAGTTCTCCGGAATTGACATTTCCGGAGACTTTGAAGTCACTCTCTCCAAGGGAGACTGTTCAGTGAGGGTTGCAACTGACAAGGTCCTGGCCCCTTATGTTCAGGTTTACGTGAGGGGAAAGGTGCTTTACATCTCTTATGACAGCAAGGCGGTTCCAAAGGATATCAGGCAGCTTTACAAGGGCCGTAATGCCTCAAAACCCGTTTTCAGGGCCAGCGTTTCCATTGAGGACCTGTCCTCTGTAAGCATCCGTGACAACGTGTCCCTAACCTGCGTGGGAGACCACCAGACCAGGCTTAATGCAGATATTGAACTTGCCGACAAAGCCCAGCTCAAGAATCTGAATATCAATGCTAATTCAGTGAATCTGAGCATGAAGAAGAATACCCAGGCCGCCGTGAACATAGTGGCCTCCTCAAAGGCCGAGGTAAAGGCTGAAGGCAATGCCAGCCTTAAGGCCGGAATTGAGGCCGTGGACGTGGTTTCCAGCGCTATCGGCTCATCAGAGGTATCAGTCAATGCCTCTGGCACCAACGCTACCGTTTCTGGCGCAGGATCTTCCAAGACAAGCGTTGCTTTCAATGGAGAAAAGGCGGTGGTGACTTTGACCGGCGCCGCCAGTATGGAGCTCTCTGGAAAGGGAAATTCACTCTCAGTGCGCGGAGAAAAGGCCGCATCCTTGGACGCAGGTGCATTTGACACCAAGGAGGCCGAAATTAACCTTAACGGTCCAGTAAAGGTAAATGTGACTGTTTCAGACACTCTTGACGCCAACCTTGCCGGCGGCAGCACCCTGCAGTACTCCGGCACTCCGGTATTCAAGATTGGAAAGATTGTCAAATCAACTCTGGCCCCCTTCGGCTCACTCTCAAGATAATGATTTACGATTCCCACATGGACACCCCGTCCCAGCTTCTCAGGCTCAGGGACATAGGGATAGACAACAGATATGGCCACGTAGACTTCCCAAAGCTTGCCAGAGGGGGAGTGGACGGGGCTTTCTTTGCGCTGTACACGCCACCTCAGATGGCTCCGGATGCGGCTACACGCTATGCTCTGGAGATGCTGTCGGCCACCTACGACGCCGTGGACCAGAACCCGGAATACGCCGCTATTACATTCAGTCCCAAAGAGGCTGAGGAAAACCGCCAGAACGGCCTTATTTCCTTGTTTATCGGCATGGAGAACGGCGCTCCCATACAGGAGAACCTGTCTTTGCTGAGGACTTTTTACAGGCTTGGAGTGAGTTATGTGACCCTTACCCACAACGGAGACAATGCCATTGCCGATGCCGCCTCTGAAGGGCGGAAATGGAACGGTCTCAGCCCCTTCGGCCGCCAGGTTGTGTCCACCATGAATTCCCTGGGCATGATGATAGACCTTTCACACGCGTCGGACAAGACTTTCTGGGACTGTATTGAGTACTCCAAGGCTCCTATTATTGCCTCTCATTCATGCTGCCGCAGCCTTTGCGGTCACAGACGCAACCTTACGGACGACATGCTCAAGGCCCTTGGGGAGAAGGACGGGTACGTAGGAATCAATTTCTACCCTGCATTCCTGAGCGACCGCTTTGGCGCAGACCCGGCAGAGGCGCAGCTTCTGGACCAGGCAGAGAAGACGGACCAGTTCTGGCGCCAGTGCCCGTCTGATCCGGTGCGCACCGAAGCCTGGCACAAGATGCAGGACAAGCTCCTTGAAATCTGGCGTCCGGGCGTCAAGGAGATAGTGGATCACATTGATTATGCAGTTAAGCTGGCAGGCATTGACCATGTTGGAATAGGCTCTGATTTTGACGGTATCTGCGTTGGCCCCCAGGGGCTTGAAGACGTGTCAAAAATAGGCGCTGTTTTCACGGAAATGCGCTCAAGAGGGTACTCCCAGGAGGAAATTGACAAAGTGTCTGGCAGGAACCTTATTGATGTGTTTCAAAGAGTGATAAACTGCTCTGAATTAGAGAGTTAAGTCGGCCGAACAAGCAAAAGTAACACAAAAGTTATGATTATAAACTTTTGTGTTACTTTTGCTGTATATCAGCTTTATAGTGAGTTTTCTATGTAAAGCCTCAGAAAGTTGAGGGCAGAAGCTGCAAAGCGCTCAATGTTGCGCGCGCGGTCGTTCTTGTAGCAGTATTTTACAGTGCGTGTACCCCTTGGTCCGGCCACTCCAATCCACACTGTTCCGCCAGGGTTTGTGCCGTCTCCGTCTTTGTCGGCAAGCCCTGTTGTAGCAACTGAATAAGTGCTTCCGGTAAGGCGCTTTACACCATCGGCCATTGCAGCGGCAACCTCTGCGCTCACAACTCCGTGCTCCCGGATAACCTCAGCGGGAACGCCAAGCACCTGCTCTTTGACAGAGATTGCGTAGGAGGTGACGGATCCAAGGAAATAGGCCGAGGAACCTGAGACTGATGTGAAAAGATGAGCTATTTCTCCGCCGGTGCAGGACTCTGCAGCAGAGACCGTTTCTCCGCGTTCTTTCAGGAGCTTTCCAAGGGCTGCTTCAAGGGTTGTGTCATCTGATGCATAGACAAGGGTGCCAAGGGAGTTTTTGAGCGTTTCAAACTGCCCCTCAAGCTCTTTTTCCCGCTCTGTTTTGTCTCCACCGTAGGCCGACAGCCTGAGCCTTATACCGGTAAGCGTATTGGGAAGGTAGGCAAGGTGCATATACGGCGGCAAGGCATCCTCCCATGGGGAAATCCTCTCTGACAGGGCCGATTCTGCAATACCGTACACCATCATGCTGCGGTGAACTATGGCGTCTGTGCGGAAATTGGCCAGAATGTCCTCTAAAACGGCCGGAATTGCGCCAACGGCCTCGTGAGGTACTCCGGGAAGGGCGTACAGAGTTCCTTTGTTTAAAAGGCTTCTAAAGACCATTATGGGGGCGGTGCCAAGACGGTTCACTATGACATGGGCTTTCTGGGGCACCATTGCCTGGGCAAGATTTGCGGGAAGAACGTCCAGACCTCTGCTTTTGAGGATCTTATGGACCATTTCCAGCTGGCCGGGATCTTCCTTGTATCCGGTGCTGCCTGAGAGGTCTGCCAGCACGGCTTTGGTAATGTCGTCTTTGGTGGGGCCAAGGCCGCCTGTGGTTATAACAATGTCACTCCTGTCCAGCTCTGTACGTATGGCCGACTGGATATCTTCCCTGGAATCTCCCACGGAAAGCATCCTTTGAACATGGATGCCGGCCTGCTCCAGGGCCTGTGCAATATGGGCTGAATTAGTATCTGTAACCTGGCCGATGAGGATCTCGTCTCCAATAGTGCATATACTGGCCTTAAGCATTGTCTTTAAGGGATTTAAGAAGTTTTATCCTTTGGATGTTTCCCATCTGGGTCTCTACCGGGACGCCCTTTGCGCACAGGTCAAGAATTTCCTGCTGTGCGTTGGAATTCACTATAACGGGGAGCCTTCCCTGTGTCTTTTGGGTAACAAGAGAGTATCTCTTTTCCCCGTGTACTACCAATCCGTCTATGCCTGAGAGGCGGCAGTAGTCAAGAAGCGGTGAAATCTCATCCGGCGTAAGGCCATCCGTTATCCTAAGAAGAACGGGTGTATAGCGTTCATAGCAGAGCCTCAGGCTTAGAAGTTCATCCAGAAGCACGGTGATGTCCGGGACTTCTGCTGTTCCGTCATCTGAAATTGTGTCTACAATCAGGAAATCAACAAAGTCATACAGCAGCGCGAATGTCCTTTGGATGTCACGCCTTAAATTGACGGCAAGTGTGGTTTCACGCCTTATGTTCTGAAGCTGTGATACCCATTCAATAATACCGTCCCTTGGGGGAGTAAGCGTTACAAAAGCCGGGACAGGGGCTGTTATACGGTATGATTTTGAGGCACTTGCGTTCTCAAAAACGCCAATTCCACCCTCAAGTATAACGCCTGAGAATTCAATTTTGGGAAGCTTTTTGCTTTTTTTCCTGAAAAATAGCATTCTTGACCGCACTTTGTATTGACTGTGCAAAAATACAAAATTATTCTTCAGGATAGAACTCCTGGTAGGTTTTGTCTGAGTAATATACCAGGATACGGGTAACTTTACGATCCGGGCTGGCGGTGTTTTGCGGGAACAGTTCCGGCATAAAAACGGTCTCTGAGGTATCCTGGGCTGTGTTTTCCTTGTACATGCGGCCCTTGCCGGTAAGCAGCCATTCAATATTAAGGGAGGGGTAGTGTAGCATAAGGCTCTCTATGAATTCATACCCCGGCTTGTTTCTTCCGGACAGAATATGGGATACACTCCCGCGCGCAACTGAGAGTGTGTCTGCAAACTGGGTTTGCGTAAGATTTTCTGCCTGCAAAAACTGCAAAAGACGCCGATTCATAATCTTGAAATTTAGTTTCACAAATATAGACAAACTAAGCGAGATTTGCAAGTGTTACAAAAGTGAATGTTTTACGGCAGGGCGGGGGATATGGTATAATAAATACTTTAAGTGATTTTTATATAATATTGCATAAATAGCTGGGTTTGATATAACTAAATATAAAATAATGCGAATAATAGCGGGTTGTGAGCCGTGCCGGTTTTGCTCTATGTGTATTTGCTGAAGTTGTGTAGTATATCAGCATTTATAAATAGCTGATTTTTAGTAATATAGTATAGTTATGCATTTTTGACGCAACGATGGCGGAAAAGTTTTAGCAACTGATATTTACAAATTAGCGCAAGGGGTGATTTTGGTTACATGTCTAAGCAAAAATGTAAGCCTGTGTGTTTCACAAATGTAAATATTCTGCGCGCTTTTCAAGAGCAGTTTATAAGCATGGAAAATTTTAATATAATATGTAACTTTGCCGCCAGAAATTGAATTCTCATGATACCTGAAATTCATATTGAAGACTATAATTACGGCCTGGATGATGCCAGGATAGCTAAATATCCGCTTCCTCAAAGGGACGCATCTAAACTCCTTCATTATAAGAACGGAGTTGTTGACCATACTGTCTTTGCAAATCTGCCGGACTTGCTGCCCAAGGGTGCAATGATGGTTTTCAATGAGACCAAAGTTGTTCCTGCGCGCCTGCACTTCAGGCGTGAGAGCGGTGCTCATATAGAGATATTTTGCCTGGAACCAATTGATCCGGCAGAATATAACCTCTCTTTTGCGGCAACGGACAAGGCTATATGGAAATGTGTGATTGGCAATGCCAAGAAGTGGAAGGATGATGTTCTGAGGCTATATAATCCGGACGGAGATGCTGCAATTGAGGCCATGGCTCTGGAGGCTGTTCTTCTTGGACGTGATGGCCAGACCGGGCAGGTGCAGTTTAGCTGGAAGGACGGGCGTCCTTTTTCCAGTGTACTGGAGCTTGCCGGGACCGTGCCTATTCCTCCATATCTTAACAGAGAGTCTGAGGCCATAGACACTCAGAGATACCAGACCCTTTATGCGCGCATAAGGGGCTCAGTAGCGGCTCCCACGGCCGGCCTTCATTTTACAGACAGCGTGCTTGAGAGGATAAAGGAGAAGGGGATTGAGATGGAGAAGGTTTGCCTGCACGTTGGTGCCGGCACTTTCCTTCCAGTCAAGAGTTCACTTGTGTCAGAGCATCCCATGCACAGGGAGCCTTTTGAGGTAAGCCTGGAGCTTTTGAAAAAACTCTCAGCAGGGGACAAGACTCTGATTGCGGTGGGAACCACCTCCGTCAGGACACTGGAATCATTGTATTATGTAGGCGTAAGTTGCATTGAAAATGGAGCTCCATCAGATGTAGACCAGTGGGCACCGTACAGCAGGGAATACAGCTATTCCACCCGTGAAGCCCTTGAGGCAATAATCGGCTACCTGGAAAAGAATGGTCTTGACAGGCTTAGCGTTGGTACGCGTATAATCATTGTCCCCGGTTTCAAGTTCCGCCTTGTAAATCTACTTGTCACCAATTTCCACCAGCCGGAAAGTACGCTCATCCTTTTGGTGTCGGCATTCGTAAACGGCGACTGGAGAAAGATTTACGACTACGCCCTATCCAACGACTTCCGTTTTCTCAGTTACGGAGACTCGTCTTTGCTGGAGAGGTTTTAGTATATTTGGGAAATAATTATTATTTTTGTGCGATAGAACGTATCAGAGTATGGATTTGACAGAATTCATGGACATTGCGCCGTTTAGCGACGAGGAAGCATCGGCCGCCCTTACGCGCCTGTCCAATCACCCTAATACAAAGTGGGTCTCAAAGAAGATTTTCCCGGACCAGCCGGAAACGCTTCTGGGTGAAATCCTCCGTAATATTCACACGGTGGATGAGTTCCAGACCATAGTGATGTGCAAGGCCATCCAGTGGGTCATTGACAGTTCGGTTACAAGTTTTACGTACGAGGGGCTTGAGAACCTGACGTCAATCCAGGGGAAGTACCTTGCCATGTCCAATCACAGGGACATTATTCTGGATCCGGCATTCCTTCAGTTTATACTCCTTAATCACGGCCTTCCGGACACCCAGATATGTGTGGGAGACAATCTACTTAAGCACAAGAGCGTGGAGCTTCTCATACGCTCCAACCGCATGATAAAGGTTATCAGGGGAATATCGGCCCGTGAACTGTATCTGTCATCACAGCTTCTTTCCCGCTATATCAGGGAAGTCATCACTTCCGGAACAAGTTCCGTATGGATTGCCCAGCGCCAGGGACGTACAAAGGACGGCGTTGACACAACGGAGCAGGGTCTCCTGAAGATGTTCGACATGAGCGGTACCAAGGATTTCCTGCAGAATTTCAAGGAACTCAATATCATCCCCATAAGCATCTCTTATGAGTATGAGCCCTGTGATATCCTTAAGGCCAGGGAAATCCTTATCTCCCGTACTCAGAAGTATGTAAAATCTGAGACAGAGGATCTGGAGAGCATTATCCACGGCATAATGCAGCCCAAGGGCAATGTCCACATCCGCTTTGACAGCCCCATAACTGAGGAGGAAATTGAACTGGCTTCCCAGGGGGACAAGAATGACCGTTACCAGAGCCTCCGCCATACAATAGACCGCAGGATAATTGAAGGCTACAGGCTGTGGAAAACCAATTACATGGCCTACGACATTGTAAACGGCGGAACAAAGTATGCGTCGGAGTATTCGGCTCAGGACATGGCAGAATTCAAGGGCTATATTGAGTATCTGCTTGGCAAGGTGGAGCCGGAACTTAACAAGGATGATTTAAGGGATATACTGCTTCATATCTACAGCAATCCCGTCCTTTCAAAGGAAAATCTTAAAGATTTACAATAAGCCAGGCCATATAGGCGGCCCAGAGAATGAGGAACAGCGCACCGTCCAGGCGGTCAATGCTGTTCCTTTTTCCTATGTAGCAACTTGTAAGCAGTACAAGGGCGCTTAGCATGAGCATGCCAAGGTCAATGTATGAAATGTCTACAAAACTGAGGGGATTGATAAGGGCCGACCCGCCAAGAATCAGCAGAACGTTGAAGATATTGGAGCCGATGATGTTGCCCAGCGCAAGCTGGCCTTTTTTCTTTATGGCCGCCGCCACGCATGTGGCCAGTTCCGGCATGGAAGTGCCGCCTGCCAGAATGGTGATGGCTATAAACTTGTCGCTTACCCCAAGGCTGCGGGCTATGGAAACCGCGGAGTTGACAAACAGCCGTCCTCCAAAGACAAGCGCCCCAATGCCTCCAAAAATCATGAGAATGGCCAGCCATGGCTTTACGGCCTTGGCGCTTTCTGACGCATCCTGTGCCTCCGGAGCGGAGTGGGTGAAGCTGTACCACATATAAGCGCCGAAAAGGGCCAGAAGTATTGCTCCGTCAACCCTGCTGAGTCCGTCCGTGCCAATGCCGAAGATACTGTGCTTGAGCCCCAGCAGAATGAGTACGGCAACAGTAAGGATGTTCATTGGTATGTCCTTGACTCTGTTTTCCTTGCTTATTGCCATTGGAAGCAGAACTGCGGTAAGGCCAAGGATGAGGAGAGTGTTGAAAATGTTGGAGCCAACAACGTTGCCAAGAGCTATGTCGGCATTTCCCTGAGCCGCGCCTATGAAACTCACCACCATCTCCGGGGCCGATGTTCCCATACCCACTATGGTGAGGCCTATCACAAACTCTCCAAGGCCCAGCCTCCTGGCAATGGCGGAGGCGCCGTCCACAAGATAATCGGCACCAAAAACAACCAGCGTCAGGCCAATTACAAACAGTATTATCTCCAGCAACATTATTAATCAACTTTTCCGCCGCAAAAATAGCAATTATTCACGAAATATTTTTAATTTTGTTAAATTAAAATGGCTGTTAACAGAAGCATACTCACCGCATTGGCTGCTATGGCGCTGCTTGTGGGATCCTGTGTCCCAAAGACTCCGCCGTCTCCTACGCCTGCGCCCCCTGTACCGGATCCTCCGGAAGACCCGGACCCTATTACTGCTGTGTCAGAACCGGGCGCTTATGGAATGGAGGGCGGCACGGTAATGTTTGACCTTACTCAAATCCAGCTGAGCCGGCTGGAATACAAGGACGGAATGTCACTGAGGATACTTAGTCCGGAGACCATTACCGTTACCAGCATCTCCGGCCTTCCCCGTGAATTCAAGACCGGGAGTACGGTCTCTTTCCTGTACCGCATACAAAAAGGCGGGCACAGCGTTCTTGCAAAGCGTTATGAGATGAAAGTCATCCAAGTTAATGAAGACATGGTATGGCTTAAGCAAAACGATGATACTTATCTTGTGCTTCAGCTGTGATAATGTCCTTCATACTGTCTTGTCTACTATCCCTGACTGCCGTTACCGGCAGCCCTAAGATTCCGTGTATTCTTCTGGAATTCAAGGATGTGCGCTTTGATGACAATGACAGCAAGGAGTACTTTGATAATCTTTTCAACGGGGAGAGGGGACTGAAGCAGTATTATTCTGACAATTCCCTGGGTACCTTTGTGCCGGAGTTTGATATTCTGGGCCCTGTCACCCTTGATAAGTACCGCGCCTTCTACGGCCGGGATGTACTGGTGGACGGCGTAAGGGCCGATGCCGCAGCAGACCAGGCCCTTGCAGAGGCATGTCTACTTCTGGACCCGGATGTGGATTTCTCTGTTTACGACGAAGACGGGGACGGTGTGGTGGACATGATAATGTTCGTATATGCCGGGCACGACCAGTCTCAGGGCGGGCCGTTTGAGGCTATCTGGGCCCATCAGTGGTTTGTCTCAAAGTCGACCAATCAGGAACTGGTGTCAATGGAACTGGACGGGGTAAGGCTGGACAGCTATTGCTGCGGGCCTCAGCTAAGCGGGGCCGACGGAAAGGTCCTCTCCGGCTTCGGCATTTTTGCCCATGAGTTTGGTCATACCCTTGGCCTTCCGGATCTTTACGACATGGATACCGGGGACGGGCATACGGCCTGGGATACTGCAGGTTACGCTCTTATGTGTTACGGCACTTTCAACAATGGGGGATTCACTCCGCCGTATATCACCGCTTTGGAAAGGATGCTCCTTGGCTGGCTGCAAAAGGAAGATCTTCTCCAGCTCCAGCCCGGATGGCAGGTTCTGGCGCCCCTAAGCAGCAATACTGCCTATTATATCCCTACCGGGACTGATGAAGAGTACTTTATCCTTGAATACCGTGACTCAAAGGGCTGGGACACACCGCTGCCGGCGGGTCTTGCGGTATATCATGTGGACAGGTCGGAGACTTATCTTCCCAGATGGGAGAACTGGAGGGACGCCGGAATGGGAATCAACGATGATTACCAACACCCTTGCTTTTACCTTCTCTCCTCCGCTCCGGCCAGGGAATCCGGCAATCTGGTTTTCCCCGGCCTTACAAGGAAGCTGGCACTGGAACCATCGGCATGGGACGGCACTCCCGTAAATTGCCAGCTCACCAATATCCGCCTTACGGACCAGGGTATCGGCCTATATGCGCAGTTTGACTGCGGAAGTAACATAAACGGCTATGTTACAAATACTTACGGAGATGTTGTGAGAAATGCCGTTATTCTTTTGGAAGAGAATGAAACTACCGTGGATGAGGACGGTCATTTCTTCATAGATGTGCCGGAAGGGGAGGACGGGCCTTTTAACCTTAAAGTATCGGCCCCGGGATACAGGGATTTGACTACTGTCGTTTCAATGGATGGCCAGAGGGTGGTATCCGTGCCCCTGACCTTGAAGCGTGAGTCGGAAGGGGAGGATTATACCCTTGTCAAATACAACAGCTCTCTCACCAGGGGTTACTATAACAAGGCCGGAACAGGTGCCGTGAAGTTTTCTCCGGCAGACCTGGCCTCATGCGCCGGAAGCATTCTCAAGGAAATTGTCTTTTATCCTTATATTCTGGATTCATTTGAAGGAGAAGTGTTTGTTACAGTGGACGTGGGAACGGAGAGGGTGCTTACCCGCAAGGTGGAGACCCTTGCTTACGGAGCGTTCTTCCGCAATTCCATAGACGTGTCGGATGCCGCTATAGTGATTCCGGAAGGGGAGTATGTTTACATCGGCTACGGCTGCGCAGACAGCGGAGACGGTAAGTTCTATCTTGGAACGGTTTATCCCGGAGAAGAGGGAAACAGTTACTGGAGCAGTTTTGACATGGAGCGTTCTTTGTGGAGTCCAATGTATGTACCAAGGGCGGGTCTTTACATGAACCTTGCCCTCCAGGCCAGTGCCCAGGAACAGGCCGGGGCAGAGGACATTAGTCAGCTGGGTTATTCCTACATAAGATTAAATGGCGGGACGCCGGAACTTGTGTCACAGGAAAACAGCCGGATAAAGGGTGTAAGGTGGTTCCTGGACGGATTCCCGGTATCAGGAGCTGTTGTGCCGAAGCAGGGATATCATGTCCTTGAGGCAAGGATAGAATACAATTCAGGAGTTACAGAAACAATCAGCAAAGCTATAACAGCAGAATGAAAAAGTTATTTATAATTGCCGGAATTATGCTTTCCCTGACGGGATGCATTAACACAGTGCCGGCGCCCCAGGAGGAGGAAAAGCCTGGTCAGGATGAGCCCGCGCCACATGAAGAAACTCCGGATGAGGCCATACAGAATGTCAGGCTGTTTGGCGCCTATGGCGTAGAGGGTCAGGACTACGTTTACCACAAGGGCCAGTGGCAACTCTCCAGGAAGTACTCTGAGAACGGACGTTACGTGTCATTCCGTATGCTTGACGGGGAGAACAATCTCTGTTACGCATTCAACAATATCCTCACGGATCCCGGCAACGGCAAGTCCTTTACCGTAACCTTTGAAATAACGGGAAGCGCCGGGTCTGTCAAGAATGTAACCTCGTCGGTAAAGATGCTCAAAAGCAGCGGTGATACGCTTTGGCTCAAGTCTTCTAGGGGAGCCTATTACATTGTTAAAAAGTAGCCGGTATGACAAAGAAGATAATAGCATTCGCAGTTGCGGTCTTCATGGCCTTCACAGCCCTGGCAATACCGGCAATTCCCGGATTCCGTACATACACCCAGCCGGACGGAAAAACCTTGACTCTCCAGTTGAAGGGAGACGAGTGGGGAAGCTGGTTCGAGAGCAAATCCGGCGTCCGTTACCAGATGGATGCCCAGGGTTATTTCCATCAGATAAGTGAGGCCGATGCCAGAATCATGGCACGCACCTTTGCCGCAAGGCGCCGCCTGGCAAACCAGCTCAGGGACGTTCCATTCACGGATATGACCCACGGTACCAGAAGAATCCCCGTCTTCGTTGTGGAATTCTCTGACGTGAAGTTCACCATTGACAATCCGGCCGACAATTTTGACAAGCTCCTGAACCAGAAAGGATACAATGGTTACCAGGACAAGGGAGCAACAGGGTCTGTAAGGGATTTCTACCTGGACAATTCCCACGGAGCATTTGACCCTGTCTTTGACATATACGGCCCGGTCACGCTAGACCACACTCTTGCATACTATGGAGCGCAGGTCACGGACAGCAACGGAAATGTGACGGCGCATGACAAGCAGGCAGAGGTTGCCCTTTGGGATGCCGTAATTAAGCTGGATTCCCAAGTGGACTTATCCTTGTACGACTATGACAACGACAGTCTGGTGGATATGATCCTTTTCTACTTTGCCGGCGGTTCCCAGGCAGAGGGATGGAGTACGGATGCAATATGGCCTCATCAGTGGGATATCCGTTACTCTTCCCACATCAATGCAAGAAGCCGCACATTTGACGGAAAGTACCTTGGCCGATATTTCTGCACGGCAGAGCTCAAGGGCTCCACCTCCAATAGTACCATGTGCTCTATCGGCCCAACCTGTCACGAATTTGCCCATTCCCTGGGCCTTCCGGACTTTTACGACACAGACTATGAGGATAACGGTTCCTCCGGGGGACTGTATTATGCCTCTACAATGTGCAGCGGCCCTTATCTGGACGACTCCCGCACTCCGCCGTATTTCAATGCAGAGGAGAGAATCATGCTTGGCTGGATGGAAGAGTCTGACGTGAGGGACTTGACCTCCGGGGAGCATACACTCCAGAATATTGACAATAACGTGGCCATGAGATCTGAGACCACGGATAGCGGGGAGTACTTCCTTTATGAGAATAGGGGCGGCGGCAAATGGGACAAGGCCCTGCCACAGGGCCTGGCCGTTTATCATGTGGACAAAAGCCCGGAGCACAATGTAAGCGGGAGGTCGGCCGAATTTCTCTGGAACAATACCAATTCCATAAACGCCTACGGAGACCACCCTTGCTTTTACCTTGTGATTCCATCCAGCCAGGAGTCTTTGAACTACAAGCTTTCAAGGCTGTCGGAGATGTTTTTTCCTGGATATGACCGTATAAGCAGTTACGTTCCGGTGGACTGGGAGGGTGAAACCGGAATCTATCAGATTAATGACATTACTGTTTCAGGAGATTTGGTCAGATTCAAGGTTAAAAATATTTCCGGCAACCTTACCGTGGACGGTTCCGTGTATGACACTGCAGGCAATCCCGTTCCCGGAGCCCTGGTGAGCCTGAGGTCAATAGTTGATGAAGATACTTCCAGCAATATCAGGATAAGGCTGGCTTCAACTCTCATAGCCCAGACCGCAACTGACGCCAATGGACGGTTCACTTTTGAAATAGAGCCAGACGGCCCAAAGAACCTTGAAGTAAGTGTAAAGAAGGACGGGTATGTAGGACGTTCAAAGAACTTTACCCTAAGCGGCAAGATTACCCATGTTTCACTGAATCTCAGGAAAGTTGACGAGTTCGCTTTCTCTTCTGACATAGTCCTGTACGACAAGGATGCAAAGATGTACTATGCCGGCAACAGCGGACTCACTTCCATGATGCTGGCTGCCGGATGTCCTGAAAAAGTATGGGGTGCATACGAGGGCCTTCAGATTGAATCTGTGGAAATATTCACCTACCAGGATGCGTTGGCGTATTACCTTTTTCTGGAGAGCGGGGACGGTATTCAGAACATAAAGCTTGACTCTTTCAAAAAGCAGAATTACACCAAGGTGGACCTCAAGGAAAAAGAGTTACGCGTGCCTTCAGGTGATTTCAAAATTGGTTACGCCGTAAAGGATGCGGTATTCAGGGATGAGCAGTATAAGTATCCCATGGTTTTCGCTCAGGGCGGCGGCTCCTACTATTCAGAATTCAATCTGGACAGTCCTTCCTGGCAGGAAAGTAGCGGATATGACGTCATAATGACCTTGACGTTGTTTGACGACGCTTATGTGCCCACACTCAGGGACCTTGGTTACAGCATGATAGACATTCCGGATAACGTGAAGTCTGGGGATACTTTGGAACTGAAGATTAAGGAGGGAAGGGGCCTGGCAGTAAAGAAGACCCTGTGGTTCATGGACGGTGCGGAATGTGACAGGACGGTCACATTCAATACAGGATGGCACAATATCCTTGCGGAGATTGTCTATGAGGACGGAACTACGGAAACCGTAGAAAAGGACATAGAGGTTAAATAAGTTCCAGGGATACTACGTTTTCCACATGCATGGTGTGCGGGAACATATCCACCGGCTGTACGTCCGTGATGCGATATTTCCCGCATATTGTTGCAAGGTCACGTGCCTGTGATGCGGGATTGCAGCTTACGTATACCATACGCTTTGGCGCGGCCTCAAGTATAACCTTGGCAACGTCCGGGTGAATGCCGGCGCGGGGAGGGTCCAGGATAATTACATCCGGACGGCCGTGCTTTGCTATAAATGCCTGATTCAGAACGTCTTTCATGTCTCCGGCAAAGAATTCACAGTTGCTTATGCCGTTTCTTTGGGCATTGTCCTTTGCATCCTGGATGGCCTCAGGGACGTACTCTATACCTATTACTATCTTTGCCTTTGAACTCACAAACTGGGCAATTGTGCCGGTACCGGTGTAAAGGTCATAAACAACCTCTTCTCCGCTGAGTGCGGCAAAATCCCTTGCAACGCTGTAAAGCCTGTAAGCCTGGGCGGAATTGGTCTGGTAGAAGGACTTGGGACCAATCTTGAAACTGAGTCCTTCCATTTCCTCATAAATGGCATCTTCTCCCTTATACAGGACAGGGGAGAGATCTGCTATGGAGTCGTTCAGTTTCTCATTGACTACGTACCATAGGCTGGAAATCTCCGGAAAACGTGCACTCACCTGGTCCAGGAGCCCTTTTATGTCCTCCATACGCGGCTGTGCAAAGCAGACTATGAGCATTACGTCTCCTTTGTCATTGGTCCTCACAAACATGTTGCGGAAAAAGCCTTTGTTTTCACGTATGTTGTAGAACTCAAATCCGTGTTCAAGACAGTATTTCTTTATGAACAGGCGTATGGCGTTTGAAGGCTCTTTCTGAAGGTGGCACTCCTTGATATCCAGCACTTTATCAAAGAATTTGCTCACGTGGAAACCCAGTCCCGCACGGTCCTGAGGGGCAATTGTGTCCGGATTCTCTCCGTTTAGTATCCAGCGTGACGCTGATGCGCTGAATTCCAGCTTGTTACGGTAATAACGGGTTTCAGGAGAGGGGAGTGTAGGCCTGATTTGAGGTACATCCAGATGGCCTATCCTTACCAGCTGGTCTTCCACCTGCTGCCTTTTGGCCTCCAGCTGCATACTGTAAGGGAGCGGCTGCCACCGGCATCCGCCGCAAACGCCAAAATGGGCGCAGAACGGCTCCAGCCTGTGCTCTGATGGCTTGACAATGCGTTTTATCCAGCCCTCCATGTAGTTTTTCTTCTTCTTGTAAACCTGTATGTCCACAACGTCTCCGGGAACTGCAAAGTCTACAAATACAACCATTCCGTCTACATGGGTCAGGGCCCGGCCTTCGGCCGCAACGGCCTCTATAGTTACATTCTCCAGAAGGAGGTCAATTCTTTTTCTGCTCATGCCGCAAAATTAACACAATTGTTTCAATTTTTGTTCATTTCATTAATTATTCAGACATATGTGTCCGGGACCCTGGCCGCCCATGGCCGGGTGAATGGGAGGGGCCCGCGCCGAAGGCGTGGGAGGGATAGGACGAAGTCCGTAGTCCCGGACACATATGTCTGAATAATTCTATACGTATAACTTAACATAATATAAATTGTGTAACAAATAGGAAAGGGGAGCATTCTATAGGGATTTTTATACGGAATAAAGAAATTTTATTATCTTTGTACTTATATAGAGTATTTTAATTATGAAAACTGGTAACCTTTTCCTGATTGGGTGTCTTGCCCTGGCGGCTGTTTCCGCCACTCAGGGATGTACTCCTGAAAAGAAGTACGACCTTGAAAACATGGACACGGAAATCACAGTCCTAAAGGGCGTTTCCGTACCGCTTCCCAACTTCAAGGAGATCAAATTCAAGGATTTGATTCAAATTGATCAGCAATCCCAGCAGTTCACAGTAACTCCCAATGGAGATTATATGCTGAACTTCAGTATGGATCCAACAAGCGTAGATGGATTTTCCGTTCCAAATAACGCTTTTTCAATCAATGTCAACGGCGGAGATACCAAACATTATTCTCTGGGCGTTACTTCAATCCCCGCCAACACACCTTTGCAGTACTCTGAGGAAGACAAGGCCGCCCTTCAGGACCTGATTGGGACAAGCGTGGATCTGGACCTTATCCTAAGTGATGATTTTACCACGCAAGACATTGAGTTACTGATAAATACAGACTTTTCCGTATCTGATTTCCCCAAGGAAGTATCAGCTGTAAAGAGCGCCGTGGTTGCGGGGACAATGAACGTTATCATCAACCCTTCAGGTATTCCTTTCTCAAAGGTTACATTGCTTGCAGGCACCAGGATAGCACTTCCTGACTGCATCCGTCTATCAGGTTGCGGCAATGCAAATTTTGCAGTTGCTTCGGATGGTTACACCCTTGTAGCGGTATCAGACGTGGCTGTTCCTCTTGGAACCGGAATTACAATTCCTGTTACCATGGCCGGACTTGACTTTGGTACAAATGGCCTTGCTCCTGTAAACGACACTTTCCCCATGAAGGGAAAAATTGAAGTTCTGGACGGAAAAGTTCATTTGGATCCCCTGGATTTCACAGGAGAGACTCGTTCCATCCTTAACGGCCGTGCCATTGTTGTTAAGAACGACACTCCCCTGTCAGAACTGGGCATCAACTATTCTTACCAGATTGCCATCAGCGACGTTACATCAGTTACCCTGAAGGTAAACAACCAGGCCGCCCCTGAATTCACGGAGACTTATGGCTTTGATGTTGAGGGACTTCCGGAAATGCTTACCCAGGCCGATGTACAGATTGAATTTGCAGAGCTTCAAGTAGATCTTGGTGTGAACAGCGGTCTGCCTACAGATTTTGACCTGAGTGCAAAGATTCAAACACTCAAGGACAACCAGCCGGTTAAGACCTTCCCTATCGGCCCCCTTACCTTCAAGTCAAAGCAGAATACTCACTACAGCCTTGGAGAGCATGCCGACGGAGTTGAAGATGGAGTCATTTACAAGAAGGTGGACGGCATTGGCGGAATCCTCAATCCCGTTCCTTCCCGCATAGAGGCAACTGATTTTGTGATGAATATGGGTAATGACTGGATTACAGTCAACACCGGAGAAACCTTCGGCGCACAGCTCCAGGTAGGCCTTAGCGCTCCCCTCTCTTTCACTGCCAACACCAGGCTCTCCCTTGGAGTTGACGTGGAAATGAATCTTGACCTTGGCTCAACCGGAAAGAGCATCAAGCCCCTCAACTGCGTACTGGACTGCAACATTTCCAATACCGTTCCTCTTGGCTTCAGCCTTAGCGCTACCGCTCTGGATGCAGACAAGAAGCCCATGGAGGGCATCACCTCTGTTGTTACCGGAAGCGTACAGCCCGGCAAGATTGGCGCTCCTTCAAGCAACGACATCTCCATTGCACTGCAGATAGATCCTTCCAAGGTAATCAAGGGCATCAGGCTGGATCTTGCCGCCTCTTCCAACGAGTCAGTAGCCGGCACCAGGCTCAACCAGGAACAGGGTCTCACCCTCTCCAAACTCAGCATCACTCTGCCTGAGGGCATTACCGCCGACATCAAGGACATTACCACCAACAAAGAAAAATAAGGAAGAGCTATGAAAACCCAAAAACGCATACTTATTATCGCCGCCATGCTTTTTGCTGGCATCGGCAGCATCAATGCACAGGATTTCCAGACCGGCTATTTCCTTGGTGGTTATCAGTACGGTTACCGTTTGAATCCTGCATTCCAGAGTGAGCACAGCCACGCTGCCCTCATCTTCGGCCAGCTTGGTCTTACCCAGACTTCCAACCTTGGCGTTGACAACTTCCTTTTTGTAAAGGATGGAAAGACAATGCTGTTCCTCAATGACAAGGTATCTTCTCAGGAATTCCTTGGCAAGCTTAACAAAAAGGAAAACAACGTCTCTGTTGATTTCAACCTTAATCTGATTTCTGCAGGTTTCTGGGTGGAGCGCATGTTCTTCAATATAGACCTGAACGTCAGGACCATGAACACCGTTTCACTCCCCTATGACCTTTTCCGCTTCCTCAAGGACGGGGCTTCCTCAAATCCTCAGTACAATTTTGCAGGTACGGGCGTTCATTCCAAGGAGTATGTGGAACTGGCAATGGGCTGGTCCCGTAACTGGAACAACTTCATCACCGGCGGCGCCAGGCTCAAAGCCCTTGTTGGTGTAGCACAGGTTAATGCATACTTCAACAACCTGGATCTCACTTTGAACAAGGACAAGTGGAGCATCAGCGCCCAGGGCACTTTGGACGCTTCCATGATGCAGGGTTTGTCCGTGGATCTGAACGAGGACGGCAGCTACAAATACGAGACCCTCAAAATCAATCCGTCAAAGCTTGGCCCCGCCGGTTACGGCGCCGCACTTGACCTTGGCGTAACCGTGACACCTCTCCCCTGGCTTACCGCATCCGTTGCAATCCTGGACCTTGGTTTCATGGCATGGAATAATGAGATTAACGGTACAAGCCTTATGTCTTCCTACACTTGGGAACCTTCCCAGTCAGACCCTATCAGTGTAACTGGAGGAAACGAGGGAGACAAGAATCCCATGGACCAGGAACTTGAAAAGATGAAACAGGCCCTTGAAGGCATTTACAAATTTGTTCCCGCAGAGAATAAGGGACCCAAGACAGAGATGCTTCCCTTCCGTATGAACGTAGGCGCAGAGCTTCGTCTTCCCTGGTATGACAGGCTGTCACTAGGCCTTTTGTACAGCATGCGTAACGGCCAAGGCTTCAACTGGCAGGAAGGAAGGATTTCCCTCAATATTTCCCCTCTGAACTGGCTCAGCCTTTCCGGAAGCACTGCATTCAATGACTTCTTCCATTCATTCGGCTTCGGCCTCAACATCCATCCCGGGGTAATCAACCTGTTCTTCGGCGGAGATGTCATTCCCGGAAGAGTCATTTCCCTCAATCAGTTCTCACCCAGTCTTTCAAATATTCCAGGCTTCATAGGAATTCCTGCATCTGACCTTAATTTCAATGCTTACTTTGGCCTTTCCATTGCCATTGGAAAGCGCAAGGTGGATTATCGTAAGCGCATAATTCCTCAGGAAGAAGACTGATTTCTACTGCCAAACCTAAACCTGAATGTCTGTAACAATAAAGACAGTAAATACTAAAGGGGACCTTAAGGCCTTTGTAAAGTTTCCGCTGAAGCTTTACAAAGGCTGCCCTTTTTATGTCCCCGGTCTTTACATGGATGAGATGGCAACGCTCAATCCTGCAACCAATCCAATGTCAAAATATGCCAAATCAAAGCTTTTCCTGGCATATAAAGATGGTAAGCTTGTGGGCAGAGTTGCGGCCATCATTAATGAAATTGCAAATAAGAACTGGCAGCACCAGGAGGTGCGCTTTGGCTGGATAGACTTTATTGATGATATGGAGGTGTCCAAGGCGCTGATAGAGGCCGTGAGTGATTGGGGCCGCAAGATGGGCATGACCCAGGTCACAGGTCCTCTCGGCTTCACTGATTTTGACAATGAAGGCTGCGTTGTGGAAGGCTTTGATCAAATCTCCACCTATGCTCTCAGGTATAACTATGAGTACTACGGAAAGCATTTTCAGGCTCTTTCAATGACCAAGGCAAATGACTGGCTGGAGTACAGGATATATGTGCCGGACGCCCTTCCGGAGAAGGTTACAAGAATTGCAAATATCGTAAGGGAGCGTTACGGCCTTCATATAAAGAAACTTACCAAGCGGGATGTCACAAAAGGTGGTTACGGTCAAAAGCTGTTTGACCTTGTAAACCGTACCTATTTCTCCCTGTATGATTTCACCGTACTTCCACAGGACGTTATGGACAAGTACGTGGAATCATATCTGGGCCTTCTGGACATGGATTATGTTACAGTTATAGAGGATTCCCAGGACAAGCTGGTGGCGCTGGCCGTTGCCATGCCGTCAATTGCAAGGGCGGTCCAGAAAGGCCGGGGTTACCTGTTCCCCTTGGGCTGGTGGCATCTGCTTAAGGCTATGTACTTGAAGCACGACAAGGCCATAGAACTCATGCTCATAGGAGTGGACCCGGAATACCGCAACCGTGGAGTTCATGCAATGCTTTTTGACCAGTTCATAGGTAATCTGATCAAGGGCGGTTTCAAGTACGGAGAGTCCAACGCAGAGATGGAATCCAATACCTCTGTACAAAACATCTGGAACGACTACCAGAAGGACTTTGTCCGCAGACGCCGCGTATTTACCAAGGAAATCTGATGAGCGCATCTTCTGTAATGCTTCCTCCCCTACCGGAGAGGATGAGACCCAGGACGCTGGACCAGTATGTGGGCCAGCGTCATCTTGTGGGCGAAGGCTCTGTGCTGCGCAAAATGATAGAGAGCGGGAACCTCAGTTCCTTTATACTCTGGGGCCCTCCCGGCGTGGGAAAGACAACTCTTGCGCATATCATAGCCAGTACTCTGGACAGGGAGTTCTACACTCTTAGCGCTGTTACGGCCGGGGTGAAGGACGTGAGGGACGTTTTTGACAAAGCCCGAAGCTCTTCTCTTTTCAACCAGAAAGGCGCGCCCATCCTTTTCATAGATGAGATACACCGTTTCAACAAGGCCCAGCAGGACGCTCTTTTGGGCGCCGTAGAAACGGGAACCATAGTCCTTGTTGGCGCCACCACTGAGAACCCTTCCTTTGAGGTTATTACTCCCCTTCTGTCCCGCTGCCAGGTGTTTGTGCTCAAGTCCTTGGAACAGAGTGATTTGCAGACTCTCCTGGACAGGGCCTTGAAGGAGGATGTCTTGCTTAAAGACAAGGATATCCGTCTTGTGGAAACGCAGGCTCTGATGCGGTACAGCGGAGGAGATGCCCGCAAGCTTCTCAATGTCCTTGAACTTGTAATAGACGCCCATGCGGGGACTTCTCCCATAGTCATAGACAATGCCACAGTTACATCCTCAATCCAGGAAAACATGGCCATCTATGACAAAGACGGGGAGATGCACTATGATATAATATCGGCCTTTATCAAGAGCATAAGGGGCAGTGATCCCAATGCGGCCATTTATTATCTGGCAAGGATGATTGACGGCGGAGAAGACCCTCTTTTCATTGCCAGAAGGCTGTGCCTCAGCGCATCGGAGGATGTTGGCCTTGCCAATCCCAACGCTCTCCTGCTTGCAAACGCCTGCTTTGAGACAGTGTCAAAGATAGGCATGCCGGAGGGCAGGATTCCTTTGGCCGAAACTACCGTCTACCTTGCTTCCTCTCCCAAGAGCAACGCGTCTTATATGGCCATAGAAAAGGCCCTGGCGGAAGTTCGTCAAAGCGGTAACCTTCCTGTCCCCCTCCCCATCCGCAACGCTCCCACAAAACTTATGGAAGAGCTTGGATACAGTGACGGATACAAATACGCCCACGACTATCCGGGCCACTTTGCGGACATGGAGTTCATGCCGGAGGCCCTGAGCGGCAAAGTCTTCTACCAGCCGGCACAAAACAAGCATGAGAACGCTCTCCGCGCCTACCTGGAGGCCTGCTGGCCAAAGTATTACAAGAAGGATCAGTAAGTTATAGCTCCCGCCTGCGGAATTCTGCCACGGTGATGGCTGTGGCTATGGCGGCGTTTAGGGACTCAGAGCCCGGGTCTCCGGCAGGATATGGCGGAATGTAGAGGCGGTCACTGACACAGGCTGCGGTAGGGGCCGATATTCCGTTGGCCTCATTTCCAATGACAATCACGGCTGGGGCCTCAGTGCCGCAGGAAAGCTCCTTTGAATAGAAATTGTCCCCGTCAAGGAAAGTGCCGTATACTTTTCCTCCTGACTTAAGGGCCGATGAGCACAGCTCCGGCACATTGCAGTAATGGAACTTTACCCTGAAGATTGCCCCCATTGTTGCCTGGACCACTTTGGGGTTAAACAGCTCCACAGTGTCATCTGATGCATATACAGCATCAATTCCAAACCAGTCTGCAACACGCAGTATGGTACCAAGATTGCCTGGATCACGGATACCGTCCAGTGCTAGGAAAAGCCCCTTGTCAGGCAGTGTGGAAGAACTGATGTCTAAGGGCTTTTTCACAAGTGCAAGAACGGGAGAAGGAGAAGCCAAAGAGGATATGCGCTCCATGGCCGATTCCCCAATTTCCTCCCTGTGGTAGACTTTCTCCACCCCGAATCTGGAGGCCAGTGCCTCCTGCACAAGCTTCTCCCCTTCCACTACAAAAAGCCCCTCACTGTCACGGAATTTCTTCTGTGACAGTGATTTGACATATTTGATTTCTGCTGCGGTCACTACTTGTAGCCCAAAAGTTTAAGCATTGACTCTGCCGACTGTTCCTCTGCAAAGACCTCTGTAGTGAGGTTGCCTTCCTTGTCTCTGCTTATGAGGATATGCTTGGGGGAAGGCATAAGGCAGTGCTTGATGCCGCCGTAGCCAGATATTGCCTCTTGGTATGCGCCGGTGTGGAAGAAGCCTATATAAAGGTTCTCCCTGCGGCTGCGGATGGTTGGAAGGAATATGGCGTTGGCGTGATAGTCAGCGTTGTAGAAATCCTGACTGTCGCAGGTTAGACCGCCCAGGAAGACACGCTGATACTCGTCGTTCCACTTGTTGACCGGGAGGAGTATGAAGCGCTGGTTAAGGCCCCAGGTGTCCGGCAGGCAGGTCATGAAGGAGTTGTCTATCATGTACCACTTCTCACGGTCATTCTGCTGCTTGATATCCAGTATCTTGAAGATAGTGGCGCCACTTTCTCCAACGGTGAAACTGCCGAATTCCGTGAATATGTCCGGTTCTGTAACGCCATACGCGTTGCAAGTGACCTTGATTTGGTTGATAATCTCCTCAACCATGTATTCATAGTCAAAGTCCTGTGCAAGGGAGGTCTTGTTGGGAAGGCCGCCGCCTATGTTGAGGCTGTCCAGCTCCGGGCAAATCTGCTTGAGTTCACAGTACACCTTGACACACTTGGAAAGTTCATTCCAGTAGTAGGCGGTATCCCTGATGCCGGTGTTTATGAAGAAATGCAGCATCTTGAGGTGGAAGTTGGGATACTTTGCCACGGTGTCCTTATAGAATTTAAGGATATCACTGTAGCGGATACCAAGGCGTGAGGTATAGAAATCAAAATTAGGCTCCTCTTCCGACGCTATACGGATACCCATCATGGTTTCCTCTTCTATAAGGTCTGCCAGGTCCTCAAATTCATTCTTGTTGTCCAGCACGGGAATGATGTTCTTCCAGCCGTTTTTACGCAACTTGGCTATATTTTCCACGTACTGGGGGCGCTTGAAGCCGTTGCAGATAACGTACAGGCTCTCCTTTTTCACGGAGCCGTCCCTTTCCAGAGCCTCTATAAGGTCCAGGTCATACGCCGATGAAGTTTCCAGATGGATGTCGTTTTTCAGGGCCTCATGCACCACAAATGCAAACTGTGAGCTCTTGGTGCAGTAGCTGTAGTTGTAACTGCCCCTGTAATCGGCCTTTGCCATGGCTACCTTGAAAAGGCGCTTTGCCCTCTGGATCTGGGAGGAGATTTTGGGAAGGTAGGTAATCTTCAGCGGAGTACCGTATTTGTCGATAATCTCCATCAGGTCTATGTCGTTGAACATTAGGTTACCGTCCACAACCATGAATTCGTCCTGCGGGAAGTCGAAGGTTTGGTCAATAAGGTCGATATACTTGTTTTTCATCCTCGTTTGGTTTTTCCTGGTAAAACAATCATGCAAAGATAAGGAAAAAAGTGTTATTTTTGTACGGATGAAAAAGCGGAGTTTCATATTATTTGCACTTGTTGCAATGCTGGCATCTGCAGCCTGCAGTACCACCAAGTCCCTGAGGGACGGCGAGTACCTTCTCCGCTCCAATAAAATCAAGGTTGACAGCAAGGAATTCAATGCGTCGGAACTGTCCTCATACATAACCCAGACCCCAAATGCCTGGATTCTGGGCACCAGCCCTCAGCTTGCGGTATACAACTGGGGCGGTTTCTTCAAGCGTCTGGGAGAACCTCCGGTAGTATATAACCCCTCAAAGGTTGACGAGAGCATTGAGAACATCACAAACCACCTGCGTTACATAGGCTTTTACGGCTCTCAGGTAGAAAGCGATATCCGGGTCAGCAAGCGCAAGGTTTATGTCACTTATTACGTGGCACTTGGCAAGCGCTACAAGATAAGCGCAATTGACTATGAGGTGCCGGAGTACGGCACATTCAAGCAGGATTTCCAGGAAGATGCCGCCAATATCACGCTCAAGGAGGGAATGTACCTGTCAGAGCAGGCCGTGGAGCAGGAAGCGGAAAGGTCATCGGCCTTTATGCGCACAAAGGGCTACTACGGCTTCACCAAGAGCTATTATTTCTTTGAGGCCGATACACTTGCCGGAAACGGTGACGTGAAACTGAAGATGAGCATCAGGGACTATGCCCTTGGGGATAAGCCTTCATCGGCCCAGGAGCACCGGAAATACACTTTTGGGGAAGTCACCATCTCCAAGCCAAGCCGGCTTAAAATACGTCCCGGCGTGCTGGAAACCCTGAATCTCATTAAACCGGGAGACCTTTACAACGAGAAGCTAATCAACACCACCTACACAAGGCTGTCCGGCGTGAATATGCTTTCCGGCGTGAATATCAGCACAAGCGAGGCTCCCGGGGAAAAGGTGGACTGCAACATCGCTCTGCGCAATTCCGGACTTCAGGGCTTCAAGGTGAACCTGGAGGCGTCTGTGAATTCATCGGCCCTGATTGGTATTTCCCCCCAGCTCACTTATTACCACAGGAATATCTTCCACGGCGGGGAGGTGCTTAATGTCGGCGTAAAGGGCAATTTCCAGTTCCGCCCTGGTACAGATGTGAAATCCAATGAGATAAGTACTACCGCATCAATCCGCTTTCCCAAGTTCATCGGCCTGCCTACAAGGCTGTTCAAAGGGAAGTTTATCCCCAAGACGGAGGTAAGCGCAGCGTTCAATTACCAGGACCGCCCGGAGTTCAAACGTACGGCTATTGCGGCAGAACTTAACTACGTGGGACGGTTCAATTCACTGTTTTCCTATAAGTTCACTCCGCTCAGGATTAATGTAACAAGGATTTTTGGTATAAGTCCGGAGTTCTATATCCGCCTCCTGGAGAACATTATCCTTGCCGGCGCTTATATGAACAGTTTTGACATGGGCGTCAGTGCAATGCTGTACTACACTACGGACAATTCCGTGGTACCGGTAAGGCCATATCATTATGCCAGGTTCACTTTTGACCTTTCCGGCAACGTCCTCAGTCTCTTTGACAAAATTCTTCCTTCTGATGAATATGGGCAGAAGACTATCTGGACTATTCCTTACTCACAGTATGTAAGGGGAGAGATTAGTCTTGGAAGGACTTTCCGCTTCGGCCAGGAGGACAAGCATTCGCTTGCTCTTCATTTCTGCGCTGGTGCAGGTCTGGCATACGGCAACTCCATTGACTCTTCCATGCCTTTGGAAAAGATGTTTTACGTTGGCGGAGCTTATTCAATGAGAGGCTGGCAGGCCAGGGCCCTGGGGCCGGGAACTGACGCGTCTTTAGCGGATATCTTTACCATCCCCAGCCAGATAGGAGAAATGAAGCTTGAGGCCAATGTGGAGTACCGTTTCCCCATTGTGTGGAAACTGGAGGGCGCAGTATTTGCCGATGCCGGTAATATCTGGGACATAAAGACAGACTCGGCCGATGACCCCGCACAGTTCCGCTTCACGCGTGAGGCCCTTGAAGGAATAGGCCTGGACTGGGGCCTTGGCATACGTCTCAACCTTGGCCTTATCCTGGTTCGCGTAGACAGCGGTTTCAGGATTCATGACCCCGGGCAACCGGAAGGCGCACGCTGGCTGGGCCCCAAGGCGTGGTTCACCGGCGGCGCATACGCAGTTCACTTTGGCGTAGGGTATCCCTTCTAAGTTTGGCGCCTAACATCTTGACACTAAGCCACTTATAAGAATTAGGGTGCACCTGCAAGTGCACCCTAAATTGTGTAAAGAGTTGATTGTCAGCGTGTTAGGCGCCAGGGATTTACAGCACTTCCACTATTGCATAGTCCCTTGCGGGGACTTTTAGCGTGTATACGGTACGTACTGCCTTGATTCTAAGGTATTCCAGAGCTTCAGGGGGGATGCGGAGGGTGATATCGGCTTCTGCGCCGAAGTTGGCGGCAACCATGAAGGTCTGACCATTGTAGCTTCTGAGGAATGCAAAGTGTCTGTCCTGGTTAAAGGCTCCGTCCTGACAATAGCATAGGTCATAGCTCTGGCCCATCGCAAATGGGGCGGTCTTAGCAATGGACAGAATCTCCATGTATCTTTCAAAGACCTTCTTGTCAGGGCTGTCAAAGGCCGGGACTTTGCACCAGTCGAAGATGGAAGTACGCCCGTCAAGGCCGCTGAATCCCTCCTGCTGCATGCCCCTCTCCCCTATTTCCTGGCCAAAGTACAGCATGAAAGGCGCCGTATTCCAAAGCAGTGATACGGCAAGGGCTGCGTAGGCTGCGCTGGCGGAGCCGCAGAAAAAGGCCGATGCAAGGCGCTGCTCGTCGTGATTCTCCAGGAAGTTGAGCATCCTGGGTTGCATCCATCCAAGCATCTGCCAGTCCCCTGTAATTCTGCGGGCGCTTTCTCCGTTGCACGTAACCGCCCTCAAAGTGTCGTAGAAGCCGGATTTGTCATACAGAAGATCAAAGCCTACATCTTTGATATAGAGCTCATATTTCTCCTTCTGGTAGACTTCGGCAATGAAGATTACGCCTGGGAATTCCTCCTTGATTTTGGCAATGAGCCACTGCATGAACTGAGGTGGAACCATTTCCACCATGTCACAGCGGAAACCGTCAACGCCCTTGAGTGCCCAGAAACGCACAATTTCATACATTTTGTCCCAGGTGCGGGTATGGAAGTCACAGTAGTTTATCCTGACGGTTTCATACCAGTCGTTGATTCCGGGGGCCGGAGTGAAGGCGTTTCCGGAAGCTTTTGCGGGGAATTCCGTGTAGCCGCTGCAGTCTGCCGGGAGAGTGAGGGCCTGTCCGGGATAATAGTAGAAATCGTTCTCTGCGGTCCAGTGGACGCTCTTGTCATCTTCCTGTCCAAGGTTGATGTTCTCTCTTGCCACATGGTTGGGAACGAAGTCAATTATTACCTTCAATCCTGCCTTGTGGGTGCGGTCAACCATTTCAAGGAATTCTTGCATCCGGCTATCTGGAACGTCTGCCAGATAAGGATTTACGTCATAATAATCCACTATCGCGTAAGGACTGCCGGCGTCTCCTTTGACAACCTTTGCAGGAGGAAATCCTCCGGCCGTGGACTTGCTTGCATGGCGGATTATTCCTGTATACCAGATATAGTCTGCGCCAAGTGATTTCCAGTAGGCAATACTCTTTGAATCAGCGCCGGAGAACTTTCCGTTATTCCACAGACGCGGAAGCACCTGGTAGATCAGTTGCTTCATAGGGCGTTTATTATCTGGTCAAGATAATTGATGCGGGCCAATAGGGCTTCCTTCATGCTGTTGACGGCTTCCTGGAAGCTCATATTCTCGTCGTAGTTTATCATTCCGGAACTGTCCTCTGACAAAGGATTGCCGTTTCTCACCTTTCCGGTCATGTCCATGCCGAAGATAGGCCACAGGGTGCTGTTCACAGCCTCTGACTCCCTAATCCAGTCCGCCTTTTGGTCAATATAGCTGTCCAGAGACTGGAATTCCGGCTTGAGGAGTGCCCAGCGCTGCTTAATCCTTTCCTTGAATGCAGGCTGGCTTGTGAGGAAACCGTAGTAAATGGTGTTGAAATTGATTGGCTGCGTGAGCTGCTTGGCGTAATGGGAAGAGAATGTGCCCCAGTCAAAGTCCCATGCAGGACCTGCGTGCATTTTGCTTTTGCGGATGAAGAAATAGCAGCTCTTGGGGTGAGTAGGCTCTGCGTTCATGCAGACCTCGTTCACCAGGAGCCAGTCTATCATGCTGTTGACATTGATGTACTGGGGCCAGTTTTCACTGTAGATACCTTTCTCAATGGTAGTAAGTGCGCTTTGGGCTGCAGCTACGGTGGCAGTGGGGTTAGCCTCGTCGTCCAGGTCCGGGTACTTTACGTGGACGGGGATACCGCCGCTTTTCTTGCCCTTGTCCCAGATTCCCATACTGGAGGTAAAATCTTCCGGGTCACTTCGGCCGGTGTCGTACTCCAGGAGATAATCGGCCAGGAAATTCCCCTGCTCCACATTTATCTTCTCCCCTAACCAGTAGTTCCCAAGGTGCGTCCCGTCCAGGTAGAATTCCACAAATGTGCCGGAAGGAACCCACTCTATGGAAGTGCGGCGGGCGGCCTCAAAGGCTACGTCGTTTCTAAGGAGGGTGCGGTCCATCCAGTTTGAAAGGAGCACCCATTTCTTTGTCTGGCCCGTGCCGATGAAGTTGGCCTTGTGGTCCAGGTTGAACCTGTAGGGCTTCTTTGGATAATGCGTCCAGGTTGTGTTGCCGCGCCCGCGAATCTTGAGGCTGTCGTCCTCATATACCAGTTTCTCTTCTCCCTTAACCTTTACGCTTATGCGTATGGTGCAGAGAGTGGTCCACTCGTCTTTATGGTATTTGTCCACGCCGACGCCTCCGGGGGTGTCTATGTAGAGCTTGGGGAGCTCATCAATCTCCTGTGGGATAAGACCTTTGTAGATGCCGTCGTCCTCTTTTTTTGCCGGGACGTCGTCATCGTCGTCAATTATATATGGAATCCCCTTCTGACATGCGGTCAGCATAGCCGCCGATGCCAGAAGGAGAATCAAAGCCTTGGCGCGTAAACGCATTTTAATTACCAGTTGAGGATTTTCTTGAAGTCGTATGCCTCAGGATTTGCTACGTATTTCTTAGCAGCCTCATAGTCTGCCTCAGTGATGAAGTGGCAGATGTGGTTGAAGTAGTTCTGGGCAATGCCGCCGTCGATAGCCACCCTGCGGGGAGGAATCTTGCCGTCGGCACCCTGGAGGTCCTTCAGGTAGAGGGGCTTGGCCTCTCCAAAGGCATCCACGTAAACCATGCAACCGGTCTCTCCCTTTTTGAAGAGCTCATAGGCGCCCATTGCAAGCTCCGTGCAGTAAGTGAGGTCAAATGCAATGGGATCCTGGCAGCGTACGTCGTAGCCAATCTCCACGGGACGGGTCTTGATCTTAAGGCCGATTTCCTTGAACTTCTTCTCAAGGATGTCGTTGAACAGAACGGCCTTGGAGATCTTGCCAAGTTCCGGATGTCCGTGCTCGTCATAGGTCATGGACACACCTGCGTTCTTGATTTCCTGAGGATCAAGGTCATGGAAAACGCCCTCTGCAACTACTACGGTGCCGTAAGGGATGCCCAGGATGTTGCGCTTGAGGATGGCGGAAAGTGCAAGGTTCACAATCTTGTCAAGGGTGATTGCGGTATTGTTGAACATTTCCGGGATAATAGTCATGGGGCAGTGGGTAGCCTCACCGATACCAAGTGCAAGGTGACCGGCGCTGCGGCCCATAGCGCTGATAATGAGCCAGTTGCCGCTGGTGCGTGCGTCTTCATAGACGGTGCGTGCAAGGTGGGCACCCTCATCTTTGGCGCTGTTGAAGCCGAATGTAGGAGCGTTGCCGGGCAGCGGAAGGTCATTGTCAATGGTCTTGGGCACGTGGATGTTGTGGATGGGATACTGCTTTGCCTCAAGGAACTTTGCAATGCGGTTTGCGGTGGAAGCAGTGTCGTCTCCGCCAACGGTTACCAGGAGTTTGATGTTGTTATCCTGGAAAAGACCAAGGTTGAAGTTCTCTTCAAAGTCCTTGTCCGTAGGTTTGAAACGGCTCATCTGAAGGTAAGAACCGCCACGGTTGAAGTAGGCGTCTGCCTTGTAGAAATCAATATCCTCCGTGCGGGGGGTCTTGGAGAACAGACCGCTGTAACCGCCGTGCAGGCCGATTACACGATATCCGTTTGACAGGAAAGTCTTTGCAACAGACATAACGACGGTGTTCATGCCCGGAGCAGGGCCACCGCCACAGAGAATGATAATTGAATCTTTCATTTCATGAAAAATAAAATGTTGTACGTTACCCCCTCCCGAAACCCCTCCCCTCAGGGGAGGACTTTTTATGGAAGAGACATTATTATAATTTGTTTGTTACAGTTCTAAACAATCATACAAATATACTACTTTTCCGTAATTACTGCAAATTACTCCCGTTAAACCCCGCTCTCCCCCGGTGCTTTTCCCGATTGAGTGGGGCATAACTATCTGTAATTCAGTTACTTCCAGAATATTTTCCCATTACCGGTTTTGGGAAAATAGTACACAACTGACTGTGTGTCAGCTAATTACGCTCCACTGGCGCATACTCGGTGCAACTGACGGTCCAGGACGTGGACCTGAGAGAGCAAAAACAAGGGTAAAATGACACTTCCGGTCCATCAGAGGGACCGGAAGGAGCAAAAGGCGCTTTGTGGTTGGAGTGGGAGATAAGAATAACTATCTTTGCAATTGATTATGGCGTATCCTAAGTTCATACTGGTTTCACAGGCTGACCGGCCCTTGGTGGGAACATTCGTGTACGGGATGGTGTATCAGCACAAGGAACTTCTGCACCTTTATCAGGAGCGGAACGGATATGCTAAGATTCACGGGGGCGGATGGTATGAAAAAGACGATGTCAAAAAGACCATGACCCTTTATGGATCTTCCGGTGATTATGGTCAGCCAAGGCTTGCTTTTCTGAACCGAATCCCTTGTGAATTAAGGGGTTATAAATTCATCTTTTCTCCTGGACCGGGCCTCCCTGGAAACGAGCTTGACACCTCTGGTGTTGAGTGGTTCTGATTGTCAAAAAAAATTCTTATCTTTGCTTGATTATGGATTATACTCAGGCAAAACAGAGGATTGAGGTGCTTAAGGCGGTTCTTTGGGAGAACAGCCGCAAGTACTATGTGGAGAATGCCCCCACCATGAGCGACTATGAGTATGACTCGCTCATGCATGAACTGGAAAGCCTTGAGGCGCAGTATCCGGAACTGGCAACAGAAGACTCCCCTGCCCGCAGGGTTGGGTCGGACCTGGATTCCGGATTCCGCAAGTATACGCACAAATATCCCATGCTCTCCCTTGGCAACACCTATTCCATAGAAGAAGTTGAAGAGTTTGCAGACAGGGTTGCCAAAACCATAGAAGGACCGTTCACATACAGCGTAGAACTGAAATACGACGGCACCTCAATATGCCTCACATACCGTAACGGCCTTCTTTTCCGGGCACTAACCCGTGGAGACGGCGTTAAGGGAGACGACGTTACCGCCAATGTCCGCCGAATATCAAATATTCCCCACGCCCTCAAAGGCAGCGGCTGGCCTCAGGAGTTTGAGATAAGGGGTGAGATTCTTATGCCCTATGAGTCATTTGACAGGCTCAATCATGAGCGGGAACTGGCAGAGGAACCCCTGTTTGCAAATCCCCGCAACGCAGCCAGCGGTTCCCTGAAACTCCAGAACCCGGAGGAAGTTGGAAAGCGCGGCCTTTTCTGTGTCCTGTACCATATTCCCGTAGGGCAGGTAGACTACCCCACCCATGATGCCGCTCTTAACGCTGCAACGCAGTGGGGTCTTCCCGTGGGAGACAAACGCAGGATATGCCGCAACATAGAAGAGATTGAGGACTTCATCCATAAGTGGGACACGGAGCGCAAGCTACTCCCCTATGCCACAGACGGCATAGTCATTAAGGTAAACGAGCTGGATTATCAGGCACAGCTTGGCTACACCGCCAAGAGCCCCAGATGGGCCGTGGCGTATAAGTATAAGGCAGAACAGGCATGTACGCCCATTATTTCCATAGATTATCAGGTGGGACGTACAGGAGCCGTGACTCCTGTAGCCAATCTGCAGCCGGTTTTCCTTAGCGGAACAATGGTCAAGCGCGCCACATTGGTAAATGAAGACCAGATGCGCAGCCTGGACCTGCATCAGGGAGACTGGGTGTATGTGGAAAAGGGCGGAGAGATTATACCCAAGATTACCGGTGTAGAAGAGTCAAAGCGCCCGGAAGGCGCAATGGAACCTGTCTTCCCCAAGACATGCCCGGACTGCGGTACTCCCCTTGTGCGCGTAGAGGGAGAAGCCAAGTGGTTCTGTCCCAACAGGAAAGGCTGCCCCACCCAGATCAAGGGCAGGCTGGAGCACTTTGTTACCAGAAAGGCCATGAATATCCTCTGCGGAGAGGCAACCATAGAGCAGCTATACGCCCTGGGCCTTGCCAAAGTGCCGTCAGACCTGTACAAACTAAGGGAAATGGATCTTGTAAGGCTGGAAGGCTGGAAGGAAAAAAGCGCATCCAGGTTTGTCTCCTCAGTAAAAGATTCCCTCTCAGTTCCCTTTGAGAGAGTACTTTTTGCCGTTGGAATCCGTTTTGTGGGAGAGACAACCGCAAGGGATATAGCCCGTCATTTTGGCGGCATGGATGCCGTTATGAAGGCCTCCAGGGAAGAACTCCTGGCGGTACCGGAAGTAGGAGAAGTAATTGCCGACAGCATCCTTGCCTTCTTTGCCGATGAAGACAACCTCCGTGAAATCAATGCCCTGAAGGAAGCCGGGCTAAGGATGGAGGCGGAAAGCGCCGGCAGTAGTTCTGACGTCCTTGAAGGCAAAACCATAGTAATCAGCGGCACCTTCTCCGTATCAAGGGATCAGATGAAGGCCCTGATAGAATCCAACGGCGGCAAAAACAGCAGTTCCATCAGCTCCAAGACAAGTTACCTTCTTGCCGGAGAAAAACCAGGTCCTGAAAAAATCAAAAAGGCTCAGGACCTTGGTGTGGATATCATAGACGAAGCCACATTTTTGGCTATGTTGCCTGTGGGGGCCCTTACAGGCAACCAGGGCAATTTGTTTGAACCAACATTATTCTAAGGCTGTATGTTTAAAGAGTTGGTTCATAAAATACAGGTGTTTGCCAGGTGGGCCGGGATTCAGGTGTACCGGATAACCCGTTTCCTGACGCACGACATCTTCTACCTTAAGGAGGAAGACTTCTCCCGCTGGAAAGGCCGTCTTGTAAGGGATGCAAAGACCATTATCCTGATGCTCAACACCTTCACTGCCCAGAAGATTGGCTACCAGGTGACGGCGCTGGCATACCGCAGCATGATGAGCGTGGTCCCGGCAATAGCAATAGCCTTTTACCTCACTTCCGGCGTAGGCCTCAAGGACAAGTTCAGGGATATCCTGGTTTCCAACTTTGGAGATATCCGTATAACGCAAATCCTCATGAGTGCGGCCGATAATATTGTGGACGTGGCGCAGAGCGGCCTCTTCGGCTTTATTTCCATGGCATCCTTCCTTTGGATAGTCATCATGCTGATGATAACGGTGAGGCAGGTATTCAACAATGTGTGGAAGGTAGACAGGGAGAGGAACTTCCTTAAGATGATAGGCGTCATCATAGGTATAACCATAATGGCTCCCTTTGTGGTTATAATATTTTTCTCCGGATCGGTGGTGTACTCCCACCTTCTGGACGTGCTGTTCCCCAGCACGCTTATCATGTACGACAGGATAAAGAGCCTCATGTCATGGCTGCTCTTTGCAGGGGCCAGCATATTTGTCATGAGCGCAATGTACAAGTTTATTCCGGGAACAAAGGTAAGGGCCAGACACGCTCTTAAGGCTGCGGCTATATCCGGCCTGGCTTTTACGGCAGTCCAGTACCTGTACCTTGAGACACAGATGATGGTGTCCAAGGTGAGCGCCGTTTACGGTGTCCTGGCCGCCATTCCCCTGTTTATGGTCTGGCTGAATCTTGGATGGACCATCATCCTTTACGGAGCGGAGCTGTCCTTCGCTTTCCAGAATGTGGACAAGATGGGCATTACCACGGAGCAGTTGGACAAGATGAATGCAGACGCAGTGAGGGAGCGCAAAGAAAGACTTCAAAACGGTATAGAACTATGAGCTTTTCAGAGTTTACCCAGAGAGATTACGATTGGATCAGAAGAGACTACGAGGTCCTGAGGGCATCGGCCGAAAAACGCTGTGCCTCACAGAGGGAACTGGAGGTGGTTGACAAGGCCTTTGAGTTTGCCAACAACGCCCACCGCAATGTCAGAAGGCGCAGTGGAGAGCCTTACATGCTTCATCCCATAGCCGTGGCTCAGATAGTGGTTGATAACATCGGCCTGGGGTACAAGTCCATATCGGCCGCGCTTCTTCACGACGTTGTTGAAGACACGGACTATACCGTAGATGACCTGAGGGCAGAGTTCGGGGACAAGATTGCAACTCTGGTGGACGGTCTTACCAAGATAAAGAACGTGCTTGATACAGAGCAGAAAACCCATGGTACGGACATCTCCCAGCAAAGTCTCCAGGCAGAGAATTTCAAGAGAATTCTCCTGACGATGAACGACGATGTGCGCGTAGTCCTCATCAAGCTGGCGGACCGCCTTCACAACTGTCGCACCATAGAGCACATGCCGGAGCACAAGAGGGACAAGATCCTGAGCGAGACTATGTTCATCTTCATTCCCCTGGCCCATCGCCTTGGTCTTTACAGCATAAAGAGCGAGCTTGAGAATATCTGGCTTCGTTACAAGGAGCCGGAGGCATACGAGGAAATTAAGGAGAGGATAGACAAGCGTGTGCAGGAAAAGGGCCGTGAGATGGACGACTTTGTTGCCCCCATTGAAAAAGCCCTGACGGATGCGGGATTCAACTTTACCATCAAAAAGCGCATCAAGACTCCTTACTCCGTTTGGCGCAAGATGGAGGAGAAACAGATTCCCTTTGAGGAAGTCTATGACCTTTACGCCATCAGAATCATATTTGACTCCACGGTTAATTCAAAAGAGTCTGAAAGAGACCAGTGCTACCATATATTCTCCACAGTCACAGGCATTTACCGCTATATGCCGGAGCGCCTGAGAGACTGGGTGAAGCATCCCAAGAGCAACGGTTACGAGGCCCTGCACTGTACGCTCCTGAGCGACAACGGTATATGGGTGGAAGTCCAAATCCGCACCCGCAGGATGGACGACATTGCAGAAAAGGGTATCGCTGCCCACTGGATGTACAAGCGCAATGGCTTTGTGGGAGAAGGTGACAACGAGATGGATCTCTGGCTGAGCCGTATCAAGGAAATCCTGGTGAATCCGGATGTCAATGCCCTGGAACTTCTGGACATCATCCACAATGACCTTACATCGGCCGAGATCTATGTCTTCACTCCCCGCGGGGAACAGAGGACCATTCAGAAGGGCGCAACCGTCCTGGATTTTGCCTACCTGATTCATACGGAGATTGGCAACAAGGCCATTGCCGCCAAGGTGAACCAGAGGCTGGTTAGCCTGAGCCACGTGATAAAGACCGGAGACAAGATAGAGATTATAACGGCCGAAGACGCCGCTCCCCAGGCCGAATGGCTCAAGTTCCTCACAACTCACCGTGCCAGGACCATTGTCACGGACTACTTCAAGTCACAGCGCAAGCAGGTTGTAGATTCAGGCAAGATTACCCTTGAGCACCGCATCCAGGAGCTTGGCTACGATGCCGATGAAACAACTCTCCAGCGCATTGAGGCCGCATATAACGCAGACTCCAGGGATGAGCTTTACTATAATATCGGCCTTGGAAATCAAAGGCTGGATAACCTTGATGACATTCTCAAGCGTTCCAGCGGCAGCCGCCTGTCATGGATAAGGAGGGCCCTCAGGCTGGAGGAGAAGCCCGTCCAGGAGAAGGAAAAAGTCCTTGTCATAGGAGATTCCAACGGTCCCCATTTCGCTATTGCCAGCTGCTGCAACCCCATCCCCGGAGACCCTGTCATTGGTTTTAAGACCCCTGACGGCAGTGTCACCGTGCACAAGAAGTCATGTCCTGTAGCGGAGAGGATTGCCGCTTCTCACGGAGACTGGGTGGTTGTTCCCAAGTGGCTTGACAGCGCGGAAGACAAATCCTTCCTGGTGCGCATTTCCCTCAAGGGCCTGGACCGCATGGGTCTTCTCAACGAGATTTCCCGCTACGTGTCCCTTGTAATGGGCGTGAACATGAGACGTCTGAGCCTTCAGGCCGATGGCGGTATCTTTGACGGCTTCATAGACCTGTACGTACCCTCCAAGGAGACATTGGAAGAGATGATGAAGAACCTTCAGGCCATTGACGGCATAGAGAACGTTACCCGTACGGAAATATGAATCTGAGAAAGTTCATACCCCTTATCCCGGCGGCATTCATTCTTGGAAGCCTGCTTTTCCCATGGGGTTGTGCAAATACCACTACGCCTCCTTCCGGAGGTGACAAGGATACCATCCCGCCGGTGATGAATAAGATTTCTCCCTTCCCCGGCACGGTGAATGTGAATCCGCACAGGACAAAACTGGTGTTCACATTTGACGAGTATGTGAAGATAAAGGACGCCAACGGCATCTTCCTGTCCCCGCCTCTTGAGAAAAAGCCAAAGGCGGTAATTCAGGGAAAGTCCCTTGTGGTAAGCTTTGAAAGCGACCTGGATACAAACACCACTTACACCCTTGACCTTACCGGCGCCATTGCCGATAATAACGAGGGTAACATGTTCCCGGGTTATACCCTTGTATTCTCCACTGGCCCGCAGATTGACTCCATGTGCCTTAGCGGCCTGGTCCAGGACTGCCAGACGCTTAAGCCTCTCAAAGGCGCCACCGTTCTCTTGTACAAGGACTTTTCAGATTCTGCCGTTTTGCTTAAACGCCCTTATGCGGCGGCAAAGACGGACGACTGGGGCTACTTCAGCATTCGCAATATCCAAGATACTCTTTACAGGGTCTACGCCATCAAGGACGAGAACAATAATAACATCTATGACCCTGAGAGTGAGCAGATTGCATTCCTTGATACCCTGTTCAGACCAAGTATCGTTTACAACGACTCGTTGTACGAACTAAAGAAGTTTGACATGAAGGATACAGCCCTTTGCCTTGCCAGGAAGACGGACTTTGAACTGAACATGTTCAGGGAAAAGCCTACCAAGCAGATGATAGTGAAAAAGGAAAGGGTTGGAGTTAGGACTGCATACCTTACCTTCATGGCTCCGGATGCAAAGATTCATGACATGAGGATAAAGGGTCTTCCGCGTGAAAAACTCATCTCCCAGTTCAATATCCAGAAGGACTCCCTTGAACTTTGGGTGAACGACCAGAGAAAGATGCCGGACACCCTGCAGCTGGTAATCAAATACGACAAGACGGATACCGCCGGCGTCATGAAACCCACGGAGGAAACCATAAGGCTTGCCCTGGACAAGAAAGTGAGGGCAGAGCTGATGAAAAAGGCCTCTGACATACGCAGCCGAAAGCATGAGGACACCATAGCCGTAATGAAAACCGTCTCTGACGGCGCTACCATTGAACAGTACGGCTTCCAGATTGAATTCCAGTACCCGCTTATAGAACAGGCCTGGGATTCCCTGAAGCTCAGGAGCGTGAACCCGCGCCAGCAGGAATCTGTGCTCCAGTATACTCTTGTAAAGGATTCAACCAACCTGAGGAAGTTCAGCATAATGCCCAAGACTCCTTTCCAGGTGGGCTATGAGTACTTCCTCAAAATCCCCTACCGCAAGTTCAGGGACGTAAACGGTTACTACAACGACAGTACAGAACTCAAGGTCTCCCTTCCAAAGGACGACAAACTGAGCAGCATAAGCCTGGACCTGTCCGGCGTTCATCAGAAGTACATTGTTGACCTTCTTGGAGAGAAAAGAGACAAGGTAATCCGCAGTTTCATAATTGAGGCCGACGGAACTCTCCTCTTCCCTTATCTCAAGGCCGGAAAGTACTGCATAAGGATTACGGAAGACATTAACCGTAACGGCATGGTGGATACTGGCAATCTCCTTGAACACAGGCAGCCTGAAAAGGTGCGCTTTTTCAAGCCGGACGATGAGCAGTTCCTGATCAACGTACTTGAGCGCTCAGAGATGGTGTGGACTATCAATATGGAGGAAATGTTTAAATGATATGGCGTAAGTTCATATTGGTAAGCGCTTTACTGTTATGCGTTTTTACGGCCAAGGCCCAGGTGGACCTGGAGGCGGAGTTCTTTAGCCTGCCTGATACGCTTACAGGAGAGTACCTGGACAGTGTCACGGTTCAGAAGCTAAGTCCCAACGATTACTGGATGGGCGGCGTTTACGGCGGCGCCACCTTCAACTACGGCTATTTCAATCCTTCACGCTACACCAGATGGCAGGCTGAGTTCCCGCTTGCAGGTTTTTCCATAATCCGCTATTTTACCATGTTTGGCATGTTCCCCAACATGGGACTTGAATTTGGCGCGCAGCTTTCCCACGAAGGCTATGAGATTAAGGTAAACAAGGAAACGGGCCTGCATACCTTCACGGAATCCGGTGCATACAAGGTGGCTATGAAAGTGCCGGAGGTGTTCTTCCTCACCCACTTCCACGGAGACGTTTCAGAGCATTTCAAACTGATGCTCAAGATAGGCCTTTATGCCGGATACAGGCTGGACATAAAGCGTGTCCTTGATGACCGGTATGCAGAGAGCCCAACCTACCAGGCTTATCAGTACGCCTTCCGTGACTATGACCGCAGGATGTCATACGGCGTACGTGGCGGTGTGGGATTCGGCCTTATGTTTGATCCTATCGAGATTCACGTCATAGCCCAGGGCAAATGGGGCTGGGGCTCCTTCTGGAACCCGGATTATGCAAGCCCTTGGTACTACCGCTTTGGCTATCCCCTTGATGCCGGCCTCACCATCGGCCTGTATTACCAGTTTACGCCCCGCTTCGGCCATACAAGGTCCCAGTTGAAGAAACTTGCAAAAAGGCTTGTGGAGGAGGAAAATTCCAGGAAAAATGAGAACTATGGAAACTAAGACAGTACACGTAGGTTCCGTGCTTATAGGCAGCGGGCACCCTATAGTGGTGCAGACAATGTGCAATACTCATACATCGGATGTAGACGCCACCGTGGCCCAGTGCCGGAGGCTCTGCAAGGCTGGCGCGCAGCTTATCCGTATCACCGTCCCTTCAATGAAGGACGTGCCCTGCCTGGAGCAGATAAGCCGCACTCTCCGCTCAGAAGGGATTGACACTCCCCTTGTGGCCGATATCCATTTCTCCCCGGAGATAGCCATGGCGGTTGTGCCCGTGGTGGAGAAAATCCGCATCAACCCCGGCAATTTCCACCCGGATCACCAGAAGGCCCGGGAACTTTTTGGAAAGTTCATCATGAGGTGCAAGGAATACGACAGGGCAATAAGAATCGGCCTTAATCACGGCTCCCTTGGAAAGTACATAATTGACAAGTACGGCAATACCCCTGAGGCTATGGCCCTTGCCGCATATGAGTGGGTACAGATGTGCGTGGAGGCAGATTTCCACAATGTGGTTGTCTCTCTCAAGGCATCCAATACTGTTGTAATGGTGGAGGCTTACCGCCGCCTGGCCGCAATGATGAAGGAAAGCGGCCACGTTTATCCCCTGCACGTGGGTGTGACGGAGGCCGGAAACGGAGACAGCGGCCGAATCAAGAGCTGCGTAGCAATAAGCACCCTCCTGGCAGAGGGTATCGGCAACACAATACGCGTCTCCCTTACTGAGGACCCTGAGAATGAGATTCCTGTGGCGCAATATCTTGCCGATAGATATTCAGATCCTTCGGCCTCTGGCCTCAGGATGACAGAAAAAACAGGCCTCAGGAAAACGGAGAGCGATTCATTTTGTCATTCTGAGCGAAGCGAAGAATCTATCCTCAAGGCGGCGTGCGACTGGGGCGCTCCCCTTCTGAACCATGAAATTGACAACATCCCCCTTGAGGACGAGTACCTCAAGGATGAGATAATGCAGGCCTGCAGGCGCCGTTTCTATAAGCCGGAGTACATTGCATGCCCCGGCTGCGGCCGTACGCTATATGACCTTGAAAATACCTTTAATAAGGTAAAGGAGCGTACGTCCCACTTCAAGAATGTGGTGATAGCTGTCATGGGCTGTATAGTGAACGGCCCCGGTGAGATGGCCGATGCAGACTATGGCTATGTTGGAGAAGGATTCGGCAAGGTTACCCTGTACCGTAAAAAAGAACCCGTCCTCAGGCATATACCGGAGGACGAGGCCGTAGATAAACTTGTGGAGCTGATTACTTCCGATCTGGAAGGATAGCAAGCACGGATTCTACCGCTCGTACTTTATCTCCAACTTTCACTTTTATATCGGCATCCAGGGGAAGGAACATGTCTATCCTGGAGCCGAATTTTATTACGCCGCACTGGTCTCCCCTGTACTCTATCTTGCCGGGCTCTGAATAACAGACGATGCGGCGGGCAAAGGTGCCGGCAATCTGTTTGAAAAGCACTTCTCCGTACTGGTTTTCCATTACGGAGGTGGAATGCTCATTGAGTTCCGAGGCCTTCTCATAGAAGGCAAGGAGGTACTTCCCGGGGTGGTATTTATAATAGGTAACCTTTCCGGTTATCGGCCAGAAATTGCAGTGGACATCAAAGAAATCCATGTACACGGATATCTGGATGCAGTCTTTCTTGAGGTATTCCTTTTCAAATACCTTTTCCACAATCACAACCTTTCCGTCGGCCACGGAAGTGACAAGGTGGTCGTCGTCTGTGGCGGGAGTACTGCGGTTAGGGACGCGGAAAAACCATGTAATGAACACCATGAATACCACCATGATGGCGCAAAGAGGGATGCTTATCCAGATGATGGGAATGAATCTGGCGGCAAGGAAAATGAGTACCGCGCAGATGCACCATGAGGTAAGGATGGTACCGTAGGAGTCTTCGTCAATCTTAATCCACTTCATATTTTAACGTTACCCTTTAAAGGAGATTTAAACAAACCAAGTAAATATATCCTGTTGGAATGGCAAACAGGGCGCTGTCAAAGCGGTCCATGAGGCCGCCGTGACCGGGGATGATGTTTCCGGAGTCCTTTATGCCTGCAGCGCGTTTCCAAAGGGATTCAAACAAGTCTCCGAAAACGCCCGTCACGTGCATCAGGGCTGCCATTATGAGGCAGTGCCAGATGGGGAACTGCACCATACCGGTCCAATAAAGTATTGCACCTGCAAGCATAGCCATGAGAAGGCCTCCTATATATCCGGCCCATGACTTTTGGGGAGAAATCTTGGGACACATCTTGGCAGGCCAGATTTTTTGGCCGAACACCATTCCAAAACAGTATGCGCCCACGTCAGAAGCCCAGATGATGCAGAAGAAAGCTATCATCAGAAGGCCGCTGAACTCACCATTATGGAGTACAACCACGTTGGAAAGGGCCAGCGGAACGGCAATGTACAGAAGACCTGCATATAGATATGCGGTTTTAAGGAATTGCGTATGATCCTTTTGGAAAATTGAGAACATCATAAGTGCTCCCGCCACAATGAGAAGTATGGGCAGAAGTGCTTCTGAGAGCGTTTCTCCGCGATACAGGGCACTGGCGGTGAGCCAGAGCATGGCTGCTCCCAAGCAGCTGGCTAAATCCTGCAGGCTCCTGTATGTTTTTCCCATGGTCATGCGGTAGAACTCCGTGAGCATGACAAAGGATATGAAGGAGAACAGGACGATGAACAGGATCCTGTTAAACAGAAGTCCTCCCAGCATTACTGCCAGGAAGATGATTCCGAATATGGTGCGTTTAACTAGCGGACTCATTGGCTGAATGGGTTTCAGTTTGGAATTGGTCGTCTTCCGCAGGCTTGACCTTTGGACCAAGGATGCGCTCAATATCTTCGGCAAAGATAACTTCCTTCTCAAGAAGGAGGGCGCCAAGCTGCATGAATCCTTCCTTGTTATCCTCTATGAGTTTGCGGGTGCGGTCATGAACGCCGGCCACAATGGACTTGACCTCCTTGTCCATGAGTTCCGCAGTTTTCTCTGAATAGGGCTTTACAAGGTTGTAGCCGCGGGCACCGGTTGAGTCATAGAAGGACAGGGCGCCCACATTGTCACTCATGCCATAGTACTGGACCATGGCGTAAGCCATTCCGGTCATGCGCTCAAGGTCATTGAGAGCGCCGGTGGAAGGCTCTCCGTTGAGGATTTCCTCTGCCACACGGCCGCCAATGAGAACGCTCATGCGGTCCAGCATTATGGAACGGGACCAGTTCTTGCGCTCCTCCGGCAGGCTCCATGTGAGACCAAGGGCGTTTCCTCTGGGGATAATGCTTACCTTGAACACCGGGTCTGCGTACGGGAGCAGCCATCCTACCAGGGCGTGGCCAGCCTCATGATACGCAGTAGTGCGCTTTTCTGCCGGAGTCATGATGGTGTTGGACTTGCGCTCAAGGCCGCCGATGATACGGTCTACGGCATCCAGAAAGTCCTGCTGCATTACGGCCTGATGGCCGCGGCGGGCAGCTGTGAGGGCTGCTTCGTTGCAGACGTTGGCAATGTCCGCTCCGGAGAATCCGGGAGTGTGCTTGGCCATGAATTCTACGTTGAAATCATCTCCAAGCTTGATGCCCTTGAGGTGGACCTGGAAGATTTCTTCCCTTTCCTTAAGCTCAGGAAGTTCTACATGAATCTGGCGGTCAAATCTGCCTGCACGCATCAGAGCCTGGTCCAGGATGTCTGAGCGGTTTGTGGCTGCAAGGACAATGACTCCGCTGTTTGTGCCGAACCCGTCCATCTCCGTAAGGAGCTGGTTGAGGGTGTTCTCACGCTCGTCGTTGGAGGAGAAGCCGCCGTTCTTTGCCCTTGCGCGGCCTACGGCATCAATCTCATCAATAAAAACTATGCACGGGGCCTTTTCCTTGGCCTGGCGGAACAGATCCCTCACGCGGGATGCGCCCACGCCCACGAACATCTCTACAAAGTCTGATCCTGATATGGAGAAGAAAGGTACGTTGGCTTCTCCTGCCACGGCCTTTGCAAGCAAGGTCTTACCTGTGCCGGGAGGCCCTACAAGGAGGGCTCCCTTGGGGATTTTTCCTCCCAGAGCGGTGTATTTTGAAGGATTCTTGAGGAAATCCACAATTTCCATCACCTCTTCCTTGGCACCGTAAAGGCCTGCAACATCCTTGAACGTTACGTTTACCTGGCCTTTTTCCGTTTCCCTGGCCGTTGACTTGCCTGTGTTGAAGGGATTGAAGCCGCCTCCGCCTCCGGGACCGCCGGCGCCGCGGTTCATTCCGCGGAACATAAGCATCCAGAATACTATGAGGATAGCCAGCGGCAGAAGCATCTGGAGTACATCCATCCAGATGCGCTCCTGATTCTTCATCACTACCTTGAACTGGTCTGCTGGAACAAGCTGTGAATTAAGTTCCTGGAACTGAGTCTCCGGATCAAACTTGGTGGATACCAGGAAGTAGAAATGCGGGGCGCGCCTTGGAGGTGTGCCTCCACGGAACTTGTCAGAATACTTGGCAAGGCGCTCCGGCCTTACCTTCACCTCTCCCTTGAAGTCATTGCGGATGAAGGTGATTTCCGCAACGTCTCCGCTCTGGATCATTCCCTGGACATCGGCCCATTCAATCTTTTCAGGGGCGGCTGTACGCTGATTGGAAAACAGCATATAGCCAATCAGACCCAGTAAAATGATGTAGAACCAGGAAAAGTTGAACTTTATTTTATTCTCTTGCTTTGCCATTCTTTTTTCTCAGTTTATACTCTTTGCGGGGAACATCTGACCACAACTCCTCCAGACGGTAGAAAGAGCGGTACTCTTTAAGGAAGATGTGTACCACAATGTTGCCGTAATCCTGGATAATCCAGAAATTATTTTCTTCTCCCTGTGAGCGGAGAAGCTTGTGGCCTTCTTCCTTCATCTTTTCCTCTATATTGTCTGCAATGGCGCCTACCTGGGTAGTGTTTGAGCCGTCGCACACAACAAAGAAATCCGTGATGGCTCCGTCAATTTTCCGTAAATCAAGTGAGACTACTTCCTCCCCTTTCTTGTCCAGGATGGCGTCTGCTATCAGCCTCAAATCGTGAGTAATCATATTAGGTGTTTGGGTTAAATCATACAAATATAAACAAAAAAAAGACCATATACAACCAGGGTGTCATTTTGGCAGTTGAACGCATACTTTTTTTTACTTATCTTTGTGTCGCCGTAATGGTGGAGATATATTGAAAAACGATATTAACAAAAATGTTACTGCTAATAACTTTTTTGTTTTGTTAATTGACAATGAGCGATACTCTATACATACAGGTAATTATGCCTTTAAAACTGGACTGGGAGCCTTTTTACTCTCTACCAGAGGGTGTAGAGGTGGCTGTCGGTGACCGTGTTTCCGTCCTTTTTTCCGGCAAAGAGTATATGGCAGTTGTCAGTAAAACCAACGCGCTGCCGGACGCTTCAGTTTCCAAAAGGACTATATTTCCCATACTTGAAAAGGTAACTGAACTCCCCCGGATAACAGAACTGGAGATGAAGTTTTGGAGAGCGGTTGCCGGCTATTATCTGTGCACGCCCGGAGAGGTATACAAGACGGTTTACTTTCAAGACCGCAAACCTCCAAGAAAATGGGAATACAAGGACAGAAGTACTATTAATTATGAGCCGCTGCTCTCCGCAGAAAACGCTTATTCCGGCGTCTTGGATGCATTTGCTGCAGGCAAGACTGTCCTGTTGCGTGGCGCTGGTCTTGAGGATGTTTATCTAAAACTTGCAGTAAACTTTATAAAGGGCGGAAAGTCAGTGCTTTATCTTGTCCCTGATGTTTCTTTTACCAAGCGTCTTGAAGAGCGTGTAGCAGCGGTATTCCCTGACGTTATGATATATCACAGCGGCCTTACTGAAGCCCGTCGCCGTGACGTTGTCCTGGAAGCCAGAAGCGGTAATCCTGTGGTTGTGATGGGAACAAGGAGCGCATTGTGGATTCCGTTTGCAAAACTGGGGCTTGTGATAGTGGATCAGGAACATGAGGTTTCTTTCAAGCAGGACTCTCCTGCTCCTAGATACCATGCCCGTGACGCCGCCATAATTCTTGCTTCACTTTGCGGAGCAAACGTATTACTGGGCAGTTCTACGCCTTCCCTTGAATCACAGTACAATTCAGCCTCCGGCCTCTTTGCAAGGATAGAGGCTCCGTTAAGTGTGAGTTCTTCCGTTACCGTGATAGACAGCATAGCGGAGAAAAGAAAGCGCGGCATGGTTGGAGAGCTGTCTCTTAAGCTATTGGCGCAGGTAAAACAGGTTAAGGATGCCGGAGGAAAGGTTCTTGTTGTATGCTGGAATCCTGTTGATATCCAGGATGTTGCGTTTGCAACCCCGTATACAGTCAAAAGCATGCCGGTGGATGACTATGACCTTATTGCCGTGCTCAATGCAGAAAGCCTCTTAGGCAAAGAGGATTTTCGCAGCGATGAGCGGGCATATCAGCTTTTGAGGCGTCTTTCTGCTCACTGCCCGCTGGTTGTCCAGACAAAAGATTCTGCCCATCCGGTGTTCAGGGCCCTTGCGGGCAGCAATGACCTTGATGCGGTCATGATGGCAGAGCGTCAGGCTTTCAATTATCCTCCATATACCAGGCTTGTCAGCGTAAAAATGTCAGACACGGATGAGAACAGGCTCACTCTACGCTCCAGATTGCTCCGGAACCGCCTTTGTGAAGCGTTGCGGCAGTTTGGAGACCCTCTGATCCTTGGTCCGCTAAATGGAGAAACCAGAATCTTTTTCAAACGTGATCGTAACCTTTCCGCCGGCAAACAGGCTCTGTACAAAGAGGTTTGTTCTTTTGAGCAGCAATACTCCTGTCACATTGTAATTGACGTAGATCCGGTTTAAGTCAGTCTTGCGGCAAAACGTGTGGTTTTTGTCTGGGGCCGTGCACGTTTTACCCCCGTTTTCGTGCACGGGGTGCCATTTTTGCCGGGGCCGTGCACGTTTTGGGGCCTTTTTCGTTCACGGGGTGTTGGTGCTATGGGGGCTGTCAAAACCCTAGGGGCTCGTCTTGTTGATCTTATGCCGACGCCTTGTACCATATGTTGCGGGCGTTATCACCCATATATCTCAGTGCCCGGCTTGCGCCTGAACCCCACCCCCCGTCAATAAACGAGACTTTCTCCTCCGATTCGGATTTGGTGCAAAGAAGGCGTCGCAGGTCTGCGTTTTCTCCGTCACCTGCAACGCTAATCGGCCATATAGAACGTATAGAGTCGCAGGTCGGACGTTTTTTGCAGACCCGCGACGTTTCATGGTCTTAACTGCGACGGTTTGTTGTTGAGCAGTCCAGACTCCGAATCTGCCCTTGGTTTTCCCGATTGCTCTTGGCACTTAACTGGCTGATAGTGAGCAAATTCCATGATTTAGGGTGCACTTTGAGGTGCACCCTATAATGTGTAAATTGCTATAAATCAGCCAGTTGAATGTCAATTCACTTGAACGGTTCAAGGACAGGAAGAGGGCGTGGCTGTTACCGAGGTTGTTTGTGCAGGAGGTAACAGGTGCTGACAGGATGATCGGAACTTCCGTGGAACTTTGTGGAACAATTTCAAGGTTTTCCCAAAAATAATAGTTATTTTTGCAGAATGGGAAAAATAATAGCAATAGCCAACCAGAAGGGCGGTGTGGGAAAAACCACTACCGCAATTAACCTTGCCGCCTCCCTGGCGGTAATGGAAAAAAACGTGCTCATAATTGATGCGGATCCCCAGGCAAATACCACCTCCGGCCTTAACTTTGACCCGGAGAACAATGACCATCGCACTCTGTATGAGATACTTATCGGCAAACTGAACGCATCTGACGCCCTTATACAGACAGAACTTCCAAAACTTCACATGATTCCATCCCACATCAACCTTGTTGGTGCGGAGATTGAACTCCTGGACATTGCAGACAGGGAATCAGTTCTCAAAAAGGCTCTTGAACCCATAAGGAACAACTATGACTACATAATCATAGACTGCTCCCCTTCCCTTGGCCTTATTACCGTGAACTGCCTCACTGCGGCGGATTCAGTGATGATACCTGTGCAGCCGGAGTTCTTTGCCCTGGAAGGTCTGGCCAAACTTATCCAGACCATCCGCCTTGTTCAGAACGGAATAAATCCGGCTCTTACCATAGAGGGTTTTGTGGTCACCATGTTTGACGGCCGCACAAAGGTTCACAACCAGGTGGTGGCCCAGCTCCGTGACCATTTCCAGGATATGGTGTTCAACACTGTGATTCAAAGGAGCATACGCCTGAGCGAGGCTCCGTCCTACGGAAAGCCCATCATCCTGTATGACGTGATGAACAACGGCACTTCCAACTACATGAACCTTGCTAAAGAAGTAATTGACAAGAACAATGGCTAAGAATCAGTTTGGCCTGGGCAAGGGCCTTGGCGCACTCCTTGGAGGAGAAGACCTCTCTGAACTCAGAAAGCCGGTAGGCTACATCAATAAGGAAGTGGTTTCCCAGGAAGGCAAGCCGCAGGATACCTCAGACGTTCTGCGCATTCCGGTGGGTCTCATTGAGCCCAATCCCTACCAGCCCCGCCTCACCTTTGCAACTGAGGCAATGCAGGAACTGGCAGAATCTATTCGCACGTTTGGCCTCATCCAGCCAATCACTGTCAGGAGAAAGGGTGACAAATACCAGATAATCAGCGGTGAACGCCGTTTCAGGGCATCCATCATGGCCGGCATGGACATGATTCCCGCCTATATAAGGGATGCATCGGAGCAAGGTATGCTTGAGATGGCAATAGTGGAGAATATCCA
>Ga0310786_10000444_pt1 | contig 67368 bp, 55 predicted proteins | sample AusTroGonzalo_MG_FD_203881 | JGI IMG/M metagenome (GOLD analysis project Ga0310786, IMG submission 203881) | Bovine rumen microbial communities from tropical cattle in Woodstock, Queensland, Australia - Gonzalo_03 (v2) (version 2) | ecosystem: Host-associated > Mammals > Digestive system >... | reverse complement strand
CTTCTGCTGGCCCTCTACCCCCCCTAGTCCTGTCCCTGCAACTCAAAACCGTCATTTTCGGCCATTTTTGACGGTTTTCACTCGTTCGTGCAACTCAAAACTGTCATTTTCGGCCATTTTTGACGGTTTTCACTCACATCCATTGCCAAGTGGACCAGGTCCACCGCATTTTTGGCCGTGGTCCCCACATTATTTGGCCGCGGTCCCATTTTACCCCTTGGACCTGGTCCAGGCAGTGTGCCTCACAGGTATCTCAGAGCCATAGTCGGTGGACCAGGTCCAACACCTAAAAGTAGACCGCGTCCAAAAGCAGCGTAGACCTCGCCCAAATGATGGCTGGACCAGGTCCAGGGGCCGAGGGAAGGGGGGAAGGGAAGGGGGGAGGGGATGGGGTAACGTAGGCAAGTGGACGTCAGTCCCCGTTCAACATAAAAGCCAGGCCGGAGCCTGGCTTTTATGTTGAACTGCAGCGATTCGAACGCTGACTGAGGGAACCAAAATCCCTAGTGCTACCATTACACCACAGTTCAATCTTGGGGTGCAAAGTTACTATTTTTTTGCGAATCTAAAACAGAGTAGGATGATTTTCCTCCAGTTCGCTTAAAACTTTGCTCATTATAGCCTCACGGAAAAGGGCACTGCGGGAGTGGACCTTGAAGCGGGAGCAGTACTCATCTATGGCCGCCATCTCAGAGTCATTGAAAAGCAGGACATGACGGTTGCGGCGCAGGAGCATTTCTCTCTGCTTCTCAAGGTACAGGGGATCAACTCCCGGTATTTTCTTTCTGCGGGCCATGGCGCTATTTTGTTAAATCCACGTATCTGTGGGTGATGATGCCCTTACGGTCAAGCTGAATGACGTACGGCATTACTGTAAGGTCAAATGTATCAAGCAGTTCCTGCGCCAGGGCCGGCTCTGAGACCATAAGCTGGTCCATATCCACCAGAAGGACGCGGGCGCGGCGCTCAGAACAAACAAGCGAGTCAACGGCATCAAGCGTTGCGCGGCAGGAATTACAGCCGCCGGTGTAAAACACAACATATCCTGGCTTGCCGCGTAGTTTTCCAAGAGAAAAAACTCCGTTGCGGCTCCCCTTTGCAAACAGGCAGGGCTTACGGCGCAGAGTGCCGGGAACGCTGAACTGAGGCACCTGTGAACCAACAGGAGTGCGGGCTGTAAGTTCAGACAAAAACTTTCCAAGAGACAGCACCTGCAGGGTGTCAGAAGGAGATGTCCATACATCCGCCACTTCAAGGTACTGCTGAGTAAACGGGATAATGGCATCCCTGTACGGCTCTGAGCGCTGGGCGGCAAGATAATACAGCAGATCACCTTCCACCTGCTTGAAAGCATCTACATCTCCTTCTCCAAATGTACGTGCGGCAAGGTATGCTGCAACGTCAAGTACATGGGAAGTCTTCAGCGTGTCCCCGTAAGCTGCAAACATCTGGGCATAGCGCTCCATCTGTATATCGGAACCATACTCGTAAGAACCGGAAGCAAACTCACGAGCCAGAAGCATCTGCAGCGAAGGAACGTCAAGCCCGCGCCCTATAATTTCACCGGAGGGGTTGATAAGGAACATCCACGGAGTCTTCAAAACTCCGTAGTTCATCTGCCAGTCCTGGTCCTCTCCAGGGTCATTCACATTGACCTCAATCAGCCGGAAAGAATACTGAGCGCCATTAACAAGTTCCTGAAGCTGAGCGGCTTGCGCTTTGCATGTGGGGCAGTCCGGGCTGTAGAAATTCAGCACGGTGTACTCTCCCACAACAGGTATGCGCACCGTAGCGCCGGAACGGTCTTTAAGTACGGCCGATGGCGCCTGGCATCCAATGAGGGAGCTGCGGTTGAAGGTGGCGTAAACATCGGCATTCATCAAATCCTCCTCAGAGTGCATGGCCACCTTTCTGGAAAGCAGCCATTTGTCTGCCACGTGAACTGCCACTGCGTCGTCTCCCATGATCTTGGAGCGGAGGTAGTGGTCGTAGATTTTCAGCGTAACATATTGGCGCACAAGCGAATCCTTGCTGGACTCAATAAGGAAGTCACACTCTGCCTCCTGTACGGCTGCGGGTTCTCCGGCAAGGGCCGTGAAATACTCATCCAACTTTGCGCCAAGCGCGGAGTAGTCCTGCGCAGGGGCCCAAAAGCCCAACAAAAGGCCAGCAGCCAGGCAAAGGAGAATCTTTTTCATAGCTTTACACCCTCCGGAATGAATGCGGAATAGTCTCCGCCGTGCTTTAGGATATCCCTTACGGCCGATGAAGAAATATGCGCAAACTCCTGCGCCGTAGGAATGATGATGGTCTCAATGTCCGGAGCAAGGCGGCGGTTTGCATCGGCAATTGAACGCTCCGTCTCAAAGTCTATCATGTTGCGAACACCCCTGACTATGTGCTTGATTCCCAGCTTGCGGCAAAGGTCTATGGTGAGGGTGTCGTACTGAATAACGGACACTCCCTGGATGCCGGCAGTGGCCTCGTTGATGATGCGGAGCCTTTTGGGCATGTCAAAAAAGCCCCTCTTGTCCTGGTTGATGCCAACGGCCACCACTACCTCGTCAAACATAGTGAGGGCCCGCTTGAGTATGTTCAGGTGCCCTGCGGTAAAGGGGTCGAATGATCCCGGGAAGAGTGCGATACGTTTCATAACTGCCATTGTATGGGCTCCTGGCCCTGAGAAATGAGAATCTGGTTTGTCTTTGAAAAATGCCTGCAGCCGAAGAACGCGCCCCGGGCCAGGGGAGAGGGGTGCGCTGCCATGAGAACATGGTGACGTGAAGTGTCAATAAGGGCCGATTTTTCCTGCGCGAACCGCCCCCACAGCAGGAATACAAGCCCGCTGCGCCGGGCCGAAAGGGTGCGGATTACGGCATCCGTGAACTCTGTCCAGCCTATGCGGCTGTGTGAGGTGGGCTGCCCCGCCTCTACGGTAAGGACGCTGTTCAGGAGCAGAACTCCCTGCCGTGCCCAGGGCTCCAGGTTGGTGCGCCCGCTCATCCTTACGCCTAGGTCCGTTTCAATTTCCCTGAAGATGTTCTTAAGGGAAGGCGGTGCGGGGATTCCGTCCGGGACGGAGAAGGAAAGGCCCATTGCCTGCCCGGGGCCGTGATAAGGGTCCTGGCCCAGTATCACCACCTTAACGTTTGGCAGGGGAGTAAGGTTGAAAGCATTGAAAATGAGGCTTCCGGGAGGGTAGATAACCCGTCCGGAGGCCTTCTCCTGATGCAGAAAGCGCACCAGTGACTCAAAGTACGGTTTCCCGAACTCCTCTGCCAGTGCGCTTTTCCAGGTATTGTCTATCTTTACGTCCATATGGTTAAAAGAACCTTCGTCGCTTACGCTCCTCAGGATGACAAGTATCAGTCATGATGACAAGTGCCTGTCATTCTGAGCGTAGCGAAGAATCTAAAATATTGCACTTATAACATCGGCAATATTATTAACATAGACAAAGGTAAGACCTTTTACGTAAATATCCTTGATATCTTCCACATCTTTTCTGTTTTCCTCAGAAATAATGATGGTGTGGACGCCGGCACGCTTGGCCGCAAGTATCTTTTCCTTGATTCCGCCAACCGGCAGCACGCGGCCCCTGAGGGTCATTTCTCCTGTCATGGCATAGCCGGCCTTGGGCGCCTGACCCCGCAGGGCGGAGACCATGGAGCTAACCAGCGTGATACCGGCCGATGGTCCGTCTTTGGGAACCGCGCCCTCCGGAACATGCACGTGGATATCCTTGGCCATGAACTGCTCCGTAGTGAGATTGGCCAGCTCCGGATGGGCCTTGATGTACTGCCAGGCAATCTGGGCGCTCTCTTTCATGACGTCTCCAAGGTTTCCGGTCATTGAAAGGTTGCCCTTTCCGGCCGATACCTGGCTCTCCACAAAGAGAATCTCACCGCCCATCTCCGTCCAGGCCAGGCCGGTGACAACGCCTGCGCCCTCGTTGCCGGCTACGTCGTCGTGGAAGGAGGTGGGAAGGCCCAGGTACTCCCTCAGGTGCTCCGGCTCAATCATGCGCGGGTATTCCTCCTCCAGGGCCATTTTCTTGGCGGTGACACGGGCAATCTTGGCAATCTGCTTCTCAAGGCCGCGGACGCCGCTTTCATGGGTGTACTTGTCAATGATCTGGTTGAGGGCCTGGTCCGATATATCAAGTTCATCGGCCCTTAGTCCGTGCTCCACAAGCTGCTTGGGAAGGAGGTACTGACGGGCAATCTGGAGCTTTTCCTCGGCCAGATAGCCGCTTACGTTTATCATCTCCATACGGTCCTTCAAGGCCGGCTGTATAGTGCCGATTCCGTTTGCCGTAGTGATGAAAAGGACGTTGGACAGGTCATAGTCAATGTCCAGGTAATTGTCGTGGAAGGTGCTGTTCTGCTCCGGGTCCAGGGCCTCCAGAAGGGCGCTGGAAGGGTCTCCCTTGAAGTCCTGGGAAAGCTTGTCAATCTCATCCAGCACTATTACGGGGTTGGACGTTCCGGCGCGCTGGATGCCGCTTAGGATTCGGCCGGGAAGGGCGCCCACATAGGTCTTGCGATGGCCGCGGATCTCTGCCTCGTCATGCATGCCGCCAAGGGATATCCTTATATACTTACGCCCAAGCGCGCGTGCGATGGATTTGCCCAGCGATGTCTTTCCCACTCCGGGAGGGCCCCAGAGGCAAAGGATGGGGGATTTCATATTGCCCTTGAGTTTGAGGACGGCAAGGTACTCAATGATGCGTTCCTTTACCTGGTCCAGGCCGAAGTGGTCCTGGTCCAGCACCTGCTGCGCGTTCTTGAGGTCAAGGTTGTCGTCAGACATCTCTCCCCAAGGGAGGTCCAGCATGAACTGAAGGAAGTTGAGCTGGATGCTGTAGTCCGGAGACGTGGGGTTGAACTTCTCCAGACGGGTCATTTCCTTGTCAAAGATGGCTCTCACCTCCTTGGACCACTTCTTTTCATCGGCCCGGCGGCGCATCTTTTCCATCTCCTCGCCCTCGTCCATTCCAAGCTCTTCCTGGATGGTACGGAGCTGATTGTTAAGGTAATACTCCCTCTGCTGCTGGTCAATGTCGCTCTTTACCTTCTGGTTTATCTCCTGCTTTATCTGGAGCAACTGGATCTGGGTGTCAAGCACCTTAAGAAGGGCCAGGCCCCTTGCCTGGATGTCTTCTATGTCCAGCAGCGCAGCCCTTTCTCCAAAGTTTTCCGTCTCTATTGTGGTGGCAATGAAATTCACCAGGAAATGGAAATTGTCAATGCTGCGGAGGGCGCCTACGGCTTCCTTGGGAGCAAAAGATGATGTTTTCACTATGGTGGAAGCCTTCTCCTTTAGGGACTCTGAGAGGACATGAAGCTCCCTTTCATCGGCATCTGTGGGGACAAACTCCTTTAGGCAGTCCACACGTGCGGTGATATAGGGCTCATAGCTCACCACCTCGTTCACGCGGCACAGGGCCGCTCCCTGCAGGATGGCTGTGATGGTGCCGTCCGGCATCTCAAGGGTGCGGATGAGTTTGCAAACGGTGCCGCGGGGGCTCAGGTCACTCTCTGACGGCTCCTCCACTGCTACGTCTATCTGGGGCACCGCAGCAAGAAAGCCGCTGCCTTTTTCCACCGCCTGCACAAGCTTTATGGACTTGTCCCTGCCAACGGTGACAGGGAAGATTGTACCGGGGAAAACTATTGCGTTTCTAAGAGGCAGAAGGGGGATTGTAGGGGGTACATCGGCCGGATTGAAATCAAGTGCTCCGGCTTCACCCACCACGGGCATAATGTTCACTTCTACGCCCTGGGGCGCGGTAATAATATCGTTCAGTTTCATATAATCTGCCAAATTGTCATGTAATGCGGGCACAATTTGCCCGGTCCCTATATGGTCAATCTCCGTGCCAAAGGATTTTTTATGCTATCATTTTGATTTTTAGAAAAAAAGACCTACTTTTGTCAAGTTTTTTGGGCAACCTAATATTTAAACTTATAATAATCATGACAAAGGCAGAGATCGTAAACGAAGTAGCAAAGACTACAGGAATTGAAAAGTCAACAGTTTTGGCAGTTGTAGAGAACTTCACAGAAGTTGTGAAAGAGTCTCTTGTCGCCGGCAATCCTGTGTACCTTCGTGGCTTCGGCAGCTTCATCATCAAGCACCGTGCACAGAAGGCAGCCCGAAATATCACCCGCAAGACTACCATGACCATCCCGGCACATGACATTCCTGCATTCAAGCCTGCAAAGACCTTCGTTAACGCTGTTAAGGAGAAATAATTTTTAAACAACTATTATCATGCCTAACGGTAAGAAGCATAAGCGTCACAAGATGGCGACGCACAAGCGTAAAAAGCGCTTGCGCAAGAACCGCCACAAGAAGAAGTAAAAACTTCTTTTAAAGCAAAAGGGCTTGCGGAGAGATTCGCGAGCCCTTGATTTAACCAAAAATTTCCAAATGGAAGGCGTAACCAAACCGGACAAGGATCTAATCGTTGATGTAACGTCAACACAGGTACATATCGCTTTGATGGAAAACCATCGGCTGATAGAGTACTCTGCAGAGTCCAGCACTGGGAACCAGTTCACGGTAGGGGACGTTCACCTGGGAAAGGTGAAAAAGATTCTCCCCAATCTCAATGCTGCCTTTGTAGACATCGGCGACAAAAAAGAAGCCTTCATCCATTACCTGGACCTTGGATTGTATTTCAACGCATTCGACCAGTTTGTAAGGGAATCCAACTCCAACACCAACCTTAAGGACCTCTACTCCAGAATTCAAACAGGAGAGCCCCTTCCCAAGGAGGGACGCATAGAGGAAATCCTTAAGCCGGGACAGATGATTGTGGCCCAGATAGTCAAAGAGCCAATCTCTACAAAGGGATCAAGACTGACCGCGGAAATTTCATTGGCAGGAAGAAACATTGTTCTTCTCCCCTTTGCATCAAAGGTTTCAATCTCACAGAAGATTGGCAGCAAGGAAGAGAAACGTAGACTTGAGACACTGGTAAAAAGCATTCTCCCCAAGAATTATGGTGCAATAATCCGCACCGCAGCAGAAGGCAAGAACGCCGCAACGCTGGTAGGGGAGACCGAATCTCTCATTGAGAAATGGGAGGGATCGTGGAAAAAAATTGCCACTAACAAGACAGTCCAGCTGCTGTTTACGGAGTACAGCAAGACAACTACCGTCCTAAGGGACCTTCTCAACGAGTCTTTCTCCAATATTTGGATTAATGACGAGAGGGTGGCCGACGAAGCCCGCAAGTATGTCTCCCTGATATCTCCGGAGCAGGAAAAGATAGTCCATCTGTACGAGGGCAAGCAGCCTATCTTTGACCATTTTGAGGTCACAAGGCAAATCAAGGGCTCATTCGGCAAGGTGGTTCCCATGAGGCAGGGGGCTTATCTGGTAATTGAAACCACGGAAGCGCTGAACGTGATAGATGTCAACAGCGGCATCAGAACAAAGACCGCAGACCAGGAGGAGAACTCCTTTGAGGTAAACAAGATTGCCGCAGAAGAGATAGCACGCCAGCTCAGGCTCCGGGACATGGGTGGAATAGTGATTGTGGACTTCATTGACATGGAATCCAATGACCACAAGAACGCTCTCCACAAGTATATGCAGGAGCTGATGGAAGAAGACAGGGCAAAGCACAACGTGCTGCCGCTGACAAAGTTCGGTCTAATGCAGATTACCCGCCAGCGTATAAGGCCTGTGACGGAAATCGACACGGCAGAGCAGTGCCCCCTGTGCCACGGCACGGGAAAAATCCGCTCCAGCGCTGTGATTGATGAAGAGATAGAACGCAAGATTGCATTCTACGTCATAGAAAAAGGTGTCCGGTCACTGGTTTTGAAAACAAGCCCCATCCTGGGCGCATACCTGAAGAGGGGGCTGTTCAATTCCTACGTCACCAGATGGCGTAAGCGCTACAAGGTGAAACTGGAGTTGCAGGAGTTGACAGACTTTTCTGTCCTGCAAAATGAATTGTACAATGAGAAAGGGGACAAGCTTGAATAGCTTGCCCCTTTTTTTATGCTTACCCCCTCCACCGGTAATTGGCAATTATGCCCCCTGGACCTGGTCCACACTCTTCCCCGTTTTTGCTAAAGGTTTCACAATCAATACATTACAAAATCTCCTCCCTTCGGTTTTGACTGGAGGAGTTTTCATAAGCAGCTATTAATCAATGATTTAGCAAAAACGGGGCATGTGTCACCAGCCTTCGCCGAAGTCCGCTTCTGGCTTATGCTTTAGCGTATCACCAGCCGATGAATGCGGCGGGGGACGGAGACCAGAATCTCGTAGGGAATAGTGCCAAGGATATCGGCCAGTTCCTCCACGTGCGGATCCTCACCAAAAATGGTGACGGTGTCTCCTGGGGCGGCGGGGATGCCGGTGACGTCAAGCATGCACATGTCCATGCATATATTGCCGATGGTGGGGGCACGGTGGCCGTTGACGCTAAACGATGCGGCGCCGCGGCCCAGGTGACGGTCTATGCCGTCGGCGTAACCTACCGGGATGGTGGCTATCACGGTGCCTTCTGCGGCGTGGCCCCATCGGCCATAACCTACCGTGTCTTCTGGCCCTAACTTCTTGACCTGCAGAATTTTGCACTTGAGCGAGGCAACGGGGCTGAGCCGCTTCCCGGGGATGGCGCTGATACCGTAGATGCCTATGCCCAGGCGCACCATGTCAAACTGATGCTCCGGGAAACGCTCTATGCCGGCGCTGTTGAGAATGTGGCGCATGGGCATGTAGCCTATTCCGTCGGCCACGGACTGGGTATTTTTGCGGAAAAGGTCTATCTGGCCAAGGGTAAAGCTGTCCTGCCCGGGGTCTTCTGCTACGCAGAGGTGGGAGAAGAGGCCTTTGACTTTCACTTCCGGTGTTTGTTGCAGGTAGCTTATCAGCTCCGGAAGTTCTTCCGTCATGAATCCAAGCCGATGCATGCCGGTATCCAGCTTTATGTGGACAGGATAGTCTTTGATGCCTTTTTCCCGCAGCACTTCCACCAGTTTTTTCAGTGAATAGATGTTGGGGATGGATGGCTCCATGCGGGTTTCTATGATCTCCGGAAAGAAATCCGTGCCGGCGGTGAGTACAAGGATAGGAAGGGAGATACCGTTGCGGCGCAGTTCAAGGCCTTCTACCGGGTACGCCACGGCAAGATAATCCGCTCCGGCGCGCTGCATCATGGCAGCAAATTCCACAGCGCCGTGACCATACGCGTTTGCCTTGACCAGAACAAGCAGTTTGGTCTCCGGCTTCAAAAGGGAGCGGAAGTAACGATAGTTGCCTACCGTGGCGTTCAGATTAAGCTCCAGACGGGAAAAATCATCCTCAATTACGCGCATGTTGCCAATTTTCCAGTGCAAAATTAACAATTCCCTATGACATTTCGTCATAAAAAATGTATTTTTGCGACGCAGGCCTGTTATTTGAGCAAAGGGCCGATGAATAAAAATGAATTGATATGTCAACAACTCTTATTTGGATTATCACCATAGCCGTAATGGTGGCCAGTTTGATTATCCAGGGCATACTGGAGAGCAGGTTTGAGAAGTATTCACAGGTGCCGCTGGGCATAACCGGAGCGGAAGTGGCTGCACGCATGCTTGCTGCTCACGGCATAAGGGATGTACAGATTGTATGCATAAACGGCAAACTCACAGACCACTATGACCCAACAACGCGTACCGTGAATTTGAGCAAGGGAGTGTATTACGGAAAGTCCGTTGCGGCCGCTGCAGTTGCCGCTCATGAATGCGGCCACGTAGTACAGCACGCTACTGGTTATGCATGGCTGCGTATGCGTTCCGCCCTTGTTCCGGTGGTGTCTTTCTCCAATAATATTGTATCATGGGTACTTCTTGCGGGTGTTCTGTTAATAAATATCTTCCCGCAGCTGCTTTGGTTTGGCATTGCACTGTTTGCTCTAACCACGCTTTTCAGTTTCATCACCCTGCCGGTGGAGATTAATGCCAGTTCACGTGCTGTTTCATGGCTGGAGAACGCAGGCATCGTTTCCTATGAAACCAAGCCGATGGCTGTAGACGCCCTCAAATGGGCAGCCTACACTTACGTGATTGCCGCCCTTGGCTCACTTGCAACGCTTCTCTACTACATTTCCCTGGCAAATAGGAAAAATTAAACTGTTGCATTAGCCCAGAACGGACTTTGACAGCGAGCGTTTTTGCTAAATTATTGACTAATAGCTACTTACGCAATCTCCTCCCTCCAAAACCGAAGGGAGGAGATTCTGTAATGTGTTGATTGTAAGGACGTTAGTAAAAACGGAAAGAAGTGTGGACCAGGTCCAGGGGGTTAGAGCATTAGCCCGGCCTTGACCTTCAAAGCGGCGTCAGGGCCCTTCAGGTATGAAAGGATGGCAAGGCCGAAGTCAACGGCCCAGCCGGCGCCGCGGCCGGTGATTAGGGTGCCGCCTGTGGCCGATGCCGGGGAAGTCACCGTCCCTTCCGGGGTGTACACTGCGCCGGCGGCAATGGGCGCATCTTCAAAGCCGTCAAAGCAGGTGAACTGGCGTCCGGAGAGGCCTGGCAGTTGGGACACTACAAGTCCAGGAGCGGCACAGATGGCTGCAACGGCCCCGCCGCGGGCCCAGTGGTCCTGAAGGATTTCCATCAGTTCCGCGTGAGCGGCAAGATTCCGTGATCCTGGCATGCCACCCGGGAAAATCATCACGTCCTCCGCCCCGGTTCCCGGCTCCATCACTTCAAGGTCTGCCCAGGAAGTGTCTGCCGTAACCTGCAGACCATGTGAACTTTCTACAAGATAATCATCTGAAATTGAAACGGTTACAACCGGAACGCCGCCCCTCAGCAGGACATCGCGTGTGGCAAGGGCTTCCATGTCCTCAAAACCGTCGGCCAAAAAAATGTGTACTCCTTTCATAATATTGATTCTTAATAGATTCTTCGCTTCGCTCAGAATGACAGCTTATGTCATCCAGAGGAGCGTAGCGACGAAGGATCTTCACTTAGCGTTTAGTCTTAAAAAACTCCAGCATAAGTGCGGAACATTCCTCAGTGAGTACTCCGCCTTCTGCCTCCGTGCGTGGATGCAGAAGGGAAGGGGAGAAGAGCGAGTAGCCGCGACGTATGTCCGGGGCGCCGTATACGATGCGGCCAATCTGTGACCACGCCAGGGCTCCGGCGCACATGGGGCAGGGCTCAACAGTAACATATAAGGTGCAGTCTGTGAGGTACTTGCCTCCCATGGCCTGAGTGGCGGCGGTTATGGCAATCATCTCTGCGTGGGCGGTGGCGTCCCTCAGCTGTTCCGTCTGGTTATGACCCCGGCCGATGATACGCCCTTTCCAAACCACAACGGCACCAATGGGAATCTCTCCATCGGCCCTGGCAGCCTCCGCCTCACGGATGGCTTCCCGCATGAATTTTTCATCTTGCTCCATACCTTACAAAGATAACAAATATTTTTGTATCTTTGCGTGTTATTGCGGCAGGGGGCCGCGGTGGGCATTATTATGAGAATTACAAAAGCGGAATTTGCAGGAAGCAGCACCAGGGTGGGCGGAAAGCCCGCCAGAAAGCTGCCGGAGTTCGCTTTCATCGGCCGCTCCAATGTTGGCAAAAGTTCCCTCATAAATATGCTCACCGGCAACGGCAAACTGGCAAAGACATCCCAGACCCCCGGCAAAACCCAGCTTGTCAACCACTTCCTAATCAATGACAAGTGGTATCTGGTGGACCTTCCCGGTTACGGCTATGCAAAGCTTCCGGACAAAGAACGTGCAAAGTTAAGGCACATCATCTGGGACTATATCAACAATTCCCAGGAGCTCATTATGCTCATGGTCCTTATAGATTCCAGGCATGACCTGCAGGAGGTGGACCTTCGTTTCATAAGGGAACTGGGGGAGAAGGGGATTCCCTTCGGCATAGTTTTCACAAAGGCCGATAAACTTGGCCCGGAGGCCCTGAACGCCCAAATCCTTAAGGACAAGGGCCGGCTGCTGGAAGAGTGGGAAGAGCTTCCCCCGTGCTTTGTGTCATCATCGGCAAAGGGAACCGGCAAGGAGGAAATCCTGGATTACATTGGCTCAATTCTTCAATCGTTATGATAAGCACTGTCCACGAGCACCGTTTGGCGCTGTTTACTTGTGATGCTTCCCGCTATTTTGCGGAGAAGGTTGTTGCTGCTATGAACCGTATGAGGTCCCCGGAAGATCCGGAGATTGTCCTGGGCCCTCTGGAGACCGCCCGTTTCAGCGACGGTGAATTCCAACCCTACTATCAGGAAAGCGTGAGAGGAACCACTTGCTTCATCATCCAGTCCACTTTCCCGTCTTCAGACAACCTAATGGAACTGTTGCTGGCCGTGGATGCCGCAAAAAGGGCATCGGCAGACAGAGTGGTTGCCGTTATTCCATACTATGGCTGGGCCCGCCAGGACCGCAAGGACAAGCCTCGTACATCCATAGGAGCAAAGCTGGTGGCAAACATGCTCAAGGTGGCAGGCGCAGATTCAGTGATGACCTGTGACCTTCATGCAGACCAGATACAGGGCTTCTTTGATATCCCGGTGAACCATCTTTACGCCAGTTATGACTTCCTGGATATCCTCAAAAAACTCCAGCGCCAGTACAAGGACACCCTTACCTTGGCTGCCCCGGACATGGGAGGCGCAAAGAGGGTTCACGCCTATGCAAAGCACCTTCACACCCCGGTGGTGATATGCCACAAAACCCGCGCAAAGGCCAACGTGATTGAAAGAATCCAGCCTATCGGAGAGGTTGAGGGCAGGGATATAGTAATCATTGACGATATCATTGACACAGCCGGCACCCTCACGGAGGCCGCCAACGAGCTGCTCCGCCGCGGCGCCAACAGCGTCCGTGCCTTTGCAACCCACGCTGTGCTCTCAGGCCCGGCTTATGAAAGGATAGACAAGAGCGCCCTCAGTGAGGTGTATGTGACGGACACCATCCCCCTGGACCCCGCCCAGGCACATCTCCAGAGCAAGATTCGCGTAGTTTCTCTGGCCGATACTTTTGCCAGGATGATACTGCGCGTATACAATTACGAACCAATTTCCTCTGAATTCCCTCTGTAGCGGTGAAGACCTTCCTGGCGGCAATAGTGTTTGTGGGCCTGGCAGTTTTGCTGCTGGGCGTGAACATCTTTTTCTTCAAACGGCCTTTCCCGGACGGAGAAATCTCCACCAACCCGGAAATGCGCAAAAGGGGAATCAAGTGCGCCAAACAGGAAGAACTTGAAATGCTGGCTGCACAGCGCTCCAAAGGCGGCAAGCCGGAGCATTGCAACGGTGAATACACGGATGCGTGCCGCAGTTGCGCGCTTTATGAACTAGAAAAGTAAATATTATGGCATTAGTAGCGATAGTCGGGAGACCGAACGTAGGAAAAAGTACCCTGTTCAACCGCCTTATAGGCATGCGTCAGGCCATTGTGGACGAGACAGCCGGCGTAACCCGTGACCGCCATTACGGCAAGTGCGAGTGGAGCGGCCGGGAATTCTCCGTGGTGGACACGGGCGGTTACACAAGTAACAGCGACGACGTCTTTGAAGACGCCATCCGTCGTCAGGTGGCCATAGCCATAGAGGAGGCCGATGTTGTCCTTTTCATGTGCGAGGCAGCCACCGGCATCACGGATTATGACTCTGAGATTGCCGATATCCTCCGCCGTTCGCGCAAGCCCGTGGTGCTGTGCGTGAACAAGGTTGACACCGGTGAAAAGATGTACGACACCTTTGATTTTTACGGCCTCGGCCTTGGAGAGGTGTGGAGCATATCGGCCGCAAACGGCTCAGGCACAGGAGATTTGCTGGACGAGATTCTGAAAGTCCTCCCGGAGGATTCCCAGGAGGCCGATGATCACTCTGACCTTCCGCACATTGCCATTGTGGGAAGGCCCAACGTCGGCAAGAGCTCGCTCACTAACGCTCTTCTGGGTGAGGAGCGCAATATTGTGACGCCGGTCGCCGGCACCACGCGTGATTCCATATCCACTTACTACAACAAGTTCGGCCATGAATTCATGATTGTGGATACTGCCGGTATGCGCAAGAGGGGAAAGGTGACGGAGGATCTTGAGTTCTATTCTGTGATGAGGGCAATGCGCACAATTGAGCATTCGGACGTGTGCATACTCATGATAGACGCCACCCTTGGAATGGAGGCGCAGGATATGAACATCTTCAACGTGATTCAGAAAAACCGAAAGGGCTGCGTCATAGTGGTGAACAAGTGGGATCTCTTTGAAAAGGATTCCAACACCATGAAGGAGTACACTGAGGGCCTGAAGGCCCGCCTGGCCCCGTTCAACGACATTCCAATCATATTCACCTCAGTGTTGGAAAAGCAGCGCATCCTGGATGTCCTGGACGCCGCCGCCAGGGTTGCTCAGAATATGGCCCGTAAGATTTCCACATCGGCCCTCAATGACGCCATGCTGCCGGAGATTGAGAACTATCCGCCGCCTGCATGGAAGGGTAAGTATATCAAAATCAAGTACGTTACGCAGCTTCCTACCCGCACTCCGCAGTTTGCATTCTTCTGCAACCTGCCCCAGTGGGTGAAGGACCCCTACAAGCGTTTCCTGGAGAACAAGCTCCGTGAACACTTTGACTTCTGCGGCTGTCCCATACAGGTTTATACCCGCGCTAAATAGTGGCCCGTTTTCGCTAACTCGTTGATAATTAGCTGTTTATAAAATGTCCTCCCGGCGTTTCGGCCGGGAGGACATTTTATAAGTGGTTGATACTAAGCTAATTAAGAAAAACGCCGCATTACAGCTCCGGCTCAAAGTGCGGGATTGGCTTGAGTTTGAACAGGTTCATAACGTGCTTTCGGTCTATGAGCGCCTTGGTGGCAGGATCCTCACACACGCCGGTGCGGATGTACTTGTCCAGAACGGCATAGGTGAAGCCCAGGTTGTCTTCATCTGACTTTCCGCAGAGACCGTCAGAGGGCGTCTTTTGGACCAGGTCCACAGGAAGGCCCAGCTCAAGGCCGATTTCACAGACTTCGGCCTTGGTGAGACCGCCAAGGGGGGAGAAATCCCCGGCCGCATCTCCGTAGCGAGTGCTATAACCCACCCAGTCTTCTGACAAGTTGCAGGTGTTTACTACCCGGCCGTTATTGCTCTGTGATACAGCGTATAACGCAGTCATGCGGAGGCGGGGCGGCATATTGATGCGTGTTTGATCAGATGCTGACGAACCCAGCTTTGCCTCTACCTCTCCCATAAGGGCCTGGTACGCGCCGCCGATATTGATATCATACCGCTTGATTCCAAGATGATTGATGAGTTTAATGGAATCGGCAATATCAGGCTGAACGCCGTTGGGCATGGTTACGCCGATAACCCTGTCTTTGCCAAGAGCCTCTACGCAGAGGGCCGCGCAGACGCTGCTGTCCTTGCCGCCGGAGATGCCAAGAACGGCGTTACATCCCGGACCGTTTTCCTGGAACCAGTCCCTAATCCATTGAACACAAGCGTCTTTAACTTTTTTAGCATTAAACATAATTCACTCAGATTTTTAGCAAATATAGCCATTTTTTTACTAAATTGCAGCGCTAAAACCTTGCCGCAGATGAAAAATAACATCCCCCGCTTTGACATGGCAAGAGACCCTATCCGCACCAGATGGTATCTCAAGCCTATTACCAAGCTCCTCAGCTGGCCGGACATGGTGCTGCATAAGCCCATTATACATCGGCACCCTGGAACAGAAAGCCTGAAGCCGCCGTATATCCTTCTTTGCAACCACAACGCCTTCATGGACTTCAAGGTTGCAACCCAAATTATATATCCAAACAGGGCCAATTACGTGGTTGCAATTGACGGTTTCATCGGCCGGGAATGGCTGCTGAGAAACGTAGGCTGCATCTGCAAACGCAAGTTCACCAATGATACGGTATTGGTGAGGCAGCTCCGTAAGGTGCTGGACAACAAGGATATAGCGGTAATATACCCTGAGGCGCGCTACTCCCTTTGCGGGACTACGGCGGTGCTTCCTGCCAGCCTTGGCAAGCTGTGCAAGATGATGAAGGTGCCGGTGGCAACGCTCATTTGTCACGGCCATCACGTCAACTCACCCTTCTGGAATCTGCACGAGAGAGGCGTCAAGCCCACGGAGGCCGATTTTTCCCTCCTGTTCACGGCCGATCAGCTGGAGCAGGCCAGTGTGGATGAGATAAACGACAAGATCGTTGAGGCCTTCCAGTACGACGACTTTGCCTGGCAGAAGGAGCGCGGCATACGCACCCCCTACGCCAAGCGTGCTGAAGGCCTGCAAAAGGTTCTGTATCAATGCCCTCACTGCGGCAAGGAGTATAAGATGAGCGCCCATGGAACCATTCTTCAGTGCGACCATTGCGGAAAGAAGTGGGAGATGACGGAACTGGGAGAACTGCGGGCCCTGGAGGGTGAAACGGAGTTTAGCCATATCCCGGACTGGTATGAGTGGGAAAGGGCTAACGTTCGTAAAGAGGTCCGTGAAGGCCGATACTCCACCGGAGAGCTGCCGGTACATGTGTATTCACTGCCTAACGCACTGAAATTCTTCAAATTGGGAGACGGCAAGATGGTGCACGACGGCAACGGCTTCAGGGTATGGGGAACCGACGTGGACGGGGACCCGTTTGAGATGGTTCTTCCGGTACCATCACTCTACTCCTGCCACATTGAGTATGAGTATCTTGGCAAGTGGGGAGACTGCGTGGACCTCAACACTCTGCAGGACACCTGGTACACCTACCCTTATGACTGTGACTTTGCCGTAACCAAGATGGCTCTGGCAACGGAGGAGCTGTACTACTGGCACCGTGAGCTGGCCGGCAAGCCCTGCCGCCCCGGCCTGGCATAGATTTCAGTGGAGCGTAAGTGACTGATACATAGCGAGTTGTGAATTGTTTTCCCATTACCGGTAATGGGAAAACATTTTGTATATGGCTGATATACAGCCAGTTATGCTACACTCATGGGGGAAAAGAAAAACTGTCACGGGGTGTTCTAAATGCTGGAATTATTTTTTATCTTTGTAAGGTATGGCAGAGAGGGAGTATATGGACCTTCTGGAGCTACAGTCCAGGATTAAGGAAGGCGTTCAGGAAGCCTTCCCCGGAAGGTATTGGGTAAAGGCGGAGATAGCGTCCTGGAGCCCTCGTGCCGACGGTCACTGTTACCTCAGTCTCACCCAAAGCAGGGCAGGAAAGCCCGTGGCAGAATCCCGTGCCATGATATGGAAATGGCATTATCCCCAGTTAAAGGCATACTTTGAACAGGCCACCGGGGGGCAGCTCCGTGAGGGAATCACCGTACTGGTCCGTGTACAGGTTGCTTTCAGTGAGCTGTACGGCATGGCCCTTTACATTGATGACATAGACGCCAGCTTCACTCTGGGCGCACAGGCCCTGGAGCGCAAAAAGACCATAGAGCGCCTTCAAAAGGAAGGTTACATGGAAATGCAGCAGGAACTGGCAATCCCGGACATTCCCCAAAGGCTTGCTGTCATAACTTCCAAAACCGCCGCCGGATATCAGGATTTCCGCAACCATCTGCTTGACAATCCGGAAGGATACGCCTTTGAACTGGACCTTTTTGAGGCCCTTATGCAAGGGGAGCAGGCCCCGGATTCTATTGCGGAAGCATTGGCCCTAGCCTCAGAAAAGGCGTATGACGCCATACTGATTCTCCGCGGCGGCGGCTCTGAAACGGACCTGCAGTGTTTTGATGACCCGGGTCTTGCCATATCTATAGCCACCAGCCCCGTACCGGTAGTTACCGCCATCGGCCATGACAAGGACGTCCATATTGCCGATATGGTGGCCCACGCCAGCGTGAAAACGCCCACAGCCCTGGCAGATCTTTTCCTGGAAGCCCTACGGACGCAGGATAACCTGGCCGACAAGCTGCGTCAGCGTATATCCGCCGCTGCCAGAAAACTTGTTTCCCGCCAGGAGCTTGCCGTAAGCAGCGTGGACGCAGCAATAATGCGCTCTGTCCAGATACGCCTGAGCCAGATGCAGCGTCAGGTGGATGCTATCCATGCCAGAGTAAAACTTGGCTTAAGCAGGCGGTTTGGCGGTGTTGAACAGGCACTTCTCAGAAGCATAGGGCGCATATCCAAGGGCCTTACACAGAAGTACGCAGACCTGGTCCGCAGCAGGGACGCCGTGGCTCACCGTATACAGTTTGCCGCCGGCGCCGTGCACGGCAAGGCCGTTTCTGAGCTGGCCCTTAAGGAAGCGCTTATCAATTCCTCAGACCCTCGCAAGATTCTGGGTCTTGGCTACGTGCTGGTCACAGGTAAAGACAATAAAGTTTTGAAAACAGTAGACCGCGTGTCAGTGGGGGACCGGATAGGAGTCCGCTTCAGTGACGGCTCCCTCCTTGCCAAAGTGGATGAAGTATACAGTGACAAGATAGATAAGGCAAATACGGCGTGACGCCAGCCGCCAATCCACGCAGAAGGCTTATAATTAGGTTTTTGTGGATTGGCGGCAGCAAAAACAGCCTTTTGGGGCAAAACTATTGCCGCCAATCCATCCAAAAGGCTCAGAATGACGTTTTTTTGGATTGGCGGCGCGGCAAAGAGATATGGAACAGAAGTTTGATTACGCAAAGGCAATCGCGGAGCTTGAGGAGATTGCTGCAAAGGTGGAAAATCCGGAAACAAAGCTGGACGATATTGACGCGCTGGTGGGACGCAGCAAGGAACTGCTCAAACAGTGCCGTGAATACCTTAGGACTGTAAAAGAAAAAATTGACTCTCTTGATAAAGAATAAAATAGTCCAAGAAAAAAGTCCCTCCCCCGAGGGGAGGGGTTTCGGGAGGGGGGAACGTATACATTTTATTTTTCATGAAATGAAAAAAATTTACCAGACAGACCCTTGGCTGATGCCATACCAGGGGGCAATTGACGCAAGGCATGACAATATTCTCAAGACCTTGGAGCATATTGCCGGCAAAGGCAAACTGAAGGATGCGGTGAACAACCACATGTACTTTGGCCTGCACAGGACAAAGACCGGCTGGGTGTTCCGTGAGTACGCTCCCAATGCCAACAAGATTTTCCTCATTGGAGACTTCAACAACTGGAAACGCACGGATGCTTATGCCCTTAAGCCCCTTGGCCAGGGTAACTGGGAAATTGAACTCCCGGAGATGTTCCTTAAGCACGGCCAGCTTTACAAACTGTTCATAGAGTGGCCCGGCGGGGGCGGGGAGCGCCTGCCTTCATACGTTACCCGCGTAGTTCAGGACCCCGTTACCAAGGTGTTCTGCGCGCAGGTATGGGCACCGGAAAAGCCTTACCAGTGGAAGCACGGCCACGCCGGAAAGCGTCCCCATCCGCTAATCTACGAGTGCCACATAGGCATGGCAACGGAAAAGGAGAAGGTTGGCAGCTTTGAGGAATTCCGCACGGAGGTTCTGCCCCGCGTCAAGAAGCTGGGCTATGACACCATTCAGATAATGGCCCTTCAGGAGCACCCTTACTACGGCTCATTCGGCTATCAGGTGTCCAACTTCTTTGCCCTGAGTTCACGTTTTGGCACCCCGGAGGAGTTCAAGCAGCTTGTGGACGACGCCCACGGAAAAGGTATAGCCGTAATCATGGACATAGTCCACAGCCACAGTGTTGAAAACACGGCGGAAGGCCTGAGTGAGTTTGACGGCAGGGAGGACCTCTACTTCCACAAAGGCCCCGCCGGAAGGCATCCGGCCTGGGGTTCAAGATGCTTTGACTACGGCAAGGACCAGACAAGGTATTTCCTCCTGAGCAACGTCAAGTACTGGATGGAGGAGTATCATATAGACGGTTTCCGCTTTGACGGCGTAACCTCCATGCTGTACTGGGACCACGGCCTTGGAAAGGACTTTGGAAACTACAGCCTGTATTTTGACAAAGGCGTGGACGAGGATGCAGTAATCTACCTCTCCCTAGCCACCCGCCTTGTAAAGGAAATGAATCCCAACGGATTCACAATTGCAGAGGACATGTCCGGCATGGCAGGCCTTGCAGCACCCTTTGAGGCGTATGGCGTAGGCTTTGACTTCCGTATGAGCATGGGCATAGCAGACCACTGGATCAAATGGATCAAGGAGCGCAGTGACGAGCAATGGTCAATGGGAGAAATCTGGTGGGAACTCACCAACAAGAGGGCCGATGAAAAGACCATCTCCTATGCCGAATGCCACGACCAGGCCCTGGTGGGAGACAAGACCATCATCTTCCGCCTAATGGACAAGGAGATGTACTTTGCCATGAACAAGGAATCCCAGAATGACCTGGTAGAGAGGGGAATGGCCCTTCACAAGATGATCCGTCTTGTGACTGCCGCCACCGCCGGAGACGGCTACCTCAACTTCATGGGCAACGAATTTGGCCATCCGGAATGGATAGACTTCCCGCGTGAGGGAAACGGCTGGTCCTTCAAATATGCCCGCAGGCAGTGGTCCCTTGTAGACAACCCCCTCCTCAGATACGCCCCGCTTAACAGTTTTGACCAGGCTCTGGTACACCTTGTCAAGGATGAAGGCATCCTTTCCGTGCGTCCGGAACTTCTTGTGGCCGACGAGGAGAAGAAAGTATTGATTTTCCGTAGGAAAAACTGTATCTTTGCACTGAATTTTTCACCTGTCGGTTCGTTTGCCGATTATGGCTTCAGCGCACCGGCAGGAGAGTATGTCAACGTACTGGATTCAGATGAGCAGGTCTTCAACGGATTTGCCCGTCTCAGTGAAGGTGAACGTCACGTTGCCATCCCGGAAAGATGCCCCAACGGCAACCAGGCCTACGACCACACCCTGAAGGTGTATCTGCCGGCCCGTACCGCAATGGTTTTGAAGCAAATATAACGTTATATTTATGGCTTTTTTGAAATTCAACAAGTCGGAACTGGTCAACCTCTCCTATTCCCTCAAGAGGGAAATCATGTTGGCCAACAAGACCGGTGCCTATTGCAACACGTCCATTGTGACCTGCAATACGCGGCGTTACCACGGCCTTCTGGCCGTACCGGTAGAGAAGTTCGACGGCTACAGGCACATCCTCCTCAGTTCCATGGATGAAAGCCTTACCCTCAGGGGCAAGCGTTTCAACCTGGGCATCCACTGCTACGGAGATGTATACGAGCCGCGCGGACACAAGTACATTGTGGATTTCGATGCAGATCCGGTCCCTGCGGTAACGTACAAGATCGGAGAAATCGTTTTCCGCAAGCAGATTGTCCTTGCTCCGGACGCCAACCAGCTTATGATTCACTATGAGCTGGTAAAAGCTCCCGCAAAGGTCAAACTGGAACTCAAGCCTTTCCTGGCTTTCCGCAACGTTCACGGCCTTACAGTAGAAAATGACCAGGCAAAAACCGGTTATGAGGCTATCCAGAACGGCGCATCCTTCTGCATGTATGAGGACTTCCCGGTCCTTAACCTGCAGTTAAGCTCGGCCCAGTCGGCCTACAAGCACAACCCTGTGTGGTACAAGGGCGTCACGTATTCAGACGAGATGCGTCGCGGCTTTGACTGCAGGGAAGACCTCTTTCAGCCCGGTGTCTTTGAAGTAGACCTTAAGGCAGGGGAGTCAATCGTGGTTTCTGCCTCCGCAGGAGACAATGTGAATGCATCCGGTCTCAAGCGCCGCTTTGCTGCCGTTGTGGAAAAGATAGGCCCCATCACCTCCTATCATGATCAGCTTGTAAAGGCTGCAGATTACCTGGTGCGTGAAAACAACGGCAGAAAGATGATCGTTGCAGGTTACAGCTGGCTGTACACGGGCCTTCTCCGTGAAACTTTGGTTTCACTGGCCGGCCTCACCCTTTACGCCAAGGACGACGCCAAGGAGTTTGAGGAAATCCTTGACAACCTTATTGCAGACAATCAGGAGCGTCTTTCCCGCCGCACAACCCAGGTGGAGGCCCCGCTGTTCATGGCGGTCACCCTTCAGCAGTACATTGCGTGGGGCGCCAAGGCCAAGGACGTTTGGGCAAAGTACGGTCCGGTGCTCAAAGCCATCATTGAAAGTTACCAGCCAGGCGTGCGCCAGGAGGTTGCAATGCAGCCCAACGGCCTTCTCTGGGCCCAGCAGGACGGCGTAGCCCTTACCTGGATGAACGCCTACATTGGCGGCAGGGCCGTCACGGAGCGTGCCGGTTACCAGGTAGAGACCAACGCCCTGTGGTACAACGCAATCTGTTTTGCCCTTGCCAACGAGCGTAAGAACGGCTCCTTCTACAAGAAGTGGTCGGCAGTTAAGGAACTGATAGAGAAGAACTTCCAGCCTTTGTTCTGGAATGCGGACCTTGGCTTCCTGGCAGACTATGTGGACAATTCAGGCCAGCACCTGGAGCTTCGTCCCAACCAGCTTTGGGCTGTTTCCCTGGATTACCGCTGCGTAGACGACGAGGTAATCTCCAACGTAATGCGCGTAGTTAACGCAGAACTGGTGACCCGCCGCGGTATCCGCACCCTGAGCCCGCGTGACGTCCGCTACGACGGCGTCTATGAGGGCAACCAGCAGGAGAGGGACGAGGCTTACAACAACGGCAGCGCCTGGCCTTTCCTTCTGGCCCAGTACTGCTACGCCAGCTTCAACATGATGGGCAAGAACTTCATCAAGAGGGCAGAATGGCTTACGGAAGGCTTCTACGAGGACCTCTCCAAGCACGGCGTTGGCTGCTTCAGTGAGCTCTATGACGGAGACCCGCCGCATGAGCCTCACGGAGCTATCTCGTCGGCCATGACAACAGCCGCCCTTCTGAATATCAACTGGCTCATTGAAAAATACAGGGAGGAAAGCAAATGAGAGTTTTAATGTTCGGCTGGGAGTTCCCTCCCCATATTGCAGGCGGTCTTGGAACGGCCTGTGAAGGCATAGTCAAGGGCCTCGCCTACAACGGCGTGGAAACCCTGTTTGTAATGCCGTCGGCCTCTGGTGACGAGGACCAGAGCGCCACAACAATCATCAACGCTTCGGACGTTGCGGTGGACACCGTGACAGAGACTGTGGATGAGTTCCTTGACAAGGTCAAGTTCATCCACATTGGCTCCAACATGGTTCCCTACGCAAATCCGGAGGAGTTTGGCAAGCTCATAGAAGAGGAGAAACGCCGTCAGGTAAAGGATTTCTCCATAAGCTATGGCCAAAAGTTCAAGTTCTCCGGCAAGTACGGCGCCAACCTCATGGAAGAGGTGGCCCGTTACGCCATGGTGGGCGGAACCATAGCAATGCAGCGCAAGGATGAGTTTGACGTCATCCATGCCCATGACTGGCTGTGCTACTATGCGGGTATCGCCGCCAAGGAACTTACGGGCAAGCCCCTTGTCATCCACGTGCACGCTACTTCGTTTGACCGCGGCAGCGTGGACAATATTGACACCAGGGTTTTCGCCATTGAGAAGAGGGGAATGGAGGTTGCAGACCGCGTTGTCACGGTGAGTGACCTTACCCGCAACATAGTCATTACCCGTTACGGAATTGATCCCGCAAAGGTGGTCACCGTTCACAACGCCGTGGATTTCAGCGGCCGTGAGAACCTGGAGGTCCAGCGCGGAGTCAAGGAGCCGGTTGTAACCTTCCTTGGCCGTATCACCTACCAGAAGGGGCCGGAATACTTCATTGAGGCTGCTGCCAAGGTACTCAAGCGCACCAAGAACGTACGCTTTGTGATGGCCGGCAGCGGAGACATGATGAACCGTGCCATCCGCCACGCCGCCCGCATGGGTATCAGTGACCGTTTCCACTTCACCGGCTTCTTAAGGGGAGCAGACGTACAGAAGATGTTCGCCCTCAGTGACGTCTACATCATGCCGTCCATATCAGAGCCCTTCGGCATTTCTCCTCTGGAGGCAATGCGTACGGGCGTGCCTTCCATCATCTCCAAACAGTCCGGCGCCGCAGAGGTGCTCAAGTATGCCTTCAAGGTGGACTTCTGGGATGTGGACGCAATAGCGGACGATATTTACGCCCTGCTCAGTTATCCTGCCCTGGCGGATTTCAGCACCCGCATGGGATACGATGAGGTGAACGCCCTCAAATGGAATGGCGCCTGCGCCAAGCTCAAAAAAGTTTATGAATCAGTTGTAAAGTAATATATTATGGCAACAAAGAGCATCTGCCTGTATTTCCAGGTCCATCAGCCCACGAGGCTCCGCCTGTACAGATTCTTTGATATCGGCAAAGATTCACATTATTATGACGACTTTGCCAACCGCACCATCCTGCGCCGCGTGGCCCAGAAGTGCTATCTTCCCATGAACCAGCTCATGCTGGAGCTCATCAATGCCAACAAGGGCAAGTTCAAGATTGCCTATTCCATTTCCGGCAGCGCCCTGGACCAGTTCCAGAGGTTTGCACCGGAGGTGATTGACAGCTTCAGGGCCCTTGCCGCCACCGGCCGTGTGGAGTTCCTGGCAGAGACCTATTACCACTCCCTTGCCTCCCTTGGCAGTGACAGTGAATTCCGCCTCCAGGTGGAAAAGCACGCCGCCAAGATTGAGGAGCTCTTCGGCGTAAAGCCCACCGCTTTCCGAAACACTGAGCTCATCTATGACAACAGCATTGGAGAGGTTGTCTACGGAATGGGTTACAAGACCATGCTCACAGAGGGCGCACGCCACATCCTTGGCTGGCAGAGCCCCAACTTCGTGTACACCGGCGCTACCCAGCCCCGCCTCAAACTCCTCCTTAGGAACTACGCCCTTTCAGACGACATTGCATTCCGCTTTGCCACCAACAAGGTCACCGCAGAGCAGTATGTTGGCTGGATGAAGGAAAACGCCAAGGAAGGAGACGTGGTGAACCTGTTCATGGACTATGAGACCTTTGGTGAGCACCAGGGCGCAGACACCGGCATCTTTGACTTCATGAAGGCCCTTCCCGCCGCAGTCCTCAAGGACGGCACCTTTGGCTTTGCAACCCCTTCAGAGGTTGTCAAGAAGTACAAGGCCGTCTCTGACATAGACGTGGATGATCCCGTCTCCTGGGCCGATGAAGAGCGCGACGTCACCGCATGGCTTGGCAACGAGCTTCAGGCCGAGGCCTTCAAGAAGGTCTACGCAATGAAGGAGAAGCTTGCCATTGTGAATGACCCTGACCTGTATGAGGATTGGGGCCATCTCCAGGAGAGCGACCACTTCTATTACATGTGCACAAAGTTCTTCAGCGACGGAGAAGTTCATAAGTACTTCAACCCTTATGACACTCCCTATGAGGCTTTCATCAACTATATGAACGTAATCTCGGACTTCCAGATCCGTCTTGACGAGAAGCGTGCGGCGTTGGATTAAGTGATGGCAAGCAATAAGAAAGAACTACTTCAGCCGGACTATCTGTTCGAGGTAAGCTGGGAGGTTTGCAACAAGGTTGGCGGCATCTATACGGTTGTTGCCACCAAGGCCCTCCATTTGAGCGCCCAGCTTGGAAGGCGCCATATTTTCATCGGCCCGGATGTTTGGATGCACCGCAGTGACAATCCGGATTTCCTGGAAGATCCAATGCTCTACCGTTCATGGAAAGCGCAGGCTCTCAAGGAGGGCCTACGCTTCCGTGTAGGGCGCTGGAACATTCCCGGCAAACCGGTGGCCATCCTGGTGGATTACAAGCAGTTCCTGACTCAGGCCGACGATATCCTGAAACAACTGTGGAATGACTTCGGGGTGGACTCCCTTACCGGAAACTGGGATTACAAGGAGTCTGCCGTATTTGGCGTAATTGCCGGACGTGTTATTGAAAGCTTCTGGAACTACAATCTCAAGGGCGGAGAAAAGGTCCTGGCCCAGTTCCATGAGTGGCAGACGGGCGCCGGTGTCCTCCAGCTCAAGAGGTCCGGCATCCCCGTGGCAACGGCATTCACCACCCATGCAACCATGATGGGCCGCTGCCTTGCCGGCAACAATCTCCCTCTGTATGAAAACATACAGCAGTACAACGGAGATGAGATGGCCCGCCGGTTCAACGTGACGGCAATCTATTCTCTGGAGAAGAAATCGGCCCAGAATGCCGATGTTTTCACAACCGTGAGCGACATCACCGCCAAGGAGTGCGCCCAGTTCCTGGAGCGTCCCGTAGACGTTGTGACCCCCAACGGTTTTGAGAACAGTTTCACCCCTGCATCGGACGCAGATTACGAGGCCCTTCACAAGGCCGCCAGGGAGCGTCTGGTAGAGGTTGCAAGCATGATGGGCGCAGAGCCTGTGCCGGAGAATGCCATTTTTATCGGCATTGGTGGCAGGTATGAGTTCCGCAACAAAGGCATAGACGTCTTCATTGACGCCCTGGACAAGCTCAACCGCTCAGACTACAGCGGCCGCAGCATCCAGGCCTTCATCATGATTCCTTCAGGCCATCACGGCCCTTGCAAGGATTTCCCCAGTCAGGTTTCGCATTATCTGATGAATGCGGAATATGACACTATTACCCGTCGTCTAAGGGAAACCGGCCTTATCAACTCCATTGGAGACAAGGTGAAGGTGTACTTCATCCCTTCATACCTAAACGGAGACGACGGCGTATTCAACATGCCGTACTACGACATTCTCTGCGGCCTGGACCTGGCCCTGTTCCCGTCGTACTACGAGCCCTGGGGTTACACCCCTCTGGAGGCCCTTGCCTTCAGGATTCCTACACTCACTACCACTCTTGCCGGTTTCGGCCTGTGGGTGCAGGATCATTACAAGAAGAAACATCCCGGTATCACTGTGCTTGAAAGGGGAGAGAACAACTACCAGGAGGTGGTTGACGGCGTGGTAGAACGCGTCAAGGAAATTGCTTCCCTGGACAAAGTCCAGCGCAGAAAATACCGTGAGAACGCCCGTGAGGTTGCTCAGATAGCCCTCTGGGATAATCAAATAGTATATTATAAGGAGGCCTATTCAATTGCCCTTGAAAAGATTAAGGCAAACAGGGACTCCTACAAATCCAAAGACAAGACAATGCAATATTTTAAGACAGACGTAACTTCTCCCGCCTGGCGTTCCATCATTGTGACCCGCCATCTTCCGGAGAAGCTCTCCCGCCTGGAGAAACTTTCCAAGAACCTGTGGTGGTGCTGGAACGAGAGCGCAAAGGAACTGTTCAAGTCCATTGACCCGGAGGTTTGGCACCGCAGCGGCCACAACCCGCTTGTGGTACTTGACACCGTAAGTATCAAGCGCTTCCAGCAGCTCTCTGAGGATGAGGAATTCCTCGGCCGCATGCGCAGGGTTCTTGATGAATTTGACAAATACATGGCCGCCAAGGCAAAGCGCAAGGACCCTTCAGTGGCATACTTCTGCATGGAGTATGGCCTGGATACATCCCTTAAGATTTATTCCGGAGGCCTTGGTATCCTTGCCGGTGACTACCTCAAGGAAACCTCAGACATGAATGTGAACCTTGTGGCCGTGGGCCTTCTGTACCGCTACGGATACTTCAATCAGGTGCTCTCTGCACAGGGTTATCAGGTGGCCGGCTACGACGCCCAGGACTTCACCAAGATTCCCGCAGTGCCGGTGTTTGACAAGGACGGCAACTGGGTTACAGTTTCCGTGGCTTTCCCTGGCAGAAACATCACTGCACGCCTGTGGAAGGTGGAAGTTGGCCGTACGGACCTCTACCTCATGGATGCAGACTATGAAGCCAACATCCAGGAAGACAGGGAGGTTACCTATCACCTTTACGGCGGCAGCTGGGAGAACCGTCTCAAGCAGGAACTCCTCCTTGGTGTTGGCGGTATCCGCGCTCTCCGCAAACTTGGCCTGAATCCTCAGGTCTACCACTGCAACGAGGGCCACGCCGCTTTCATCGGCATGGAGCGCCTGCGTGAGTACATTGAGAAAGACAACCTGGACTTCACAGAGGCTCTGGAGGTTGTAAGGGCAAGCTCCCTGTTCACAACCCACACCCCTGTCCCTGCAGGTCACGACGCCTTTGACGAGGGCCTTCTGAGGCAGTATATCGGCCACTATCCGGAGCGCCTCAAAGTGGACTGGGAAACCGTCATGTCCCTTGGTAAGGACAACCCGCTGGATGCCCATGAGAAATTCTCAATGAGCAACCTGGCAGCCAACATTTCCCAGAACGTAAACGGCGTTTCCATGCTTCACGGCAAGGTGTCCCAGGATATCTTTGTTCACATGTACCCTGGCTATCTGCCGGAGGAACTCTTTGTGAGCTACGTGACCAACGGCGTTCACTATCCTACATGGTGCGCTCCTGAGTGGAAGCCCGTGCACGCCCGCGTCTTCGGCCCCGCCTTTGCCACCCATCATTATGACAAGTCCTGCTTTGACGGCATCTATGGTGTATCTGACGCAGAGGTCTGGAGCGTAAAGCGCGCCCTCAAGACCAAGCTCATGGATTTCCTTCGTGAAAGGCTGGCCGATACAACCATCAGCAACCATTACAGCCCCTCAGAGCTTGTGAAAATCACGGAAACCCTCAGGGACGACGTCCTCACCATAGGTTTTGCACGCCGCTTTGCCACTTACAAGAGGGCAACCCTGCTTTTCCGTGACCTTGACCGTCTGGACAAGATTGTGAACAATCCCGTCCAGCCCGTGCAGTTCCTCTTTGCCGGTAAGGCCCATCCGGCCGATAAGGCAGGTCAGGACCTCATAAAGCAGATTGTGGACATCTCCAAGGATCCGCGCTTCATCGGCAAGATTGTCTTTGTCCCCGGATACGACATCACCCTTGCAAAGCGCATGGTCCAGGGCGTGGATGTGTGGATGAACAATCCTACCCGTCCCCAGGAGGCTTCCGGTACTTCCGGAGAAAAGGCCGCAATGAACGGCACCATGCACTTCAGCGTGCTTGACGGCTGGTGGGTAGAGGGTTACAAGGAAGGCGCCGGCTGGGCTCTTCCCATTGAGCAGGCCTACGAGGACAACAACTTCCAGAATGAGCTTGACGCCGCCACCATCTACCAGATTCTGGAGAACGACATTGCTCCCGCATACTATAACGTAGACCGCGTTACCGGCAGAAGCAGTGAGTGGATTGGCTACATCAAGAACACAATTGCAAAGGTGGCCTGCAACTTCACCACCAACCGCATGCTCACGGACTATATGGACCAGTACTATGCTCCTCAGGCCAAGGCATTTGCCTCTGTTGTGGCAAAGGACTTTGCCAAGGCACGTGAACTTGCCGCATGGAAGACCCATGTGCGTCATGAGTGGGAAAATGTCCGTCTGGTATCCCGCGCACAGCAGGCTTCTACCTATGACCTTTCAATGGCAACTCCTTTCCACACGGAGATGGACCTGCAGCTTGGCGCCCTCAACCCCAAGGAGGTTGGCGTAGAGATTGTATTTGCCCAGAGCGACAACCACGGCAAGGTTCACATTGTGGAAGTGCACGAGTTCAAGGTGGTCTCCTTCAAGGACGGCGTTGCACACTATGAGGTGGATCTTCTCCCGGAGAAGACCGGTTCATACCTGGTAGGCGCCCGCGTATTTGCAAAGCACCCGCTGCTGGCCCACCGCCAGAGCTTTGAGTGTGTCAAGTGGCTGTAGTAACCACAGGATTCTTTGACGGTGTCCATCTTGGGCACCGTCATGTGCTTGAGACAGTGGTCTCCTCTGCCCGGGAAAGGGGAGAGGAGGCCGTTGTCATAACGTTCTGGCCTCATCCCAGGGCGGTTCTCCAGCAGGATGCCAGGGATTTCAGGCTGCTCACAAGCCTTGAAGAAAAGAAGGCGCTTCTGATGGCCGCAGGCATAGACCGCGTAGAGGTAATTCCTTTTACAAGGAAGTTTGCTTCAATCAAGGCCAATGACTATTTAAATATTCTGAAGCAACGTTATGATGCGTCGCTAATAGTGATGGGCTATGACAACAGGTTAGGAAGTGACAGAAAAACGGCGGAAGAGATATGTGACACACACACATCTCTCCCGCCTGTTGCCATATTAAAACCTGTCATTCCTGGCGTGACAGACTGTCATTCTGAGCGAAGCGAAGAATCTCCTATTTCTTCTACCAGAATCCGTAAGGCATTGGAGGCAGGGGAAATAGAGAAAGCAAACGCCATGCTGGGGTATGAGTACGGGCTGCATGGGGTGGTGGTGGCCGGGAACAGGCTGGGGCGTACCATTGGATTTCCTACGGCAAATATGCAGCTGTATGAGCCGCTTAAGCTGGTGCCGCTCAATGGTGTTTATGCTGTTGAGGTTGAGGTGACAGGGAGTGTGTTCAGGGGGATGTGCAATATCGGCACGCGTCCAACTGTTGGAGGGACTGCCCGCACCATTGAAACCCATATCCTTGATTTTGATGAGGATATCTACGGGCTGCCGCTTAAGGTGAGATTTCTCAGGCGCATCCGTGAGGAGCGTAAATTTCCGTCCCTGGAGGCTCTCAGGGCGCAATTGGTGCAGGATGCTTTGATTTGTAAAAAGTAATTCCTATCTTTGCATACACACAGAAATCTGCGACGGCCTTCATGGGTCGTTGCAACTTTTTTTGACAAAGTAAAAAGTATAGATATGGCAGTTGAATTAATGACTCAGGCGGGTCTTGACAAACTCAAAAAGGACCTTGCCGACGCACTGGCCCAGAGGCCGGTGATTGCCGCTGCAATAGCAGAGGCCAGGGAAAAGGGTGACCTTTCAGAAAATGCAGAATACGATGCGGCACGTGACGCACAGGGTCTCCTGGAGGTGAAAATCGCTCGTCTTAAGGAAAAGGTGGCCAACGCCCGCGTTATTGATGAGAGCAAGCTATCGGCAGATTCTGTTCAGCTTCTTTCCAAGGTAAAGGTGAAGAATCTTGCCAACAAGATGGTGATGAACTTCCAGATTGTGCCTGAGAGTGAGGCAGATTTCTCCAAGGGTCTTCTGGCCGCTACCACCCCCATCGGCAAAGCTCTTATGGGTCACGGAAAGGGTGAGGTTGTTGAGGCTAAGGTTCCCAGCGGTGTCATGAAGTTTGAAATCATGGAAATTTCCCTCTAATATGGCTACCATTTTTACAAAGATTGCAGCAGGGGAGATTCCTTCATATAAGTGCGCAGAGTCAGATGACTTCTACGCATTTTTGGATATATCTCCTTTGGCTCCGGGTCATACCCTTGTGATTCCTAAGCACGTGGAGGATGACTATATTTTCCATCTGGACGCCGCTACGTATGAGGGCCTGTGGGCTTTTGCCCGCAAGGTGGCAGTAGCGCTCAAGGCGGCCGTTCCCTGCAAAAGGGTGGGCGTTGCCGTGCTTGGAATGGAAGTTCCTCATACCCACATTCATCTTGTGCCCCTTCAGACTGAGGGTGACATGGATTTCCGCAAGGCAAAGCTCCAGCTGGAGCCCGCCCGTATGCAGGAGATTGCATCTAAGATTCTTGCAGAGTATGAAAAGCTTTAGCCGCATTGCCCTTGGCGCCATTCTTTGCGCCTGCGTCCTGTCCTGTGATGACAACAAGACTTATATCAGCGGTGTCCTCAAAGATGCCCCTGAGTCAGAGCTTATTGTCAAGATGCTGGACGTAAACCGTTTCCAGGTTCTGGACACCCTCAAGACAGGTGAAGACGGCGCTTTCTCCTATGATTTGGAAATCAAGGAGGCTCAGCCGGAGTTTGTATACCTTTATTACAAGGACCGTCAGGTAGCCTCCCTTCTTCTTGAAAAGGGAGATGCCGTGCTTGTGGAGACGGATACCCTTGGCGCCTACAGGGTGGAAGGCTCAGAGGAGTCCCTTAACCTGCAAAAGGTGGAGAATGCCTACAATGCCTGCGTGAGGGATATCTCCAAGATTATCACCAATCCCTTCCAGGGAGACGCCGCCCTTTCACGCCGATATGTAGCCTACTACCGTGACAGGGTGCAGTACGTAATGGCTCATCCCTACTCTCTTACGGTTGTGCCGGTATTTTTCCAGAAACTCAATGACGGCCTTCCGGTGTTTGCACAGCCCACGGACGGTCTTCTCATGAGGGCAATATGTGATTCCCTCAAGACCGTTTATCCGGAGTCCAAGTATGTCAAGGCTCTGGAGAAGGAGGCAGACCGCAGGGTATCGGCCATGGAGATAGGGGAGAGGATACGTAACGCCCAGCCGGTTGGTTACATTGACATGGAACTACCCGGCATGGACGGCAAGAAGATCAAGCTCTCAGACGTAGAGTCCAAGGTTACAATGGTATACTTCTGGGCAACCACTGCAGAGCAGAAGATGTTCAACCTGGACGCTCTTGTGCCGCTTTACAAGGAGTTCCATCCCAAGGGATTTGAAATCTATGCAGTGTCCCTGAACGTGGACAAGGCTGTATGGGGAACCGCCATGCGCAACCAGAAACTTCCCTGGGTAAATGTCTGTGACACAAGGGGTGTTGAGTCCCCCTACATTGGCGCTTATGGCGTGACGGACCTTCCCATGGTGTGGTTCATAGTGAATGGAGAGATAGACTCCGCCGCCTCTGTCCGCACCGCCGCCGACATCAGGGAATACCTCAGCAAAAAACTGTAGTACTCCCAGGTTTTGCGTGCCGGCTGCCCCCCCCGCGGGCAATTCCTGTTTATACGGCCCGCGCTCGCGTGGAGCTAAGTTGCTCATTATTAACTATTTACATAAAAGTGGGTGCCATTTTCAAGGTACCCACTTTTGCGTTATTTACTGATAGTCAATCATTTGGCTCCACGGACATGGCCGATAATTCTTTTGAAAAAGTGTAATATAATTTGATTTTTCTTTTGAAAAAGTGCAAATTTGTGTTTGGAAGAGACTTTTATGCTTATGATTTTTTAAATCAGTTACTTAATTATAGTTTTATGAAACACATTATTACCTTCTTTTCACTCATTGCTGCTATTATCTGTACATTCACTTCCTGTGGGAAAAATGATACATCATCATCAGTAGATTCTGGGTCTTTAGCACTGGTGGGCAAATGGCAACTTACCTCTATGACAATGAACGGTGAGCCGGTTCCCTTTTCGGATGTTTTTTATGAATTCAAAGCAGATGGCTCCCTCATTATAGAACAATCAACAGGGAAATTTACGTGCACGTACAAATTTGATCAGAAAGAGAATACACTCACGGTATCGGCTTACGCCGGATCGGCCGAAATGGTTTATCAAATTGTCAAGCTAACACAAAGTGAGTTTTCTTTCATGTTCTCCCAAACAACTAATGGTGTGACCAAATCCTTTGTGCATAATTTCAAAAAGATATAGAGTTAGCCATCGCTAAAGGGGATGTTCACGCCCGTGCAGAATCAGAACAGATTCTTCCTGGAAACGGTGGCTACAAAGTCTTTGAGGTAAAAGGGTTCGAAGTACGCAAGGTCTTCGAACCTTTTTTCTTCCCAGGCGGCTTGTGCCAAGGGGGCCATGTGGGCGGCAAGGGGCCAGGCCTCCACAAAACGTGCGTTGGGATGGGTGATGACCTCACGGCACTTCAACGCACCATCCCCTATAAATACCACGGGGCCGGCAGCAAGTTCATCGGCAAAAGAGTCCGGGCCGATGATTTTGGCCTCTACGGGCGTAAGCTGCTTCCCGTCAGGGGAGAAGACGGCGGTGTAGACCTCCATGCGGCGGGCGTCGATCATGGGGATGATGTGAGATCCGGGCATGGCGGCAGCCTCCGCAGCCAGTACGTCCAATGAACCAATGGCAATCAGCGGCAGACCTGCGCCGAAGGCCAGGCCTTTGGCCGTGGAAACGCCAACGCGGAGACCGGTGTAGGAACCGGGCCCTTTGCCTACGGCAACGGCGTCACAGTCCGTAACTTTCAAGCCCTGTGAATCAAGCACTTCTTTTACAAGCGGAGCGGTGAGGGATGCCTGGAGGCGGGGCTCACTGCACTCCCGTGACGCAATGACCTTGCCGTCCCGTGCAAGCGCTACGGAAAGTTTTGCCGTTGAAGTTTCCAGAAGAAGTATAAGTGCCATGTTTTTAAGCGGTTACTGAAGCGGCGGCTTCCTGAGCGTGACCAAGGAGGCCCTTGAGGTAGGGGAAGATGGCGTAGCCAAAGTCTTTGAGGGCGTCGTACAGGATGGATTCCGTGATTACGGGGCTGGTTACCAGCTGGAATTTGGTGTTTACAGTATCAAAGATAATAATCAGTATGCTGATAAGGATTGCCGATATGATTATTGAAAGGACAAAGCCAAGAAGCCTGTTTACCCATCCCAGATTGGCCATCTTGGTTACACTTGTGAGGAGCTTTGCCAGGATGAGCACAATAATCATGACAGCAATGAGCACAAGGACAAATGCCGCTATGTTGAGAACGGTATCAGAGACCTCAAAGTACTCCTTGAGTTTCTCACTTACCAGGGCGGAGTAGTGGTAGGCAGTCCAGGCGGCAGCCACTATTCCGGCAAGGGAAACGGCCTGTTCTATGAAGCCTTTTGACAGGCCGCGGATGATTCCCGGGAGGAACAGCAGCAGAATAACTATGTCAAGAACGTTCATTCTTTGCTTATCAGAGTTTAATTGATTATCTTTGTAGTCTTAAAAGCAGTACAAAATTAGAAAAAATATATGACATTCAAAGAATATAAGGGATTGGACCTTACCCGTACGGGAGCAGAGGTCCTGGAGAGGTGGAAAAGGACAGACGCCTTTGGGAAGTCGCTTGAGCTTCGTGAAGGCGCTCCTGAGTTCATATTCTTTGAGGGTCCGCCCTCCGCTAACGGCATGCCTGGCATCCATCACGTAATGGCCCGCTCCATCAAGGATGCAATATGCCGATACAAGACCCAGACGGGATACCGCGTAGCCCGTCGCGCTGGTTGGGACACCCACGGACTGCCCGTAGAACTTGGCGTTGAGAAAAAGCTTGGCATCACCAAGGCCGATATCGGCACAAAAGTGAGCGTAGGGGAGTATAACGCCACTTGCCGCAGGGAGGTCATGAAATACACCGCAGAGTGGAAAAACATGACTGAGCGCATAGGCTACTGGGTAGACATGGAGGACCCTTACATCACCTACGACAACCGCTACATAGAGACCCTGTGGTATCTTCTCAAGAAGATTTATGACAAGGGACTCCTTTATAAGGGATACACAATCCAGCCTTACAGCCCTACAGACGGCACCGGACTCAGCTCCCATGAGCTTAACCAGCCGGGCTGCTACAAGGATGTAAGCGACACAACTTCAACCGTTCAGTTTGAGGTTATCAAGGACGGCCTTTCCCAGCCGCTTTACGGCACAGAGGCCTTCCCCGTGTATTTCCTTGCATGGACCACAACGCCCTGGACCCTTCCTTCAAACACGGCCCTTTGCGTTGGCCCGGAGATAGAATACATTCGCGTTCTTTCCTTCAACCCGTACACAGGAGAACCGGCAGTATATGTTCTGGCAAAGGACCTTCTTGGCGCCTGGTTCAACCCTAAAGGTGAAAACCAGCCCCTGGAGACCTACCAGAAGGGTGACAAGATTGTCCCCTACAAGGTTCTTGACGGCGTGTTCAAGGGCAAGGAACTTGTGGGAATACGCTATCATCAGCTCATCCCATGGTTCAAGCCGCAGGGAGATGCATTTCGCGTTATAGCCGGAGATTATGTCACCACCAGTGACGGTACCGGCATAGTGCACATAGCTCCCACCTTCGGTGCAGACGACAAGCGCGTTGCCGCGGCCGCTGGAATCGGCGCAATTATGCCCGTAGACAAGGACGGCAACCCCCAGGCACAGGTAGACCGCCAGGGCCGATTCATGCGCCTGGAGGACATGCTTCCGGAGTTTGCCGCCACCGTAGACCCTTCCTATAAGGAGTATTCCGGCAGGTACGTCAAGGCCGGCTACAAGCAGTACTTTGAGCATGTGGAGGAGGAAGGCACCCTGGACATAGACCTTTGCGTAATGATGAAGGCCGATGGCCGCGCATTCAAAGTGCAGAAGCACGTCCACAGCTATCCCCACAGCTGGCGTACGGACCTTCCCGTGCTCTATTACCCGCTGGACAGCTGGTTCATAAGGGCATCGGCCGTGAAGGATGAGATGGTGGCTCTCAACAAGACCATCACCTGGAAGCCCGCTTCCACCGGTACAGGCCGCTTTGGCCAGTGGCTGGAGAACATCCAGGACTGGAACCTTTCCCGCAGCCGCTACTGGGGAACTCCGCTTCCCATCTGGCGCACGGAGGACGGAAAGGAAGAGATTTGCATCGGCTCAGTCAAAGAGCTGTACGATGAAATAGAAAAGGCCGTCAAGGCCGGCGTCATGCCCTCCAACCCCTTGAAGGACAAGGGCTTTGACCCGGAGGATATGAGCCTTGAAAACTATAATAGGATAGACCTTCACCGTCCCTATGTGGACAGCATCTTCCTGGTTTCAAGGACCGGCCGCAAGATGATCCGTGAGACAGACCTCATTGACGTCTGGTTTGATTCAGGCGCCATGCCTTATGCCCAGGAAGGTCTCCGCAGCCTTGGCAAGCCCTGCTTTGGCGCAACGGCAGACTTCATTGCAGAGGGCGTGGATCAGACCCGCGGATGGTTCTACACCCTGCACGCCATCCACACCATGATAAGCGGCACCCCCGCCTTCAAGAGGGTGATTTCCAACGGCCTGGTGCTTGATAAGAACGGCAACAAGATGTCCAAGCGTCTTGGCAACGCCGTGGATCCGTTCAAGGCCCTGGATGAATATGGTGCAGATGCCCTCCGCTGGTACATGCTAACCAACGCGGAGCCCTGGGACAACCTCAAGTTTGACGAGGGCGGCGTGGCCGATGTCCGCCGTAAGTTCTTCGGCACGCTATACAATACCTACGCATTCTTTGCAAGGTATGCAAATATTGATGGTTGGGAACCCACTGTCACACTGAGCGAAGCAAGCGTGTCTCAAACAGAACTTGACCGTTGGATCCTTTCCAAGCTCAATACCGTCATCAAGGACGTTACGGCTGCTTATGAGGACTATGATGTCAAGACGGCCGGCCGTATCCTTGAAACCTTTGTGTGCGACGACGTCTCCAACTGGTACGTTCGCCTGAACCGCCAGCGTTACTGGGCAGGGGAGATGACGGAGGATAAGAAGGCTGCATACGAGACTCTGTATAAGGTACTTACGGATGTGGCAGTCCTTGCCGCGCCCATTGCGCCGTTCTTCATGGACCAGCTCTACTGTGACCTGGCAGGTCCTTCGTCGCCTGCGGCTCCTCAGGATGACAAAAGTGGTCAGGATGACAAAAGTGGTCAGAATGACAATTGTCATTCTGAGCGCAGCGAAGAATCTGTTCACTTCACCCTTATGCCAAAGGCCGATGAAGGGGCCATTGACCGTGACCTTGAGGAGCGCATGGCGCTTGCTCAGCAGGCCACGTCCCTCATCCTTGGTATTCGCAAGAAGGTGAATATCCCTGTGCGTCAGCCGCTTTCCAAGGTGATGATTCCCGTCATCTCAGAGAAAGTCCGCCGTCAGCTTGAGGCCGTGAAGTCCATCATTTTGGCCGAGGTCAACGTAAAGGAGATGGAGTTCATTGAGGACGCTTCCGGTATAATGACCCTTAAGATAAAGCCCAACTTTAAGGTGCTGGGCAAGACTTACGGCGCACGCATGAAGGAGATTGCCGCAGCGTTTGCCGCTCTGGAGCAGCCGGTAATATCGGCAATCCAGAAGGCAGAGACGGCAGGGGAGTCCTATACTCTCTCTCTTGCCGGTGGAGACGTGGTTCTCAATCCCGGTGACTACGCCATCTCGTCGGAGGATGTAGAAGGCTGGCAGGTGGCCTCTGAGGGTTCCCTCACCGTTGCCCTGGATATAGAGGTTTCTCCGGAGCTTCGCCTGGAAGGCCTTTCCCGTGAACTTGTAAACCGCATCCAGAACCTCCGCAAGGCTTCAGGCTTTGAGGTCACAGACCGCATCAATACCGTAGTTTATTCAGACGACAAGGCTCTTGCTCAGGCTATGCAGGAGTACTCGGAATACATAAAATCACAAACACTGTCCCTTTCCATCGGCCTTGAAAACGCCGCTTCCGCACCCGCAGATGCGGTAGAGGTTGAATGGACAGAGGGTACAATAAAGCTAACCGTTAAAAGATAAAGATATGGACCAGAACACTAAAACCCGCTATTCCGACGAGGAATTGGAGGAATTCCGCACTATCATCAACGATATGCTGGAAAAGGCCCGTGCAGAATATGCCACTCTTCGTGAAATTGTAACCCACGCAGGCGGAAACGACATCCTGGACACTGCCCCTACTTTCAAGACAGTTGAGGATGACGGTGCATTCCAGCTTTCCAAGGAGGAAGCCGGTGCACTTGCCCAGCGTCAGTACAAGTTCATCCAGAACCTGGAGGCAGCCCTGGTGCGTATTGAGAACAAGACCTACGGCATCTGCCGCGTAACAGGCAAGCTCATCCCCAAGGAGCGCCTGCGTCTGGTTCCTCACGCTACCACCACTGTAGAAGGAAAGGCAATCCTTGAGAAGACAGGCCGAAAGTAATGGCACGTCTTTCAAAAGGTAAGGGGCTCATTATTCTGGGCGTTTTGCTGGTAGTCATTGATCAGGTGATAAAGATCCTGGTCAAGACCAACATGACCCTGGGAGAGAGCATTCCGGTTCTTGGCAACTGGTTCCAGCTTGTCTTTGTGGAAAACAAAGGCATGGCATTTGGAATGGCGTTTGGCGGAGTGGCGGGCAAGTATTTACTTACTGTCTTCCGCATAGTGCTGTTTGGCTTCCTGTGCTGGTGGATTTCAAAACTGCTCAAGCGCGGAGATGTCCCGGCAGGCGTCCTGGTGGGGCTTGCCCTTATAACAGCCGGCGCTTTTGGCAATATTGTAGACTGCCTGTGCTATGGACTCATTTTCAGTGAGTCTACCTACACCACCGTGGCAACTCTGGGCTCATACGCTCCATTTATGCAGGGCAAGGTTGTAGACATGTTCTATTTCCCGCTCTGGACTTGGCCGGATTGGGTTCCGGGCCTTGGCGGGCACATCTTTTTTGAGCCGGTTTTCAACTTTGCAGACAGCTGCGTAACCTGCGGAGCAATATATTTAATTCTCTTTCACTGGAAGTTTTTTGCAAAGGAGTAAATTTTTACTATCTTTGCAGTCCCGTTTGGAGGCGTGGCCGAGTGGTCGATGGCGGCAGTCTTGAAAACTGTTGTACGGCAACGTACCGGGGGTTCGAATCCCTCCGCCTCCGCACTTAATACTCAAACTCTTTTTCTCCGGATGCATTGAAGGTGCTTATCCGGAGTTTTTTGTCTCCTTTTGTGTAGCTGAATTCCAGACGGCGGACGTCGTCGTTTACAATAATAGGGAAGTTGTTGCCCATGCTGCCAGGCTCACAGAACATGAATTCATGCAGGTCTGCACCAATCATAAGGTCTATGCCGCCCTTGTTCAGAATGGGAACTATATGCTGGTTCAGCCAGCGTTGCAGCAGGTAGTCGTCCTTGTCCGGATGGTCTATCATAGGAACGTGAACCAGGCAAACCTTCACTGCGGCGCTTTTGAAAGCGGGCTCTTTCACGGCCTTTTTAGCCCAATCAATCTGCTCCTGCAGGTAGTCCTCAAAGACCTCTGCTCCGCAATAGGCCATGCTTCTGCGGGCATGAGTTTCCCCGGCGTCAAATACAATGAACGCCACTGGGCCCTGGCGGAAGGTGTAGTAGAAGGGGGTCGGGTCACTGTGTGGAAAGACCTCTGCAATGAGCGGTGTGTTGTTGCCGCGGCCCTCATGGTTGCCGCGCGTATACTGAAGCGGCACGCCGGCGGCAAGGCTTCCAAGGGGCTCTATGGCATAACGCGTGAGCGTATCCAGCACGTAGTTTCCGGCCGATACTATGTCTCCGTTGAGGAAAATGAAATCCGTTGAGGCAGAATCTGTCTGGGCGGCCAGGGCGGCATACTTGTCACGTTTGAGGTGGATGTCGTTGAAAACGGAGAATCGGCAAGACCTGGCCTTGTGGTCAAAGGTTTTCACGGCATGCCACTGCCCCTGATAACTTTCTCCAAACTGTGGGTCACGTGCGTTCCGGTCATCCTTGATATTCTGGCCGCATATCCTGTAGCGGGTGATTTCTCCGGGCTTCCTGCCTGTGATTGAAACGCTGTGCAGGCGGCGGAATATGCGCCTACCCGCAAAAGTGTCATACACTTTGGTGCCGTCTTCCAGCTCCACGTATGCCGTACCGGGAATCCGGCTTGTCCATAACACAGTAAAGGAGTTCTCTCCGGTATCGCTTATCCAAGGCCCGGCCTGAATGTCCTGCGCCCCCGCCGCCTGCACAGCCAGCAGCAGGGAAATGCAAACAATGATTCTGTTAATACTCATAAGACCCAAAGTTACGTGATGCAAAGGGAAGAGACCAGCGGAGTGACTGGTGCCAGTATTCCCAGCAGTGCCAGCCGTCACGGACGCGGAGCTCCGCCTTGACGCCGCGCTCACGCATGGCCTTGTACATGTCAAGGGTGAGGTCCAGAATAAAGTCGTCGTCACCGCAGTCAAAGAACCACTTTACGCTGCGCAGCTGTTCCAGGGTGTCTTCAGATGCGTTCCTGACATACTCTATGGCAGAGTTTTCATGAACGGACTGGCATACCTTGTAGAGTTTGTCTGACGGATCATCAGACCATTGCTTGTCATTGTCCAGCCAGGCGCTCATGGCATAGCAGCTGGAGAACATGTCCGGATGATGCTGACAGTAGACTGTGCTGCCGCCACCGCCCATGGAAAGGCCCATTATGGCCCGGTGCTGTTTGTCCGGAATCACGTGGAACCTTGTTTCCACATAAGGAATGAGTTCCTTGAAGAAAAAATCCTCATACAAGTGCCCCGGGATGTTGAAATATCCGTTTTGGACGGCGTGGGGGTCCGGGCCGCCGGCATTTGGCATGACTATTATCATGCGGGCCGCTTCCCCTGATATTATAAGTTCATCCACAACTTCCTTCATGTGGCCATCGACAGCCCAGGCTGTGTAGGTGTCCGTGAGACCGTGGAGAAGGTAGACAACAGGGTAAGAGGCCGATGAATCAAAGTCAAATCCTGCCGGAAGGTATACATTATAATATACGTCTTCACCAAGAATGCTGCTGTGAACAGCCTCTGCGCGGATTTCACTGTACTTCAGGGGTTGTGCGGCGGCTCCTACGCAGAGCAGAACCATCCAAAAAAAGAAAAGCCTTTTCATACCTTAAATATTCTCAATCATACAAATATAAACATTTTCACTATCTTTGCACCGGAAAAAACAATGTTTTATGTCACCAGAATTGGAACTTACCGTCCGCGTACTTGGAGCAGGTCTCCTTGGAGCGGCTATTGGATACGAGAGGGAACTCAGGGGCAAGGGTGCAGGTGTCCGCACACATCTGCTGGTTGCCATGGGCGCCTCGCTTTTCATGATTATTTCACAGTACGGATTTGACGGAGTCATCAAGTTTGACGCTGCGCGTATAGCGGCCGCTGTAGTTGGAGGCCTTGGCTTCCTGGGCGGCGGCATCATAATGAAAAACAAGCATGTGAGCGGCCTTACCACCGCCGCCGGCCTTTGGGTTACCGGCGCAGTGGGCCTTGGCTTTGGCTGCGGAATGTATGAGATGTCCGTTCTTTGTTTCATTCTCATCATTGCCTGCATGGAAGCCATGCACTTCTATAACTTCCGCGTAGGGGACCAGCAGATAGACATCACCGTCACTGGCCGGGACAGGAACAGAATCATTGATTCAATCAAGGGAGTCGGCAAGCAGTGCAGGATAAATTCCATTGTAAAGGTGGCCGAAGGATTCAGGATCAACGCTTCGCTCCTAGTCAAAAAGAGAGACTTCCCGCACAATATCCTGCAGCAGTTAGATGCCATTCCTGGCATAACGCTGGACTCAATAGAGTAAAAATGTCAGTTAAACTGCCAATCCGCCGGGTTGGCAGTTCTTTTGTATTATAGGCCCACGGACAAAACTATGACAAAATGACAAAGAGAATACTGACAGTATTGATGGCCATTGCAGTCTCCGCGCTTGCGGCTCAGGCTCAGGAAAGGGTCCTGACCCTTGAGGACTGCCGTGAGATGGCATTGAAGCAGAGTAAAGAACTTGACCAGGCCCGTATACAGACAGAGATGGCGGGCTATGATAAAAAGATAGCCCTTGCAAACTATTTTCCCAAGGTAAGCGCAACCGGCGCATACGTATATAACAGCCGTAACATAGCCCTTGTGAACGAGGATCAGAGTGACCGCATCCGCAACATGGGAACAAACGTCCAGGACAAAATGTGGCTTGCGGCACAGCAGAAGGCATCCCCCCGCGGCAAGGAAATCCTGGAACTGCTGAGATCCTCCGGGATAATGCCGGACATTGCCACCCCGCTCAACGAGATTGGCGAAGAAATTGACGCCTCCCTCCACCCGGACCTTCACAACGTATGGGTTGGCGCCGTAACATTGGAGCAGCCCATCTTTGTGGGCGGAAAAATTGTTTACAGCAACAAGATGGCTGCCCTGGCAGAGGAACTGTCAAACTCCAAATACGACATGAAGGAGGCGGAGATCCTCTTTGACGTGGACCAGGCCTATTGGCAGATAGTCTCAATAGCCAACAAGAAAAAGCTGGCGGAAAGCTACGCAGACCTTCTTCACCACATGGAGCAGGACGTGAATACGGCCATCGCCGCCGGCGTCTCCACGGAATCGGACGCCCTCCAGGTCAAAGTCAAGGCCAATGAGGCCGACATGATGCTCACCAAGGCCACCAACGGCCTCACCCTGGCAAAGATGCTGCTTTGCAAAAGAATCGGCCTTCCCCTTGATTCACAGGTACTTCTTGCCGACGAAGACCTTGAGATAATTCCCACCCCGGAGCGCCCGGCAGCAAGGACTATGGAGGACATTTTCCAGGCACGTCCGGAAACCAGGAGCCTGGAACTTGCAACCAAGATTTTTGACACAAAGGCAAAGGTGGTGAGGGCCGATATGATGCCCACGGTTGCAGCAATTGGTGCATATTCAGTCACCAATCCCAACTTGTCAAACGGCATGGAGAAGTCCTGGAACGGAGGTTTCACTGCCGGAGTGCTTGTGAGGGTTCCAATCGTGCACGCAGGAGAGGCTTACTATAAGTATAAGAAGGCCAAGGCCGAAGCCCGCCTGTACACGGACCAACTTCAGGATGCAGAGGAACTTATCACCCTCCAGGTTACCCAGCAGCGCAAACTCTATGACGAGGCCCTTGAAAAAGTGAGGATGGCCTCCAGCAACCTTGACAGTGCGTCGGAGAACCTCAGGACCGCCACCATCGGCCATGAAGCCGGTGTAATCCCCACCAATACGGTGCTTGCGGCTCACACGGCCTGGCTCAGCGCAAACAGTGAATACATTGACGCAGGTATAGAACTTCAGATGACCGCCTCATCCCTCAGAAGGGCGGAAGGACAATACTAAAATACTATGAAAAACGATCAGAAGAATTACAACCTCCTCATAGGGGTTGCGGCTTTGGTAGCCATTGTACTTGTAATTTCAATCGTAGGATATATTGTGTCAAGGCCCAAGCCCGTGGTAATCCAGGGAGAGGCCGAGGCCAGCGAATACCGCATTTCCGGAAAGGTCCCGGGCCGAATAGAGGAGTTCCGCGGCCAGGAAGGCCAGAGGGTGCGTAAAGGTGACACCCTTGTAATCATTGATTCCCCTGAAATCCGCTCCAAGATTGCAGAAGCATCGGCCGCAAAAGCCGCAGCTGAGGCTCAGAAGAACAAGGCCATGAACGGTGCCCGACAGGAGCAGATTACCGGCGCCTATGAGCTGTGGCAGAAGGCTCGTGTGGGGGAAGAGGTGATGCGGAAGTCCTTTGAAAGAATCAACACCCTCCATGAGCAGAAGGTGGTTTCTGACCAGAAGTATGACGAGGTTCAGGCCCAGTACAAGGCCGCCATTGCCACCACCAAGGCCGCCAAGAGCCAGTACGACATGGCCGTAAAGGGAGCCCGCCAGGAGGACAAGGATGCCGCCGTGGCTCTTGTGGAACGGGCCAACGCCGCCGTTGAGCTGGTGAACTCTTATGTGGATGAGATCCGCCTCACGTCCCCGGCCGATGGTATCATCTCTGACATTTACCCCAAAGTAGGGGAGCTTGTCGGCCAGGGCGCTCCAATTATGACCATCCAGGACCTCTCTGATATGTGGTTCACTTTCAATATCCGTGAAGACAGGCTCAAGGGTATGCGTACTGGAGACCAGGTGCGCCTTATGATTCCTGCGCTGAACGGAGAGACAGTGACGGCAACCGTCTATTATCTTGCCGCCCGTGAATCCTACGCCACCTGGAAGGCAACGCGTGAGATTGGAGAGTTTGATACCCGCACCTTTGAGGTTCGCGCCCGGCCGGACCGTCCGGTAGATGGCCTCAGGCCCGGTATGAGTGCCATCATGACGGTTAAGGAGTAATCGGCCATGCGCTCTGTCATAAATGTGATTCGGCGGGAACTTCTGATTATCCGCAAAAGGCCGCTGTACCTTCTCTCTTCTGTGGGAGTGCTGGTGGTAAACGTCATCTTCTACCTCTCCCTGATGAGCGACGGGCTCCCGCACGACCTTCCTATCGGCCTTGTGGACCAGGATCAGAGTTCCACGTCCCGTGCCTTTTCCACCCAGCTGGACGCTACGCAGCTTGGCAAGGTGATTTATTATGACGACATCCACCTTGCCCGCCGTGACATGGAAACCGGCAAAATTACCTCCTATGTCATTATCCCGGAGGGCTTCAATGCCGATATCCAGGCCTCCCGGCAGCCGCATATCGGCTATTATGTGAATTCCCTTTACTTTGTTGGAGGCGCCTTGGCATACAAGGATATCCTCACCATGGTGAACCTTACCAACGGTGCGGTCCAGAGGCAGGTGCTTAGGGCTAAAGGCGTGAACGAGAGGGAGATACGCGCGCGCATCCAGCCAATTGTTATGGACCAGCACCAGATTGGCAATCCGGCTACCAATTACGGCGTTTACCTTAACGGAGTTATACTTCCCGGCGTCCTTGAAATGATAGTGATACTTATCACAATCTATGCAATAGGCTCTGAGCTAAAGTACGGCACGTCCAAGCACCTTATGAGTACCACTGGCGGACATATCGGCAGGGCTCTGCTTGGCAAGATGATTCCTTATTCCATCATTTTCACCGTGCTGGGAGTGCTGCTGGAACTGCTCCTTTTCCACTGGCTGCAGTATCCTTTGAAGGGCTCTCTTTGGTGGATGTTCCTTGACATGATGCTGCTTGTGATGGCTTCTCAGGCTATGGGAATGTTCATAATAGGCCTTTTCCCTGTGCTTAGGCTTGCAATAAGCGTGGGCGCAATTGTGAGCGTGCTTGGTTTTTCCCTGGCCGGGTTCTCCCTGCCGGTGGAGTCCATGCCGCCATACATCCAGGGCTTCAGTGCAATATTCCCGCTCAGGCACTATTATCTGTTCCATGTGCAGCAGACTCTCTGGGGCAGCGGCTTTGCCGGCTGCTGGAAGGAGATTGTGCACCTGCTGCTGTTCCTGCCCCTGCCTGCTGCTGTTTTGTACAGGCTGAGGGACGCTTATCTTAAGCAAGACTATGAAAGGGATTAGTTATCTTGGAACCTGGGTCCGTGACTGGTACCGCATACTGGTAAACGAGCTGAAGTTGATTTTTGCCGATGCCGGCGTAATGGTCATCTTCTTTGTGGGCGGACTTCTGTACCCGGTGCTGTATAATCTCATATATATGCACGGCACGGTGGACGACATGCCCGTAGCCGTGGTAGACCTTTCCGGAGGCTCCTACAGCCGCAGGTACATCCAGAAGGTGGATGCTACCCGTGAGTGCGAGGTCCTGCTGTACTGCACCTCCCTGGAAGAGGCCCGCGGCTATATGCAGCGGGGGACAGTGCACGGCATAGTATATATTCCGGCCGATTTTGACTCCCGCATAGTACGAGGAGAGCAGGGCGTCATCTCCACCTATGCCGACATGTCCAGTTTCCTGTACTTCAAGTGTCTCACCATGGGCACAAGCCTCACCATGCTGGACGAGATGCACCAGATTCAGACAGAGCGTTACACCGCCGCCGGTCTTGACGGACAAAGCGCTTACCAGCTGGTACAGCCTGTCCTGTCAGATGAAGAAATGCCCTACAACAGGCCTTTCTCATACACTATATTTTTTATATCGGCCGCACTGCTGCTGGTCATACAGCAGACCATGTTCTACGGGTCTTCTTTGCTGGCGGGAACACTGCGTGAGCAAAACCGTTCCTTTGCGTCCATGCCGCGAGGCCTGCAGGGGCTTGGCGTTGGCCGTGTAGTACTGGGCAGGGGAGCTGCCTACATGGCAATTTACCTGGTTACGGGAACGCTCATTGCCCTTTTTATTCCATGGCTGTTCAAGCTGCCGCAGAGGGCCTTCTGGGGGGACATTATGCTGCTTCTGGTGTTCTACATACTGGACTGCATATTCTTTACATTCACCTGGTCTTCGCTTATATGGAGGCGAGAGACTGTGTTTGTGCTGTTCTTATCGGCCTCTCCCATGATACTCTTCCTTACCGGATTTTCATGGCCGTCCAGCGCTATCCCAGGCTGGCTTCAGGCTGTGGGATACCTCTTCCCCTCCACCTTCGGCTGCAGGGCGTTCATTAATCTCAATACCGCCGGCTGCACCCTGGCAGACGTTGCTCCCCAGTTCCGGGCAATGGTGTGGCAGACAGTCATATACTATGTGCTCTCCTGCGTGTCAGTTTACATTGAGAACCAGGTGATTCTGCACAAAGACCGCATTGACGCCGCCCGTGAGCAGATTAACCTGCGCCGCGGTCTCCCCACTGAAGCCGAGGCTACACGTATCATAGCGGGAGAATGAATATCTTGAGTGAAATAAATTTTGCTATTTCCGGAAAAGGTGTTACATTTGCAATCCCGTTTTACAGGGGCGTAGCTCAGCTGGTTTAGAGCGCTTCAGTCACATTGAAGAGGTCATCGGTTCGAATCCGATCGTCCCTACTCCCAAGAGACTTGCTTGATGGCAAGTCTCTTTTTTGTTGGCGTTAAACTTGCTGATTTCCGGGCTCATCCTGCCTTTGGGCTGGTCTGTTATGCTATTTCCCCCCTCACTGTAACAGGTTACATCACAAACCGTCCCAGGTCAGACAGTAAAACGTCGCAGGTCAGACAATAAACTGTCGCAGGTCTGCAAAAAACGCCCGACCTGCGACGCTATACGCTTTGTATGGCCTTTTTCCGTCGCAGGTGACGGCAAAAACGCAGACCTGCGACATAACTACGCAAGACCTGCGACGTTTTGGCAAGTAACCAGCAACAGTATGTGGTCGTACCGGTGACAGTTTGTGACTAGACCTGCCACGCCTTCTGTGGTACCGGCTCCTGATCGAAGAACCAAGTCTCATTGAGTGACGGGGTTGAGGGGTTCAGGCGCAAGCCGGGCACTGAGATATATGTGCACCCCCCCTCATGGTTCGAGTGGGTGACAACGCTTGCAACCAACGGTACAAGGCGTCGGCATAAGATTCCCAAAACGAGCTCCGAGGGTTTTGACAGCCCTCTACAGCCCGGAGGGCAGCGGACTGGAAAAATCCAGAGCCACTACCTACGAGCCGTCAGGCGAAGTGCCCCTGCTTCAAGCTATTATAAAGCGCAAAAGTCCCGCAAAGCACTACAGTTCCGCAAAGTTCCAAGACTAACATGGCCCCTTGGGCCAAAGAAAATACCCCCCCCCGTGGAGCTAAATGATTGACTATCAGCTAAAAACACAAAAGTGGGTACCTCAAAACAGATACCCACTTTTGCATAACTACCTAATAATCAACCAATTCGCTCCACGCAATAAAGCCCAACCCAACGCCGGGGCAGCTGGGGACGCAAAAACAGCCCCTTTTGTTGCCGCAGCTGTCCTCGAGGTCCGCCATGGACGCAAATACCGCCCTTTTTGTTTCCGCAGCTGTCCCTATGGCCAGCCAGTGGCCTCCCGCACATCTACGACACATTTACAGTGGATCGTAACTACTTGTGGTTCAGTTACTTCCTGAATGTTTTCCCATTACCGGTAATGGGAAAACATTTTGCAACTCGCTATGTATCAATCACTTATGCTCCACTTTCTGGGGTTAATCAATGCTCTGACTTGCATATAGTGGGGGAGAGGTGAGAGAGTACCAAAGAGTATGCACGGATTTGGGCCTTACCAAATGCGTGCATTGTTATTATTTGACATTTCTTCACTTATTATTACTTTTGTTCTCCAGCTAGATTGTTTTTTTATCAATATATTATGACTAAATCCATCAAATTTCTCCTGTTCCTGCTGGTAGCAGGGCTCGTTTCTGTAGTTTCTTGCAAAAAATCAGACCCGGAATCCCAGGCTAAACTCTTCTCGGCACCCGCCAACTGTTTTATGGTCTCCGAACCTGGTTTTTACTCTTTCAATGCCTTCAAGGGTAAAACCACGGAATCCGTTGGTGCCGTGGCCAAGGCTGAGGTCCTCTGGGAATCATTTGGCACCCACGATCAACCCAATGTAGGAGACATCATTGCCGAAGCCTATTATGAGAATGGCCTCATTTACTTCAAGACTCCCTCGGCCCTGAAAGACGGCAACGCCGTTATTGCCGCTAAGGATGCTTCCGGCAATATTCTCTGGTCCTGGCATATCTGGGTATGCAACGGATGGGATGCTGCGGCAACGGCCCAGAAGTATTATAACAAGAGCAACGGTATTGCCTCTTTTGGCGCCGTGATGGACCGCAATCTGGGTGCCACCTCGGCCACCATCAACGACCACAAGGCCCATGGCCTCCTGTATCAGTGGGGCCGTAAGGATCCGTTCCTGGGCTGGGACGGCTACAACGCCGCCGGCCATACCCCTGCCGCTTCTACCCTGAAATGGCCGGACCCTGTCAAGACCAGCGAAGAAACAGGTACAATTGAATATGCCATTGCGCATCCTACAACATACCTCTATCCCGGAAAGGTTTCCTCCAATGTAGACTGGTATTTTACCAAAGAGCATAACGTCACGGACAATATGCGCTGGAATGAGCGCTTGACCCTTTACGATCCCTGCCCGGCCGGATGGACACTCCCCGAGGCACGTACCACCAATAAGCAAGGTCTTTGGTACAATGCTTTGGAGAATAATTGGAACGTCGTTTATGACTACTGGGATCCTACGATCCTGGGCGTCAATCTGGGCGGGAAACTCGGCAGTGCCGACACAATCTGGTATCCGGAAGCCAGCTTGCTTTATTTTGAGGATGGAAATTTGTATCGTACCCGTCAGGTATATATCTGGTCAAGAAATGTTGCTCCTAATGAAGACGATGGTCTGCCTATCTTCAAAGTCAGTGAAGGAGGAGAGGGCGGATTTACCCCCGAAGTTTACACTATGGACGTGACGGCATACACCATGTTATGCCAAAAGAACGCGCAAGACCATACGGAAGCCTGGGCGGCATCACACACCTATCGTGCCATTGCCATCCCCACACGCTGCGTTGCACTGAAATAATAGGTCTTTACGGTATTGTATATGCACGGATTTGGGATAGCCCGAATCCGTGCATCTGTATATGGGGAAAAGCTTGCAAAATTGTATCCGAAATGGTATATTTACCATTTAGTTTAATAAACGAATGCTTTTGTAATATGAAAAACTCATTCAGGATATTGACAACACTGTTGGTATGTTGCCTTGGAGTAGTAATCTCGGCTTGCTCTAAGAAAAGTGAAGACCCCAAACCAAGACCGACTCCTCCAAGTGTTGAGCCAGAGGACCCCACGGTATGCAATGCCCTGGTGGAATTGGGAGACATAAGCGGATTGCCGGCAGAGTTTCAGGCAGTGCTAAGGAAGCGTTTCCCTAATATGGCAAGCGGAGAAGCTGCATCTGTCTGTTTCACGGATCCCTCCAATGCGGAAGAATTTGCCAACAGGTTTAAAAGCGGTACCACAACAGTTGTAACCCTCTCTGGCGGCATTGCCAATATGAGCGGCATCGCCGATGCTGCCGGCGGCGTCCTTCCCCAAAACAATAACCTTCCCATCATGTTCTACGCGGCTCAAAAATGGGGACAGCATTATGCTGTACTGGGTGCCCTTCCTGATGGATTTGAGACATCTGAGGAAAAAACCATGTACTATGACAGCAGGGTTCTTCCCCTTGTCCATTGGCTGAACGACGTAGAGAAATTCAAGCAGAGGAAACTGCAGAACGCGGGTTTTTCGCAGAATCAGGAGCCTTACAATTACGATGAACTGCTGACCAACATCGAGGATGAAGGCCTGAGCATGAAGTACAATTTCCCAATTTCGCTGAATAACAGTTTCGAGTTCTTAAGCGACAATTACGGCTTAAAAGCATCGAGCAGCGTTGATATGGGGCTCCGCGTATATCCGCTCTACAAACAGTCGTGCCACGGCGACAAGTCTGGCGACTACTATATAGTAACAGCCGAAATCACACCTTATAACCAGGGTATGTGGCAATCTTATACTACCGATCTCGGGGTTTGGGACGAAATGAATGTGATAGGCTACTGGTGGCACAAGATGCAAACGCACATCAAACTGGTGGATATGGACGGCAACGACATCCCGGGCCTCGACTTCAATCACACCCCTCTGCCAGAAAACGAGATCGACTCCCGTCAGTATTCTGAAGGAACTAGCAATACGGTGGGCGGCTCTGCATCGGCAGGCTTCTCCGGCTCTTCACCAACAGGCTCTATGGGTCTCTCTTTCAGCCACACTGTAAACAGCTCCGTGAGCTACAGCATGGACACCATTACATACACCCTGGACAGTTCCAGCCCCAACAGGGAAGTAAGCTATGCGTACGAGACCAAGGGCGTACAACCTGAAGCCGATGACGATCTTGACACATACTGGCCCAGGAGTTGCCGCACACAGTGGACCGTACGTCAGGCGTGGGTATGGTTCGTGCCCAGTGGTGATGAAACTGGCGTGGGCGATAACACAGAAACCAAGTTCAAGATTGTGCTCGACAGCTATATAGACTATCAGTATTTCTGGTGGGTATGGCACCCGATTAGTCCTAACGAAGCAGGCGACACCTACACCTTTAAACCAGTTGATGTACATGATCAGGCATGGGAACTGCAAGTTCCCAACCGTCAGACCTGGGGACTCACCTCCATCAAGAGCGAATACACGGATGAAGTAATGACTAACATCAAGTATTACGTGAAGGGTGAAGAAGACAAAGATCCCGTGGCCGTTGACGACATGTCCTACCACCAGAACGATTTCGCTCTCATGGGCCTGCCGGACAAACAGACCTACACCATATTCTACGAGACCAAGAACCCCAACACTGGTGAGCATGTTGGTTCCTGGAAGTTTGAGAACGTAGAGGTTCATCAGGGACGCGACAAGGACGAAGCTACCACGTCTCTCTCAACGGTCAATGCCACCAAGATAGATTAATTGGATGTTCAAAAAGTCGCTCATACTGACAACCATCGTCCTTGCGCTGGGAGCATGTACCCGGGCCAAACAAGCCCCGGCCCGTGTTCCCCAGGCTTCTGACTCGCTGTATACCGCCAAGGCTGCCCTTAAAATTTACGGTACGCAGCCTGAGCAGGCTATAGCTATCATTGATTCTGCCCTAATCGTTGGCAACGTGAGTCCCTTCAGGGCCGATTTCGTGCGGGCCATGATCTATGCCAACTCTGTGGAAAGGCCGCAGCTGAACAAAGCCATAGTCCTTTGTGAAGGCTTGCTGAAACACGATTCTACCCAGGTGGTGGATAAACGCACTTTTGCCAACCGCAACAACGTGCTGGGTGTGATGATGGATGCCTGCCGCAAGAAAGACGACGATGAGCGCTGGCTTCAGTACGCCATTGAAAGGGCCGAGCTAAGCCGCAGCCATGGTATGGAGACGGAGGCCCTTAGAATGGAGGCAGAGATTGGCGCCGCCATGACACGCGTCGGGCGCAGGGAGGAAGGCCTCATCAAACTGGAACAGGTTATCCGTGCTCTGGATGCCGGCGCTCCCAGCATAGACCGCATGGATGCAGGCATAGTAGCCCGCAAGCGTCGGATAAATGTCTTTGAGCAGGCAGGGCGCTTTCAGGATATGATTCCTGACGCCCAGGCCATTATTGCAAAGTTGGATGATTTCAAGGCCCGGCCTTCGGCCTATGCCATGGACAGCTTCCGCCTGCCCAATGAAAGCAACCTTGGACCATATTGTGACTTTTACACTGCTCAGGCCTGGGGAAACATTGCCAGAGCCTATGCCCAGATGACTCCGCCCAACCTCCAAGAAGTTCGCAGATACACAAAGATGGTGGAGGAATCGGCTTATGGACAGACCTTCAGTGGGCGCATCATGTTAGCTCCGGCATGGAAGTGCCTGGGAAGGTGGGATAAACTTATGACCGTCAATGCAGAGGCTGTAACCCGGATGGGATCAGATACCATCAATGTGGCTTATGCCTCCATTCTCAAAGACAAGGCCGACGAAGCCAGGATAAAGGGCCGATATAACCAGGCCATTTCATACATGGAGCGCTATTCCCGCCTTCAGGACCAGTTGAACGAAAAGCGTAAAGAGTCTCAGGCCCAGGAATACGCCGCCCGCTACCACCAGATGGAGCAGGAGGAAAAGATTCGTCAGGAGCAGGCATTGTCGGCCAAAAAGGATGCTATAATAGCGGTCATATTGGTTATCCTTCTCATTATCATCACATTTACCCTTCACGCGGTCCGCCAGCGGCGCGCCATTGTTCAGAAGAACAAGGTGCTGGCCAGGATGATCAATGAACTATCACAATCCCAGACCCCGTCACAGGCCGATGCTCCAAAGCCGGACAAGGCTCTCTTTGACTTGCTTGACGGCACTATACGCAAAGAGAAACTCTATGCCAATGTGAATTTGCAGCGACAGGATATTGTGGACCGCTTTGATATAAGCCGGCACACCCTGAACGACTTGCTCACTGCCTACGCAGAGGGCCAGTCCTTCACAACTTACATAAACGGCATTCGCATGAATGATGCAATTCGCCTGATGCAGATAGAACCGGATACTCCTGTTGGCGTTATTGCAGAGGCCGTAGGGTTCACCCCTGCCAATTTCCGGGAACAGTTCAAGCGCCAGTTTGGCATGACGCCCACTGAATACAGAAATAATTTATAAGCAGCACCATAAATGAAGATGCAAATTAAAGAAAAGTATGTTGCTCCAACGGCTGTCCCAAAAGAGATTGACGTTGATGGGTTTATTTGCGTCAGCCTTGAGGCAGGCAGAAACGATTACGGAGAAGTAGAAGAACAAGAGTGGTAAACAATGATTAACCAAGAGAATTAACCCATATGAAAACCACAACCAATCAACCCGCAAAGCGCGATTCGTTCGGCAGCTCATTCGGCGTACTGGTGGCTCTGGCCGGATCGGCCGTGGGACTGGGCAACCTTTGGCGTTTTCCTTACCTGGTGGGCCAGAACGGCGGCGCCGCCTTCATTCTCATCTATCTTGGTTTTGTGATTCTGGTAGGTCTGCCGGTGATGCTTGCAGAGTTTATCATCGGCCGACGCAGCCAGGCCAGCGCCCGTTCTGCCTTCCGAAGGCTGGCTCCGGGCACCCGCTGGGGCATCACAGGCGTGCTGGGCATTCTTTGCTGTGTCTTTTTACTGTCGTTTTATTCTGTTGTGGGTGGCTGGAGTTTCGAGTACCTTCTCAAGGCCTTCCGCTTTGACTTCACCAACAGTAATCCGGAGGCTTTGAGAACCATGTTCTCCTCCTTCTCAACCTCTGTCTGGTGGCCCCTGATATGCCATACTGTTTTCCTTGGCCTGACGGCCGGTGTGGTGATTGCCGGCGTGCAGAACGGTATAGAGAAGTTCTCCAAGATAATGATGCCGCTGCTGTTTCTCATCGTTATCGGCATAGCCATCCGTTCCATGACGCTTCCCGGAAGCGCCCCCGGCCTGGACTATCTTTTCAAGCCGGACTGGTCCAAAGTAACGTCGCAAACCTTCCTGGCGGCCCTGGGGCAGGCATTCTTCTCTCTCTCCCTGGGCTCCTGCCTGGTGATAACCTATGCCTCCTATGTCAAAAAGGAGGCCCACATCATAGCCCTGGGCGTACAGACGGCAGCGTCAGATACGATATTTGCCCTCATCGCAGGTTGTGCTATCATGCCGGCCGTGTTTGCGTTTGGCATAAGCCCCGGCGAAGGCCCTGACCTGGTGTACATTACCCTGCCGCATATTTTCAGCCAGCTGCCCTTTGGGGGAGTCATTGCCATTTTCTTCTTTGTGGCGCTGCTGCTGGCCGCCCTCACATCGTCCATATCCATTCTGGAGGCCATCGTGGCTTTCTGCATAGAGGAATTCAAACTTCCCCGCAAGGTGGCTGTTCTCCTTGTATTTCTCCTGATTTGGGCGCTTGGTGTACTGTGCTCCCTGTCCATCGGCCCTCTGGATGGCTGGAAGGTGCTGGGTAAGAACATCTTTGAACTCTTTGACTTCCTGTCGGCCGATTTCCTGATGCTCATATGCGGCCTGCTGGTAGTATTGTTTGTTGGCTGGAAACTTGGACGTGAACTGGTATTTGAGGAACTCTCCAATGGCGGAACACTCAAAATCTCCCCGTGGTTCCTTAAGACCATCATCTTCCTCATCCGCTTTGTGGCTCCCGCCGCACTCATTTCAATAGCAGTTTTCCAAATCCACGAGTAGGTATGAAAATAACCCTCCGGACCGGTATCCTGATTGCATTTGCAGTATTAGTGGCCCTCATGCTGGGAGCCTCGCGTATTGCGCACGTTTTCTCCTACAAAGCAACGCTGGAAGAAGAACTGAATAGTTGCAGGAAAGACTTGGAAGCCGTAGCGGCCAATTTTGAGAAACTGCTTCAGGAGGGGAATGAGGCCGAAGGTCTTGATTTCTTTGAGGAGTCCTCCCAGGTGGAGACAGTGGGCCGATGGGATTGCTACTACGCGCTTTGCGACACGGCGGAACGGGTTGTCAGCCCCTCATCCCTTGCCGGAAGACATCTGCGGTTCAGTGTTTACGAGGAGCGCCCGGACGGCATCACCCTTGGCTCTTACTCAGGACACAAGGTGGCCGTCATACGTAGCAGCGTAGATGGTACTGACTATACAGTCATCGGCTTATATGACAAGGACTATCTGCTGGGAGACAATTCCTTCACGGAGGGCTCCTACCGCATCATCCTGCTGTTTATTGTTGCTCTTCTGATGCTGGTTGCCTGGCTGTGGGTAATTCCGGCCATAGAAAAAATCATAAACAGCCGGGAAAGGGCGAAGCAGTCGCTTTCGGTTGCCAGGAGTGTCCAACAGAAAGCTGTTACCCAGGTATTCCCTTCCAATGACAGGGTAGATTCCAACGCAATCCTTGTACCTATGTATGAGGTTGGGGGAGACATCTATGGCTGCAGGCAAATAGGCAACAAACTGTATTTTGTGATAGGAGATGTTTCCGGCAAGGGAATTGGTGCATCTTTCATGATGTTCATGGTAAGCAGCCTGGTATTTCCAAGTTTCAGGCGGGGACAATCTCCATCCCAGATAGCTTCTTATTTGAACGAACTCATTTGTGAAAACAACGAGTACGACATGTTCTGTACCCTGTTGCTTGGAACCATAGACCTGGATACCCGTGAGATGGAATACTGCAACGCAGGACATACCAAGTCCTTGCTGAACAAAGACTTCCTGCCCCAGGAGAGCAATTTTGTCCTGGGCGGATTCTCCGGCTTCAAGTATAAATCTCAGAAGACAACCATTCCTCACGGCTCCAGACTGGTGTTCTATACAGACGGCGTTACAGAGGCCCGCAATCATGACAGGGCTTTCTTTGGAGAAGATGCCTTGCTGGAGTGGGCAGCCGGGGATTACGGCAACGCCAGGCAAACATGCCAGTCCCTGCTGGAAAAGGTTTACGCTTTCAGGGGCAAGGCTCCCCAGAATGACGATATAGCAATTATGACAATTAATATAATATAACACTATGACAGCAGATATCAAAGAACTGGACGGAAAGACCGTCGTCACCGTTACCGGTGAACTGGATTCCTTTACAAGCGATGAATTCCAGAAAGCTCTGGCCCCCCTTATGGGCAAAGAAGGGCTGAAAGTAGAATTGGATATGGCCGGAGTGGAGTATATAGCATCCAAGGGCCTCCGAGTTATCCTGGCCTTGGCTCAGTCCATAATGCCATCAGGAGGCTCCCTCGCAGCGGTGAATCTGACCCCCGCAGTAAAAATGGTGTTTGATATGTCCGGATTCAGCCAAATGTTTGTATTATGATTTCTCCGTTATCTCAATCCCAACTTAGCATTTACCTGGCCTGCCAGCTCTCCGGACTCCTGGCTTCAGCTGGAACCAGACCTCACGCGAGTATGTTGACATGATCTTTGACATGCTCCGCACCCTGGGTTACCTGCAGAGTTAAAGGCCCCAGTGGAGCGTAAGTAGCTGATACATAGCTAATTGCTGAATGTTTTCCCATTACCGGTAATGGGAAAACATTTTGTATGTAGCTGAGTGCCAATATGTTACGCTCCACTGTAATTGAGAGGCAATTTGTTGTGGGAATTGATGAAGAATAATTAACTTCGCGAAATCACTACAATTTTAAGTTCGCTATGGAACAGTTGATGAAATTGGATAAAGAATATTCCCAGTGGATTTCCGAGCTGGCAAAACGTTATCGCTCCAGCCAGATTAAGGCTGCGATAAAGGTCAATGATGAGATGTTACGTTTCTACTGGTCAGTTGGGGAAGACATAGAGAAGCGGCAGTATGAGAACCGCTATGGAAGCCATTTCTATTCGAATGTTAGCAAGGATTTAAGGAAAGCGCTGGATCTGACACGTGGAATGTCAGAGTCAACCATAAGATACACACATTATTTCTATTGCCTTTATAGTCAATTAATTGGAAATCGTCAGCAAGATGCTGAAGATTTCAAGATTCCAAGTCTTCAGCAAGATGCTGAAGTTTTCCAAGTCATTTTCAATATTCCTTGGACCCATCATATGTGCATCATTGACAAAGTGAGGGGTGATGCAAAGAAAGGTCTTTTCTTTGCCCGGAAAGGAGAGGTACCAGGAAGCCGAACTGAAAGATGCCTTGATTGATCACATCACTCGGTTTCTGGTTGAACTTGGCAAGGGTTTCTCCTATGTAGGCAAGGAGTACCGCCTTGTTGCCGGAGGGAAAGAAAAGTTCATCGACCTGCTCTTCTACATCATCCCGCTACATCGATATTGCGTGATTGAGGTCAAGGTTACGGAGTTCGATTTCCCTGATCTGGGGCAATTGGCCGGATATGTTGCCATGGTGGACGACCTTCTCAACACAGAAGTAGAGAAGTCGGCTATCGGCCTTCTAATTTGCAAGGAAAAGAATACCGTTTTGGCCAGATATGCATTGTCATCAATCAATCGTCCTATGGGAATCTCCGAATACGAGGTTGCCAGACAGCAACTTCCTGACGATTTGAAAAACGCCCTTCCGTCTCCGGAGGAAATTGAAAAGGGTTTAATGGATTAAGAATTCACTGTTTTATAAAATGGCATATGAATCGGAATTACACCGGCCAAAGGGTAAAGCTATGTTCTGACGGTAAATACCGCTGGACATACCCAATGAATATGTACCGCAACCCCGGCATTTATCTTACCGTATGCAAGATCTTCGGCATCCTTGGCCTGATAGCCTTTGTCGCGACTAATATCGGCCAGGTGGTGCATGGGGAATTTGACGTTATTGCAGGTGAACTGAAATACTGGGGCATAGCCGTGTTAGTTTTCCTTGCCATCAGTGGCCTGGCGTATCTTGTTGTGGCAGCCATGTACGGTGGCAAGTATATTGTGTCGTTCACGATGGACGAGAAGGGAATCATGCACGAGCAGATTCCCGTCCAGAAGACAAAGGCCAGGCAGCTTGGGGATATCGTTTCAGGGGCCGGAGCCGCTGGAGGCAATATCGGCCGGATAGGACAAGGCATAATGATAGCCAATCATACTTCTTTGTGGTCAGACTTCACCAAGGTACGCCGGGTCAAGGCTTACCGCCTTTGGCACACTATCAAACTCAAGGAGCCATTTGCCATGAATCAGGTCTATACCACACCAGAGGACTTTGAGTTTGTGCTGGGCTTTATCAAGGAGCACTGTGAACGAATAAAATAGTAAACACTTCTTCTAATTCCCACCGGGATTTCGCCTGCGGCGACATCCCTGCCCGCTCGCCGCGGGGCCCTGCAAAGCATATAATGCAGCTGTTGTCCCTGCGGGCCAACTGGCCGTTTCCGTCTTCCGGTCCTTACGAAAGCGAGCTTCCGAAGGACCGGAAAACAAAAACAGCCGGTCACTTGCGTGACCAGCTGCATTCCTTTTTGCGGTGGGGAAGGGATTCGAACCCCCGATACGGTCACCCGTACACCTGTTTTCGAGGCAGGCTCCTTCAACCACTCGGACACCCCACCGTGGGTTTTGGACTGCAAAGATATGTAAAATTAGGATATTTTGCAAAAACTGCTATATTTGCAATTTGTTAGTGGTGAATAACAAACAAAATATCATACTTATGAAAAAAGCATTATTGTTTTTTGCTGCAGTTTGGGCTGCGTTTTCCTGTACTGGCGTTAGTGGAGGGTATGTGAATCCTCTTTCCAATGCCGTGGTTAATTGTGTGACCAAGGATGCAGAGAACATTGCAGAGACCAGTGCCACCCTGTGCGGCCATCTTTCAGTTGAAGACGGTTTTGCCAATGTGGCCAGCGTCTGGTTCATAATAGGCGACAAGGAAAGCACATTGGAAGCAACTGGCAAGAAGGTTGTGGCTAATAATATCAAGCTTGTAGACGGTGCTTTTGACGGAGACGTTGAGGCCAAAGCTACTGATCTTCTGAAAGCGACAACGTATTTTTACATTGCCTGCGCTTCCGTGGACGGAAAAATTGGCAAGGGCAATGTGAAATCCTTCACTACCGGAGGTTCAGGCGACACTCCCGGCGGTGACACTCCTGGCGGTGACACTCCTGGCGGTGACACTCCCGGTGGTGACACTCCCGGCGGTGACACTCCAGGCGGCGGAGAGCAGGATAAGCCTTCCGTTGAGATAAGCACCGGTGCATCCGGCAGCATCAAGGAAAACTATGCAACTCTCTCCGGAAAAATCACCCTTAAAGGCGGCGCAAGCGTGGAATCCTTTGGCGTGATGTACAGCACGGACGAGACACCCATATCGGCCAATTCCACCAAGATTCAGGCCGATGAAAAGGATGCCAGCGGCAATTTCACAGTTATTGCTACAGGTCTTGCACCTGACACAAAGTATTACTACAGAGCATATTATGTCCAAGACGGTTCAACCACCGTGGCCGACGACATAAAGAACTTCACAACTGCTGCTCCCAGCGTTGAGACTCTTGATGCCAGTGGTATAGATATGACTACCGCCATTGTGAGCGGAAAGCTGACCTCCATTGCAACGGACCTTGATGCCGAGGCATGGTTCTTATACGGCCTGAGCGGCCTCAATACAGTTGAAGCACTGAAGGCTGCCGGAACCAAGGCAAGTGCAAGTTTTGTTAGCGGCAACACTTTCTCCACAGGTCTGTCCGGACTTAAGAAGGGTTACAAATATAACTTTGTGGCAGTGACAAAGATTTCCGGCAAGGAGTTCTACGGCTCCGTGAAGAACTTCAAGACAATAGGCCCTGAGCTTTCCGTAAGTGTCTCGGATCCCGGATCTGTATGGGCCGACTATGCCGCAGGTATTACCTCCTCCTATGAGGTGGTGCGCCCTGGAGACGGTGAGGTTACTTCCGGCCTTATCTATTGCACCCATTCATTTGATCCGGCCCAGGACGTTCCGTCAGACGCAGTGGTGATGGCAGAAGGCCCCAAGGCCTATGATATTAAACGCATAGTCCCGGGCACAAAGTATTACTATGCAGCATTTGCCGGTTATGGAGACCTTGTGTTCTACAGTGAGGTCAAGAGTTTCAGTACCCCGGCTTTGTCTGTGAGCTTGACGGAATTCAATGTCAGCAATATAAGCGCCGTCAGCGCGGATGTTACTGTAAAGGTCACAGCTAATCACGTCCCTGCCATCTTCTTCACAAATGGCGAATCGATGTGGTTTGGACCCATAATTATCTATAAAGAGGGCGGACTTAGCTCACAGGAGTTAAAGTCATGGAATGGAGAATTAGACTCGTCATTTGAATATTATTTCTTGGGTCACAATCCGATCACGATGTCATTCTCCAATGGCTACTGGTCAGATTATTATTATGCATCTCCCACTCCATTAAAGCCGGCTTTGAAACCTAATACCACCTATGGCTTGGGTGTTGTTTGGTTTTACCAAAACCAGGAGGACGGTCCCCGTCAGTTCTTCTACTCTGCTTACCCTGTAATAACCTTTAAAACTTTGGCAGAATAAGACTACCGCAGAGTAACACCTATTCCGGGCGCTTCGTTAAGAACGAGGCGCCCGTTTTCTACGCGCACGCCGTCAAAGCGGTCGTTGGAGATTAGGAGGTTGCCGTCAAGGTCGGCAAAATCTACGTAAGGAGAGAATTGCGCGGCGGCCGATACAGCGCAGGAGGTTTCCGTCATGCATCCAACCATTACCCTCATTCCAAGGGCACGGGCCATCTGGGCCATGCGCCAGCCTTCCCGCATACCGGTGCACTTCATAAGCTTGATGTTTATGCCGGAGTACACGCCCTTCATTGAAGGGACATCGGCAAGGCGCTGGATGGCCTCGTCGGCAAAGATGGGGAGGGGACTGCGCTCCGTAAGCCAGGCGTTGTCATCCATTCGCTCCTTTGCCATGGGCTGCTCCACCATAACTATGCCCTGCTCCTTAAGCCAGAATATCTCATCAAGGGCCTTGGAGCGGTCCTTCCATCCCTGGTTGGCATCTACGGCAAGGGGAACATCCGTTACGGAACGTATGGTGCGAATCATCTCCTGATCAGAGTCCAGCCCAACCTTAACCTTAAGGATATTGAATTTGCCCACGGCCTCCAGCGTCTTTTCCCGCACAACTTCCGGCGTATCAATGCCGATTGTAAAGCTTGTGGACGGCGCTTTCAAAGGGTCAAGTCCCCATATCTTATACCACGGCTGGCCGATGAGTTTTCCCACAAGGTCGTGAAGGGCTATATCCACAGCGGCCTTTGCAGCCGAATCCCCAGGCGATAAGCTGTCAACGTAGGTAAGGATGTCTTCCAGACAGAACGGGTCCTTGAACTGACTCAGGTCCACTTTTGCAAGGAAAGCGCATACGGACTCCACACTCTGCCCAAGGTACGGCGGCATGGAAGCTTCTCCGTAGCCCGTTACGCCGTCAAAGCTAATCTCTACCTGCACGTCAGGCGTTACCGTACGGCTGTAGGACGCAACGGTGAAGGTGTGCCTCAGCTGCAGCTCATAAGGGAAAAACTTCATTGTGAGCGGCCCGCCGGAGTGTACAGGAGTAAAGCCTTTGCAGCCCATAAGAGCTACGCCCGCAGCCGCCAGGGCCGATGTCTTTAGAAAGTCACGCCTATTCTGCATAGTAGGGATTTGTCAAAGTGGTGGATAGTTCATCGCATGTGCCGATATATGGAAGCACCCTGGCACCAAAGAGATACCTTGCGGCGTTGATGGGGTCATAATCCGGTGTTCCCGGAAGGAAAGCGCCCACTTTTACGTATCCAAGGCTGTGGATAAACTTCCCGTCTCCAAGGTAGAAACCAACGTGGCTCACGCGGGGAGTGCCGTCGGCCCTTAATGAGCCGAAGAATACCAGGTCTCCGGGCTGCAGGTCTTCACGGCGCTCTATCCTTTCTCCCGTGCGGCTCTGGGGACCGGCGTCGCGGGGAATGATTATGTCATGCATGAAGAGCACGGTCCGTACAAAACCGCTGCAGTCCATGCCTTTAGGAGACATTCCGGCCCAGATATAGGGAAAGCCGTTCATGCTCTTTGCCGTTGCAAGTATGGCCGGAACGCTCTGGTCCAAAGAATGCCTCCAGTCCTTTTCCGTCATGGCAATCTTGCGCTGTATCCAGCCCTGGCGCTTGTCCGGGAATTCCACCTTGAGCCAAGCGCCGCGCTTTTTGAGGAGTTTGAGCCTGTCCCCGCCCACCACATCTGAAACAACATCGCTGCGGGTAGACATCTTTTTGTAAACCACACCCGTAAGACCGGTTACAATGGCCTTAGGGGCAATATTCCATGCGTGATACTCACTGTAACTCATGCGTGTGACAGCGGCGTAATGCACCCATCCGGTATACCCGTCAGGGGTCTGAACCTCAGGCCAGGGGATGGGGTTGGCTCCGCCATCGGCAAGAATATGCACCGGCGTTCCCAAAAGGGCCTGTGAAATCATTTCCGCATCAAAATCTGCCGTACGGCGCATATTGCATACAGAGATGTTTACCACTCCGTATTCCTGTGCGCCAAGGCTACAAAAACAGAGAGCGGCAAAAAAAGTGAGTATCAGCTTTTTCATAACTGGTTCAGTTTGAGCAGTTCTTCAATATACTTACGGCTTGAGCTAAGCCTTGGAATCTTGTGCTGGCCGCCCAGTTTTCCCTTGGAATCCAGCCAGTGGTAAAACAGGCCGGGGCAGGCCTTTATCATCTGCAGTCTTTGGCCTCCCGTGCGCTGGCGGAAGTGCTCGTAGTCAATGTCGTCTTCTTGAAGGAGGGCGTCAAGTGTATCGGCAAACTCCTCAAGGGAGGCCGGCTCCTTGGTGAATTCCACCAGCCACTGATGGTAGCCGCTGCTGGTGTCCTCTTCCAGGAAAACGGGCGCTACGGTGAATTCCTTCACCTTTGCTCCGCACTTTATACAGGCGGCCTGCATAGCCTTTTCTGCCTGCTGTACGGACAGGTCTTCTCCCCAAAGGTTGATGTTCTGGTGGGTCCTTCCTACAATGACAAACCTGTAAGGCCTGGTGCCGGTGAAACGCACTACGTCTCCCATGTCGTAACGCCACAGACCGGAGGAAGTGGAGACAAGCATGGCATAATCTACGCCCGGCTCAATGCTCCAGACGGGGACGGCGCGGGCATCGGCCTTGCCGTAAGAGGACATCGGCACAAATTCATAGAAATTTTCATAGTCCAGCATCAGCGTCATTGCCGGGTCCCCACGGTCTGTCTGGACGCCGAAAAAGCCCTCTGACGCATTGTAGGTCTCTATGCAGCGAAGTTTTCCGGAGGGGAACAATTCATCCAGTTTGTGCCGATATGGAATAAGAGACATGCCACCGTGGGCAAAGAATTCCATGTTTGGCCAGAGCTCCTCTGCGGTGCGGGCACCTGCCTTTTGAATGGCCTGTTCCAGGATTACTATGTTCCAGGTGGGCTGTCCGCTGAAGGACACAAGTTTGCAGTTCCGGATAAAGTCCGTGATGGCGTCGTACTTTGCGTGGATGTCCTCCATTTGCGCTACCTTGAGCGGGGGGACCAGATGCAGCAGTTTCCTGTAGAATGCAGGTGCTGCCGCAGCCATTATGGCCGATATGTCTCCAACCTTGATCCTGTCCGTGCTGTACTTTGGGTTGAATCCTCCGGAAAGAATCATGGAATAGCCCCGGGCTACGCGGGATTCACGGTTCTGGTCCAGGTATGAGGCTGTTACGTCCCGTCCGCCCTGAAGATGGCTTTTTTTGAGGCCACGCTTTGAAACGGGGATGAACTTCACTACGTCTGATGTGGTGCCGGAAGATGTTGCAAAACGTGTAATCAGGCCCTTCCACAGCACGTCAGGAGTGCCCTCCATCATTTTTGCTATATAGGGCTTATGGGATGAATAGTCTCCTATGGGCACGTGGGAAGTGAAGTCTTCATAGCTGCGGATTTCACTGTATCCATGTTCTTTGCCCCACTGTGTATCACGGGCAAGACGTACCAGCTTTTCAAGTGTACGGCGCTGAATTGCATCCCCTTCTAAGGCGTAGCGCCTCACGGCACGCACGCGGTAATGCATGAGCAGGCGGACACAGTTGGTCAGTATATCCATTCTTTTTATTTGAAATACAGGCTCCAGCGCTCCTTGTCCAGATCTGGCATGTGTATTTTGATACCCATCTCCACAACGCCTCCAAATTCCTGGTTGATGGTTGCCCCGTAATACTTCATGGTATTGGTAAGGTTCATGTAAGACTTAAGGATGGGCGGCAAGTAAAGTTTCCTCTGTACAAAGGTGGAAACCAGCGCACGGAAATTGGTGCGGAACTCCTTGGCCGTGAGGATTTTCTTTGCGTCCTTGGCAGGTGCGGCCAGGTAGGGGACACAGGGCTTGATTTCATCTGAGACGTAGCAGTGCTTTTTCATCAGGGAAGTAAGCATTGAAAAGGCCTCCTTGGGATAGTCCGGGTAGAAGGTGACCTTGCCAAATATATCAGTCATTCCGCCCTCCCTTGACGCCACGCATATAGCCTTGAACAGGCAGTCAAGCACAAAGATGCTCTTGCGGGCGCTGTTGTTTCTCTGGTGATCCTCAGAAATATATGAACGGCTAAGCTCCATTGTATGAGGCATTTCCTCCTTGATGAACTTCTCTGAGAAATTGAAAATATGGGCTGCGGGAATGTCCGGCTGGCCATCCTCTTTGAGCTTTATATCATAACCGTATACAAAGCGGTAGCCTCCGGCTATAGCCTCCTCCTCTGCGTCCCATACCACAAGCTGGCGGAATTTCATTGACGGGTCCAGGTCATATCGGTCTACATCGCATGCAGTGCCTGTGCCGCCGCCGCCCTTGCGGAAAGCGATTTCCCTTAATCGGCCCACTTCCCTCAGGATTGAAGGAAATGACGAGTCCGTACAATACACCTTAATGTCTCCGCGCGAGGCCTCCGTAAGCTCCGTGGCCCTGGAAAACTCTTCCTTGAGCAGGGCTTTGTCTACGGGTTCTATGATGGGTTCCATGGTTTAGTCTTGTTTTAGCTGGTACACTTTCTCTCTCACGTAAGCCGCCCACTGGGAGTCTGTCTTGTCCGGAGTGAAGGTCTCCCACGGGATTGGCTTTCCAATCACCATCTTGAAATGCTTGCCGCGGTAGCCAAAAAGCTCATCCGGCAGGGTGAACATCTCAAGGTTCAGTTTGATTTTGAATAACTTACGGAATGCCGCTATCCTGTAAAAGCGCTTGGAATTGTGGCCGGAGAACCAGATGGGTATTATATCCCTGTGGGTTTCACGGCTCTTTGTAATGAAGGTCTTTTTCCATTCCAGGTCCACTATCTCTCCGTTTATCTTTCTGGAGCACAGTCCGGCAGGGAAGTACAGGATTTGGCGGTCACTGTGGAAGGCTTCGTTCAGAAGCCCTGCCAGTTCCCTGGACTGGGCGCCCATCTTGTTCACGGGAATGAGGTAGTTGGCCAATTGCTTGATGTTCAGAAGGAAAGCGTTGGCCGGCGTGATTACCTTGCCGTCATATTTGCGTGCAAGCCATCCTATCTCCCAACCGGCGTCCGCGCCGCCCAGGGGATGGTTGGATGCAAAGGTGAAAAGACCATCGGCAGGGATATTCTCTTCTCCTATGATATCTACTTTGACGTCAATATCTTCAAAAAAACTCTCTATGAAATCCGCTCCAACTTTCCCTTTGCGGAAATTGCGGTTGAAATCCTCCTGGTGGATGAATTTGCGGAGGAAAGCCATAACCGGCCGCGGCAAAAGCTTACCGTGGTTCACCTTCTTTACAACAGCATCTACATCAATGAGAATGCTCTGATTTTGTGGCATATCCATAGATTACAAAGTTAGCATTTTGTAAAATAATAACAAAACATTTCGGCCTGGCACGTAAGTGATTGGCTCTCTGACTATTATGCAAATTAGGGTGCACCGCACGGTGCACCCTAAAATACGTAAGTTGTTGATTCTGAGCTTAGAACACGTCAGGCTCAGAGTTCTTGGGCTCATCTTCCTGGAAGCGGGGCTTGCGGGGGCCGTCGTGGCGGGGACGCTCATCCCTGCGAGGGCCGCGGTCTCCATCCCTGCGCGGGCGGTCACCTTCGCGGCGGGGACGGTCACCGTCCCTGCGAGGGCCCCTCTCACGCTTTGCGGGCTCCACGTAGCCTTCCGGCTTCTCCTGGAGGGCGCGCATGGAAAGGCGCATCTTGCCGGTCTTGGCGTCAATCTCAAGGAGCTTCACGTCTACCTCGTCACCAACCTTGAGCACGTCCTCAACCTTCTCTGTCTTGGTCCATGCAATCTCAGAAACGTGCAGGAGGCCTTCCTTGCCGGGCAGAATCTCAATGAAAGCGCCGAACTCAAGGATGGAAACCACCTTGCCGTGGTACACCTGACCGGCCTCAGGGACTGCGCAGATTCCCTTGATCTTCTCAAGGGTTGCATCCATTGCAGCCTTGTCGGAGCCGAAGATATCCACAACACCCTTTGTGGTGCCGTCTCCGTTGTCAACCTCTTCAATGGTGATGACGGTGCCAAACTCCTTCTGCATGCCCTGGATGGTTTCACCGCCCTTGCCGATGATTGCGCCGATGAATTCTGCAGCAACCTCAATCTGGACCATGCGGGGAACGAAGGGCTTGTAGTCCTCACGGGGCTCAGGAATGGTCTTGAGCATCTCGCCCATGATGTGGAGGCGTCCCTGACGGGCCTGCTCCAGGGCTTTTTCAAGGACGTCGTAAGACAGGCCGTCCACCTTGATGTCCATCTGGGTGGCGGTGATACCGTCCTTGGTACCGGTTACCTTGAAGTCCATGTCGCCAAGGTGATCCTCGTCGCCAAGGATATCGGTAAGGATGGCGTAGCGGTCATTCGGCCTTTCTGCATCAGTGATAAGACCCATTGCAACACCTGCCACGGGCTTTTTGATCTTGACGCCGGCGTCCATAAGGGCAAGGCAGCCGCCGCATACGGAAGCCATTGAAGATGAGCCGTTTGACTCAAGGATATCGGAAACTACGCGTACTGCGTAAGGGAACTCAGGAGCCGTAGGGATGACGGGCTTGAGGGCGCGCATTGCAAGGTTTCCGTGGCCGATTTCACGGCGTCCGGTGCTGCGCTGGGGCTTTGCCTCGCCGGTAGCGAAGGGAGGGAAGTTGTAGTGCAGGACAAACTGCTGGTCGTCCTGAATCAGGACCTCGTCCATCTCCTTCATGTCAAGCTTGGTGCCCAGGGTTACGGTTGCCAGGGACTGTGTTTCACCGCGGGTGAAGATGGCCGATCCGTGGGCGCAGGGGAGGTAGTCAACCTCGCACCAGATGGGACGCACCTCGTTGGTGGCGCGGCCGTCCAGGCGGCGGCCCTCGTCAAGGACCAGGTTGCGCATGGCCTCTTTCTCCACGTCGTGGTAGTAGCGGTCAATCATTGCGCCCTTCAGCTCAAGGTCTTCCTCACTGAACTGGGCCTTGAACTCATCGCGGATAGCGTTGAAGCCATCCTCACGCTC
>Ga0310786_10000443_pt1 | contig 67427 bp, 91 predicted proteins | sample AusTroGonzalo_MG_FD_203881 | JGI IMG/M metagenome (GOLD analysis project Ga0310786, IMG submission 203881) | Bovine rumen microbial communities from tropical cattle in Woodstock, Queensland, Australia - Gonzalo_03 (v2) (version 2) | ecosystem: Host-associated > Mammals > Digestive system >... | reverse complement strand
CCTTGAAAGCGGAACGGCGGGGGCGGGCATAACTTGGCTTAAAAACAACGGCTTTTTCACGGCTGATTATTGCCCGTACAATGCGGGCGGACTTTTGAGCGTTAAGACGAGCAAGAAGATAACTACGGGCAAAAATCTGTTGAAGTTAAGCGGTAGAGATATTGTAACAACCGCTGACTTTGACAATACCACGCCAAGAACGATAAACGGCAACAAGGCTTATGTTGGTATAACAATGAACAATTACTTCAATAATGGAATAATTACAGACTATTCCATTACCGAAAATCAGTTGAAAGTAACAGTAAGTTCGGCTGGTTATGGAATTGGACTTGATATACCCGCATTTGAAAATACACAGTATTCTTTTTCATACCTTGAAAATGTTTCGGCTGACATTGGCTTTACTTTCTTTACTTCGGGCGGTGTGTTTATCTCATTTACTCAAAGTTTTGCTTTTACGACACCCGCTAATTGTGCGTTTATTATGGTTGTTTTCAGACCAAACACAGCAAATACGGAAACAACCTACACAAACCCTATGGCTGAATTTGGCTCTACGGCAACGGCATACGAGCCTTATTCCAAGCACGAATACGATTTGTCAGGAAGTAGAAAGGTGCATAGGGTTTTTGACATTGTGGACTTGGGAAGTTTGGAGTGGAATTATTACAACGGGGTTTTCTACTACTCATTTGGTAGTGGAGTTATCAAAAAAGACACCATAAACCTGATAACACCAAACTATAAAACCATTGCACCGCAAACACTTGCACAAATAGAAGATAAATGTATTTGGTCACAGAATAATGCAAATGACGGAACTATTGTTATTGACGATAGGTCATACACAGATGCACCGACTTTTATTTCCGCTATGAGTGGCAAATACCTTTGTTTTGAAATCGACACACCATTTGACGAAACTGTTTCTAACCCTGAATTAAGGGGTGTTTTGAAGTTGGATAGTGATAACAACCTTTACTACTTTGGTGATACTTGCTCGGACTTCACTAACCCTATGATAGTTGACGGAAACGGAACGGAACAGTTTGTTGACGGAAGAACGGTTGAAATGCCAGTTGGACACGAAACAATATACGTTGATAATTCAGACAAGACAAAGTTAGATAATTTGCCTGATATTTCAGATAGTGGTGATGGCACTTATGTTGTTAAGCAAGAAAATGGACAAATGAAATTAACTGCATATTCCAATGAATTACCTGCATATCCTAATACTGACGGTAATTATAGATTAAATGTGTCAATATCAGGAGGTGTTCCAGTATTAAGTTGGGAATTAATAGAATCATAAAAGGAGTTCACAAAATAAAAGATAAATTCGATAAGGAGGATTAAGTATGAAACTTAACGACAAAGTGTATGATATTTTAAAGTGGCTCGGATTGGCTTTCTTTCCGGCACTCGGGATTCTTCTCCAGACAGTTCTTCCTGTTTGGGGTGTTGATCCCTCCCTGATTAAGGCTCTTACAGTAACATGCAATGCTATTGGTGTATTTATTGCTGCTATTATCGGTGTATCTCAGGTTACTCTTGCTAAGGAAAAGCTTGAAATGATCGAAGAGACTGCTGATATTCAGGATGGCGTTGCAGAAGACGAGGATCAGATTTCTATTGAAGACCTTACAGATGAGGAGATTTAATTATGGCTACTGCTGCAAAAGCTAGAACCAAATTCAAGTCTTGGAATGGTTATTCCGAGTCTAATGGTAAAGCTCAGAAGTATATTGTAGATCCTTGGAACAAGTACATGGGAATGAAAGTTAATTGCAAGAAGACTGCTTGGTGTGCTATTGCTACAGCATCTTGTCTTAAGCAGGTTGGCGTTAAGAAACTTTCCATGTCTGCAGGTTGTACTACTCAGATGAAGTGGTATAAGTCCAAGAAGCGTTTCCATGCCAGAGGTTCTTATGTGCCTAAGGTTGGAGACCTTGTATTTTATGATTTCAATGGTGAAGGAAAGGCTACTCATACGGGAATGGTAACCTCTGTTAACTACAAAAAGAAGGGTTATATTTACGTAATTGAGGGTAATAAGTCAAATAAGGTAGGATACAGACATGTTTCCTATAATTCTAAGTCCATTCTGGGCTTTGCTACACCTTTTTACAGCTAAGGAGGAATAAAAATGGCTGGAAGATCTAAGAAGTCAATGTTCGATGACATTAAGGAAATCGAGACACCTAAGGAGCCTGAAGTAAAGGTTGCTAAGGTTAAGAAGGAAGAGAAGACTGCTGAACCTAAGTTTGAGGTCAAGACAGGTATTGTTAAGACAGATTCTTGGCTTAACATCAGATCTGCTGCTGATATTTCCTCAGCTACTGTTGGACAGCTTAGGAATGGTGAAAAGGTTACTATTTACGAAGAGAAGAATGGTTTCGGTAGAATTAGTGACTTCAATGAAATGTGGGTAAAGCTGGATTTTGTTACCTTCTAAAGGAGCATGCCTATGGATGAGTCAATTTTGGAAACAATTTCCAAGTTGTTAGGAGTCCAGGTTAGCGAGGATTATTTTGATCCTGATATTATGGTTCATATTAATTCCGCATTTAATCAACTCTGTCAGTTAGGTGTAGGTCCTAATACGCCTTTCAGAATCACAGGTACAGACGAGACTTGGGAAGATTTCATGACCAATGTTTCAGATTTTGAAAACGTAAAGACCTACATCTATCTGTATGTACGACTGATATTTGATCCACCGACGAGTGGATTTGTAACAGACGCTATTAAAGCTCGTATGGCTGAACTTGAGTGGCGTATGTACGTACAAGCAGATAATGAGAGGGATGATATTTTCCACCCTGGAATTATTTACAATGTTGGAGATAAGGTAGTTAAGGACGGCGTGCACTATGTACGCATTGCTCCTCAAGAAGTACCTGAAAAGTGGAATTTCCGTAATTGGAAAGTCTATGATTACCAAGATGATACTGTTGCTGCGTATGATATTTCAAAAGATTACGTCGTTGGCAACAAATGTAAGTATGATAACAAATATTATGTATGCATTATTAACTCTGCCGCTGGAGCTTTTGATGCAACGAAATGGGTTGAATACAAACCATGAAGATTTTATATCTTTGTAATTGCAAAAGAGCGTGTAATGGGAGTATCGGATGCTGCAAGAATGGCGGACCTTGCAGCCATACTCTTGATATTCTCTACGCTAAAAACTATGATGAAACGCCAGTAGTAGCTGAAGATAAGAATTTTGAAAAGATTTCTAATGATTTTCAGGAAATGGCATATAGAGAGGTAAGTAAAAATGGCTGAATCAGATATGAAACCCCTAAGTGAGTTAGATTTGTATAATAATTTACTAGATGAAAACTCTCTTTTACCTATGACGGTTAGACCTAGTGGAAGCAACATAACTAGGAAAGTATATTTTAATGCTCTTAAGACTCAGATTGCAGGCTACGACCTTGTAGGGACGTTAACGGCAGGAAGTACAAGTATTACTTTGCCTTATGGAACTGTTCAGGCTTATAATCAGAATAGTAATTATGATGTTGGCGATAGAGTAACTTACACCGATACTGACGAAGTCACAAGACACTATATCTGTGTAGAAGCAATCTCTGGTTCAACCGATAGAGGTTGGGCTAATGATGCTAAGCACTTTGTCCAATATGACCCAACTATAGGAGCTAACACTAATATTAGAATTTTCACATCTATCTTTGGTGTGAATCCTACAGCTGTGTCAATTGCTGACAACACAATTACTCTGACATTCCCTGCACAGAGCTCTGACATCGGTGTGAAAGTGAGGGTATACTAATGGCTTGGTTTGAATGTACTGGTGGAAGTGGTGGCGGAGGAGCAACAAAAGTTCCTTATGTTTATTCTACTGCTCAGCAATATGTGGCCCTTCCTTTGTATGATGATGATAATTTTGTAATTGAGGCAAAAATAGCAATTAGTTTAAAAAATATTCAAGCTCCTTTAATAGGCGATGGCCAATGGTCAAACCAATCATTTGTTTTATATAATGAAAATAATGGAACATTACAACTAAGATATAATCCAAATGGAAATGTAACTATCCCAACTGAAGAAACAATTATTAAAAAATTTGTTGATATTGAAATGGATAGTGTTGATGGAACAATAGTATACAATGGTACTACATATGGTGGAACACCTGTTAGAAACCATTGGCAGGTTGGATTATTTGCTCAAAATGTTTCAAGTAGATTAGGATATTTAGCAATTGCTGAAATGAAAATTTATAAGGATGACGTTCTTTATATGGATCTCGTTCCTATGAAAAATGAATCAACAAATGCTGGATATTTGTATGATACTATTGGCGAACAAGATTATTATTCCTCAACAGCAACTGATTTAAAATATGATGAAATTTGGATTGAAGAGCAATGAATTATTCAGAATTAATACAAATACCAGATTTCTTAGGACGGTTTAGATATCTTAAACTTGGTGGTGGAATTGGCGAAGAGACTTTCGGTTTTGAAAGATATTTGAACCAAGAATTCTACCACTCAAAAGAATGGAAAACCTTCCGTAACAACATTATTATCAGAGATAACGGCAATGACTTAGGGGTTGATGGTTTCCAGATAGGGGGACGAATCATCATTCACCATATAAAGCCCATAACCATTGCTGATATTCGAGATGGTTCACCAATAGTCCTAGATCCAGATAATGTCATCTGCGTATCCCACAGAACCCACGAAGCAATACACTACGGATCTGAGGATCTATTGGTGGACTATTTTCCAACATCTAGAAGACCAGGCGATACAAAGCTTTGGTGATATTTGAGTCCAGCACGCCTCTTTATGATATCGGTTGCACGCTCTTTGAGGTACATAAGAATCATAAATGCGTACCATGCTGGGCCTTAATTAAAACAATTGTCTGACATCCTGTACTCATCATATTGAAGGAACCTCCTCAACCGATAGCCATAAAATTACACTCAACAGGATGTCGCTTACCTTTCAGCTATCTGTTCCCTATGATCTTGTCTAGGCATAGCAGGGTCGTAGGGACGGATAGTAGGTAGGTTCGCAAAATTTTCCATCCTTATAATGATAAGAAAACAAACTTTCAAGTCAATAAGGAGGACAAGAAAATGAAAAAGATTATTGTGGTAATGGCAGTTATTATGGTTATGACAATGTTGATGATAACAGGATGCAACAAAAAGAACGTCAAAGATAATGGTGTATTATCTACAGCTAAGGTTGGAATTGAAGTTGGCGAAAACAATATCGTATTTGTCAAGCATACCTTTACAGTAAAAGGTAGGTTTGAAGCATTACGTATTGCTGAAGCTAATAGGCAGTTTCTCCAGAAGCATGGTGAGATAGTAACAACAGTTAAAATCAAAGAAGACGATACTTGGAATGGTTGGTACAATGCCTGGTTTGAATCAACAATGTATACAATAGCAGAGTAATACTCTGCTATTACCTTTTAGCAACTTTTTCTTCGCATATATTTTTTTGCTAATAATAGAAGTCATAAGGAGGTGATATTTATGACAAATAAAGAGATAGAAGAAAGAAAAGGCATAGCAGGACTTATACTTATATTTAGTGCTTGTGTGTTTGTATTTAATAGTATGACTGGAGTATTGCTAGCATGGATTGGGAATTATGACTGGCGGTCTGCAACTTTTCCATCAGTTGAACCAAAACTGATGTTTGGGGTGTGGATAGTTCAAGGGATTTCCTGGTTAACAGCAGCGGCTATGATAGGGTCATGGTTGTATATTAAACACTTAGACAAAAAGGAGAAAAAGTAATAATAAGTGCATGATAGGTTGATATTCTCAGCCTATCTCTTTTTCGCAAATTAATTATTTGGTATAATAGGTGTATAACATAAAAAGGAGGTAAATATTATGTTGACATTTGAAGAATTTATGGACAAGAAAAGAATAATATTAGCTAAACCATTAGCAACTTACATTTTTCAAAAGAATTGTAATAATTCATGGACTATTTTTGAAATAGCTAATGATATAGAGTGCAATGATTTCCATTGCACCATGTATGGTGATGTTGGAGCATATAACTTCTATAAAATTAGAATGGAGTCTTTTGGATTTAAGCAATTTAATATGATAATAGAGTAGCGGTTTACATCTAATATAGGACTTCTTGTCCTATATTCTTTTCGCAAAAAAATATCTCCTTATAATGTAGGAATAAACAAAAATTATTGGGAGGTTTTTAGTATGAAAAACAATGAGATCAGAGTAAGAGTCCACAACGAGATGTTTGAAAACGTTGTAGCTACGACTGGTAATCAGGAGCAGCTGGAGCGTCTTGAAGAGGCTCGTAAGGGCAAGGAAGAGATCACGTTTTTCCAGGGAAATCCTGTAAAGATGTGTTATCCTTACAAGTGAAATATTAGGGGATTTTCCCCTATATTTCTTTCGCAGATATTTTCCATCTTATAATGGCAGATTAGAAATAGAGAAGGTGTTTAAATTTAAGGAATTATAAGCCATTTGTTTAAGGCATTAAGATCCATTAAGGATCTGCCGGCTAATAGGCAACAGAAAAGAAAGGAATATTGTTAGCCTATTAGTTTTTGTCCACGAAAGGGGTCGATATTTATGGATGTATTAGTAGCATTTTTTGCGGGAACAGGACTTGGATTAATTATTGGAGTATTTTTATTTGCTATCGCAATAGCAGCAGGGAGAAGTAGAGATAATGAAACGGAGTGATATTTATGGAACTTACAAATACAGAAAGTTTAAATATATTAAATAATTTTGTTAATGAACTTGCAAAGCATACTAAAGATAATAAAGTTACTGATAATCCAAAATGGATAAACATTCAATCTAATGGTAATTGTTTTGTTGGAACGTGTTCAAGATGCAAATACAATGTATATGGTAGAAAACCAAATGATATTAAATTACCAAAAACATGTCCAGAATGTTTTGCAATCATGGAATCAGAAGTCTGTTTTTGATATTCGCAACTAAATTTAATCATATAATGGTCGGAGAAACTATATTAAACCCGATCAAAAAGGAGGCATGTAACTATGATGGAATTGTTTAAGGCTAAGTTAGAGGCTAAGAGAGCAAAAAAGGAAGCAATCCTGGCAATTGATAAGTACATTAGTGCTTTATCCATGAGTTTGCCGGAGATCAAGGACGTTGAGTTGAGACGTCAGACTGAAGATGAGATTTCAAAGCTCGTTGCAGTCAAGGAAGTGTATAAAAAGAACACTGAATTGCCAAAATGGGCTTCTGAGTTGATATCTACAAGTTTGAAGGTAGCAACTCTGGCTGGATCTGTGGTTGCTTGTGAGGTAATCACTAACAGAGGAACAGGAGACAAGATTGTAACCGATGCAATCAAGCGTCTGCCTGGCATTTAAACAAGAAGGGGCTATGGAAACATAGCCTTCCTTTTTTGTTTCGCATATTTTTTTGTTCCTATAATGGAATCAGTTGAATACATTATGGGAGGTGATGTGCAAGATGTTCATGGTACTTTTAGGAATTTCAATGGTAATCATGGGTATCGCCTACATCATTAAAGGTGTAAAGGGCGACTGAACCAGTCAATAGGGTACAAATTGTATCCTATTGATTTTTCGCAAATAAATCTCTTCTTATAATGGTTGATAAGAGGTTAATTATAAGAAAGAGAGGTGATGTAATTGTCACGAATTGTAAGATTGATTTGTGTTAATTTGATCGTTTTATATCTTATTGGAAGAATGCCATTTCCACTTTTGGTAATACCATTAGTTGGATGCATGGTAATTCATGACATTAATGAGTACAAGGAGATCAAAAATGAACAGAAGAACAATAAAAGGCATAAAAAAGTGACAAAAAAGAAATCGAAAGCAAATTCTTAACCTCCTTATAAACCGGACAATAGGTCAAGATATTCTTGGCCTATTAGTCTTTCGCAAATAAATTCTATAGTATAGTAGGTACGATTAGGCAATTTTTGGAATCAAATAAGGAGGATTCTAAGTATGACAATGACAAAAGAGCAGTTTATTGAGGAAATGAAGGCAGAGAAGGAACAGTACGTAGCAGGTATTGGTGACTACTTTGATGCTCTTATCGAACATGATTTCGATAAAGCAATCAAGTTGGCATCAAGTGTCTTGCTTATACTTAAACCGGAGACTCAAGCTTACATTGCTGAAAAGATGTATGAGCTTGACTCGTTTGAAGAATTGGAGGAAACTTATGAGAACATGAAAGATGATCTAATGAAAGAACTAGAGGATACAGGGGATTAATCCCCTATATCTTTTTGCTTATATTTTATAGCCCAATAGCCAAGCGGTAAGGCAACAGACTTTGACTCTGTGATACGTTGGTTCGATTCCAATTTGGGCTGCCACGGGTTAGGGTGGTCCTGAAATCCGGTTCAACTCCGGATGGGGAGTGGCCCAGCGCATAACAACTCCCGGCATCATTCCTGCCTTAAGAGATGTGACTTACTGCTGTCAATAAGCATAGCGGCGTAACCATAGGCGTTACAATGGTGACTTTGGTAGTTTCAATAAGCAAACTACTTTATATTTTAAGTCATTAAAAGTCAGAAAGGAGACAAAGGTATGGCAGAATATGTAAAGTATAATGAAATGAGAAACGACATGTGGTATCATAAGCGCTGTGATCTTGTAGATATTTGTTTTGATGAAAAGATTGCATGCGATATAAAAAATGCATTTGATGAACATTGTTTGAAATTTGGATACGATACTATAAGTATTGGCCAATTGATTGATTTAGTAAATGGTGTATTAAAATTTAATGATTATGATGAAATGATATTTGAACCATCTAATATTTCATATAAATATGGATGGTTTATTAGTCAAAATCCATTTGATATTATAAGAACTAAGGATAAATTTTATAAAATTAAATTTAACGATGCGATGATGCATCCTATAGAATATTAAGGAGTGCTGATATTTATGGCAGAATTTGGTTGGGAAGAGTATTGTAAGAATCAGGAAAAACCTGTTGAATTTTCAATGGAAAACGAAGATAGCATCTATTCTTTAATCGGAGATCCTTACGTTGTTAGGATCTTAGCAGATGATCCAGCAGGTGGTGGTACGAGAAAAATATGGATAGCATATTCTGATATGACTTATGAAGTATTATATTTGAAAATACCGTCATCTAGAACGGATAATGTTGAGTATTATGACAACGGTGGGTTTAAGCGCTTGTTCTCAACTGGTTTTAGAAAGGGTATGGCATTGAGCAGAATGTCTAAATATAGAATGACTAAGCCAGAGGCTCATACATACATAGAGAAGCAAACCAAAAAATGGTTAAAATCTTGCGAAGAATCTAAAGAAAAATTTGGAAAATATGCATAAGGAGTGATGATATTTATGTCAAAAGAACCTATTATTGAAAAACAGCGTAATGGTAATTATTATATCGGCTTAAATTACAGCGAATCTAATGGAATTCTTCGTTTTTCACATGAAGTTAGTATATGGGTTCATAAAGATTCAGATGATATTCAAATTCTTGCTGCCGATGAAATAAACTCTGATGGATGGTTCACTCTTTGCCCTAAAGGTATTGAAAATAAGTATCCTGGAATAACCGAACACGTACGCAAATTAATTGAAGAATATGAGAGGTGATATTTATGAAAATAAAAGTCGAAAGTATTACTACAGAACTTAACACTAATTCTATGATTCGTGGACCGCTGACAACAGATTGTACAATTAAGGTGAATCTAGATGGATCATATCCTAATTTCGCTTACGTAGTAAAAGAAGCCATTGAGAGTATCGGCGAAACTAAGGACTCGCATTATATAATTTGCGGAAGGGGCAATGGTAAAACAAGAATGTTTATGAATAATTATTATGGAGGTTTCACTACTTGGAGGAACGAGTATCAGAAGGAACGCGATAAGTTTGATATTAAGGATGTTATCTTTAATAATCCGGCAACTATTATTCTTTGGGAGGATGGTACTAAGACAGTAGTAAAGGCTGAAAACGAGGAGTTTGATCCTGAAAAAGGTCTTGCTATGGCTATTGCCAAGAAGGCTCTTGGAAACAATTATGATTATTATGATATTTTCAAGAAGTATGTTGGTAGATATGAGAAGAAGCAGAAGAAAGGATGATATTTATGGAAAGAGCATTAATTGTTGCATTGTTAATCGTATTAGTAGGAATTATAATTCTATTTGCATTAATAATTCATAGACTTAGATTAGATTTTAATGATTTAGAAAAACATTATGATCTTCTTATAGAATCTCATGAATATGATTTAGATAAATTAGTTGATATTAATGCTAAGTATGCCAAGTCATTAGATGAACGGGAGCGTCTTCTTAATGATATGAATCTGATGAGAAAAAAGCTGGAAATTGAGATTGATAAGAGGGATTCTGAAATAGCTAAAATGGATGCTATCCTTAGTTATTCTAAAAAAGATGATATTTCTAACGATCCTTGTTCTGATTGCAGATATAGTCCATTATCATCAGATGTTACTCCTTGTATTGGTTGCGATAGTTCAAATAATTTTGAAATGTTTGAAAGACAGAGATGGGAGGGAGATACTGTATGAAAAAGAAGAAGTTAAAAAAGAAGATTAAGAAGCTTGAAAGAGATATTAAACGGATTGCAGGATTTCAGCGTGAATTAGCTCTTAAAGAGAGTAATAATACAAATCATATAAAGTCATGCAAAGATTCTATAACAAAACTCGAGAATGATAATAAGTATTACATGGCTGATATTAATAATAAGCCTAAGGATAACAGAATTAACATTCTTTGGGAATGGATGCAAAGATCAGGTATTAATTTTCATGATTGGGGTAAAACTCCTACATATGCCGAAGAGGTTGTATATACTGAAGATATTCAGCGTCAGATTAATGAAATTAATAATAGATTGATAGTATTAGAAATGAGGACGCGGACAGATTATACAAAACTTGTAGACACAAGCAAAGGACCAGATTCGGAGGTGTCAAATGCCAACTAAACTTTACCCTTACAGAGCTGAATGCGAAAAAGCAGGTGTAGCAATCTATCTTCATGCTAGGGATGACAAGGATGCTAGTAATAAGCTGATAGGTCATCCCGGATATTGGCAGGCTGCTAAGAAGTTTAAAACAACTATTAAAGATTGGGATATTAAAAAGGAGAATTAATATGTCAGGAAAGGAAGCAAAAGAGACATTAGAAGCTATTGGTGGATTATTATTTTTAATACAAGCTACTTGTTTAACAGATGAAACAAAGAATTTGAATAGTCTTTTTGAAAAGTATGATGAAGCAGTTAAAGTCGCAAAAGATGCTATAGACATTATGGATAATAAGATTGATATTCAAAGCAAGGAGGAATAAATGAGACCAATTGATGCGGATGCTTTGAAAATAGAAATGGTAAATTTATGTAATCTAATAAATAGCAAAAATGGCATAACAATACCCACAATAAGATTTCTTAATATTATTGATAATGCTCCGGAATTAGGCTACGAAGATGGAATACTCTCAGTAGAAAATGCTGTAAGAAAGGCAATTGAGTTAGAAGAAGCTTATAATAATGGCTGGTCTGATGGCTTTTCTGAGGGAGAAAATGAAAGACCGCAAGGCGAGTGGATTCAACGAGAAGAAATATTTGATGATGAAGAAACATCTCGTTTAGTTTGGGGTTGTAAAGATTGTGGGTTTAGTTTGAAAAGTATTCATGATAAACGGAATTACTGCCCTAACTGCGGTGCAGATATGCGTAAAGGCGGTGTGGAATGAATAACGATTTAATCAGTAGAAGTGATTTAGGCGACAAGCTCAAAAAGGAGTTGGACTTTGCAAGTGCTACCTCATACATAAGGAAACTCAACTCGCTTGAAAAAACTGATTTGGTAAAGCTAATGTTGAATCTTATCGACAATTCCCCGACAGTATCTTTACCCGATTTCAAAGAAGGTTATAAGGGCGAGTGGATAACAGGAGAACGCAACGGAAATGGTTATGATTATTACTGCTCAAGGTGTATGCACATTACAAACGAGGATATTAACGAAATAAGATATTGTCCTCATTGCGGAGCTGATATGCAGAAAGGCGGTGCGTAATGAAATACTGCAAGAACTGTGGAAAGTTAATAGATCCATCAACGCTCGTCTGTGATGCTTGCGGAACTGACTACAACGACAAACCAAAGTGTGAACACTTTTATACGGATTGGAAGTACGCAAGAAACCCGTTATATAATTCGACTTGCTTACTTTTTAAATGTAGCAAGTGTAATGAAGTTGTATTGCTGAATTGTTCAGATGACATGATTCACAACATGCTAACTTGCGATTTTCATGTATGAGAGGTGATAATAATGGCTAGAATGAAAGACTTATTTACTTGGTTTTCGGATAAGTATGATATTTACAATGAAGACACAGACGAATGGGAATTCAGAAACAGATTATTCTTAATGGATACTCCGCCGAACAAAGGTGAAGGTATAAGAATAGTTGTTAAACATTATGGCGATGATCCTCAGATGTATATGCTAGATTTATATAAAGGAACTGATTATAAGGATGATATTTCGCCAGATGAAATGTTCGAAAAACTTACAGATGTTATTGATGAAATTATGGAGAATATGCCAAAATGAAAAAAGTGTATTTAGTAATTGCAATTTATAAAAATGTCGAATTAAACGAAGCATATACTCGTATAGCTCATGTATGTAATGACAAAGATTTAGCAGTTGAATATGCTAATAAGTATGTTATTGATGATATTCATGCTTTCTTAAAAGATAGCAAAAACAAAAAAGTTGTATGTGCAGATGTAAAAGAAGGCAAATACTTGTCTGAAGACGATCTTTTCGATAACGAAGATGAAGGAATTGCTTACATCACAGCATTCGTAGATGATGATATTTCCAAAGGAGTAAAAGAAGAATTTTCAATATTAATTGAAGCGCATGAAGTTAGGGAGGACTGATATTTATGAAACAAAAGCCATGGTGTGACAAAGTAAAAGTCAAAAAGGTAAAAGTAAGTAAGACAAGGCTAAAAGCGAAATGGATTGATATTTCCGATGCAACTACTGATGATGGTGGAAGAGATTGGCATTTAAGAGATCTTCAGTGCAGTAATTGTAAAGTAATATACCATATTCGCTTCTCTTATGGATTTACATATTGTCCAGATTGCGGTGCTAAAATGGAGAGGTGATATTTATGCCGTATTTTACAATAGACAGTAATTGTATTAGACCGCCTAGTTTTTATATCGGTACGGATAATTTTACTGATTATATTAGGAATGAAATCGATATGATGCAAATGAGGGGAACATTTAACCCTTATTATGACTACACCTACAAAATTAATTTAAATGATATTAAAAAGGAGACAAACAAAATGGAAGCAAAGAAGTGTGACAGATGTGGTAAGCTTTATGAGAAGAAGTTCGAGAAGAATGACATTCAGTGTGTATTTAAGCATGACGAACCATACTTCCCAGGAGAAGAGAAAAATTATTCTAAAGAATTTATTGAAGACAAGAAGACCCATGATATATTTATAAAAATGGGCGGTGGTGAATATGTTGATATGTGCCCTGATTGTAGAAAGGCATTTAAGACTTGGTTCGAGTCCGCTGATAAGGAGGGAAAGAAGTGAGTGAATCGGTGATAATTTGTGCAATAATTTGTGCAACTATAGTGATGGTAAGTTGGATTGCTTCTTTATCTATGGAAAGAGACGTTGAGCCAAAAAGCGAAGACACATCTGACAAAATTAAATATATGATGTGTGGAGAAGCATTACAGAATGGTATTTGCAAACAGCTGTGTTATAGATGTGCTTGGCGTGTTGAAAATAAGGATTTGATGGAGGAAAAGAATAATGGCTGATATTAAAATAAATTTTAATAGTGCAAAAGAAGCAGTCAAATTAGTACAAGGATTTTGTGATCAGTTTGAATCATGTTTTGATTGTCCATTTTCAAAGCCTGTTGTGTATCCAGGTCGAGATGAATCAGCATCTGTAATTACTGAGTGTAAGATAGGAAATCCTTGGGAATATGATATGGAGGAAAAGAAAAATGGATGATGTAAATAAGAAAGCAGCTGAAAGACTTGGCGATATTCTTGATACTATTAAGGTTGAATTGGACACAATAGCAAATAATTGTAATACTTATGAAGAAGATTTAAAAGTTTCTGAAACGATTCTTAATCTTTCATATGCTTTTGAGTATATTTATGATATGATAAAGGAGAAATAAAAATGGATGATATTAAGAACGAAACAAAGAAAGCTGAAGAGCAGCTGAAGAAAGCATGGAGTGTCCAAACAATCATGGGAACACTCAATGAGGAGCAGACAATGCTTATGTCTTATTTCATTCACACATCTCTTCAGAAGGGAAGGATTCTTGGAAAGATGGAAATGGATGGTAAGACAGCAAAAGAGATTGCTGATGCTCTTCAGGTTTCAGAAGACCAGGTAAAAGTAATTCTTGAAGAAGATCCGTTTGAAGTAGTTAAATAATTGATATTTAAAAAGGAGTCAAATTATGGCAGTAAGTAGATTTGCAACTAACAATTTGGTAGCCGAGCACGACGTTTATGTAAAGTATTTGGAAGTAAGAAAGAAGTTCATTGAAGAACATGGTTGGACTAATGTCAAAGAGTTTGTTCCTGCAAGATGCGGTCTGTTTGATACTTTCCACAATGTGCCAAAAACTACATTACAGCGTGGTTTGTACAAGTGGCATTGCATGCAGATCTCGTATGATATTTGGAGCAAGCTTGTAAAAGACAGTGTTGTATGGCATGGAGCTGTAGAATACAAGAAAAACATTAATGTGTCATATGATTGTCTTAGGAAATTCAAATCTATGACAGAGCAGGCTATTCATGAAGCTAGATGCGACTATAATACACGGCTTCCTCATGGACAGGCTACATATGATGCGTGCAGGTATCTTGCAATGTACTGGACATATCTTGATATTATTAGAGATGATAAGACACAGAGATATTTTCCAGATAAAGAAACTAGAGAAAAAGCAGCAATAGTATTTGGCTATGATAGATCAGATAACCCATTCCAGATGAACGGCATATATTGGGCTTGGGGTAATAAAGATATTGAAGAAGCGAAGGGGAAAACTATGGAAGAAAAGACATCACTTATTATGCTTGGAAAGAATTATTCAGAAGATTGGTTTAGCACACTTCTCGTTGATATTATTGACGATGCAAGATTAACGAATCCGCTTTATAGAGCCAGAATTCAGACTGTTGGACAGTTTGTAGAGAAGACAGATAAAGAGCTTCTTAAGATCCGTACCTTTGGCGTTGTTAAGCTTAGAAAGGTTAAGGAAGCTATTGAAAAGGCTGGCAAGAAGTATATCGTTGATAATTCTGAAGAGAAGCCAAATGTAGATAAGATGATAATTTCAAAAAAGTCATATGATGTCTATAAGGAATCTAAAGAAGAGTGCGATAAACTTAGTGCTAAATATGATGAACTTCTTAAGACAGCTCAGGAGCAGGCTGATAGATATGATGAACTTCTTAAACAGAAGCTTGATCTTGAGGCCTATAATTCTCGTCTTAGAGATGAGAATGCCAATCTTAAAGATGAAAATGAGGGTCTTAAGTCAGTTGCAGAGAGTAGAAGAATAGCATCGAATCCTAAGAACTTTGACACTTTCGCTCTGCTTAATATTGTCCTTGAGAAGATGAAGGATTCTAAGACGGATAACATTTTCATCACTGTCGATGGAATGACCATTGATATTCATAAGAAGTTTGAGCATCCGTTTGGCAAGGCAGACTCTTATACAATCAGAACTAGGGAGGCGAGGTAATGGAGTCATATACATTTCAGTGGAATGCTGTAGATGATATTCTCGCACCTAAGCCTAATGAGAACGACACTTGCATAGTCTGTATGGACTGTGCAAGGGAGTCGGATTGGCATTTGCAGATTGCTCGTTGGTATGAAGAAGGCGCTAAGTTAGAATTGGTTGATAAGTACGATAAGGAACATAACTTTACAATCAAGGATGCAGGATTTTATATGGTTCAGGAAACCAGTGCTTATCCTAAATTGTTTAAGGTTCATGGAGTAAAGTATTGGACGATTCTTCCAACACCTAAGATTAAGCCTGATGATATTTTGACGATTGAGTGAGGTGCGGAATGAACAACGATTTAATCAGCCGTAAGTATATGAAAGAGGCGATAGAACAGTTTTTTGTCAGAGAGAAATACTATCACCCGTATAGCAAGGGCAGAAAAACTATTCCTACGGAAGAAGTATTAGATATTATCGATACTGCCCCGGCAGTTGAGCCAAAGCAAGGCGAGTGGATAATTACTTCAGAAGACAATAATGGAGTTCATAGAATTTGTTGTCCTTTTTGTTCCTATGAAAAGGGTAGCAATAATGCAGACACTATCATTATTACCTTTACTGACTTTCCGAATTTTTGTGAGAAATGCGGTGCAAAGATGAAAGGCGGTACGGACAATGACTGACAGAGAATTGATAATACTATTTAAGAGATACTATAAACTTGAGCGTGAATATACAAATTACATTAAAAGTATCAGTGCAGATACGCCGATGTATAAATTACCGACTATGCTTGAATGGTACGATGAAAATATGCGAGGTGATACAGAATGACTTTATGGGATATTTTAAATACAGCTCAATATTTTCAGAAATTTGAAGTATATGTAACAAATGCTTATGATCAGAATGTTTTAATCGGTAATGGTGAACGGCAAGAAATGCTTGATAATTGGGAAGAGGTATTTGATCATCTTATGGACACTGTTGAGTATTTTTCTACTGAAAAGTTTTCTGACAATGGTGCGATTGTTATTATGCTTCGTGATAAACATTATGAAGAGCGCCTCGAAACTCAGTTTAGTGATAAAGATTACACTAGTAAATGGTCACCTAGCGATCCTAAATCAAGACCGTTTAAGTATGCAGTAGAAATATTTAATAAGCACAGAGAGGGTGGCGAAAAGGATGAAGAAAAAAGATATTGAGGTGATATTTTATGGGATATAGACCTACAATTTGTTGCAGAGAAGACAATTGGGAATTTGGTAAGTTTTACGGCTATGTTAAATTGGATAATCTTAAGTCAATTAAATGGTTGGTGGATCATGATAAGTTAAAAGAGTATGATAACGATCCGGAGATAGCATTTACTTGTTGTTATCCAGAAATAGTTTTTACTGCTGAAGAGTTTAGGGAATTTATTGATCTCTATCAGGCTGATATTAATAACTATGATTTTAAAGATGCACATATTAACTACGCCACTCAACCGGAGTACAAGATGTCTGATTATTGGGAAAATTTTAATGATGTTTACAATAATGAGTATCATAAGATCATTTATTGGGGGTAAATATGATAAAAACTATTGTAGCGGAACAGATATTAAGTTATGAACCAGTAGCTCATGTATTAGAACAGCGTCTTGATATAATACAGAAACAGTGGCACTGCAAAGTTATAAATGTTATAGAAACGAAGGGATATGCTTGTCCAGGATGCAGCGATCAGGCGTTTATAATTTTATATGATGATGGTGAAGATCCAGGAGCGACTAAAGGTGAAGATCCAGGAGCGACTAAAGGTGAAGAATAATTTCGCAAACAAAACATAGGGTATAATAGAGAACGTAACAGTTCTTATTTTATTTTTTGAAAGGAGCGACAACATGAAAAGAGAAACAAAAGAAGTAATTGTTGGCGTAGGCTCAATGGTAATGTCATGTGGTACATCCGTATTGCTTGGCTGGATGGCAGGATGGGGGGCAACAGTGCTTGTTAATCATGTATTTCCTGATGGACTTACAAGAGGACAGGTTAAGTTGCTTTCAACCATAACTTGTGCAGGAGCATCAGGTATTGCATTCCTTACCTACAATAAAATGTATCCTGAGGTAGCTGGATATTTGGAAGATGTCATGGACCTCTTTCCTACAGATCCTAAGGAGGTAAAGGATGTTGAATAATGGAATAATAGCAGCCGGAAAGTCATTCTTCAATAAGCATGCCAACTTGATATTTGGCATCCTAGGTGTTGTAGGAGTTGCAGGTACAGCCGTATGCTCATCAATTGCTACTAAGAATGCTGTTGATATTCTTAGAGAACATGAAGATGAGAATCTGACAACAAAAGACATTATTAAACTTGTATGGCCTGAGTATATCTGGGCTGGAGTTGTCGGTTTAGGCACTTGTACATCAATCGTAGCATCAAATGTCATCTCAGCTAAGCGTGCAGCAGCTCTTTCAGCAGCGTTGATAATTGCAAAAGAGCAGTTAGACACAACAAGAGCTGTATTTGATGATTATAGACAGGAAACTATCAAGTATTTGCCTCAAGATCCCGAAGAGCAGAAGAAAATTCAGAAGATAATTGATCGTAGACCAGCTCTTGAAGAGGGTGAAAAGCCTAAATATATTAGGGATCATCTCGGTGATATTCTCCATTTTAAGGAAGTAGACACTGGAATTGAGTATGATTGTCGTCTTATTGACTTCGAAAAGGGTCTTTTAGAAGCAAATAACCTAATGTTAGACCAGGATTACTGTTCAATGAATATGTTCCATGAAATGATACCTAATGTTAATATTCCTATAGCTGAAATTGGTTGGGATATTGGCTGGCAGTATTATCATGATGGCAAAATTGAGTATTCTACACAGGAATGTCTCGAAAGAGGTCCTAATGATGAAGGAATTGTAATGGTTTATGTAATGTTTAGTAAATGTCCGCATGCGAAAATTAACTGATATTCGCAAAAAAATATTAACGTATAATGGCTGAAAAGCTTAAAATATTAAGGAGGTGTAGCATTATGGCTAACACAAAAAAGCAGGAAGTTGAGGCAAACGTTGCGATCGAAGAGGTCAAGAAGGCTGACGAAAAGGTCAAGGCTATTGAGATCGATAGAGCTGCAAAGAAAGCAGAAAAGCAGGAAAAGAGACTTAATTGGTGGGGTCCATTTAAGTATGTTGGAAAGGGTATCAACGCTGTTGAGAACAATCCAAAGACTTTTGGACTCGGCCTTGCGGTCGGAGGTCCGCTTGGTGCTGCTGCGGCTTGGGGTGTCAAGAAGGGTGTTGACTATTTCAGAAGCAAGAGCTCTGATGAAGTAACAGAGGAAACTACTGAAGAAGTAGCTGAAGAAGCACCGTTTAATACGGAAGCATAAGTCAAAATATGGGATGCAAATCGCATCCTATATTTTTTAGCCTGGCACAAGTTGAAAGGAGCATGGGTAATGACAGAAAAAACACTTAATGGTATCGAAATTGGTTTAACAACCGTATTCTCAGCTGGTATTGATTTTGTTGTAGGTAAAGCGATTAACAAAGCAGTTGATCCTCAGACAATCTACGAAAAAATCTTAACCGGCGTAGGTACGGCAGGTGTAAGTGTAGCATGCAACTATGGAGTGTATAAGGTAGTGCATGGTGTCTTGCATCCTAATGAAGAAAAGAAGTACGAAGAACTTGTTGGAGCATGTGTAACAGCTCTTGAAACTAATGGCGAATTGTCAAAAGTCATGGCTGAACATGAGATTAAGGTCGAAAACAAGGTCGATGATATTTACAATCAGATTATGGAGGGAAAAGTAGATGGCTGAAGTACCGATGCCTAGTTCCGATAGAGGGCTGGTTCAATACAACAACTCTTACGCAGCCAAATCCTCTCTTGCGCAGAAGCCTGTTGAGGAAGAAAAGCCGAAGCTCGGAGGTACCATCCAAGGCGGTGTAACCTTAAAGCGAAAAACCCCAGGGCAGAGATTTACAGAAACATTCTTAAATAATGGAGATGTTAAGACAGTTGGTCAGACAATTCTCCTGGATGTTATAGTTCCTGCACTTAAGGAGATGATATTTTCGGCTGGTAGGGACGCACTATCAATGTTTCTTTGGGGCGACACAAGAGCAGGCGGTAAAGGAATTTTAAGAAATGGAGGAGGATTAGTACGTGATTACACTTCTTATTCTAGCAGTATTAGTTCTAATAGCCGCAATCGTGATAGGGTTGATATATATCGACCTGAAGATAGCGTCAAGTATAATAACCTGGTTTTTGAAATCAGGGGGGATGCTGAAAACATTCTTTTTAATATGCGTGATTATATTAATACTTATGATGATATTCAGATAGTTAAGCTGTATGAGTTGGTACGAGAGCAGACAGGCATTCAGATTCCTATGACAGCACAGGATGCAAAGTTCGGCTGGTCAGATTTGACGAATGCTTGCGTAAGGCAGGTTCGTGGTGGATATTTGCTTGAACTGCCTAATCCTATAGTATTGGAGCATTAATATGGATGAAAACCAATTATTAAAAGTATTCAATACGATGCATTTTACAGATGGTGTTATTAAAGAAGCCAGACTTGTTAAAGATAACACTATCTACATCATTATGTTTAATGAACCAGACTTGATATTTGAATTTAATAGTATGATAGATTGGTCCGTTAGCACAGCAAAGAATTACATAGAGAGAAAGGATAAAGAGAAAAATGGCACTGTTAACAACAATTAAAACTGCAGCTTTTGCAGTAAAAGATTTCACAATTCAGCACAGTCCTGAGATTCTATTAGGAACCAGTATTGCTGCTGGAGTTGGAGCAACTGTAACAGGTTGTATTGCAATGACTAAGATGGATGCAATTAATGAGGAGCACAAAAAGATACTTGATATTCTTCATAGTGTCAAGGAAAATGATAATGGCGAAGAAACTCCTGAATATAAGAAAAGTATAGTAAAAGAGTATGGACGCTATGGTCTTGATATTGCAAAGACATGGGCTCCTTGTGTTGGTTTAACACTTCTCAGTGGAACGGCAGCTCTCGGATCATTTAAGATTGTCAATAAGCGTCTCATGATGGCAGAGACAGCATTTGTTGGTGTAACAAAAGCATTTGAGAGATATCGTGATAATGTCATTGAGGATCAGGGTCTTGAGAAGGATCAGTATTATGCAACAAATGGTGCTCTTAAAAAGAAGCAGGAATTGATAGCTAAAGGTAAGTACAAGGAAAAGGAAGTTCCGGTAAGTAAAGATCCAAATGTAACGTGCAATAGCGTCGAAAGAGTTGATGATATTTTCCATTATTACTTCACTGAAGATACAGTAAAGGGTGGAAACTATTCTCGTAATCCTTTCTATAATATGAGACTCCTTACACAAACTCAGTCAATATTTAACAACAGACTTGAAGATGATGGCATTGTATTCCTTGATGATATTTACCAGTATCTTGGTTTGGATATGAGGACATTGCTTGCTGAGCGTGCACAGGGTCGTACGTACGGCTGGGTTCTTGATTGTTTCACAGAAGAAGGCATGCCTAATGACCAGCATGTTTTGTTTGGCATATTAGAATGCAATGATACGCAGCATAGACTGTTTAGAGCTGGCGAAATTAATGATATTATGCTGAATTTTAACTGCAGATTGCTGACACCTGAGACATGTGCTAAGTTTGCAAAGGGGTGATATTTATGAATAAAATTGCTATTATTGCTGGCATCGGAGGTCTTGTTGTAGGTGCAACAGGTGGATATTTGGCATGCCATTTTATTGAGCAGAAGAAGATTGATAAGGCGATTTCTGATGGAATCCAGAGTACACTCGACGAGATTAGAGCAAGTCAGAAAGAAAAAATCATGGAGAATGAAAAAAGAAAGACAAACATAATTAATGCAATTCCTCATTTTGATGCAGTTGATATTGCTAAGGACATTGCAAAGGATAATGGATATTCTGAGGAATCTAAAGATAGTAGGGACGATGTTGAGGAGCCGTCGGAGGCACCTGATGATGACAGCGACCTACCATTTGAAGTAGGTGAGAGTAAGGAAGAAAAGCATAACATCTGGGATGAACCAGAACCTGACGAAGATTCTTTGACTCAGGAAGAGTATGATAAGACAGTTGAACCTGAAGGGATTGATATTTCATACTTAGATCCTAAGAAGAAGCCTTATAAGATTTCTGAGGACGAGTACAGTAATGGTCTCGCCAGAGAGGTCGAGGAAGGAATGTGGGATAAGGTATCATTGATATTATTCACAGACAATGTGTTTGCTGAGAGGGTACGTCTTAATGAATTCACAATGATGTCTTCTACTGAAATTGAGTTAGCGATCGGTAAAGACAACATGAAGAGCTTTATTGAAGACAGGTCTTTAAAGAGGGATTTTGTAAGGAACAATAAGCTTCACATTGATTATGAAATTGTCAGGTCAACTCGTTCTTACTCTTCTGCTATGCGTGAGGATGATGAGGAGTAAAGTCTTATGGAAGACAACTATTATGGGCTCTTCTTAAGTGATGGATATTTCAGGTGGCTACTTGGAATACTCGGATTTAAGGAGACTGCTGAATGCAGGTATCTCTCTATGTTGTCGTATTTATATTCAACAGATTTTAAGTTAACTGACCCAGTTGTTGGACATGATGAGAATCGTTTGAGTGATGCATTTGAGCTTAGAGCGACGTTCTCAAACAACTTCACAGACCCTGTGTTACCTAAGATATTTGAGGAACCGATGAGTGTTTTGGAAGTATTGACGGCGTTTGCGATGAGAATTGATGATGATATTATGTATGATGGTTCTCTTCATGCCAGCAAGTGGTTTTTCATTATGATAGACAATCTTGGAATGACAAATTTCACAGATGATGCATTAGGATTGGATTGGACTATCGAAGATGAGGAGCAAATTGTTGATATTTGGATGTCCAGACAGTATCGGGGAGACGGAAAAGGTAGTATTTTTCCGTTAAAATGTCCCGGAGTTGATCAAAAAAATCTTGAAATGTGGTACCAAATGCAGGAATGGTTTAGGGAAAATTACTGAAAAACGTGACTTGTCCCGTTTTTGTCCCGTTTTTGTCCCGTTTTTAAAAGGGCTAAAAAAGCCCGGAAACCCTTGATTTTATTGGGTTTTTGGGTTTTTTGTCACGGAGTCACGTTTTTTCTTTTCATTTATTAATAGAAAATTGATTTTTCTATAGAGAAATGAAAACCTACTGTGACAACGGGACAACGGGACAAAACTTAAAAATACTTGAAAGGAGCATTTTAATGTGGATTTTTGTGACGTAAAAGTCAAAACATTAAAGAATGGCACTCTTGAAGTATATCCTGCATTTAGAATAATGGATTCAAAAGATTTGTTGGTTCGTGGCGGAAAGTTCTATGCAATATGGAATGAAGAAGCTGGAAAGTGGTCAACTGATATTTTGGACGTCGCGAGAATTATAGACAAAGAGATATACAAAAAGAGAGATGAAATTAAAGTTGAAAATCCGGTTACTGTAAAGACATTAAGCGACTTTGAATCATTAAAGTGGACAGAGTTTATTAATTATCTTAACAAGATGCCGGATTCTACAGTATCTCTTAATCAGAAAATGATATTTGCAGATACTGTAACAACGAAAGAAGATTATTCAAGTTTTCGTCTTAACTATTCTTTAAAAGAAGGATCTATTGATAATTATTTAGAATTGGTATCCATTCTTTATGAAGATGAAGAAAGACAAAAATTTGAATGGGCAATAGGAAGTATTATTGCTGGAGATAGTATTGATATTCAGAAGTTTGAAGTATTCTTTGGTCCGCCTGGTTGTGGTAAAGGAACAGTTCTTCAGATAATAGACAGTCTATTTAAAGGATATACTTCTTATATGGATATTGGTGCTTTAGCAAGTAAAAGTGATTTGTTTAGCACCGAACAATTTGCAAAAGGGCCATTGGTTGCTATTCAAACAGATGGTGATTTGAGTAGGATTGAAGATAATACAAAATTAAATTCAATTATATCTCATGAAACAATCACTGTCAATGAAAAATTTAAATCTAAATATACAATAAGAAGTAATAGTTTTCTATTCATGGCTACTAATAAGCCTGTAATGATTACAGATGCATTGAGTGGTATCTCAAGAAGATTAATTGATATTCGTCCAACAGGCAACAAAGTTCCTGCTAAAAAGTATCATGATCTTATGGATGCTATTCAATTTGAGATAGGAGCAATAGCGTATCATTGTCTTGATGTTTATAAAACATTAGGAAAATATTATTATGAAACATATGTTCCTATTGATATGATGTTCCGTACTGACTATTTCTTTAACTTCGTAGAAGATAGTTTTAATGTATTTAGTGAATCTAAATTTATAACTCTTAAGCAAGCATATGAGATGTATATTCAGTTTTGTGATGAATCTGCATTAAAGTCTAGAATGCCAAAGTTTAAGTTTAGAGATGAATTAAAAAACTATTTTGAAGAATATAGAGATCAAATGCGAATAGGCGATGATCGTTATAGATGTTGTTATTTAGGATTTAAAGTATCTAAATTTCAATTAGCAGCTAAAGTAGCCGATCATATAGAGGAAGAAAAGAAAAATGTATTGATATTTGATAAGACAGAATCTCTGTTTGATAAAGAGTTTAAAGATTGTTTTGCACAATATGCTGTTGATAGAGATACGCAAAAGGAAGTTCCTAAGTTTAAATGGGATAATGTTGTGTCTAAGTTGAAGAACATTGATACAAAGAAAGTCCATTATGTAAAACTTCCAGAAGACATTATATTTATTGACTTTGATTTGAAAGATGAGAAAGGTAATAAATGTAAAGAGAAGAATCTAGAAGCAGCATCGAAGTGGCCGTCGACATATGGAGAATTTTCTAAAGGTGGCGAAGGTGTACATCTTGTGTATAGATATTCTGGAGACGTGTCAAAACTTAGTGCTTTATATTCTGAGGGAATTGAAATTAAGACATGCACTGGAAACTCATCAATGAGAAGAAGGTTGTCATATTGTAATGATATTCCTATAAGAACTATCAATTCTGGACTTCCTCTAAAAGAGGAGAAGAAGTCTATGATGACAGACAAAGCAATAAGAACAGAAGTAAGTCTTAGAAGATTGATATTGCGATGCCTAAAGAAAGAGTTTGGAAGTACAACACAAAATATTAACTTCATATATGATATTTTAAAAGAGTGTTATGATTCAGGAATGGAGTATGACATCTCTGACATGTATTATGATATTTACAATTTTGCAATCAATAGCACAAATCAAGCTGCTAATTGTTGCAAGAAAGTAGATGAGATGAAGTTTAAGTCAGAGAATAAGGAAGCGCAACAATTAGATGCGCCGATTGTATTCTATGATGTGGAAGTGTTTCCGAATCTATTTGTAGTAGTCTATAAAGAAAAGGGTAAGAAAGCTATTAAGCTAATCAATCCAAAGCCAATTGATATTCAGAACATGCTCAGTTATAACTTAGTTGGTTTTAACTGCAGACGATATGATAATCATATTGTATATGCAGCATTACTTGGATATACTAATGAACAACTATTTGATTTGTCACAAAGGATTATAGTTGTTGCAAAAGGAAGTAAGAATAATGCGTTCTTTGGAGAAGCTTACAATCTTAGTTACACTGATATTTATGACTATTGTGCAAAGAAGCAATCTCTTAAGAAATGGGAGATTGAATTAGGCATCCATCACATGGAGCTTGGTCTTCCTTGGGACAAACCTGTTCCTAAAGAATTATGGGAAAAAGTTGCTGAATATTGTGTAAATGACGTTGAAGCAACGGAAGCAGTTTGGGATGCTACACAAGGAGACTTTGTAGCTAGACAGATACTTGCCGATATTGCTGGAATGACAGTTAATGATACAACAAATAGTTTGACAACAAGAATCATCTTTGGCAAAGAGAAGAATCCTCAGAGTCAATTTTGTTATAGGGATTTAAGTAGCGATGGTGGTTCTGGATATTTCTGTTACAAGGATTTTCTTAAGGGTAAAGATTGTACAGGAAAGAAACCATACTTCCCAGGATATGTGTTTGATCATGGTAAGTCAACTTACAGAGGTGAAGAGATTGGAGAAGGTGGAAGAGTTTATGCAGAACCAGGAATGTATGAGAATATTCCGGTTTTGGATGTAGCTTCTATGCATCCTCATTCAATCTTAGCAGAATGGCTTTTTGGTAAGTATACAGAAAACTTCATGAATCTTGTTCAAACAAGAATCGATATTAAGCATGGAGATTTTGAGAAAGCTAAAAAGTTGTTTGATGGTAAACTTGAAAAATGGCTTACAAATAAAGAAATGGCAAAGGCATTGTCTCAAGCATTGAAGATTGCAATTAACTCAGTATATGGTTTGACAAGTGCATCTTTTAGTAATCCGTTCAGAGATCCTCGCAACATTGATAATATTGTAGCAAAGCGTGGAGCTTTGTTTATGACAGATTTGAAATTTGCTGTTCAGGAGAAAGGATTTACAGTTGCTCATATTAAGACTGATTCAATTAAGATTCCAAATGCTACACCAGAAATTATTGAGTTTGTTAAGAGTATGGGAAAAGCATATGGATATTCTTTTGAGATCGAGAATGAGTATGAGAAGATGTGTCTTGTAAATGATGCTGTGTATATTGCTAAAGTTAAAGATAGTGGATGGGAAGCAACTGGTAAACAGTTTGCAGAACCTTATGTTTATAAGACATTGTTTTCTAAAGAACCATTGATATTTGATGATTATGCTCAAGTTAAGCAAGTTCAGACATCATTGTATTTAGACTTTAATGAAAATTTGAAAGAAGACGAACATGATTATAGGTTCGTCGGAAAGACAGGTTCGTTTGTTCCAGTAGTTGAAGGTAGTAATGGTGGATTGCTTCTTAGACAAGTTGAAGAAGGAAAATATTCATCAGCTGTTGGAGCTAAAGGTTACAGATGGATGGAATCAGAAATAGTAAAACAAAATAATTTACAAAATAATATTGATATTTCATACTATAATAAATTAGCAAATGAAGCAAAAGATGAAATATCGCAATATGGTGATTTTGAGTGGTTCACATCGAGCCACTCTTAATTTATATTTTAATAAGCCAATGGAGGAAAAGAAAAATGGCAAAAAGAGAAAGAGTAGACGACGTTACAATCAGAGGCGCAGCTGGACAGCAGTTAATCTTCAGGAATTTTGAAGGCGCAGCCGGAAAGTTTAACAATGCTGGCGACAGAAATTTCTGCTTGATAATTGATGAAGAGCTTGCTGGTGAATTGCAGTCTAAGGGATTTTCAGTAAAGCATACAAAAGCTAGAGATGATTTTGATTCAGTTCCTTACATTAAGATTAAGGTTGGTTTTACATTGAAGGATGGAACAGATAATCCGTATCCTCCTAAGATTTATAAGATTGATTCTACAGGAATGAAAGCACTTGATAAAACAACAGTTAAGTTCCTTGATGGTGCTAGAATCATTAAGGCAGACTTGATATTCTCTGGTTACTCATATCAGGATAGAGATACAGGTGAGACAAGATATTCTGCTTACCTTAGAAATCTTTATGCAGAGATTGAAGAGAATGATCTTGAGAGGGAATACAATGAGAGATTTGCAGGAATGGATGCGCAGGACCCTAACAATCTCCCTTTTAATGTCAATTGATAATGCCTAAACTTGACGACTATCAAGTAAAGGCTGTAGAAATGCTGAAGACCGGTGCCATCTTGTGTGGTGACACCGGTTCAGGCAAATCTATTACAGCTTTGGCATATTTCCATGAAAAGGTTTGTAAAGGACAAACAAATCCTTGGAAAGATAGATTGATATTTAAGAAACTGTATATTATAACAACAGCTCGTAAAAGAGATACTCGAGAATGGGAAGAAGAACTTTCAAGGTTTCTTCTTGTTGAAGGTACTGTTATTGATTCATGGAATAATATTAAGAAATATGCAGATGTTGAAAATGCATTCTTTATATTTGATGAGCAAAGAGTTGTTGGTTATGGTGCTTGGTCTAAAACATTCATTAAGATTGCAAAGAATAATGATTGGATTTTATTGAGTGCTACACCAGGAGATACATGGTCTGATTACATTCCAGTATTCATTGCAAATGGTTTCTATAGAAATAAAACAGATTTTTGTCAACAACATGTAGTTTATAATAAGTTTACTAATTTTGCAAAGATTGAAAAGTATATTAATACTGGACGCTTGATATTGTATCGTTCTCAAATATTGATTGACATGGATTATGTCAAGAGTACAGTTCAACATCATATGTTCATTACCTGCGGCTTTGATAAAATGAAATATGATTTGATTGTAAAAGATAGGTGGAACATTTATGATAATTGTCCGATAGAGAATGCAAGCCAATTATGCTATCTAATGAGAAAGGTTGTAAACAGTGATATTAGACGACTAATTGCTTTGCAAAAAATTATAGAAGAAAAATTTAAGGTTATTGTTTTTTATAACTTTGATTATGAGCTTGAGATGCTAAGAGACTTCGCTAAGAAAATTGATATTCTATGCCAAGAATGGAATGGTCATAAACATGAGTTAGTTCCAAAAGGCGACAAATGGATTTATCTTGTTCAGTATGCTTCAGGAAGCGAAGCTTGGAATTGTATAGAGACTGATACAACTGTGTTCTATAGTCAGAATTATTCTTATAAGACAATGAAACAATCAGCTGGAAGAATTGACAGAAGGAATACACCATTTAAGGATTTATATTATTACCATTTGGTTTCTAAATCATCTATTGATAATGGTATTAGAAATACACTGAATAAGAAAAAAGACTTTAATGAGTCTAAATTTTTCGCAAAATTGGCTCGCGAAAAAAACTTAGCATATAATAGAAGAGAGGGATAAAATACGGATTTTGTACTTTTCTTATTAATTTTTGAGGAGGCTTGATATTTATGAAAGAATCAAAATTTCAAGGCGACCTCGTCAAAGAAATTAAGGAACGCTTGCCTGGCGCTATAGTTACAAAACTTGATGCCAAGCATATTCAAGGTATTCCTGATTTATTGATATTGTATAATGACAGATGGGGAACTCTTGAATGCAAGAAGGATGAGTATGAGATGACCCATCCTCGTAAGAACCAACCTTATTATGTCGACTTGATGAATAAGATGTCGTTCTCAGCATTTATATTTCCTGGTAACAAAGAGGAGGTTCTAAATGATCTTCAACGAGCACTGGAATCAGGTAGGTAAGCACGCCTTTCTAAGTGCAAGCAAATACAGCTGGATAAATTATGATGAAGACAAGTTAGTTGAATCATACAGAAATTATTTGGCTGTCGAAAGAGGAACTGAGTTACATGCATTTGCAGCTAAGTGTATAGAGCTTGGTCAGAAGCTTCCTAACACAAGAGCTCATTTAACATTGAACGAATATGTTAATGATGCTATTGGTTATAGAATGTCTCCTGAAAGAGTTTTATATTTTAGTGACAATGCATTTGGAACAACAGACTCTATAACTTTTAGAAATAATGTTTTAAGAATTCATGATTTAAAAACTGGTGTTACTCCGGCACATATGGAACAGCTTGAAATTTATGCTGCTTTCTTTTGTCTTGAGTATAAGAAGAATCCAGAAGACATAATGATTGTATTGAGAATTTATCAAAACAATGAAATTCTGGAAGAGATACCAGAACCTGCAGTTATTAGAGCGATAATGGCAAAGATAATATTATTCGATAAACGAATACTTGATATTCAGAAAGGGGTTTAGTGATGAGTGAAAATGAAGATTATTTGATGCACTATGGCACTAAGCGTCATTCTGGTCGTTATCCTTGGGGTTCCGGTGACAATCCTTATCAGCGTGAGGATTGGTTTGCTGGTTTTGATTATGGAGACAACGAATATGATAGAGAACCTTGGTTTTGTGATGAAGTAGCAAAACTTAGAGGCCAAGGCTATACTCCAAAAGAGATAGCAAAGATGTTAACTCCAAAGAATAGTTATAAAATGACTGTTGCTGAAAAAGATAATCCTGAGTTAGGAATCAAAAAGGGTGACCGAATTCCTAAATTAGATGAAAATGGAAAGCTTCAGCCTAAAGAAATGACTGTTGATGAGTTAAGAGCTAGAAATTCCGTATCTCTTAAAGCTAAGAAGCAAAATGAGATCAATACAGCACTTAAGCTTCATGAGAAAGGAATGTCTAATACTGCAATTGCAGAAAAGATGTTTGGCGACAAATCAAAAGAGTCTACTGTTAGAAATCTGTTAGCTCCAAATGCTAGAGAGAAAGCAGAAGCAATTGATAATACTACTAAGATGCTCAAAGAAGCCGTTGATCAAAAGCAATTCATTGATGTTGGTAAATCTGCTGAGCTATTAGCTGGTGTTACAAGAACCAGACTCAATACTGCAATTGCTGCTTTAAAAGATCAAGGATATGAACTTAAGTATATTTCTGCTAAACAAGTACAATTACCTGGCCAAAAGACATCAATTCAGGTTTTATGTCCTCCTGGAACAACTTACAGTGAAGCTGTTAAAGCTGTACTTGAGGATAACAAGCTTGAAACTCTTGGTGAGTATCATTCTATTGATAATGGTAAGACTTGGCTTGGTATAAGAACTCCTGAATCTATTAATTCTGATAGAATTTATATTCGTGATGGAGCTCATGGCGGTCTTGAAAGAGATGGTCTTATTGAGCTTCGTCCTGGAGTTCAGGATTTGTCGTTGCAGAATTCAACATATGCTCAGGTTCGTATTGCAGTTGATGGAACTAGATATATTAAAGGCATGGCTGTATATAATGCAGATGCTTTTAAAGATGTTCCTAAAGGTATTGATATTATTGTCAATTCAAAGCATGAGTCTGTTGGTAAATACACAGATAAGCTTGAACATCTTAAGTTGATGAAAGGTCTTTCACAAGATCCTGAAACTGGAAAGATAACAGGAACAGTTGACAAAGATAATCCATTTGGTGCATCGGTTAAGCTTTCAGAAGAACTTGGTTCTGATGAAGCTGATTCTAAACTGCTTGCTGGTGGACAGCATGAGTATATTGATATTCATACTGGAGAAAAGAAACTTAGTTGTATTAATAAAGTAAATGAAGAAGGCGACTGGTCTAAATGGCAAAAGTCACTTGCTTCAGAATTCTTAGCTAAGCAACCTAATCCTCTTGTAAAAAGACAGCTTGATGAAGCATTTAAACTTAAGGAAGATCAATTTGAAAGAATTAATCAACTTACAAATCCAGCAGTTAAGAAAAGATTATTAGAGCCATTTGCAGAAAAGTGCGATTCAGATGCAGTAAGATTGAAAGCGGCAGCGCTTCCTAGACAAGCTACATCTGTTATCATTCCTTCTGTTACTTTGAAAGATAATGAGATTTATGCTCCTAATTTTAAAGATGGCGAAGAAGTAGTTCTTGTTAGATATCCTCATGGAGGAAAGTTTGAAATTCCTCATCTTATTGTTAATAACTCAAATAAAGAATGCCAATCAATAATTGGTACTAGTCCAAGAGATGCTGTCATGATTAATAAACATGTTGCAAATCAGTTGTCTGGTGCTGACTTTGATGGTGATACAGTAATTGTTATTCCAAACAATAATAAAGAGATTAAATGGATTGATAATACTCTTCCTGCATTTGCTAGTTTGAAAGACTTTGATACAGGAATTTATGCTAAACCTGATGGAACCCCAAAGCCTAAGCATCAAACTTGCCAAATTGAAATGGGCAAAGTAACAAACTTGATAACTGACATGCAGCAGTTTGGTGCTTCAAATAGTGAAATTGTTAGAGCAGTTAAGCATTCAATGGTAGTTATTGATGCTGAAAAACATAACCTTGATATTCGTAGATCGTATATTGAAAACGGCATTCAAGCATTAAAAGATAAGTACCAACAAGGTGGCGGAGCTGAAACAATAATTTCAAGAGCTAAGTCTCCACAAATAGTTAACACTAGAAGATTGGCTAGACAATCAGAAGGTGGTGCTATCGATCCAGAAACAGGAGAAAAACGCTATATTGAAACTGAAGAATATTACAATAAACCTGTAATGAAAACAGTTAAAGGTGAGAAAGTTCCTGTTCTCGATGAGAATGGAAAGCCGATGTGGACTCAAGAAAGAAGAACTATTAAGTCTACTAAGATGGCAGAAGCTAAAGATGCAAGAGAATTGTTATCTGGTCCTGATCATATTGGAACAGAAGTTGAAAGAACATATGCAAATTATGCCAATCAACTTAAAGCTCTTGCAAATAAGGCAAGAAAAGCAAGTCTTGAAGTTGAAGATCAGCCTTATAATGAAGCAGCAGCTTTAAAGTATAAGCCAGAAGTTGATTCTCTTAAGAAGAGTCTTAAAACAGCATTGATTAACAAACCTGCTGAAAGAAAAGCAACAGCTTTAGCTAATATTATTCTTAAACAGAAGATGCAAGATGATCCTTCAATCAAAGAAGACAAAGAAAAGAAAAAGAAATATGCTAATCAAGCCATTTCTGGAGCTAGATTAATGGTTGGTGCTAAGAAACAGACTATTACAATCTCTCCAAGAGAATGGGAAGCGATACAGGCAGGAGCCATAAGGAAGTCCGTGTTAAAAGAAATACTTGACAACACAGATTTGGATACTGTTACAAAGTATGCAACTCCAATTGAAGAGATTAGCATTACACCAGCTAGGCAGTCGAGAATCAAAGCCCTACTTGCTGCAGGACACACACAGACAGAAGTAGCAGAGCTCCTTGGTATTTCAACCTCAACTGTCAATAAGTATAAGTAAGAAAGGAGAATTGTATGGAAAAAGAAAAAGCAATCCTCCTATCTACAACAGACAACCCTTACAACCCCTTTACTCAATACACTGATTGGAGAAACTATGATCATCAAAAAGGGTACTGTTGTGAAGAGTTCCTGGCCCGTATGTCTCAAACAGACATAGAGATGCCAGCAACACTGTATCAGAAGTTTAGTAATGATGCAGTAAGAGAAATACTCAAGCTCACAGCAGAATACCCTGATCCTAGACTTCCAGAAGGGGTCGAGTACATTGCTATAGAGGAGCCCTAGTAATAGGGGCATACACCTTCTCTATATACCCTTGAGGATGGGGTCATACTACTACCCCGCACCGTAGAAAAGGCCCCATCTTCATTTTTTAAACAATAATTAATCGTTTTCTTAACTTTTAATTATTGTTTAATTAAAGTTTATTAGCATTATTATGGTTATGCTTATAGTCAACCTCAAATCATCTGTCATACGCCTTTGTGTAGGTTCATGCGAAATCTCCTTTCAAGTATAAATAACTGTTTTAATGCTAATAAATTTTAATTAAACAATAATTAAATAGTTTCATTAAAAAATTAATTCAATTAATTAAACAATTTTGAATTAATTTTACGAATTTTAATCTTTTTATCAAAATTTTTGCAATTTTTACTAATTTTTAGTAATTTTGCACCTTTTAGGTTAATTTGAGCTTTTATAGGCATCTTGGATCAAACCCAGGATATCCCCTGTAGAGGATCGAATTAGGTACCTAGAGGGGGGTCTCGAAAATAATACCCCCCATAGCCATCGCGGCGGTCTTAGAAAATTCCCCGGTGGATATTTTTATATTTACATTTTACCGCGTAGAAACTCCGTGGGTAGTAACCCTACTGGCTACGGCTGATACTGAACGTATTCGCGGAGTTTCTAGGCTGTAAAAGCATGTTAAAACTTGTAAGGATACTATAGAAACGCACCATAAATCTATAGTAAAGTGAGTCAAAGTGATATGAAATGGATATTCTATAACCCAAATCCATATGGAAACAATACTGGAGATTGTGTTATTAGAGCATTGACGTTGGCTTTTGGAAAAAACTGGGATGATGTTTATAGCATGTTGGCTGAATTTGGATTTAAAAACAAGCTGATGCCATCATCCAATGAAAATTGGCCTGCGTTATTACGAAAGTCTGGTTTCATGAGATACATTATCCCAAATGAATGTCCAGATTGCTACACTGTTAGAGATTTTTGTAGAGACCATCCTAAAGGACTTTATGTTTTAGCCACCGGAACACACGTTATTACTGTAATCGATGGCGACTACTATGATTCTTGGGATAGTGGAAACAAAATCCCTTTATATTACTTTAAGAAAGAAGGTAAATGATTATGGTGCGGTACAATCAGTCTTTACAAGGAGCTTACTACCCTCAACAGAATTTTAATTCACCCATTTGCGCTTACGTACAAGGTGAAGCAGCTGCCAAAGCTTATCCAGTTGCTCCCGGTCAGTTCGCTGTGTTGATCGATACAGAACTTCCGGTGATATATACAAAGACAACTGACCAGTTTGGCAGACCATTGCCAGTTAGAATTCTTGATTACGTAGAGCGAATCGAGAATCCACCTGAACAAGTTAATAATTATGTAAGCAAATCTGACTTTGATAATTTCAAGAATGAGATTAAGGAAATGTTGAAGCCAAGGCAGAATAATTACAAGAATCAATCTGCTAAGGAGGACAGACAATGAGCAGTCCGATATTTCAGCAGTTTCAACAAAGACCTAATATGCTTACAATGCTGTCTCAACTAAAGCAAGATCCGGTTGCTATGTTGAGTACTAAATATAGTGTACCACAAGGCATGACTAATCCTAATGAGATACTTCAACATTTGCTAACAACAGGTCAGGTAACTCAGGATCAAGTCAATAGAATCATGCAAATGCAAAATTTCATGAGATAACAACTTAATATTTAAGCACTACGCACCATTCGCACCATTCCGCACCTCCAAACAAGTTTCTATTTGTTGCGCAACAATGGAAAAATACTTTTAAAGGAGGAACTGAAATGGTTTCTAATGGAACAGACAACATGGTTATGCCTGTGGCTCCTATGTATGGCGGCTACAACGGATGTAACGGCAACGGCTTCGGCTGGGGCGGAGATTGGGCTTGGATTATTCTCCTTCTTCTGCTCGGCGGTAATGGCTGGGGTAATGGCTTTGGTGGCGGTTATGCTTCTGAAGGAGTAATGCCCTATCTCTGGAACACACAGACGCAGAATGATGTTAACCGTGGATTTGATAACTCAGGTTTATCAAGTCAACTTAGCGGAATCCAGTCTGCTATCACCTCTGGCTTTGCAAATGCTGAAGTTGCTAGATGTAATGGAACTATTGACTCTATGAATCAGAGATTTACTGACACTCAGTTCATTGGTCAGAACATTAACACTCTTTCTGCTCAGCTTGCTCAGTGCTGTGCTGATAACCGTCTTGCTACAGCTAACCTTGGCGCTACAATTGCTAGCGAAGCCTGCGATACAAGAACAACTGATACACAGAATACTCAGCTGCTTCTTAACGCTATTAATGGTGGCATTCAGTCTATTAAAGACCAGATGTGCAACGACAAGATCGACTCTAAGAATGAGAAGATTGCAGACCTTGAGAGACAGCTTACTGCTGCTCAGAGCAACGCATTCATTCAGAAGGGTCTTACTGATGAAGTTGACGCACTCTATAATAGGCTTTCTAACTGCCCTGTACCGTCAACTCCTGTCTATGGTAGAACACCTATCTTTACTTGCAACAACAATTGTGGTTGCGGCTAAGTGAGGTGACCGCTATGGCAGATTATTTAACAAGAGATACAGTTGAATCTGTTGCTCTTAATACTGCTATTCCATTTCTCGATCTTAATCCGTGCCCAAATGGTAATGTAATCCATCAAAATGGATCTGGAATTTTTATTCTTAGAGGCAAAGGTGAATGCGTATCTACATATGATGTAGAGTTCACTGGTAATATTGCCATTCCTACTGGTGGTACTGTTGGTCCTATCGCGACAGCAGTTGTCATTGCTGGAGAAACTCAGCAAGGTAGTAGATCTATTCTTACTCCTGCTGCAGTAGACGAGTATGGTAATGTAACAAGCAGAGCAACAATCGATGTACCTAGATGCTGCTGCATAACGGCATCTGTAGAGTATGTCAGCGGTGTAACTGATGGCACAACTACGCCAACTCCTTCTATAAACATTATAGATGGAAGCGTCTCTATTAAGAAGAGACAATCCTAAGAAAGGAGGAGGCATATATGCACATTATTTACAAAATTAAAGATAGAATGGAAGATGAGCTCAAGGAACTTTGTAAGAAAGAAACTTGGACTCCTAATGAAGTAGCCATTATCGGAGAAATGATCGATGTTGTAAAAGACATTGAAACAGTAGAAGCGATGAAGAACTATGAACCAGAAGATTGGATGAGAGGCTATTCACGCGGATACGATGAGGACTACTCAATGACTCGTGCTTCATATGACAGATACAGAGAGCCTAACTCTTATGCTAGAGGAAGGGATATGATGGGTCGTTATACGAGTCGTGATGATGGTAAACAGGAAATGATTGATCATCTTAACAAAATGATGATGAATGCACGTACTCCAGAGGAGCGTGAAAGCTACCGCAGCGCGATTGAGCATATGAGTCGAAACTAACAACTGAATAATCAAGTTTTGTAGGTGGCGGAATAGGTAGACGCGCCTCAGAGTTCTTTTCACGTATGAGAACACGTTTCATAAAACAGGAGCTGGTGTTTCCTATTAGATTAGGTTGAAACCGGGTTAACGTGGGCTAGATAATCGTTATGCTGTAAGGTGCAAATCCTTACCCTACAAAACTTTTTAGTTGCTTTTAGTGAGAGCAGTATAGCAAAGTTGTGGCTAATTATGGTGCGGGCCATGCTCCTTTCAAGTTGTGTCAGGTTTTTAAGTGCTTACATGACACAAGCTGTACTGCTTTCTCTAAAGGCAACTAAATGAAAGGTAAAGATTGGAAGTGACTTTAAATGGCAAGAAGAAACATTAACAAAGTTCCTGACGATCAGCCTGAGATTAAAAGTCCTCCTGTCATGACACCTGAAGCGAGGGAAAACCAACTGATATCTTTGGCTATCGATCTCGCGGAACAACAACTTAGAAATGGAACAGCTTCGAGTCAAGTTATTACACATTATTTAAAACTTGGTTCGAGTAAGGAAAAACTTGAGAAAGAGATTCTTGAAGAGCAGAAGAAACTCGTAGTTGCTAAAACCTCTGCTATTGAATCTCAGGAAAGAATTGATGAACTTTACGCAGGAGCTATTGCAGCTATGCGTAGTTATAATGGACAAAGTGAGGAGCAAGAATAATGTTATCCAATACAGCGACTCCTAAATATTACGGTGAATTTAGAGCTGCTGTAATGAGAGGAGAAATAGCAGTCAATCGATATATCTCAATGGAGATGAATAGAATTGACGATCTTATAAGAAATCCTGGCGTTTACTATGACGAACACGCAATGGATGGATTTGTAAAATATTGTGAGAATGAACTTACACTTACAAACGGAGATGATCTCCATCTCTTAGATACATTTAAGCTCTGGGCAGAACAAGTATTCTGTTGGTATTACTTTGTAGAACGTAGTGTTTATATTCCGCCTGATCCTGCAAATGGAGTTAAGGGCCACTACGAAAAGAAGATGATTAAGAAGCGCTTAACAAATAAGCAGTATCTAATAATTCCAAGAGGTGCTGCAAAATCAATGTATGACTATTGTATTCAGGCATTCTATCTTTGCGTGGATACTTCAACTACACATCAGATTACAGTAGCGCCGACAATGAAGCAGGCAGAAGAAGTTATGTCACCGTTTAGAACTTCTATCGCGCGTTCGCGTGGACCTTTGTTTAAGTTTCTTACTGAAGGTTCACTTCAAAATACTACAGGCTCTAAAGCAAATCGTCAAAAGCTGGCTTCTACAAAGAAAGGTATTGAAAACTTTCTTACAAACTCTATTCTTGAAATCAGACCTATGTCGATCGATAAATTGCAGGGTTTGAGATGTAAGATTGCTACAGTTGACGAGTGGCTTTCTGGAGATATTAAGGAAGATGTTATTGGTTGTATCGAGCAAGGCGCTTCGAAGTTAGATGATTATCTCATTATTGCGACCTCTTCAGAAGGTACGGTAAGAAATGGTCCTGGAGATACCATCAAAATGGAATTGCTTGACATTCTTAAAGGCCAATATGTAAATCCGCATGTATCGATTTGGTATTATACCCTTGATGACATTAAGGAGATAAATGACCCTTCGATGTGGATTAAGGCTAATCCGAATCTTGGTAAGACGGTTACATATGAGACCTATCAGTTAGATGTTGAGAGAGCCGAACAGGCACCATCGACAAGAAACGACATTCTTGCAAAGAGATTTAACATTCCTATGGAGGGTTATACATACTTCTTCACTTACGAGGAGACAAAGCCTCATAGAAAGCAGGAATTTTGGAATCTTCCATGTGCACTTGGAGCGGACCTTTCACAGGGTGATGACTTCTGTGCATTTACTTTTCTATTTCCTCTTAGTAGAGAGCGATTTGGGATTAAGGCAAGAAGTTATATAACATCTCTAACACTTAGTAAACTTCCAGCAGCACTTAGACTTAAGTATGAAGAGTTTATTGATGAAGGAACTCTTATAATACTTGAGGGCACAGTTCTCGACATGATGGAAGTTTATGATGATCTTGACAAGTTTATTGATGATAGTTCATATGATGTAAGATGTTTTGGATTTGACCCTTACAATGCCCAAGGATTTGTAGAACGATGGTCTGCAGAAAATGGAGCATTCGGAGTGACCAAAGTTATACAAGGTGCTAGAACAGAATCAGTTCCTCTTGGTGAAATTAAGAAACTTTCAGAAGAAAGATTGCTCATTTTCGACCAAGAAATTATGAGTTATACAATGGGAAATTGTATAACGCTAGAAGATACGAATGGTAACAGAAAGCTCTTTAAGCAAAGACATGACGAGAAAATCGATAATGTCGCAGCATTAATGGATGCTTATGTTGCTTATAAAGCTAATAGGGAGGCATTTGTATGAGTGAATCGAATTACCATTCATATCTTATACATTATGGCATTCAGGGTCAAAAATGGGGTGTAAGACGTTTTCAGAATGAGGATGGGACACTTACACCAGAAGGTATAAAAAGGTATGCTAATCTCTTAGATAAATCAGAAAAATCTGACAAGTATAAAAAGAAACTCGAAAAATTTGAGAAAGAAACAGATCCATTTGGGAATCGCAGTAGGGTTTCTAAGTATAATTCAGTTAAAGAAAATATTAGAGCTAGTAAAAGATTTGATTTTAATGATAAAAATCCAACTGAATATCATGATTCAAATGCAGCTAGCAAAAGAAAAGAAGGAAAGAATCCAATTAACGATATTAAAAAATATGTAAATACTTCATTGGCGACCGCGAATAAATTAGTAAATGGAGATACTGGAGAAGAAGCGCAAAAAGTGGTTCAAAGATATATGGACGTGCATATGAATTCCTTAAATTATATACTATGGGAAGTTGGAGATTTTAATTCAGAACTTGATAAACCAAGCAAATATAATCAGATAGATTATTCATATGATGTAAAGAATAAAAAGTTACATCAGAAAAAATGGAAAAGTGATTGGAATTAAGGAGGAATAAATTAATGTCTGATTATCCTACTTATTTAATCCATTATGGCATCCCTGGCCAGAAGTGGGGAGAAAGAAGATACCAATTCGAAGATGGAACCTATACCGAGGAAGGAAAACGCCGTAGAAGAATTGGGGATGATAGAATATTTGGAAGATCTGAAGAATCTAGCGGTTATGGATATAAAACCGGCGGTACTATAAAAGGCGATAAAGCGTTTGTTAAAGATATACAAAAAGATATACAAAAAGTAAATGGTGGTAATAAAGGTTTTGAATATGGTTTGAATAGAAATGTAAATTGTGCTTTTTGTACAATGTCATATGAACTTAGAAGAAGAGGGCATGATGTAAGAGCGCAAGAATCACTAAGAGGAGCTCAAGCATATCTATCAAATCCTAAAGGCGCATATGGAAGAGTTATACCAAATTATGCTAAAATTTCAAAAGATGCAAGAACTTTTGCTACTAGAAGTAATGAAAGTTCAAAAATGATGAGTATTGGTATGACAAAAGATGAATATAATGACATGACTAATAAATTATTAAGCGATGGCGATAATACTAGAGGTTTTATTGCTGTTGATTGGAAGGGCGGAAACGGAGGTCATATATTTAATTATGAAGTTAAAAATGGCCAACTTTATTTTGTTGATTCGCAACCAGGTACTATAGTAAAAGCAGATAAAAAATTCTTTAATCAAACAATGAAGAATGCAAATAATGTTGAAACATTAAGATCTGATAATTTAAAGATTGATGAAGAAAAAGCAAAGAAATTTTATTCAGAGGATGTAATAGGTGATATAAAATATAATTCAGCAAAATTAAAAGCTGCTAAAGTTGAACCATGGGTAATTGGAATAAGTGCGGCGTTACTGACCTCTGTTACTGGAATGCCTTTTGCTGGAATTGCAATTGGCCAAAGAATAGCTAATGGTATGTATTCAAAGAAAATAAAAGAAATAGACGATCAAGCATCAATAGCACTTCAAAATAAATGGGAAAGTGAAGGAAGGTTTAAGAATAAGTGGTATGATTTTAAAGAAGATAAGAAAAAAGATTCTAAGAATATGATACTAACTGAAGCTAAGCAATCTAGAATAAAATCGTTGATATCTTCTGGAAAAACACAAAAAGAGGTTGCAAAACTTCTTGGAATTTCAATGTCTACAGTAAATAAGTATAAATAAGGAGAAATATTATGACTAAAGAAGAAGCACTTAATAAATTAAAGAAAGAATTACCAACAATAAAGACAGTAAAAGAATGCAGAGATTATGGAAAAGACTATTTATTTGTAGCATTTGAAACAGATACTCCAAATAAAGAAATAGATCCATTTTATCTTGTAGGCAAGAATAATGGACAAGTAAGAAAGTATAATATAGCAGAGGATACTAATAGATTTTTTAATGCTCCTATATTATAATAAATAAGGAGGACATAAATGAGTAAACAGCCAAATTATGTCTTCGATGACGAGCTATACCATTGGGGAATACCTGGACAAAGATGGGGGCATCGTCGGTTTCAAAACGAAGATGGTTCTCTAACGCCAGAAGGTAGAGAACATTATGGTTATGGAGATGAACGGTCAAAAGCAAAAATCTCTTATAACACACAGAAGTACAAAGCAGATTTAAAATCTAGAGCAAAAAAAGAAAAAGCTACTAGATCTGCTAAGGAAGAAAGACATGGCATTAAAGAAAATGCTAAAACAATGAGACTTGCTAGAAAAGAGCAAGGAAAGTTTGATAGACTTAATAAAAAAGAAAATGCTAAATTAGATAGGCAAGGAAGACCAGGTGGACATGGTTTTGGAAAAACAAAAAACATGTCTGACGATGAACTTCAAAGAGCAATCGATCGTCTTAAATTACAAGCCGAATATAATAAACAGTATGCACTTGCTTCAAATCCAAATGGTGCATTAGCTAGAGCTGATAGATTCTTTGAAGGTCCAACTGGTAAATTTGTTGCTGATTTGGCCGTTAAAACTTTACCGGATATTACTAAAAGTGTTGTTTCAAAAGCTTTCGAAAATAAAGATAATAAACTCGATATAGAAAAGAAGACCGCAGATATTGCATTAACAAAAGCTCAAGCTCGTAATTTTAATTCTCAAGCTGCTGAAAGAGAACTAAAAACTAATGTTGCATATCAGGAGAAACATTTAAAAGATGTAAAAGAAAGAGCTGAAAAAATGTTTGGTGGAAATAAAAATGATGTAAAAGAATCGTCAACTAAACCAAGTGGAACTGGTATAAAAGGGCAACAGTGGGAAGTTAAAAAAAGTACAGCATCTCAAGATTCTAATGCATCAAAAATTAGAAGTTCAGATGACATAAATAGAGATTTCTATAATAGATTAACAAATTCTGGAAATAAAGCAGCAGACAAATTATACACTGCTGCGGTAAATACAGTAAAATCGCATACAGGAACATTAATGACTGAAGCTGAAAAAGGTGTTAAAGCAGGAGTAAATGAGGCTTTAAATGATTTATTAGGAAAAAATTCAAATAATATTGCAGGTTATTTGCCAGCAAGTGTTAAAAAGAAAAATAAAGGAAGGTAATTCAAAATGGGATTGACTTTTGGTGAAAGGCTCAAGCACTCTTGGAATGCCTTCATGAACAAAGATCCTACGGAGGATAAACGTTATATAGATCTTGGTCCTAGTAATACTAGACGACCAGATATGTTTCGTCCGACCCGTGGAACAGAAAAGACAATTGTAACAGCTATCTATACTCGAATTGCTATTGATGTAGCAAAGCTTGATATAGAGCATGTTAAAACAGATGCAAACGGTCATTATGTTGATACAATTAAATCTGGTCTTAATTATGCTCTTACAACAGAAGCAAATATTGACCAAACATCTCGTGCTTTTATTCAGGATGTTGTTATGTCAATGTTTGATGAAGGATGCGTTGTAATTGTTCCGGTAGACACTACACTAAATCCTCTTAAAACTGGATCATATGACATTCAGACGATGAGAGTTGGTAGTGTTGTTGAATGGTTTCCACAGCATGTAAAGGTAAAACTTTACAATGATAGAACTGGTAAGCATGAAGAAAAGATACTTCCTAAAAAGATGGTCGCTCTGATTGAAAATCCTCTTTATTCAGTAATGAATGAACCGAATTCAGTAGCAAAGCGACTTATTAGAAAGTTAAATCTTCTTGATGCTGTCGATGAACAGTCAGGCTCAGGCAAACTTGATCTTATTCTTGGTTTGCCTTATGTAATAAAGACTGAAGCTAGAAGAGAACAAGCAGAACGTAGACGTAAAGACATTGAGGAACAGTTATCTAATTCTAAATATGGTATTGCATATACAGATGGTACAGAACATATAACACAGCTGAATCGATCTGTAGAGAATACAATGTTTAATCAGATACAGTATCTTACTGAAATGCTCTATAATCAGCTTGGTATGACAAAAGGTGTATTCGACGGTACTGCTTCTCCTGAAGAGATGTTGAATTACCAATCTAGAACAATTGAGCCAATTGTTTCAGCTATTATTGAAGAAATGTCTAGAAAATTCTTAACTAAGACGGCTCGATCACAGAATCAGGCTATTATGTTCTTTAGTAATCCATTTAGTATGACTCCTACAGATAAGATAGCCGACATTGCTGACAAGTTTACTCGTAATGCGATTCTTTCTTCAAACGAAGTTAGAGGTATTATTGGTTACAAGCCGGTTAATGATCAGAGAGCTAATGAGTTAAGTAATAAGAATATTAATCAATCTCCAGAAGAGGCGGGTAGCAATCCTGTTGTTACAGGTAATGACGACTCTATTGGAAATACTCCGATTAATCAAATTTAATAAATCTATGAAAGGAGAAAAACCTAATGAAGTACGATTTTAGTGGTTATGCCACTAGGAATGATCTTAAGTGTTCGGATGGTAGAACTATCAGAGCAGGTGCATTTAAGGAATGCAATGGAAAGGTTGTTCCTCTCGTATGGCAGCACCAGCATGGAGATCCGATGAATGTTTTGGGTCATGCACTTCTTGAAGAGAAATCTGATGGAATGTATGCTTACTGCTCATTTAATGAGACAGAACCTGCTAAGCAGGCAAAGCAGCTTGTCCTCCATGGTGATGTAAACCAGCTTTCTATCTATGCTAATAAGCTTGTGCAGAAGTCTGGTGATGTTCTTCATGGCGCCATCAGAGAAGTCAGTCTTGTAATTGCAGGAGCAAATCCTGGAGCTATGATTGACAATATTGCTATGGCTCATGGCGAAGATGGTGAATCAGATGAGGCGGTTATCTACAACGATGACTTCATCGACAATCTTGGAGGTGAAACAGAAGACGTTGAGGATTCTATTGAGCATTCCGAGGAAGAAAATGAAGAAGTTATTGAGCACGCTGAATCCGAAGATAAACAGGAGGAAAAGAAGATGGCCGAAGATTCTGGCGCAAAGGAAAAGACTGTTCAGGATGTCATTGATACAATGAACGAAGAACAGAAGAAGGTAATGATGTACCTTGTTGGAGTTGCTGCCGAAAAGGGTGGCGAAAAAGAAACAGAAGATGAAGGAGAAAAAGAAATGAAGCACAACGTATTTGACAATTCTGAAGAGTACACGGGCGCTGCAGATCAGGCTGAGCTCACACATTCTCAGATCGAGACCATCATCAATGATGGTAAGAAGTTCGGATCTCTTAGAGATTCTTTCCTTGCTCATGCTGATGATTATGGTATTAAAGACATTGACTGGCTGTTCCCTGAGGCTAAGACCTTTACAGATAAGCCCGAGTTCATTTCCAGAAAGATGGAGTGGGTCTCCACAGTCATGAGCGGAGTTCATAAGTCACCTTTCTCAAGAATTAAGTCCATGTTTGCTGATATCACTGAGGATGAAGCAAGGGCTAAGGGTTACATTAAGGGCAACCTGAAGAAAGAGGAAGTATTCTCACTGCTTAAGAGAACAACAACCCCTACAACAATCTATAAGAAGCAGAAGCTCGATCGTGATGACATTATCGACATTACGGATTTCGATGTAGTTGCTTGGATCAAGGCAGAGATGAGAGTTATGCTCGACGAGGAAATTGCTCGTGCTATTCTCGTTGGTGATGGAAGACTTGCTTCTGATGATGACAAGATCAATGAAGACAACATCCGTCCTATCTGGAAGGAAGCTGATCTCTTCTGCCTCAAGAAGGAAGTTACAGTTGGTGCTGATGACGATGCTACAGCTAAGAACTTCATTAAGGCAGCAATTAAGGCTAGAAAGGATTATAGAGGTTCTGGCAACCCTGTTCTCTTCACAACAGAGGACAACCTTACTGATATTCTCCTCCTTGAGGACTCTATCGGTCACAAGCTTTATAAGACTGAGGCTGAAGTTGCTACAGCAATGCGCGTTTCTAAGATTGTTACTGTTCCTGTAATGGAGAACCTTACAAGACAGGTTACAAAGAGTGGAAATACTTATACAAATACTCTTATGGGTATTATCGTCAACCTTAACGACTATAATGTTGGTGCAGATAAGGGTGGCGCTATCAGCATGTTCGATGACTTCGATATCGACTACAACCAGCAGAAGTATCTCATCGAGACACGTTGCTCAGGTGCTCTTACAAAGCCTTATTCTGCAATCGTTCTCGAGAAGTCTGTTCAGAATCAGGGCTGATAGAAATTTTATAGGAGGAAATGATCATGGATAGAATTTTCCAGCGTGCTGAAGACAAGAATGTTGCAGCAGTAGTTATTTACGAGAAGGCATCAGAGTCTACTTATGCTTATAAGGATTCTGCTTGCACAACCAAGTTCACAACCAGCGAGCTTAAGAATGCATTCCTTAAGGGTGCTGTTATTGCCCTCGCTTCTAACGGCGGCTATGTATTCCCTGTTAAGTATGCAGAGTCTTCTTCTGTAGGTTCTGTTTACTTTATCAAGCCTAATAGCACAACCGCTACAAGCGCTGACATTGCTTCCCTTGCTGGTGTTGCAGATCCTTCATAATTCAAAATAAAAGCAAATTTTTAGAGGAGAATTCTCATGGCTAAGTATTACGTTGAGATTGGATTTGCCACAACAGCGGAAACTCCAGCTGGTTCTGGTATTTGGAAATCCACAATTACTAAAAAGAAATACAGCGGAGATGTTCTGAATAGTACAAAAAGAATTGAATTATCAGATAATGTTAATCCAGATCTTAACGTGTCAAATCGAATAAGTATAGTCGCAAATGAATATGCCATGCAGAATTTTCAATCTATTAGATATGCTAAATACCTAGGAGCTAAATGGAAAGTCAACAGTGTTGAAGTCCAAACTCCTAGGTTAATTTTATCTTTGGGAGGACTGTATAATGGCGAAGACTAGATTAGATTTGCAGCATTATCTTGAAACTCTTACAAGTAATGTTTACTTTCAACCTCCCGAAAATGTAAAACTTAAATACCCTTGTATCGTCTTTTCGAGGACTCGTATAGATGGTACTTTCGCTAACAACGATGTTTATAAACTTGATCATGGTTATAGATTAATCTATATAACAAGAGATCCAGATGATCCGCTAATCGATGTTCTTGCTAAACTTCCGACATGCAGATTTCAAAGAGAATTTGTTTCAGATAGTTTATACCATGACGAGTATATAATCTATTGGAATTAAAATTTATTAAGGAGGAAACTCAAATGGCTAAACTTGAATGGGATAAGACAGGCGAAAGACTGTTTGAAACCGGTACAAAGAATGGCGTTCTCTATGTTTACGATAGTTCTAAGGTAAATGCATCAACTGGTCCTTATACTCCTGGTGTTGCTTGGAATGGTTTGACTGGTGTTACCGAGTCACCCTCTGGTGCAGAGGCTACAGCACTTTATGCTGACGATATTAAGTATCTTAACCTCTATTCCGCAGAGGAGCTTGGCGCTACCATCAATGCTTACACATATCCTGATGAGTTCGCAGTATGCGATGGCTCAGCTGGCATTGAGATTCTTGCACCTGCATACTCTTCTTCTAGCACATATGCTAAGGATGCTGTTGTTTCTCACGAAGGACATAACTATAAGGCTAAGGCAGCTATTGAGACAGCTGAGGAATGGACTGCAGCCCACTGGGAGCTTCTGCCTTCCACGATGCCTATGATGGTTGGACAGCAGGCAAGAAAGACTTTCGGTCTTTGCTACAGAACTGCTCTTGGTAACGATACTGATGGCCAGGATCACGGTTATAAGCTCCATCTTCTTTATGGTTGTAAGGCATCTCCTTCGGAGAGATCGTACGAAACAGTTAATGATAGCCCTTCTGCTATTACATTCTCATGGACTGTTACAACCACACCTGTTTCTTGCACAATCAATGGTGTTACTTATAAGCCTACGGCTCTCATCACTATCGATTCTACAAAGTGTACACAGGATGGTCTCACCGCTCTTGAGAATGCTCTTTATGGAACTAATGGTGGTTCTGGTGTTGATCCTACAGATCCTTACCTCCCGCTCCCTTCAGCAGTTTATACACTTCTTGCTACAACAGGAAACGGCTGATTTAACAATTTTTGGCGGGTATTCAGTTAGGCTGGCCCGCCTTTTTAATTCTTGAAAGGACTTAAATACTATGTTAAAGAAAACTATTACTTATGAAGATTATGATGGAAATACTCGTACAGAGGACCTTTATTTCTTTATTTCAAAGTCTGAACTGACAGAGATGGAACTTACTACACCTGGCGGTTTTACGGCTAAACTTGAAAGAATTACTAACGCTAATGATGGCGGAGAAATTATGAAAATCTTTAAGGAAATTATCCTTAAGGCTTATGGCGAAAAGTCCGACGACGGTCGTGCTTTTATTAAAAAGAGAAATGGCGTATCTCTTGCAGAGACATTCGAACAGACACCTGCATTTGATGCACTTTTTACAGAACTTTTGATGGACCCTGATAAGGCAGCTATATTCATTAATAGTATTTTGCCTAAGGATCTTATAAATGAAGCAAATAAGCAGAATCTCCAGGCAAAAGCGTCTGGACTTCCTTCTGGAAATAACTAATTTTTAGAGGTGATATGAATGCTAAAGATAGTTATACCTGAAAGAGAATTTTTTGATGAAAACAAAAATGAATTTGTTTTTTCTAAGCCGCAGGAATTAACCCTTGAGCATTCTTTGATTTCTATTTCAAAATGGGAGTCAAAATGGCACAAACCTTTCTTAGATGAAAAACATCAAAAGACGGATGAAGAATTTATTGACTATGTTAGGTGTATGTCTTTATCGAATGTTCCAGATGACGTATTTGAAAATATATCTGAAAGAAATAAAGCAGATATTGTATCGTATATTTATGATAGTATGACTGCAACGTGGTTTGCTGAAGATAAAACACCGCCTCCTGTCAATAAGATAATTACGTCTGAAGTAATCTATTCATGGATGATAAAGAATGAAATACCATTCGATCCATGTCAGAAATGGCATTTGAATAGACTTATGACTTTAATAAGGGTTTGTTCTCTTGAAAATATGCCTGCTAATAAGATGTCCCCTATGAGTATTCTTAGCCAGAATGCTTCTTTAAATAAGATGAGAAGGGCGGCTTTGCATACTAGAGGATAATAAGGAGAATTCTATTATGAAACCAGTTGTAACATTTGGATATGACAAAAGATTTAATAATAGAATGAAAAATCGTCTTGAAAAGATGAAAGTAGATAAAAAGTTTATTAAACTTAATGAGTTTGGACAAATGGGGGTAGACAGATTGCAGGCTGCTACCCCAGTCCGAACTGGTAAAACTGCAAATTCTTGGTATTATGAGATTTATGAAGAAGGTGGCGAAACCCATCTTACTTGGTATAATACTAATGTTAATGATCATGTCAATATTGCTATAATTATAGATACAGGACATGCTGCATTGGATGGTTCTTGGACACAGGGATACAATTACATTGATTCTGCAATAAGACCAGTAATTAACAAGATTAATGAATACTTTTTCGGGAAGGAGGGTTAAAGAATGCCACATTCACAAGTCGACGAGCAAGTTGTAAAAATGTCATTTGACAATTCCAACTTCGACGGAAATATTAATGATAGTATTAAAGCTTTAAATAGCTTGGATCAGAGACTAAGTATTTTTGATAATAAAGAGCATTTAAACAATATTAATACAAGTTTTAGTAATTTAGCAAATACCTTCTCGATAAAAGGTCAAGTAATGCTTGGTGTTCTTAGTAGCCTTGGAAAAGATATATATAATCTTGGAAAGAAAGCTTGGGGCGCTCTAACAAAAGGCATGCGAGATGGCATGGGGGAATACAATACTATTATTGAATCCACTGAAGCTATCTATCAAAATGTTAAACAAAATGGAAATAGTCTTCAAGATGTTAATAATGCACTTGATGAATTAAATGATTATGCTGATAAAACTATCTATAATTTCGGTCAAATGACTAGAATGATAGGTATGTTTAGTTCCGCTGGTGTTGGATTAAAAAGTTCAGTAAGTACAATTAAAGGCTTGGCAAACTCTGCAGCCCTTGTTGGCGCTAATATGCAGAAAGCTCAGATGGCATGGAATGCCGTTTCAAGAGCCATGTCAAGCGGAAGATTTACAAATGTTACTTGGAGATCTTTGGAACTTTCTGGTATCGCTGGTAAGCAGTTTAACAAAGTTATAACTGAAGTTGCCAGAACAATGAAAGTAAAAGGCAAACAAACTGGTAAAGACATCGATGGAATGATAAAAAAGTGGGGATCTCTCAGAGAATCTCTACGAGAAGGTTGGCTTACTAAAGATGTATTTACAGAAGCAATGGACATTATGTCTGGCGCTTTGGATGAGGCCGATCTTAAGAGAAAAGGATATACTAAAAAACAAATAAGTGAACTTAGAGAAATTGCTAATGCCGCAGAAGAAGCAGCAACTAGAGTTAAGACTTTTAAGCAGTTAATGGATACCATTGGAGAAGCAATTGGTTCTGGTTGGGCTCAATCATTCCGAATTCTTCTTGGTGATCTTGAAGATGCTAAAAAGCTTTATACTAGAATTAGTAATGTAATAAGTGATTTTATCGATAATAATGCTAATATTAGAAATGAATTATTTAAACAAATAGTTAGTGGTAAAGATAAAGGCGTAGATGGAAAATGGAAATCTGGTCAAGATAACTTTAGACAGATTATTGAGAATATGCTTGCTATTGTTAAGACATTTCTTAAGTCTGTCAAAACTGGTTTTTATAACATTTTCCCAGTTGATAGAATTGCTGCTGCAGCCAGAAAAGTTTTAAGTGTAGTAGAAAAATTTACTAGAGCTTTTGTTTTAAATACTGGAAAAATACAAAAAGATGGACAAGAGTTATGGGATACAAGCGATATTGAGAAAGTAACAGATGCTATTAAAGATCTTATAAGATTCTTTAGAGGTCTTGCTTCTGCAGTAGATATCGCTTGGATGGCAATTTCTCAACCGATTAAATCCATAATTAAGAGAATTCCATTTTTTAATGACTTTTTTGGTAATACAAATAAAGGTCTAGTAGGAATAATTAAGAAATTAGGACAATTTGGGGATAAGATAACTGTATTTAGAGATGCTGCTAAAGATTGGCAAATCTTTGGATACGTTATGGATTACTTTTTAGACAACATTGACGAACTTGGTAAGAAGTATCCTGTATTGGGTGCTATTTTATGGGTCTTTGATGGTCTAAAAAAGACGATTAAGAATCTTAAAGAATATTTTAAAGAACTTAATATTAAACCAATGAGCGCTGCCTTTGGATTATTCAAAATGGTAGTGACTTCTTTGTGGAATGTACTTAATGCAATATTTGGTGCACTTAGAAACGCAAAGAATAATATAGATTGGTCATGGCTTGAAGGTCCTAAGAAAGTAATTCTTAATGTTTTAAAAGCATTAAGTGATTATGGAAGAGGACTTTTAAATTTTGAGCAAGTTACTAAGAAAATTGGTGGAGTATTAGGCACATTTTTCTCTAAATTAGGAAGTATTTTTAATAAATCAAATGTTGTTGGAAAAGTTAAAACAGCAACATATGAAATAGATAAGCAATATTCCAATCTTAGTGAAAAATTAGATACTACTGGAAAGAAAGTAACTTCTATATGGGAAAAGATTAAAAGTTTCTTTACACCAGTTTCTGATTTTTTCAAATCTATTGGAACAAATGGAGAATTTACATTTGATAAAATTGCTAAAAAAATAGGTTTGATTGGTGGCGGAGTAGCCGCTGCTAGTTTAAGTATATCTCATTTAATTAAAACGTTTAAAAAGATTAGTATAATAGATAATATTAATAATTTATTATCTGCTGGAATAGATGTAATTAAAGCTTATCAAAAAGAAGCTCAGTCAAAGATGATACTTAATATTGCTATCGCAATTGGTATCCTTGCTGGTTCTATGGCTTTATTATCACTTATTCCGTATGATAATCTTGAAGATGGTTTAGTAATATTTACGAGTTTTATGGCTGTAGTGTCTTTAACATTACCGCCAATAATTAATGCAATTTCTAAATTTAATAATTCTCTTGATAGTTTGGTATCTGGAATAAATAATAGTTTAGGACCAATTGGAGTTTTTGGAATAAAAATAGCAAAAGGTTTAAATGCAAGAATGTTTGGCAAGGCTGCTAAAGATATAGCTATAGCTATTGCTATAATTGTTGCATCAATAATTGCATTAAAAATTGTGTTTAAGAATCCAAAAGAGATAGAAGAACCAGTAAATGTTATTATTAGATTAATAAAAGCATTGACTATATCTATTGGCGCTTTAGTAGTAGTAATGGGTATAATGTCAAAATTTGGTCCTAAAATAGGTACTAGTATAAGTGTATTTTCTTCATTTTTTAAATTAGCTGGAGTTTCAAAAATAATAATGTCAATATCTTTAGCGGTATTAGTATTAGTTGGAGCAATGGCTATATTATCTAAAATTGAAGGAGATAAATTACAAACAAGTTTTATTATAGTATCTAGTTTAATAGCTTTTCTTAGCGTAGTAGCAGTTACTATAGCTGGAATAACTTCTAATGCTAGCAATTTTAATAAACTTAAGAAAATTTCTATATCTATAACAGGAGCTGTTGTAGCAGTAGTCGCAATTGCAGCATCATTTGCATTACTTGTAAAATATATTAAACAATATGGCGAAAAAGGTACTTGGATTCAAGCTCTTGCTGCTATAAGTGTATTAATAACTGTATTTACTGGAATGGTCGCTGCTATGCTTGGAATAGCAGCAAAAACACAGGATGCAAGATCTTTTGGAAAATTGAACGCATTAGCTGCCATATTAACTGGATCTGTTTTAGCTATAGCAGGCGCTATATATTTACTTAGTAAAGCAGGTTCTATTCCGGCATCTATAGTTGTAACTATAGGTATACTATCAGTTGCAACTGTATCATTATTAGCATTTATGGCTGCTGTAACTGCTAAAGCTAAAAGTGATTTTTCTACTAAATTTGTAAAAGTAATAGAGGGTATTGCGTTTGCTATATCTGCTATTGTTGCATCTTTTGGAATATTAACTGCTGGAATTGCTGCTCTTATAACATCTATAAACGCAGTTGATATTTCTAATTCTGATGCTGACAAAACCTCAGGAAAAATTGTTAGTAAGTTAACTTATATAGCTAAAGTAATTAGTGATGCATTACCAGAACTTAAGAAATTATTTTATAATATTGGCCAATCGGCAGGAACAGTATTTACTTCTTTCATAACTGGTTTTGTTAATCAAGTAATTTCGGTAGGCGAAACATATAATCAAGTTGCTGAGAAATTTGTAAATCTTGTTATAGATATTGCAGGAAAAGTTGTAGGAATTCTTAAGTCAAGAAAAGATGATATTGCAAAAATTATTAAAGAAGCTGTTGATTTTATAGCAACCGAAGTTACTGCTGCTTTAAATGCTTTCTTTGATAAAGATGGAGAAGGTTTCTTTAAAGAAGCGGACGTTTCTAAATGGATTGGCGGTTTAGGAATAGCAACAGTTCTTGGAAAATATGTTGTTCCTAATATTCTTAAAACAATAAGTAATTACAATACTTTAGTAACTGGTTTTAAGAATTCAAAAGACACTGTAGAAAATGTTTCTACTGCTTTTAAGAATTTATCTGGATATCTTAAAACAAATGTCAAATTAGCAAAAGAAGGCCAAGGAATATTTGCATCGTTCTCTAAAACAGGCGGTGCATTTTCTTCAACTGCTGGAAATGTCTGCGCATCTCTTGGAGCAATAGCTCTTGCTGTAGCAGCTATTACAACTGCTGTAATAGCGCTTAGAGGCGCTTGGAAGAGATGGACCGGAGAAGTTCAAGACAGCTATAAGATGGAAGATCTTTTCTCTATGAAGGGATTAGAACAAGTTCTTGTAGATGGTTTTGAAAAACTTGGCCGTATAATGATACAGTTTGGTCTTACGCTAGCAAGAAGTTTACTCGGAATTGTAGCATGGTTAGCGGCGCAAGCTACTAAACTTTTAACTCAGCCAATAGCTGGTTGGGCCGATCTTTTATATCAAACATTTGGATGGGATTGGGCTAAAGGAATATCAGATAATCTTGGAAATGTTGTAAAAGGTTTGGAAGATACTGCTTCAAATTCATTTGGAAGTATAGTTACTGGTTGGAAAAATGTTTGGGACGAAAATGCCGAAAATGCTGATGTTGGTTTAAGTTTCTTTGATAAGAATCTCGAAAAGAATGTTAAAGAAGCTAGCAAAAAAGCATATGAAGGTTCTAAAGAAATAACAGAGAATTATAAACAAGGTGCTGTAGATGGTCTTGCAGGAATGGAAGATGCATTGGTCGATGTTCAATCTAAAGCAAATGACGGATTAATTGCAGGAGCTAAAGTTGATCTTGACGAACACTCTCCTTCTAAAAAGTCTTATAATATTTATTGGAATTATATCCTTGGTGCTAAAAATGCTCTTTCTAATGGTGGAAAAGAATTAGTTAATGTGATGAATAGCAATAATAAAAAGCTTATAAAAGAAACAATAACTGGTTCTAAAACAATAGAAGATGCATATAAAAAGGTAGGTGTCGAACTAGATACTAGAAAAGGCCTTAATACTTATGAAGGTATAAAATACACAGAATACGGTAGTGGAGAAGAAAAGGAAGTATCATTCCATAAGGCGTTGACTGAAGAAATTCTTAAGCAAAAAGATGCATTACTTGGACTATCGGAACAACAGGCAAGAATTTATATTGATAATCTTGCTTATCATCAGGCTCAAGAACTTGGACTTAATGATGAAGATGCTAGATTGGAAGAAACACAAAAGATAGTAGATTATTTATTTGGTGTTCAAAGAGATAAAGAACAAATATTATGGTCTTCAATTCAGTCATTGGAAGCGGCTACAACTCGTAGTTGGAGTGAAGTTCTTTCTACAGAAGAGGAAGCTTCCATGATGGCTTTGGAACAGCAACTTAAAACTAATAGTCTTCTTGTTGATGTTGCTGAAGATAAAAAGAAGCAATTAGTAGGAAAATCTAAATCTCAAGCTCAAGAAATTATTAAGAATGAATTGAAATATAGAGGAATGTCTGAAGAGCAAGCAGAAGAGGAATCAAAGAAAATGGTTGCTCTTATGTTTGCCAGACAAAAGCAGCAAAAGAAACTCGAAGCAAGCAGCTTAGAGAAATCTGTTGCAATAATGAAAGCTGAAGTAGATGCTTACGAAGCTTCTCAGAAAGAGATAACAGCTGCTCTTGAGAAAGAACTTGACAAACGTGCTAAAATGGAAGCCAATGCTGCTGATTGGCAACATAAGGCTGAAACAGGCCAAGTTAATTCAAGTAACTATAAAGAATATATTCAATCTAAGAAAGATCTAGAGCAACAAAATGCTAAAGTTAATAATCTTAAAGCTCAATTGGATGCCATTGTTAAAAATACAACGGCTAAGATGGCACAAGATGGAACACTTAGTTCCAAACAATTTGAAGCCGATTATGAAGCAGCTATCAAACAGTTGGGCATTAACGGAAAGAAATCAAAAACAAGTATTGCTGATGGTTTAAAGAATTTCTGGAAGGATGTAACAAGTAGACTTCCTAGTGATCCGAAACTTAATACTTGGAATTTCAACACAGGTAAAAACAAAAATAATCTTAAAGACGATAAGAACAAAGCAGTTAATGAAGCTAAAGATCTTAAAAAGAATTTGGAAAAGAATAAAGCAGACCTTACTCCCACATTCGACCTTGATAAACTTGCATCTGATGCAAACAAGGCAAATGGTATTGTAATGTCTTCACTTTCAGCAGCACAGAATGCAGCTATTGGTGATTACATCAATAAGGATTCTGAGCTCAATCCTTTCATGAAAGATAGATGGCAAAACGTCTATAATTTCACACAAAACAACTACTCGCCGAAGGCTCTGTCTCGTATCGACATTTACAGACAGACTCAGAGGCAACTCTCTATGTCACGAGGTTTCTAAAGATGATTCAGTCATTTACAGTTACAAACCACACTGGCAAATCAATGATGTGCGAATTGGCCAATCCCTGGAAGGAGGGGTTGGCCGTCGCCTCCATTGACGGTTTAGGTCCTGGACAGGCTACCATAAACGTGGCTGATATTTCATCGATGGATGGTGGTTTGTTCAATTCTGCCAGAAAAGGCACGAGAAATATTGTACTTAACTTAATATTTGTAGACCATGATACACTCTCAATAGAGGACATAAGACGCAAATGTTATGTTTACTTTCCGCTTAAAAAACATATTAAACTTAAAATTACAACTAGTGATGGAAAGACTAATAAGGATTTCTATATAGATGGCTATGTTGAGTCAAATGAACCTGTACCGTTCTCTTCTCAAGAAGGAACTACAATTTCTATCATTTGTCCGCAGCCATTTTTCTATAAGTCATCGTCACAAGAACAAAGATTCAGTATTTCGTCAAATCCTGAATTCTCATTCGCATTTTCTAAAGTTCCAGAAGATGGAACTGAGCTCTTAATGGGTGATGTTGTTCCTGACGTAGTAACAGATGTTTACTATGAAGGAGATGCTGATGTTGGAATTGTTGTTGAAATGGTTTTTAAATCAGATATAAATTTGGATTCAATTGAAAACAAAACTATTAGAATAAACAATTCTCTAACTAATACAGCTAACATCTTTTCTCTTGAAAAAGTTGTTAACTTGGCAGCTGAACAAATAGAAGATTACAATGGAATTACAGCAGGAGACAAATTGACCATTTCTACGATTGTAGGAGAAAAGGGTTTAATTTATACACATGACGGAGTCGAATACAACGTGCTTAGTGCTGTTGAACCGACTGGAGAATGGGTTTATTTAACCACTGGATCTAACTATCTTGTTATTAAAAAGGATGGCGCTATAGAAATTACAGCTAGTGTAAAGAACAAAACTTATTATTACGGGGTATAATTCAAAATGGAAGTCATATCTTTCAATACAAATATGCAGAAAGTAGCTATCGTTGATTCTTATAAATCTTTTATTTGGAATGATAGATATGAAGATCTTGGTGACTTCGAATTATATATCCCTGCTGATGCTGTTGAGCTATTAGCGAATATTCATCAAGATTATTATATTCAATGTTCTGAATCTAATAGAACAATGATAGTTGAAAAAGTAGAATACAAAACAGATTTAGAGGATGGCAATTTTGTAATCATATCTGGTCATTCTCTCGAATCAATTTTAAAAAGAAGGATTATTTGGAACGATACTAAAAAGGATGATGACGGTAATTACGAAGGTGATATAGTAACTCAAGTAAACTTAACTAAGATACTTGATCCATTATCTGATGCTGATGACGCTGGATCGGACTTTCCTGTTTGGATGGCTATTCAGTATCTTTTAAGACTATATGTTATTGAACCTGAAAACTGTGGTAATAAACCTCAGAGAAAGATTCCTAATGTAGAGTTTGTTGTTCCAGATACAGATGATCCTATTTTTGATATAGAAATGTCTCCATGTTCTTATCATGGAGAAAACTTATATGATGCCATAAAAGCTCTTTGCGACATGTATGAGTTTAGTTTTGCAATGACGATGGACCCTGATGAAAAGAAGATGTATTTTCATCTTTACAAAGGAGTTAGTCATCTTGCAAGTCAGACAGCAAATCCTTATGTATGTTTTTCAAATGACTTTGATAATCTTTTGGCAAGTGACTCTGCAATAGACATGTCTACATACAAGAACATGGCATATTTTAAAGGTCAAGGAACTAAGTACATTGTTAAAGAGTTTGACGATAAGGAAATTGCTCTTGAAACAGGAAATGTAAGAATTAGAGATAATAAAGTATGGGCCGTTAAGATAGATTTTGGTACTTGTGATGACGAGAATATTTATCCTCAGAGGTCATATGAAGATTTAGAGCAAACTAGACATTATATAAATGCACTTACTTGGGCTCCGGATGAATTTAATGAGAATGCTTATAAACAAGAAAATACTAATATTTGGGTTTATCCTGATAAATATGTTCAGGGCGAATTAGTATCTAGAACACAAATAGGTGGAGCAATAACTACAGAAGACGGTAAGTTCTATCTTTCCACGGAACCTGAAACAGTTCCTGGAAGCGATCCTAATGAAGATTACTCATCTATTTTGCTTTATTCAAATAGTTATGATGCCGAAACATATTATTTTAAGGCTAAAGATAATCATTATAAAAATTCTGGAGATGTATGGGACCCTGCAAGATGGGATCGTGTTGATATTCGCGTTTCTTGGGGGCCACCTTCTTCATATTTTCAAGAATATGTTGTTGGAACAGAAGAAAAACCAGCTAAGCATGAAGAAGATGATGTTGTAAAGGTAACCAATTCTACAAATAATACTATTACTTATTGGACTTGTATTGAGGACCATGAATCTATTGGTCCTTGGGCAGATAGAGATCAGACTAAATGGATTCCTACTGTTACAAGTTATACCTATAAAGATAATAGTAGTCCACAGAAAACCTATACTCATGATCTGGATGTTACTGAACAGATATTTGCCAATACTGCTTGGCCTGGAGAAAAGAAGACTAAGCCAACAAAACATTCATTATTTGAACAATGTGAAGATTGGAAGCAAACTAAAAAGTATAATATGGGAAATTTTATAACTTTTAACGATGCCAGCAGAACTGGAAAGATTACTATATATAGAAAAACTGAAAAAGATGCTACATATAGTAACAAAACCAAATATACTGAAAATAAAGTAGTTTGGTATAAGCCAAAGAATGCAACTGGCGACGGTTTCATGTATGTTCGTAAGAAGTACAAGTCTGGAAAAGTTAAAGGTAAAGCTCCATCTAATACGACATATTGGACTAAAATTAAAGACAAATACAAAATATTTAATGCTCAGAATTGGGAAGCTCTTGAAGATATTCCTACTGAGAATTACGATATTTATGGAACAGTTCAAGACAATGTCGCAGGTGGCCTTGATCGTAGAGAGATGTTTGTAGATGCAACATCAGTGCCTTCTACATACAATTATTTCTATGATAATAAGAAGCAGGAAACTGTAGATTGGCTTGTTGATGACGGTGTCATGCAGGCAACAGTAAGAGATATGGCTCTTGCTGAACTTACAATTCCTGCAAACAGAATGACTAAGAAGTTTGATTCTGAGATTGGTTATGATACCAATTTTAAGTATCGTTATGACTATAACATTGGTGATATTGTTGAAGTTCGTGACGCTTACGGATACTATGATTCAGTTCGTGTTAAGGAATTCATAATTTCTCATGACAATACCGGAATTAAGTGCTATCCGACATTCGAATCAGTAGAAGCAAGTACGATTACTACAAGGTATCTTGAAGTTAATGACGAGCTTCTTGGAAACACATTCTTGGTTAAGATTCCTGAATCAACAAGATTTACAGAACCAACCGAGATTGCAACATCTCAGAAAGACGATACAACTTACTATCTCATGTCATTTGTTAAGCATATTACGACTGACTCTGATGTTGAGAAGGGCAAGAAAGTTAAGCGTGATCTGCATATGGTTGCTTGGATTACTGATCCGACAGACATATATAAAGATTATGAAGAACAATCATATGAGCAAATGCTCAAGCAGCATCCTACAACAGTTGGTGAACCTCTGTTCTATATTGATGTAGATGCCGATACCAAGATGGTCATACCTGGAGTTCTATTCCCTTCATGGGCTCCTCCTTACGGCACTGACCTTGGAATCATTAAAACTATAAACGTAGACGCTGGACAGTATAGAAATATTCTGTTAGCTAATATTTAAGGAGAAAATTCAAAATGGCAGTAAGTAGTGGCTTTTTTAACTCTAGTCAGTCTATCTCTGGACGAGATAGAGTTTATAGTGCTGAGGATTTTGGTGCCATTTTTGATGGCATTATCTCTGACGGTATTTTTAAAAAATATGGCGATACGCCATTTAAGGTTGTTGCTTCGGACAATGCTTCAACTGGTCATCTCGAGGTAATTGTTAAACCTGGAAGAGCATGGTTTGATAAAACATGGACTTTGAATTCTGAAGATTGCACAGTAGAATTAGATTCTAGAGATTTAGCAATGCATAGACTTGATGGTATCTATATCAAGATTGATAAAGATGCCAGAGCTAATAGTATCTGGGTTGAAAAGGGAGACGAGGCACCTGCTGCTCCGTCTCTCAAACCAGTTACAAATATTCCAGGCCATGTTACTTATTATTTGATAGCTACGGTTCATGTTAATCCTAATGATGATCCTGATAGCCAAATAATAGGAACTGAAATAACCGATATGATAGGAGTTTCTGGTGGAGCACCGTATGTCGAATCGCTAGTTACAGATCCAGATATTACTGTTTCTACAATTCTTAAGAATCTTGAAAGTCAGTTTGATTCTTATCAGAGTCAGTACTCAGATTCATTTGATAAGTGGTTTAACGATATTAAGGATAACCTTGGAACTGTAACAGCAGATCAGGTTATTGAGATTGCAGAAGTTGTTGCTAATACTTATAGTACTGGTTATTTGTCTGGACAGTATCCTTATACTAGTGATGGTTGCTTGTATCTATCTCCGAGTAAAGCAGAAATGCCTCCAGTAATTATTAATTTTGGCTTTGTAACTGGTTCGATGTATCCTAATCCTAATGCTAATGAATTAATAGTTTATACTGAGGAAATTCCGATTGGAGGCTAATTATGGCAGTCTCATATGGTTTTTACAGTGCTTTATATACAAATGGAGCATATGAAGAAGATAAGATTTATGAAAGTGGACAGATGTCTAAGCTTTTTGATGGTCTTATCTTAGATGGGATCTATCTTTCGAATAGAGAGGACGATCCTGCAAACAAGCAATTTATGGTTTCTACTGATGGCAATGGAATGAATGTCATAGTAGCTCCCGGAAGAGCATGGTTTATTGGAACATATACAATTTCAACTGCTAATGAGACATTAGCTATTGACACAGCCAATTCAACATATGATCGAATTGATGCGGTTGTTATAGAAGTTAATACTCAATATACGACCGGAGTGTATAATGATCCTAATAATCCAACACAGCGTTTTAACAGTCTTAAGATTGTTAAAGGAACGCCTGCTTCCACTCCAAGTAAACCTACAATGACTCATTCTGGTGGCATTGATCAGTTTCCGATAGCATATGTTACGGTTCCTGCTAATACTACTGTCATTAAGGACTACAATATTGAGTATGTTGTCGGAATAGAAACACCTTACTTTGCTTGGCTTGGTGAGCGACTCTCAGTTTCTGAACTTTATTCAAAATGGGAGCCAGCTTTAGGAAATATTACAACACCGTTTGTTTCTTGGTTTGATTCAATGCAGAGAATGCTTGATCCAAATGAAGATCCTTATGAACAAATGATTGACGAATTGGATTCTATTAATGATGATAATTACGTTAAGGGAATCTATCCTAAAGTTGATGAAGAAGTAGCTAAATTTAATGGCGATGGTAGTTCTGTTGAATTTACAATAGAAACTTCTGCAATAATTAGTAGTGTTGCTGATATTTTTGTAGATGGAGATATGGTTCATAATTACGAATTTGATCCTGAAACTTATACAGTAACACTTGAAACTGCACCTGCTGTAGGTACGAACAATGTTGAGATTTACTATGTTGTGGATGCAGAAACTTACACATTACACTTTTGAGGAGGTCTTAAATGTCTGAAAACATAGCAGGTTATATAGACCGAAGTTATATTAAAGGGCAAACTTATCGGTATGCTGCAAATCCAGCTCCTGTAGTTTTTACAGGCAATATTGATGAGATTTCTGACTCTGATCTGTTAGCTAAAGGTATGCTTGTAGTAAGAGATCAAGCTGCTGGAACGCTTCCTGAAACTGGAAATACTTTTCTTATTACAACTGTGAAATACGGAAATAACACTTATTTGCAGACTGCTTATTTGGTTCAGACTGGCTATGAGTGTTGGGAATATAGAAGAATCTATTCGAACGGATGGACATCTTGGATTGGTGTCGATAGTTCAATAAATGACGTAGATTTAAAGGTAACTGGACCAGATGGAGCTAAGACAAAGGCAGAAGAAGCTTTGGCGGCTATTAATGGTTCTGGAAGTTCAGTAGGTCTTAGCACTAGAGTTGGGAATCTTGAAACAAATGTTAGTACGATTGAAAATACTGAATTATCGCAAATAAGAACGGATATTGGTACTGTTAGAAGTGATGTAAATAAACTTAGTAGTAACATTGTAACGCAGAGTTTGTATTGTGCATCATTAAATGGTCTGGCTTTTACTAAGATGGCTATAGCTAGTAAAACAAATACTGATATAAAATTTGAATCATCTGGGTCATGGTACGCTTCCAAGGAAACTTATAGCATATCTCTTTCTAGTTATAATTTTAATTCAATACTTGGTGTTTTTCCTGGCACAATTAATGTTGGAAATGGATTAGGTGTAACCGTTTATCTTACAGGTCTTAAAAATACTAGTATATCTTATAAATTATATAGACAGACTAATACTACAATTCCAAGTCATACAGATGCATTTTTAATATTGGGCACATAAGGAGGTAGAATATGGGAGTTTTTGATAGAGCTATATTTTCTACTTCCGAGTCAGAAAGAATAGCTAGTTTAATTGCTTATTTAAACAATTTAAATTCTGAAGAATCAACTATAATTTCAGCTGAAGAAGGAACTTTGGAAATTAGTGGTACAACTTATACAGGTGTTAATTTTGAATTAACTGGTACTGATATTTCAGGTTTCTTTGGATATAATGGCTTGTCCTATACAGCTTGTTGTTTAAAAAATGGTAATAATGATCTTATACCAGATACTGCTAGAAATAATTCAAGTGAAACAAATTTAGCTGTTAATACTTATATCGATGATAATTGCATCTATATAGCTATAAACGATTTGAATGCTGATAAAACTGGTTTAGAGTTAATGCTGTTAAATATTTCTAGTTCGAAAGTATTAATTGGTTATAAGGAATTAGATACGGAAGATGAAATTGCTGATATTTCAACTTTAATATTTGAAGACATAAGCGATACAGCCAGAGTACAGTATACTTATACAAATATGTTTCCGTATATTGCTATTTCTAGAACAATTGATTTCTTAGCTCAATCATATTTTGTAAATGGTGGTGTTAAGAAATTTCAGTCTGATTTCTTAAGAGAATGTTCGACAGTTACTATTAAATCAACTGCATCATTGCCAGATGGAAACTATATAGCTTTAGGAGCTCATTGTTTGGCTCCTCTTGATGAGGAGGTGAATGAATAATGCCTGCTACTTTTGGTTATGTATTAAATATGTATGACACAGAAATAAATTTCATAACAACTCTTGTAAATTATTTGACAGAACTTGATACTAAAATAACATGTTCTAATGATCCTGATGACGAATTTGATCCTAGTAAATGGGAAGAGGGAACTGATCATGTTCCTGAATTCAATTTTTCAATTGATGGAGAGTATTTCTTTACTTTAAAAAGGGGCTATATTAATTATGGAGTATATGAGTCTCCTTTAAGCAGTATAGCCAGGAGCTATCTCGTATTAAATGGGAACACAATTCAGCAAATAAATATGAACCATCAAAACGCTGGCGGAGGTTGGAATTATACTGATGCTAATACAAGAATATTTACTATATCTGATATAGTAAATGATAAATTTGTATTATTATCAATTGGTGGAACGACTGTAAGTAATGCTAATTATAATTGCAAATTTACTTTCAATAGCATATATGCTAAGGGCTCTTCCAAAAAATATTCATCTATATATGCGTTAAGTGATGTAGCATTTGAAAAAAATACGTTATTTAATATTTCAGCAAGAACATTTTCGCCAATTGGTGAAAATGTTAATGGAACCTTTACTTCAAGATTCTCATATACTTGTCCTCCGGGAACAATAGACTATATTAAGAGTTCTGTTTATTTGAATGATGGTCAGAAGCAGTTTGAGATTACTTCAATCTATGATAGTACAACTGTTGCTATTGGAGATACTGTTTCTTTGAAAGATGGTCCATATCTTGCCGTCGGAACAAATCAGCTTGTTAAAGTTTAATACAACAATTCAAAATAGGAGGAAAATACCATGTTAAATGGTGACGGACAATTGTCTATTCAGGAGTTCTGGACTATTTTGATGGGTTGTTGCTCGGCACTGATAACTATTGCGGCTGCGGTCTCGATAGTTATCGGTGCTGTTAAAAAGCTTAAGGAACCTGAGAATGTTCAGAACAACAAGATACGTGATATCGAGGATAAAATGAAACATCTTGAAGATCGTCTAAAGAAGCACGAGGAGTATTTCAACAACGACAACAAGAGACTTCTAGCAATAGAAGAAGGAAATCGCGTAACACAGAAGGCGCTTCTGGCTTTAATGTCACACGCCATAAACGGTAATGATACAGATAAGCTTAAAGAAGCGGAGAATTCACTTAGAGAGTATTTAATTAATAAAGCATAATGAATAATATAGCATTTTTATTGCTTACAATGTTTTCAATGACTATGACAAAACCTGAAGTGCCTGTTAAACCACAGATACAAAGGTTTTACATAGTAGTTCAGCAGCAAAAGCCAGAAGTTAAGTCATTGTATACTATGTCCGATGCTGAACTTAATGCACTCTCTGTTAAAAAGAAAGCTAAATTAGTACACCTCTCAACCAAAGCATTTAAGGAAATGACTAAGGTCGTTAATCATGAAGCAGGGCCAAAAATGCAAGACAAAGTGCTAGTTGCTGCCGTTATTTTTAACAGAGTTCATTGTAAGCAATTTCGAAATTCAGTAATTAAGGTAATTAACGAGCCAGGTCAGTTCTACGATGTGAAACACACTAGAGCTGGTTCGGCAAAAGACAAAAAAGCTCAACTTGCTATACTACTTGCTTATCGAGACATAAAATTAGGGAAAATTCCACATAATGTTTTGTATTTTAATTCTATTTCTTACAAAATTCGTAAAGGGCATAGATATATTAAGTATAAACATTACAATAATTATTTTATTATCGATAGCAAGTGTAAATGCAAATGGTGTAGTGGAGGTCAATGATGGACGAAAAACTTGAAATTATAAGGGGTACGACTCCTACAATTACAATAAAATTAAAGCAAGAACTTGACTTCACTACTGTCACACAGGTCTGGGTGTATATTACTCAGAAAAAAGTAGTCAAGATTGATAAAGAAGTAACCGATGTTACTTTGGACGCTGAAAATAATCAAATTCTTGCGCCTCTAACACAGGAAGATACCCTTGCTCTTAAAGCAGAAATGGATACTTTCTTTCAATTTAGAATATTATTAAATAATGGCCTTGCTCTTGGTATTAAAGGGATTGCTGCTGATATTTATGAGACATATAAGGAGGGTAAGATTCAATGACTACTCCTAACATTGTCGCTACCATTGATGCTGATATTTCTGTTTCAAGAGGAAGTGTTATAGAAGCAGATATTGGTACAATATATAGTGGTGGAACCGATAAGATATTCTATAATACAACTGTATATTGGAATTCCAGACCTTCTTTGATTGCAAAACAGGGTTGTATTTACGTATATTCTGATTATAAGCAATCGGAAGGCGTTGATATTCCTGGAATTAAGATTGGTGATGGTACGTCATATCTTATCGACATGCCGTTTACAGATAAACCACTTGACGACCATATTGCGGATACTATAAGACATGTAACTAGTGCAGAAAGAACATTCTGGAATAGTAAAGTCAGGTGTTTCGTAGATCCGAATGATGAAGAAAATATTATATTTACTACAGAGTAAAGGAGAATGATATATGTCAGCAATAACTTGGTCTCAAGTACCTACAACTAAGACAATTACTTTGCCTTCTGGCAATACATATTATATTAAGGACGATGAAGTAAGACAGTGGATTGGTGATGGCTCCACAAGCGGTGCCGAAAAGAGACTGTCCGATGCTGAAAGTGCTATTACTGCATTGTCTAATGCTACTCATTGGCTTGGTATTACAACAACAGAACTTACGGACGGTGCTACTACTAACCCTATTACTATTAATAGTCAAAGCGTAACTGCAAAAAGCGGTGATATTGTTCAGTATGGAAGCACTGAGTTCATCTTTAATGGATCTGCTTGGCAACAGTTTGGTGCTAGTATTGGTATTCTTAAAGCATTTGCATTTGTTGATACAGGTACGGTAACAATTAAGCCTAAGGGATCTAACGCTTCAAGCGCAGTTACTTTTGCAGGTGGTTCAACAGATACTTTTGTTAAATCTCAGGCTGCAACTAAGTCTAAGCTTGTAACTGATACTGTACCTAATGTCACATCTGTAGGTACGGTGCCTTCTTGGTCTGCAACAGTAGAGAATGAAAATCTTACGTTCTCTTGGAGCGCAGGAAGTGTCCCTACTCTTGGAACAGCAAAGACAGTAGCAACAGGATCATTAGATGCTAATGGAGCAGGAGCAGAAGTTGCAACAGGTCTTGATACTCCTACTACTGCAAGTGCTATTACAGGTCTTGGAACAGCAACAGCGGCGGCACAGACATTTACTGGTACTGAAGAATCCCATACTGTAAACCCTGCAACATAATAGGGGGTACTTATTATGGATTATATTTCAAAAATTGAAGGACACCCATTAAAAGCAGGGGCTTTAACAGAAAGTCCTCGTCTTTTAGATACCACCCCCTATCTGTTTAGACGCTCTTTTTCCAACGGCTACGGCTACGAAACGCTTGTAGGCGGAACTTGCGGTGTTAATCAGTTGGCGAATTATGCTGACTTCCGAAACACTTATACGAGCAACGGCATAACGATAACAAACAATAATGACGGCTCTTTTAGTATCAACGGAACGGCAAGTGCAAATATTGAAGAACCTTTCACTTATACTTATTTTAACTTTGTGAAAGACCATGTTTATTATTGCCGTTTTAGTGCGGGCGGTGGCTCTGATAGTACATATAGAACATTTTTGTTTGCTAACAATGCTAATACCAAAGTTGGAACGGACTACGGCAACGGCACAATATTAAAAGCGGGAACATATACTAATCAAAACTTATTGCCTTATTTGGAAGTTGTAAGCGGTACGGCAATAGGTAGTGCGATAACATATTATCCTCAATATATCGACCTAACTGCATACTTCGGCAGCACGACCATAGCGGACTACGCATACACCCTTGAAAGCGGAACGGCGGGGGCGGGCATAACTTGGCTTAAAAACAACGGCTTTTTCACGGCTGATTATTGCCCGTACAATGCGGGCGGACTTTTGAGCGTTAAGACGAGCAAGAAGATAAATGTCGGTAAAAATCTTCTCAATTTAGAAGAGCGTGAAGTTATAACAACGGGAGCGTGGGAAAATACAACTCCACGAAATTTTAATGGAAATCGTGTTTTTATCGGTATGACTATGGACAATTATTTTAATCCTACGCTTATATCATCATACACTATTGAAAGCAATAGGGTATCGTTGGAAGCAACGGGAGGCGGTTATGGTATTGCTTTTGATATTAAAGTAAAACCTAACACCGCTTATTGTTTTTCATATACAGAGGAAGATGTTAATTTAATTGGTTACGGTTTTTACGATAGCAACGGCTATTTTATATCGTGGTATCAAGGCACAACGATAACAACTCCAAGTAATTGTTGTTATATGACAATCGTATTTAGACCGCCTGTGAATACATTTACCACATATAACAATCCTCAATTAGAATTCGGCTCTACGGCAACGGCTTTCGAGCCTTATGTTTCGCACGAATACGATTTGTCAGGAAATAGGAAAGTGCATAGGGTTTTCGGCATTGTTGATTTAGGCTCGCTGAATTGGAACTATAATAGTGCTGACGCTTACTTTTATTCCAACGATATTAACACAGTTGCCAAACCTAATTCTGATAGTATAAATAGTTTAGGTTTTAAATCTTCTTATGATTTGCCAAATAACTGTTTATATGTCGGTTACATGGGAAATGTTTATTGCGGTTATCAGGGCATAACTGATGTACCTACTTTTATAACAACCGTAACGGGAAAATATTTGCTTTACGAACTCGCCACACCATTTGACGAAACTGTTTCTAACCCTGAATTAAGGGGTGTTTTGAAGTTGGATAGCAATAATAACCTTTACTACTTTGGCGATACTTGCAATGACTTCACTAACCCACAGTTAGTTGACGGAAACGGAACGGAAGAATTTGTTGACGGAAGAACGGTTGAAATGCCAGTTGGACACGAAACAATATACGTTGATAATTCAGACAAGACAAAGTTAGATAATTTGCCTGATATTTCAGATAGTGGTGATGGCACTTATGTTGTTA